>Ga0137403_10010013_pt1 | contig 10517 bp, 10 predicted proteins | sample CZOMad2_1_16fung_FD_122057 | JGI IMG/M metagenome (GOLD analysis project Ga0137403, IMG submission 122057) | Vadose zone soil fungal communities from Angelo Coast Range Reserve, California, USA - CZOMad2_1_16fungal (Hybrid Assembly) | ecosystem: Environmental > Terrestrial > Soil > Vadose zone... | reverse complement strand
TGCCATCCGTTCTTCACCGGCAAGCAGAAGCTGGTCGACACGGCCGGCCGGGTCGAGCGCTTCCAGCGCAAGTACGGCCTCAAGCGTAGCGGCTCCGGCTCCACGCCGGCCTGACGTGGCCGCGGGTCGCCCGCGCGCCGGATGCGAGGGGTGGGGGATGCGCTTCCGCCCCTCTGTTGCGTGAGCCGATGCTCGACCGCCTCGCCGAGATCGAGCGACGCTACGAGGAGCTGGAGCGCCTGGTCGCGGACCCGACCGTCATCGCCAACCGGCGCGAGTTCGCCAAGCTCGCCAGGGAACGCTCGCAGCTCCAGGAGACGGTCGTCCGCTGGCGCGAGCGCCAGCGCGTGGCGCGCGAGATCGAGGAGCACCGCGAGCTCGCGCGCGAGAAGGACGCCGAGCTGCGCGAGCTGGCGCGCGGCGAGCTGCCCGCGCTCGAGGCGCGCCTGGCCACGCTCGACGCGACCCTCAAGCAGCTCCTCCTCCCCAAGGACCCCAACGACGAGCGCAATACGGTGCTCGAGATCCGTGCCGGCACGGGCGGCGACGAGGCGAGCCTCTTCGCCGCCGAGCTCTTCCGCATGTACACGCGCTACGCCGAGCGGCACGGCTGGCGGGTCGAGGTGCTCTCCTCGAGCCCGACCGGCCTCGGCGGCTTCAAGGAGGTGATCGCGCTGGTGGTGGGGAAGGGCGCCTACAGCCGGCTCAAGTTCGAGGGCGGCGTGCACCGCGTGCAGCGCGTGCCGGTGACCGAGACGCAGGGGCGCATCCATACCTCGGCGGTGACCGTCGCCGTGCTGCCCGAGGCCGAGGACGTCGAGGTGGAGCTGGCCGACAAGGACCTCCGCATCGACGTCTACCGCTCCTCGGGCCCGGGCGGGCAGAGCGTCAACACGACCGACTCCGCCGTGCGCGTGACGCACCTGCCGACGGGGCTCGTCGTCACCTGCCAGGACGAGAAGTCGCAGCACAAGAACAAGTCGAAGGCGCTCAAGATCCTGCGCGCGCGGCTCCTCGAGCGCGCGCGCAGCGAGCAGCAGAGCGAGATCGCCGCCAACCGCAAGGCCATGGTCGGCTCGGGCGACCGCTCGGAGAAGATCCGCACCTACAACTTCCCGCAGAGCCGGGTGACCGACCACCGGGTCAACGTGACCCTCCACACCCTGGACCGCGTGCTGGACGGCGAGATCGATCCGATCGTGGACGCGCTGGTGACGCGCCAGCAGACCGAGGCGCTGGCGGCGGCCGGCTGATGGGCGCGGCGGCGGCGCTGGTGACGGTGGGCGACGCGCTCGCGGCGGCGATTGCCCGCCTGGCGGCGGCCGGCGTGCCCGAGCCGCGCGCCGACGCCGAGGTGCTGCTCGCGCGCGCGCTCGACACGACGCGCGTCGGCCTGGTGGTCGCGGCGCGGCGCCCGCTGCCCGAGACGGCGGCCCGGGACTTCGCCGCGCTCGTCGCCCGCCGGGCGGCGCGCGAGCCGCTCCCGTACATCGTCGGTGAGCGCGAGTTCTGGTCGCTGCCCCTGGCGGTGGATCGCCGCGTGCTAGTCCCGCGGCCCGAGACGGAGCTGGTGGTGGAGACGGCGCTCCGCCTGGCGCCCGCGGCGCGGCGCATCCTCGACGTCGGCACCGGCAGCGGGGCGATCGCGGCCGCGCTCGCGCGCGAGCTGCCGGCGGCGCGGGTGTGCGCGAGCGACCTGGCGCCGGGCGCGCTCGCGGTGGCACGCGCGAACCTCGCCCGGCACGCGCCGGGCGTCGCGCTGGTGCGCGGCGATCTCCTCGCGCCGTTTCGCGCCGCGGCCTTCGACCTGGTGGCCGCGAACCCGCCCTACGTGACCGACGCGGAGCTCGGCGGGCTCGCGCCGGAGGTGCGCGACCACGAGCCGCGCGTGGCGCTCGCGGCGGGGCCGGACGGGCTCGCGGCGCTCGGCCGGCTGGTGGCCGAGGCGCCGCGCGTGCTGGGGCCGGGCGGCTGGCTCGTGGTGGAGGTGGGGGCGGGGCAGGCGCCCGCGGTGCGCCGCCTGGCGGAGACGACGGGACGTTATGTCCGCGTCGAGGTGGTCGGCGATCACGCCGGTATCGAGCGCGTGCTCGCGCTTAAGTTGGGAGGGGGCGGATGGACACGATCGTGATCCGGGGGGGCGCCGAGCTGGAGGGCGAGGTGGTGTTGAGCGGGTCCAAGAACGCGGCGCTGCCGGTCCTCTTCGCGACCCTGCTCACGCGCGAGCGCTCGGTGGTGCGGAACGTGCCGGCGCTCGCCGACGTGCGCACCACGATCCAGGTGCTCGAGCACCTGGGCGCGCGCGTCACGCAGAGCCCCGACGGGCACGAGGTGGTGGTCGAGCCGGGCGCGGTCGCGTGCAGCGAGGCGCCCTACGAGCTGGTGAAGACGATGCGCGCCTCCTTCCTCGTGCTGGGGCCGCTCCTCGCCCGCTTCGGCCACGCGCGCGTCTCCACCCCCGGCGGCTGCGCCATCGGCGCGCGGCCCGTCGACCTCCACCTGAGCGGCCTCCAGAAGCTCGGCGCGCGGCTCCGCATCAGCGAGGGCTACGTGGAGGCCGAGGCGGAGCGCCTGCGCGGGGCGAAGATCGTGCTCGACTTCCCCTCCGTGGGGGCGACGCAGCAGCTCATGATGGCCGCCGCGCTCGCCGAGGGGACGACCGTGCTCGAGAACGCGGCGCGCGAGCCGGAGAACGTCTGCCTGGCGCGCGTGCTGGCGCGCATGGGGGCCGGCGTGCGGGGCGCGGGCACCTCGGAGGTGACCATCGAGGGCCGTCCCGAGCTGGGCGGCGGCCAGCACACCGTCATCCCGGACCGCATCGAGGCGGGTACCTTCATGGTCGCGGCGGCGGTGACCGGCGGCGCGGTGCAGGTGACCGGCGCGCGCGCCGATCATCTGGAGGCGTTCCTCGCCAAGCTCGGCGAGGCGGGCGTGGCGGTGCGCGAGCGGGAGAGCGGCATTCGCGTCGAGGGCAACGGCAAGCTCGCCGCCGTCGACGCGAAGACCATGCCCTATCCCGGCTTCCCGACCGACCTCCAGGCGCAGTTCATGACCCTCATGACGCGCGCCACCGGCACCAGCACGGTCACCGAGACGATCTTCGAGAACCGCTTCCTGCACGCGCAGGAGCTGGTGCGCATGGGCGCCGACATCCACGTGGACGGCCACCACGCCATCGTGCGCGGGCCGCAGTCGCTCTCGGGCGCGCCCGTGATGGCGACCGATCTGCGCGCCAGCGTCTGCCTCGTGCTGGCCGGGCTCGCGGCCCGCGGCACGACGCGCGTGTCGCGCGTCTACCACCTGGACCGCGGCTACGAGCGCATCGAGGCGAAGCTCTCGGCGCTCGGCGCCGACATCGCGCGCGAGAAGGCGCCGGCGTGAAAGCGGCCGGGCTCATCGTGACGGCCGGCACCAAGCGTGCGCGCGCGCGCCTGGCGCGGCTCGCGGCCCGCGGCTCGGCCGCCGGCGAGCGGGTCGAGGCGGACGTGCGCCGCATCATCGCCCGCGTCCGGCGCGCCGGGGACCGCGCGCTCCTCGCCTTCGCGCGCCGCTTCGACGGCGTGACGCTCCGGCGCGCCGAGCTGCGCGTCCCGAAGGAGGCGATGGCGGCGGCATACTCGAGCTTGCCGGGGCGCGTGCGCAGTGACCTCGAGCTGGCGGCGCGCCGCATCCGCGTCTTCCACGCGCGCCAGCGCGAGCGCTCGTGGTCCTTCCGCGACGCGAGCGGGGCGCGCCTCGGCCAGCGCATCGAGCCGCTCGCGCGCGTGGGCGTGTACGTGCCCGGCGGCCGGGCGGCGTACCCGTCGACCGTGCTCATGACCGTCATCCCGGCGCGCGTCGCGGGCGTCGGCGAGGTGATCGCCGTCTCGCCGGTCGGGAAGGACGGCGACACGCCGATCGTCCTCGCCGCCTGCCACGTGGCGGGCGTGGATCGGCTCTACCGGATCGGCGGCGCGCAGGCGGTGGCGGCGCTCGCCTACGGTACCGAGAGCGTGCCGCGCGTCGACAAGATCGTCGGGCCGGGGAACCTCTGGGTGGCCACCGCGAAGCGGCTCGTGTTCGGCCAGGTGGACATCGACTCGATCGCGGGCCCGAGCGAGGTGCTGGTGGTGGCCGACGGCGCGGCCGACGCCGAGCTGGTTGCCGCTGACCTGCTGGCGCAGGCCGAGCACGACCCGCTGGCGGCGGCGATCTGCGTCACGCCGGACCGCCGGCTCGCGGCGCGCGTCGCCGCCGCGCTCGACCGCCAGCTCGCGAGCCTCCCGCGGCGCGCGATCGCGGCGCGCGCGCTCGCCAACTTCGGCGCCATCGTGGTCGTGCGCTCGCTCGCCCAGGCGCTCGAGATCGCCAACCACCTGGCCCCCGAGCACCTGGAGCTCGCGGTGCGCGCGCCGCGGCGCTGGCTCGCGCGCGTGCGGCACGCCGGAGCGGTCTTCCTCGGGCAGGACGCGCCCGAGGCGTTCGGCGACTACCTGGCCGGTCCGAACCACGTGCTGCCGACGGGCGGCACGGCGCGCTTCGCCTCGCCGCTCGGGGTCTACGACTTCGTCAAGCGGACGAGCATCATCGAGGCCGGGCCACGGACGATGGCGCGACTCGGGCCGGCGGTGGTGCGCCTGGCGCGCCTCGAGGGCCTCGACGCGCACGGCCGTGCGGTGGAGCGGCGGCTCGCGGTCGGGGCTCCACGCGGCCCGGCGGCGAGGCGGGGCCGGGGCCCGAAGCGATCTCTCGCGCCGCACCCCCGTGCGGCCGTGAGGGGAATCCGCGTCGGCGCGAGCGTGAGCGCCGGGTCCCGGCCCCGCCCCGCCGCCGCGCACCGCCTGACGACCCCGCACCGGAGAGGAGGACGCTAGTGGCAACACGTGCTGGCCGGGCGCCGACGCGCGCCGGGGGACGCCGCGCGAGCGTGGCGCGGAAGACCAAGGAGACCGACATCCGCCTCGAGCTGAACCTCGATGGCCGCGGCCGCTACCAGGTCGAGACCGGCATCCCGTTCCTGAACCACATGCTCGAGCTGTTCACGAAGCACGGCTTCTTCGACCTGACCCTGCGCGCGACGGGCGACCTGGAGGTCGACTACCACCACACGGTCGAGGACGTCGGGCTCGCCCTCGGACAGGCGCTGCGCGATGCGCTCGGCGAGAAGGCCGGCATCCGCCGCTTCGGCGAGGCGACCGTGCCGCTCGACGAGGCGCTGGTGACCACCGTGGTCGACCTCTCGGGGCGGCCCTTCTTCGTCTACGACGTCAGGATCAAGCAGGCGAAGATCGGCACCTTCGACGTCGAGCTGATCCACGACTTCCTGCTGGCACTCACCAACCAGGCGGGCATGAACCTCCACGTCCGCATGGCCTCGGGCCGCAACCCGCACCACGTCGTCGAGGCGGTCTTCAAGTCGCTGGCGCGCGCGCTCGATCTCGCCACCCAGCGCGATCCGCGCGTCGTCGGCGTGCTCTCCACGAAGGGACTCCTCTAGCGCGATGCGCCCGCTCGCCATCGTCGACTACGGCATGGGAAACCTGCGCAGCGTCGCGAAGGCCTTCGAGCGCCTGGGGCACGCGGCGGAGGTGACGCGCGATCCCGAGCGCATCGCCAGCGCGCCGGGCGTCGTCCTGCCGGGCGTCGGCGCCTTCGGCGCCTGCATGGCGAACCTGACCTCGCTCGGCCTGGTCGAGCCGGTCAGGCACGCCATCCGCTCCGGCCGCCCCTTCCTCGGCATCTGCCTCGGCATGCAGCTCCTCTTCGAGGAGAGCGAGGAGTTCGGGCCGGTGGCCGGCCTCGGCATCCTGCCCGGGCGCGTCGTCCGCTTCACGGCCGACCCGGCGCGCAAAGTTCCGCACATGGGATGGAACGCGCTCCGCATGGTGCGCGCGGCGCCGGCGCTCGCCGGCATCGATGACGGCGCCTACGTCTACTTCGTGCACTCGTACTACCCGGTGCCCGCCGACCCGGCCGTGGTCGCGACCACCACGCCCTACGGGTGCGACTTTGCCTCGAGCGTGGTGCGCGACAACGTCTTCGCCTGTCAGTTCCACCCCGAGAAGAGCCAGCAGGTGGGCCTCCGGCTGCTCGACAACTTCGTGCGCCAGCTCGCATGATCGTCTACCCCGCGATCGATCTCCGCGGCGGCCGCTGCGTCAGACTGCTCGAGGGCGCCTTCGAGCGCGAGACGGTGTACGGCGACGACCCGGTCGCGGTGGCGCGCGGCTTCGCGGCCGCGGGGGCGCGCTGGCTCCACGTCGTCGACCTGGACGGCGCGCGCGCCGGGCGGCCGGTGCAGGCCGACCTGGTGGCCGCCATCTGCGCCGCGGTGCGCATCCCCGTGCAGGTGGGCGGCGGGCTCCGCGACGGGGCGGCGGTGGAATCGGCGCTCGCCGCGGGCGCGGCACGCGCGGTGCTCGGCACGCTCGCGGTCGCGGATCCCGAGCGGGCCGCCGCGATCTGTGGCGCGCATCCCGGCCGGGTCGCGATCGGTCTCGACGCGCGCGACGGCCGGCTGCGCGTCGCGGGCTGGACCGCGGGCGCGGAGACGACGGCGACCGCGGCGGCGGCGGGCGCCGCCGGGCTCGGCGCGGCGGCCGTCATCTACACGGACATCGGCCGCGACGGGACGGAGCGCGGGCCGGACCTGGACGGCACGCGTGCCGTCGCGCGCGCCGCCGGGGGCGTGCCGGTGATCGCCTCGGGCGGCATCGGCGCGCTCGACCACGTGCGCGCCGTAGCTGCGCTCGGCGTGGCCGGCGTCATCATCGGGCGCGCGCTCTACACGGGCGCGGTCCGGCTCGCCGACGCGCTCGCCGTCACGCAGGCCGCCTGATGCTCGCCCGCCGCATCATCCCCTGCCTCGACGTGAAGGGCGGGCGCGTGGTGAAGGGTGTGCGCTTCGTCGACCTGGCCGACGCGGGCGGCAGAGAATCAATTCTGAATGTTCACGCGCGAAATCTAACGCTTGAACCAGGCCTGGACCTGCGGTGGATCGCACGTGGTACGCCAGGCTTCTCGGGTGCTGACCTCGCAAACTTGCTTAATGAAGCGGCGATTGCCGCCACTCGCGATGGATCGGAAGCCGTGGGTCGCAAGCACGTGGAATATGCGCGTGACAGGATTCTGATGGGCGCCGAGCGCCAGGGATTCGTCATGGATGAGGATGAGCGCTACGCCACCGCCATTCACGAAGCCGGACACGTGGCTGTCGGCCTCGCGGTAGAGAATGGTGATCCTATCCACAAAGTTTCGATCCTTCCGCGTGGCAGAGCATTGGGTGTTACGCAGTCGCTCCCTGAACGCGATCGCTTTATGAAGAAGCGGGAGTATCTGGAAGATCAGATCGCTCTGCTTCTGGGCGGCCGCGCTGCTGAGCAGATCTTGCTGGACACAATGACGGCTGGCGCGTCCAACGATATAGAGCGAGCGGTCGAGATCGCCAGACGCATGGTTAGTGAATTTGGCATGAGCCCGCTAGGTCCGATTTATCTTGGCACTGATCAAACCCACAGTCAGAATCTTCTGGATAGGATAGAAGAAGCTACGAACGAGATCATCGGCAAGCAATTGGAAAGAGCCTGTGTCATAGTCACCTCAAGGCAAGAGTCGATTGCCCGATTGGTGGAACTTCTCATGGAGCGCGATACACTCGACGCCGATGAAATCCTGGGATGTTTCCAGGAATGTGAGAACGTTGCGGCATAGAGCATAATTTGTAGGGGCGTCCCTCCGTGGGCGCCCATTCTTAACTGGGCAGCTCTGCAAAAATGGGCGCCCACGGAGGGACGCCCGTACAGATTAGGACACTACCGGACCCGCTTCTCTTTTCGAGACGAGCGGGTTTTAGTGTGTCAGGACGTCCGGATGTTCACTGATCATGATCCGTGGTTAAACGACAAGATACAACGGATTCTCAAGAATCTTCTTGAAGGTTTGTAAGAACTTCGCTCCGGTTGCCCCATCAATGACCCTGTGGTCGCATGACATTGTCACGCGCATCATCTGCTTTATAACAATCTCGTTTTCGCGAACAACTGGTTTAGGGGTCACCGCTCCGACTGCGAGAATCCCGCCCTCCGGAGGATTTATCAAGGCCGTGAACTCATCGATGCCAAACATTCCCAAATTGCTGATGGAAAAGGTCGCGCCCGTATACTCTTCCGGGCGAAGCTTGCGTGAACGCGCTCTTGCCGCGAGTTCACGGACCTCGTTGGCAATCTGGCTTAGCGACTTCTGATCAGCCGACCGTACCACGGGCGTTATTAACCCCTCTTCGATTGCCACCGCAACACCGACGTCGGCGTGCTCATAATACCTGATCACTTTTTCCTGAAATGACGCATTAACCTGTGGATGTTGGATGAGAGCGGCTGCCGCGACCCTTATTACGATGTCATTGATGCTGATCTTTAATTCAGGATCCAATGAATTGATACCGCGTCGCATTTCCACAGCCCGATCCATTTCAATCTCGCTTGTGAGAAAGAAATGGGGGATCGGTCCCAGCGAAGTCACCAGCCGTTTGGCGATCGTTCGGCGTATCTCGCTTGCTGGTTCGTCACGGTACGGTGAAGCTGCGGCGGTCGCAGCCGGTTGAAAGGTCCTGCTCTCCACCGCCCGTGGAAAACCTTGCACGACCTGCGTTGTCGGTGCAGCTTTAGGTTGGCTCGCAGCTGCTTCGATGTCCCTCTTGACAATCCGTCCACCGGGTCCGCTGCCGTGTAAAGACCGCAGATCTATTCCAGCTTCGGCAGCCATTCGCGCCGCAAGAGGTGAAACGATCAATCGACCGGCGGCAGCTTCTGCTACTTCCACTGTCTGTCTGCCATTTCCTTCCGATGCCGGGCGAGGTGTCGCAGGTGGTTCAACCTCAGGCTTGGCTTCAGCGACTGGCTTGCTTGTGGCGGGTTTTTCTCCGGCTTGACTCAACAGTGGGGCAATATCTTCGTCCGGCTCACCGATGATGGCAATCAATTGGCCGAGCGGAGCTGACTCCCCCTCTTTAACCAGAATCTTCCGCAGAACTCCATTAGCGAGAGCCTGCATCTCCATCGTAGCTTTATCAGTATCGATCTCGGCAAGGGGCTCACCCATCGACACTTTGTCTCCCTCTTTCTTCAACCAACGGGAGACTTGTCCCTCTTCCATCGTAGGAGAGAGTTTCGGCATGATTACCTGACTGGCCATGCTGCGTTCCTTAGCGACAATACCGAGGTTTGGAAGAACGTTTCAATCCAGGTACGCAACTTCACGTACTGCGGCGACGATTTGATCGACACCGGGTATAGCAAGATTTTCGAGATTCTTGGCGTACGGCATGGGCACGTCAGCGCCAGAAACCCGCTTTACCGGAGCGTCGAGATAATCGAAGGCTCGTTCCATTATCTCGCTGCTGATTTCGGCGCCGACGCCGCAGAATGGATGCGACTCCTCGGCGATAACAACACGATTCGTCTTCTTTACTGACGCGACAATTGTTTCAATATCAAGAGGCCTGATCGTTCTCGGATCGATGACCTCGCAGGAGACTCCCTGTTGTTGGAGGGCTTCTGCCGCTTTCAGAGAAAGCGGCACCATTAGCGAGCGCGCCACAATCGTAACGTCGGTTCCTTCTCGCTTTATGTCCGCCACACCCAGCGGGATGGTGAAGTCATTATCGTCGGGGACTTCGCCTTTGTTTCCATACATTCGTTCTTGCTCGATGAATATCACGGGATCGTCGTCTCGTATGGAAGATTTCAGCAAGCCCTTAGCGTCCGCGGGCGTTGAAGGCATGACCACCTTCAGGCCAGGGAAGTAGGCAAACCAGGATTCGAGCGCCTGAGAATGCTGCGACGATACTTGAAATGCGGAGCCACCCGGTCCACGAAAGACGATGGGCACCTTAAACTGGCCCCCTGACATGTACAGCATCTTGGCTGCGGAGTTGATGATTTGATCCGTGGCGAGAATAGAAAAATTGAAGGTCATGAACTCCACGATGGGTCGTAGGCCAGCCATAGCCGCACCCACTCCCAAACCGGCAAAGCCCAGTTCAGTAATCGGCGTATCGATTACTCTCTTATCGCCGAATTCTTTGAGCAGCCCTTTTGTGACTTTGTATGCGCCGTCATAGGCAGCTACTTCCTCGCCCATGAGAAAGACGTTCTCGTCGCGAGCCAACTCCTCCCGGATCGCCTGATTGAGCGCCTCGCGTATAGTGATTATCGGCATATAGAGATTGCTTTCTGACCCTTTCCCGCTAGCTCTTATTCCGGTGTGCAGTGATTGGATTTGCGTAAACGTCGGAATAAAGCGCATCAGGCGGCGGCTCCGGACTTTCATCGGCAAAGCGCACTGCACGTTCAATTTCTTCGCGCACTTGCTGCTCGATTTGCTCGAGACCTTTGTCGTCGATGATTCCTTCTTCCCTCAAACTTGCGGTAAAGAGTTTCAAGGGATCACGCTCCTGGTGCTTCTCGATTTCTGCCCGAGTGCGATAATTCCCCGGGTCAGACATTGAATGGCCCATAAAGCGATAAGTTCGAATTTCG
>Ga0137403_10010010_pt1 | contig 10518 bp, 8 predicted proteins | sample CZOMad2_1_16fung_FD_122057 | JGI IMG/M metagenome (GOLD analysis project Ga0137403, IMG submission 122057) | Vadose zone soil fungal communities from Angelo Coast Range Reserve, California, USA - CZOMad2_1_16fungal (Hybrid Assembly) | ecosystem: Environmental > Terrestrial > Soil > Vadose zone... | reverse complement strand
CGCGCGGCGGGACCTCCACGTTGGCAACCACGATCGCCCGCCCGAACAGGTTGTCCAGGATGACGAGCGTGTCGGCGATCATCATCACGGCATCCGGCAGGTCGAGCGTGTCGGCAGGGGGGCGCGGCAGATGCTCGACGGTGCGCACCAGGTCGTAGCCCAGGTAACCCACCGCGCCGCCGGTGAAGCGCGGCAGGCCCGGCACGGGGGCGGCGGGCAACGCCCGCATGAGCTGCGCCAGGTGGCCGATGGGGTCCTCGGTCTCGCCGGCGGCCCGCCAACCCGTGGACTTGGTCCAGCGCTCGACGGCGCGATGGGCGGCGCGGTAGCGCCACACTTCACGCGGCTCCGTGCCGAGGAAGGTGTAGCGGGCCCAGCGCTCGCCGCCGACGACGGATTCGAGCAGGAACGCGAACGGCGGCCGGGCGACCTTCACGAACGCACCGAGCGGCGTGTCGCCGTCCAGCACCACCTCGCGCAGCACGGGCACCATGCCGCCCCGCTGGGCGCGGGCGAGGAAATCGGCGCGGGGGTCGCTCATCCGGAGCGAAGCGGGGTACACGGGGCATGGACCGTTGCCCGAGGCCCGTCGCGCCGCGAGATTGGGGCCGGATGCGCGTCGCGCTCGCCGCCGCCCTGTCCCTGGGAGCGCTCGTCCGTCCTGCGCCCGCCGCCGCGCAGGCGTGGAACTCGGATGCGGCGCGCGCGCTGGCGCGCCGCGCCGTGCTGCGCCGCGGCGGCGCCGTCGCCGACTCCTCCCTCCACGATTACAAGGCGCAGGCTCACGGCTTCCTCTTCTTCCTCGGGGCGTTCGGGCAAGGGCTGGCCGATCCCCCGCGGCTTGTGAAGGCCGACCAGCTGGAGCTGGAAGTGTACTGGAAGGCCCCGGCGAGCAGCAAGCAGCGCGTCATCGGGTGGCGCGACCAGGCCCAGCTTCCCACCGACATCAACTACCACCGCGACCACCTCGGCATCGTCCAAAACAATTTCGGCGCCGCCATGCGACTGGGCGAAGGTGACGAGGTGCGGGACGTACCCCACCCGCTCTCGGCGGCGGGGCCCGATATCTACGACTTCGCGCTGGGCGACACGACCACCATCATGCTGCCGGAGCGCGAGGTGCGGGTCGTGACCTTGCGGGTGCGCCCCAAGGATTTCGGCCTGCCGCGCATCGTCGGGACGCTGTACCTGGACGCCGAGACCGCGGATCTGGTGCGCATGGCGTTCAACTTCACGCCGCGCTCCTACCTCGATCCCGCGCTCGAGGATGTGAGCATCGTGCTGGACAACGCGTTGTGGGAGCGGCGCTACTGGCTGCCCTACCGGCAGGAGATCGAGATCCGGCGCCGCGTCACATGGCTGGACGTGCCGGTGCGCGGCATCATCCGCGCCCGCTGGGAGATCGACGGCTACGTGCTCAACCTCGGGCTGGCGAACAGCTGGTTTGCGGGAGACGAGATCACGTTCCTGCCCAAGGCGGAGCGCGATTCCTTCCCCTGGAAGGAGCCGCTCGGCGCCGCGCTGCAGGATATCGCCGAGCCGGTGCGGCAGAACGATCTGGAGCGCGTGCGCGCGGAGGTGGAGCAGATCGCCGGCCGGCGCGCCCTCACGGGTCTCAAGGGCCGCCGGCTCGGCGTGCGGGGCGTATCGGATCTGTTGCACGCGAACCGGGTGGAGGGGCTCGCGGCGGGCGCCGGCGTGGTGGTGCGCGGCGGGGGCGAGCGACGCGAGCTGCGCGGCCGCGCGAGCTACGGGTTCGCCGACCGCCGCGCCAAGGGCACCCTCAGCGCAGTGGAGCGGTGGGGCTCGAGTGCGCTCGAGCTGAGCGTGTATCGCGAGGTGCGCGATATCGGTGACGTCGCCGTGATCGCGCCGCTCTTCAACTCGTTTGCGTCGCAGGAATTCGGCCGCGACTACGGGGACTACTACCTGGCGGACGGCGGACGCCTCACGTACCGGCACGGCGTCGGCGTGCGCAGCGAATGGCGGGTCACCGCCGGGCGGGAGTCGATCGGCTCGCTCGCGGTGGAGGCGGTCCCCGCGAACGGCAGCTTCCGTGCGAACCCCGCGCTCGGCGGTCCCGGCGTCGACCTCGTGCAGCTCGCACTGGAGCGCAAGAGCGAAGGCTTCGCGGTGCGGCGCGATCTCCACGTCGAGACGATGCTCGAGGGCGGCCGAAAGGACGGCGGCGCCACGTACCTGCGGCTCTCCGGCGCGGGCCACGTGCTGTTCCCTGCGGGCTCCACCCGGCTGTTGCTGCGGGGACAGGGCGGGGTGGCGAGCGCGGATCTCCCCGCGCACCGCGCGTTCGTGCTCGGGGGGCGCGGGACGCTCTTGGGCGACGACTACCGCCGGTGGGGCGGCCGCCGCATGGCCCTGCTGCACCTCGAGTGGCGCGTGCCCGTACCGTTCGTGTCGCTCGGCGTCGGGCCCTACGCGCGCACGCCTCGTACCCTGACCGTCGCGCCCTACGTGGCCTTTGGGTGGGCCGCCGGTCCCGTGGCGGGCACGCCGTGGACGGCGACACCCGGGACGCGGGTCACCGTGGGGCTGGCGTTCGAGTGGCTGGGTGTGTTCCGCTGGGAGGCGGGATTCGGTACCACGACGCACCGGGTGGGGTTCGCCTTCGACGTGACGCGAGACTTTTGGGGAATCCTGTAAAGCAGGTTGGTGGAGCCTGGGGAGGGTGGTGGAGGTCGGGGGAGGTTGGAACGCGCGCGGAGCAACCTCCTCCAGCCTCCACCAACCTCCACAACCTCCCAAACCTTCGCAACCGACACTACCTTAGGTGCAGTCAAACCAAATGGCCGACACGCACTTCCCGGATGAATGGCTGGCGCACTCGCTGGAGGGCGTCGTCACCCCGGAGCTCCTGGTCGAGCTGCGGGAGAAGGCTCCGCCACCGGCGCGGTTGTGGGAGACGCTCGTCGCCCAGAAGATCGCGAGCGACGAGCAGATCCTGGCGGCCCTGTCCACCCGCTTCCGCCTGAAGCTCGCCGACCTGGCGCACCTCGATCCAGCAGCCAAGGAGCGGGTGCCCGAGCAGGTGGCGCGCCGCTACCATATCCTGCCGCTCCGCGCGACCGATTCCTACCTCGAGGTGGCGACGGCGAACCCGTTCGATCTCGACGCGGAGAAGGCCCTCGCGTTCGCCACCGCGCGGGAGATCCGGATGTTTCTGCTCGCGCCGTCCAAGATCGCGGAGCGGCTGGACGACTTGTACCGACCCGAGAAGGCCGTAGACAAGCTGCTCGAGGGGATGGAGAGCTCTGCCGAGCTGGTGCAGCTGCAGGACAGCGGGCCCGATGAGATCACGCTCGCGGCCTCCGAAGCGGAGGCGAGCCAGCGCCCCGTGGTTCGCCTGGTGGACCTGATCATCTCTGAGGGGATCCTGGCGCGATCGAGCGACATCCACATCGAGCCGGAAGAGGGCGGGGTGGCGGTGCGCTACCGGATCGACGGCGTGCTGCGCCAGGTCATGAAGATCCCGCGCCAAGCCGGGCTCCCGCTCATCTCGCGCATCAAGATCATGTCGGCGCTCGACATCGCGGACCGGCTGCGGCCCCAGGACGGCCGAGCCCGCGTGGCGGTGAACGGCCAGCCGATCGACCTGCGCGTTTCGACGCTGCCCGCGGCGCTGGGCGAGAAGGTCGTGATCCGGATTCTCGACTCGCGCGCTACCGTCAAGTCGCTCGATTCGCTCGGGCTGAATACGAACGAGACGGAGGGAATCAGGCGGCTGCTCGAAAACCACGAGGGCATCATCCTCGTCACCGGGCCGACGGGCTCCGGCAAGACCACGACCCTCTACTCCTGCATCAACCAGATCAAGAGCGAGGGCGTGAACATCGTGACGGTCGAGGATCCGGTGGAATACCGGATGCAGGGGATCGTGCAGGTGCAGGTGCAGGAGAAGGCCGGCCTGACGTTCGCTTCCGCGCTGCGTTCGATCCTGCGCCAGGACCCGAACGTGGTGCTGATCGGCGAGATCCGAGATCGCGAAACGGCCCAGATCGCCGTGCAGGCGTCGCTCACCGGGCACCTGGTGCTCTCGACGCTGCACACCAACGACGCGGCGAACGCAGTGACCCGCCTCGTCGACATCGGGGTCGAGGCCTATAAGATCGCCGCGGCGCTGCGCGGCGTGATGGCGCAGCGGCTGATGCGCAAACTCTGTCCCACGTGCAAGGAAGTGTGGATGGAGACGCCGCCCGAGCGCCTCCGGAAATGGATCCCGAAGGGCACGCCATTATATCGTGCGGCCGGCTGTCCCGACTGCGCCATGACGGGGTACCGCGGCCGCTTTTCGATCGTCGAGGTGCTGACCGTGTCGGCCGAAGTGGAGCGGCGCATCGCGGCGGGCGAGACGGCGGAGCATATCGCGGGGGCGGCGCGTCGGGGCGGGATGAAGGGTCTGTGGGATTCGGGCCTGGCCCACGTGCTGCGCGGCGAATCCACGCTCGACGAACTGACGCGCGTGGTCGACATCCCGGAGGAGGATGACCATGCGCCGGAAGCAGCGGTCGGGGCGCGTCGCTCGACGGGTGGGGGAAAACCGCATCCGGCAGCGTCGGCGGGCGCGGCCATCGGCTTCGCGGAGTCGGCGCACGGCGTCGCCCCGGAGGAGCTGACGGCGCACTTCGAGCTGCTGGAGGAGCCCGAGCCGCCGCGGGTGTCCGGGCCGCACGGGTTGCCGGCGCGCAAGGTGCTGCTGGTGGACGACGAAGACAGCCTGCGCAAGGTCGTGAAGGATCTGCTGGAGCGCGACGGCTACATCGTCTCCGAAGCGCGCGACGGCGTGCAGGCGCTCGATCAGGTCGACCGGGTGGGCCCGGACATCATCGTGCTCGATCTCAACATGCCCGGCCTCGACGGCTACGGCGTACTGTCGCACCTCCGCTCGCGCCCCGCGACCGCCGACATCCCGGTCATCGTGCTCACGGCAAAGAGCGACGAAGACAACGAGGTGCGGGTGTTCGAGCTGGGCGCGGACGATTTCCTCACCAAGCCATTCCGCGCGCGGGCGCTGTCGGCACGGTTGGAGGCGGTGCTGGGCCGACGGCGCTGAGGCGCGACTTGACCGACATTCGAGTCGACTTCATCGATGCCTACCTGCTGCGTCCTGGCGGGTCGGGACTCGAGGTACTGGTGCTGCGACGCGCGGCGGGGGGGCGCTCTCCGGGGTCGTGGGAGACGGTGCACGGGCACATCGAGCCCGGCGAAACGCCGGTGCAGGCGGCGCTGCGCGAGCTGCGTGAAGAGACGGGGCTCGAGCCCGCGCGACTCTACAACGTGTCGCGCGTCGAGGCGTTTTACCGGCATCAGACGAACGAAATCGTCCTGATTCCCGTGTTTGCCGGCGTGGTGGAGGCGCGGGCGGCGGTGCGGCACTCGGCGGAGCACGATCGCGCCGAGTGGCTCGCGCCCCCAGAGGCGTCCGCACGGTTCGCCTGGCCGCGGGAGCGCAGAGCACTGGACGACGTTTTGTCAATCCTCGGGTCCGGGGACGCGGGCTTGCTGGAAGACGTGTTGCGGGTATCCTAGAGGCGCAGCGACGGCAGCCTGGAAGCGACCTCGAGGGGCGTCGAGGGCATGTGAACCCGTTCTATCACCGCATCTACAAAGTCGTGCGCCACATTCCCAAGGGTCGGGTCGCGACCTACGGCCTCGTGGCGCGACTCGCCGGTCGTCCCGGTGCCGCGCGCACGGTCGGCTGGGCCCTCTCGGCACTCCCCGATGATTCCGACGTCCCCTGGTGGCGCGTGCTCAACGCGGCGGGCCGCATCTCGCTGTCGGGCGCGGACCACAACAGTGTGTTGCAGCGCGCGCTGCTGTTGCGGGAGGGCGTGAAATTCGCGCCCGGTGGAGCCGTGAATCTCGCGACGTTCGGCTGGCCGGCGGAGGCCTACGACAGCGCGCCCGCGGCCCACACCCGCGCCGCTTCGTCCCGCAGATCGCGCAGGTTGAAAGGCTTGCGGACGTAACGCAGGCCGAGCCGCGCCACCGCTTCCTCGGCCGCCGGCGGCAGGTCCCCGGTCGCGACCAGCACGCGATCTTTGAGTCCCGGGTGCGATTCCACCAGCTGCTCCACGAACAAGTGGTCGTGCGTCCGCGCCTGGGCATCCGCGAGGATCAGGTCGTACGGGCGCGTGCGCGCGAGGTCGAGCGCGTGTTGTGGATTGCGCGCCACTTCCACCGAGTGCCCGTCGCGCCCGAACAGCGCCTTCACCATGCGGCGTACCGCGGGATCGTCGTCCACCAGGAGGATGGAGCGCTTCACCGCGGGCGGCGCGAGTACCTGGGACTCGGCCGTATCGCGCCGCGCGGGGCCGGTGGAGGGGGGCGCCGGCGGCAAGTCCACCAGGAACGCGGCGCCCCCCTCGGCCGGCCGCTCGACGGTGATCCGCCCGCCGTGCGCCTCGACGATCGAGTAGGTGATCGAGAGGCCGAGCCCCGTCCCCTGGCCCGGCTCCTTGGTGGTGAAGAACGGCGTGAAGAGATGCGGCAGCACGGCGTCCGCGATCCCCGACCCTGAGTCCGTGACCCGCATCCGCACCCGATCGTCCACCCACGTGGTGAGCAGGATCGCGCGCGGCCGCTCCGGCGGGTTCTCGGCGACGGCCTGCGCCGCGTTGTTGAGCAGGTTGATCACCACCTGCTGGAGCGCGTGGCGATCCCCCAGCACCGGGGGGAGGGGCGCAAGATTCTTCTCGATCGTGACGTCCTTGAGCTTGAGGTCGTAGCTCATGAGGAGCAAGGTGCGCTGGATCACGTCGTTCAGATCCACCGCGACCTGCTCCCCGGGTCCCTTGCGCGCGAAGGTGAGCAGGTTCCGCACGATCCGGCCCGCGCGATCCGCCTGCTCGTGAATCACGCGCAGGTGTCCGCGGTCCTTCGTCCCGAGCTCTTGCTGCTCGAGCAGGAACTCGGACAGCCCCGCGATGGACGTGAGCGGGTTGTTGAGCTCGTGCGCCACGCCCGAGACGAGCTGCCCCACGGCGGCGAGCTTCTCGCTTTGGATCAGCTGCGCCTCCAGCGCCTGCTGATCGGTCACGTCCTCGACCAACACCACGACGCTCTGGTCGTGCGCGGGGGCGGGGGCGGGGATGCGGGCGGCGTTGACGCGGATCGTGCGGCCGAGCATCGGCGACCGGAGCACCACCGGCTGCACCCGATCGCCCTGGCGCGCCGCGATGAGCAGCTCCAGCAGGGCGGTGGAGGGACCGAGCAGCGCCTCGCCCAGGTCGCAGCCGATCACCGCCGGGATCGGCGCGCCGAGCATGGCCGCCAGCGCGCGGTTGGCCCGGCTGATGCGTCCGTGGTCGTCGACCACGGCGATCCCTTCCGACAGCGCGTCGAACGCCGTCTCCCACTGCTCTTTGGCGTGCTGTACCATCTGGAAGAAGCGCGCGTTGGCGATCACGATCGCGGCGTGCGTGGCCACGGTCGAGAGCAGCCGCATGTCTTCGGGCGCGAACGTACGGTTCCGCGGGTTCGCGACCACCAGCGTGCCCACCACCACCCCGTGCGCGCGCAGCGACACCGCGGCGGCCGAGTCCACCACCACGTCCGCCAGCAGCGGCGTCGGCTCACCGCTCGAGCTGCGGACCAGCTCCAGCCGCTCGCGGCTCAGCGAGCGGGCGACCAGGCCGGGATCGTCGGGTGCGATGGCGCGACCGGCGAGTCCCGCCAGCGTCCCCTCGGCCGCCGTCACGTGCAGGGGACGGTCGCCGGCCCCTTCCCCCTCTGGCGCCAACGCGACCAGCGCGCCCTGCGCGTCGAGGAACCGCATCGCATAGCGCACCACCTGCTCCACGATGCGGTCGAGCTGCAAGGAACCGGCGAGGATGTAGGACAGCTCCTGCAACGAGAAGAGCTCGGAGAGGCGGCGATTCAGCTCGTCCGCGGCCCGCCGCCGGTCGCGCTCGCTCCGCTCGAGGCGCCGCTTGAGATGGAGCGCTCCCCAGCTGAGCCCGCCCGCGAGGAGCAGGCCGAGGGCGACGAGAATGAGGGACATGGTTGGCACAACAATAATGGCTGCTTGACCCTCCGAATCCCGACTTTTAGATTCGGCTATCTCCGTTTGAGACCCATTCTCAACTAATATTGCCCACGGAGTTGTGATGCGGACGCCGCTCGGGTGGGGCCTTGTTGTCGTCCTGGCGCCCTGTCCCCTCCAGATCCTCGCCGCGCAGGAGCGCACCACGGTGGGCGGTTATGGCGAGGTGCATTACACCAACCCCACCGGCCCCAAGACCCCCCCCGTCGTCAACCTCGCCCGCTTCGTCGTCTACCTCGCGCACAGCTTCGACGATCGCCTGGCGTTCCGCTCCGAGCTCGAAGTCGAGGACGCGAAGATCGAGGGGGGGCAGGCGGGCGGGGAGGTCGCGCTCGAGCAGGCCTACCTCGATTACCGCCTGGCGGATTGGATCACGCTCCGCACGGGGCTCGTGCTGCCGCCGGTCGGGATCATCAACGAGACGCACGAGCCGCCGACCTTCAACGGCGTAGACCGCCCCGGCTTCGACCACGACGTGATTCCCACCACCTGGCGCGAGATCGGCATCGGCGCGGTCGGCACCATTCCCGGTGGCAGCGGGCTCGCGTATCGGGTGTACGTCGTGAACGGGCTCCGCGCCGACGGCCTTTCGGCCGCCGAGGGGATCCGGGAGGGACGCCAGGAGGGCCGCCAGGCGAGCTTCGCGAACCCGTCGGTCACCGGCCGGCTCGAGTGGGCACGCCCGGGCGTGAAGATCGGCGGGTCATTCTGGTATGGGGGCACGGCGGATACGAATGCGGCCGTCGGAACCGGGAGTTTCGGGGCTTCGGTGGCTCTCCTCTCCGCGGACGCGCGCTACGAGAGCGGGCCGCTCACGTTGCGGGCCGTGGTCGCGAACATCAGCGTGAGCGACGCCCAGGCGATCAACGCCGCGTACGGGCGGTCCGTCGGCAGCCGCATCGCCGGGGGCTATCTCGAGGGGGCCTATAACCTGCTGCGGCTGTTCGCGCCGGCGTCCTCCCAGAAGCTCAACGCCTTCCTCCGCCACGAGCGTTACGACACCCAGGCGAGCGTCCCCGCGGGCGTGACGCGGGACCGGTCGCTGGCGCGCCGCATCACGACGTTGGGCTTCACTTACAAGCCCACCTGGAATACCGCGTTCAAGGGCGACTATCAGCTGCTCCGCAACCCGGCCGGTGCGGGCGAGTCCGAGGTGCTGAGGCTCGGCGTTGGTTACCAGTTCTGACGTGACGCTGGCGCTCGCGGCTCTCCTGCTTACGGCGCAAACCCCGGCCGCGCCGTCGGCGAAGGTTACCGCCTCGATCGCGCTGCTGTTCGGGCCCGGCGCCCGGGCAGACACGCTGCGGGTGGACACGGTCAGCGTGCTGCGGGTGTCCCGTGCCGACTCGCTACTCGGCTTCGCCGCGATCGGGAACGTGCTCGGCAAGGACCAGCCGATCACCTTCCTCGTGGCCATCGATCCGGCGGACCGTCTAAAGGACGTGGACATCCTGGTGTACCGCGAGCCGTACGGCGGCGAGGTGGCCTACGAGCCGTGGCGGCGGCAGTTCCGGGGCAAGAGCGCGGGCGATTCGCTGCGCGTGGGGAAAGAGATCCGCAGCATCTCGGGCGCCACGATCAGCGTGCATGCGGTCACGCTCGGCGTGCGGCGGATGCTCGCCCAGCTGACCGCGTGGCATCAGAGCGGAGCGATCCGATGAGCGTCACGTGGCGCAGCGTGCCCACGGCACTCCGTACGCTCGCGCGCTGGGTGACGATCGTCCAAGTCGTGGGCTACACCACCTCGCTCGTGTTCGTGGGACACACGACGCGCCTCGTCCCCCCGGGGGTGGCGGCGCGCTATCGCGGTGCCGATACCCTCGTGTCGCAAGGAGCGATGCAGTTCCCCAAATCGTTCGCGGAGATGCTGACGATCACCCACACGCATCTCCTCTCCATGGCGGTGATCTTTCTGCTCACCGGGCTCGGGGTGGCGCTGTGCGAGCGGCCGTCGGAGCGCTGGAAGCGCTGGCTCATCGCCGAGCCGTTCGTGGCCCTGTTGGTGTCGTTCTCGGCGATGTGGCTGATGCGCTACGTCGATGCGCGCTTCAGCTGGCTGCTCGAGGCTTCGAGCGCGGTGCTTGCGGTGACGTTCTACGTGCAGTCGTATCTGATCCTGCGGGAGCTGGGGCGGGCAGAGCGGGAAGGCTCCCGGGTGTGAGGGAGGAGCCGCGGCTTGAGCCGCGCACTCGAGGGGCCATGAACCGACGCAAGTTCACCGGAACCCTCGGCGCCGGCCTGGGGATGGTGTTCCTCCCTCGGTTGCCGCGGTGGCGCACGGACGACGTGTTCGTCGAGCGCTGGTCGTGGGCGATGGGGCAGCCGGTCCACGTGATGGTGTTCGCGGGCTCAGAGCAGGAAGGGCTGGATGCGTGCGGGGCGGCGCTCGCCGAGCTGCGGCGGGTGGAGAGCCGGCTCAGCTTGTTCGACGCGGCGAGCGACCTGTGCGAGCTGAACCG
>Ga0137403_10010009_pt1 | contig 10519 bp, 11 predicted proteins | sample CZOMad2_1_16fung_FD_122057 | JGI IMG/M metagenome (GOLD analysis project Ga0137403, IMG submission 122057) | Vadose zone soil fungal communities from Angelo Coast Range Reserve, California, USA - CZOMad2_1_16fungal (Hybrid Assembly) | ecosystem: Environmental > Terrestrial > Soil > Vadose zone... | reverse complement strand
ATTTCCCACGGCTACCCAAAGAAGCTAGAGATTCCTCCACTTCGGTCGGAATGACAAAATAGCATGTTGGAGCGTTTACCCATGAGCATCTGCCACGAGCAACTCGAAGTTCGCACCAAAGGAAAAGGACTGTACGAAATCACGGACGATGTGCAGGCGAAGATCGACAGGTGCGGAGTTCGAAATGGGATACTGACTGTCTTTGTTCAACATACCAGTTGCAGCCTTCTCATCATGGAAAACGCCGATCCGACCGCCCGCCGCGATTTGGAGGAGTTTTTCGATCGCATGGTTCCCGAGGATGCCGATTACTTTACGCACGGTTCCGAAGGCAGCGATGATATGCCGTCACACATCAGGATGGCGCTGACCCGTACGAGTGAGACAATACCCGTGGTGGATGGAAAAATACAGCTCGGCACGTGGCAGGGCGTTTTCCTGTTCGAACATCGCCGCGCGCCACACCGGCGAAAAGTTTCCGTCACGATCATCGGCGAAATGTAGCCGCTTCGCTGCCTGGCGCGCCGTAGCCTTGGCGAAGGCCGGTGCGTATTCCAATATCGCCTGCGGGTCACAGAGACGCGGCTACAGATAAATCGCGTCCACCAGACGCAGCGATTTTTCGTTCGGCAGAAGCGATTGCTCCATTTGATTCATAACGTAGGCGAACGCAATTCGGTTTTCGGGATCACAAAAGGCGTGGCTGCCGCCTGCGCCGGGATGTCCAAAGGAAGTTTGTGATGGGCCAAACATTCGGCGCGGTGCATTTCGTGAATCCTTCATGAACCCGGCCGAAAATGCGGTCGGTATTTGAAAAACCTGATCGATACCATCTGTGAGCGTTGTTCTCATCCATCCGAGCGTTTGTGCTGAGAAAAATGTCTGACCGTCGGCTGTTCCACCGTTCGCGAGCACTGAATAAAATTTGGCCAGTGCCGAGGCGCTCCCGATCCCGCCGAAGGAGACAATCGGTTGCGCACGAATGGCGGGAGTGTTCATCCCGCTAATCGCATTCAATCCGTAGGGCGAGGTAAATGTCTTGCGGGCGAGCGTGCCGGGCGTCACGAGATCCGCATAAAAGTCCGAGCCGGACTGGCGGTTTTTCGGTCTGGCCCCGAAAGCTTTCGGGGTTCTTGCCGCGTACATCGTGGCCACGCGCGAATTTTCCGTTTCCGGCAGGCCAATCCAGAAATCGAGATCGAGCGGTCGAGCAAAAGCTTCCTGCCAGTAATCCGACAGCGTCTTTCCGGCGATTCGGCGTATCAGTTCATCGAGCAGAAATCCAAACGTGCGCGCGTGATAGCCATGTCCAGTCCCTGGCGGCCACAACGGCTCTTGCGCCTCCAGCGCCCGAATCACGGCATCGTATTCCAACACATCGACTCGGCGATCCAAAGCGCAGAGTCCCGCCTGATGCGACAGCAACTGCGCAAGCGTGATTTTTTCTTTACCAGCCTGCGCAAACTCTGGCCAGAAGTCCGAGACCCGCTGGTCGAGCGTGATTTTGTGTTCCTGCAATGCATGCAGGACACATGCGCTGCCAATTCCCTTCGTCGCCGACCACACCAGAACGAGTGTGTCGCTTGTCCACGGATTTTCGCGGCGCGCTTCGCGAAATCCGCCGTAAAGGTCGACGATCGCTTTTCCATTTTGCCAAACCGACACCGCAGCGCCCAGTTCGCCAAGCTTTTCGAAATTCTCCTGGAATAGCGGTTTCAATCGCTGAAGGAGTTGACTGGGATCCAGTTGCATTAACGGATGGTAAACAAAGAGCGGCGTCTTTCCAAAGCGCCGCGCTACGGCTCAAGGAGCGGCGGTCTCTAGTCCGCAGTCTCAAAAATGGCGAATTGAAACCGCGCCTTCTTTGAGATCCGACTCGAAATTTTTGGAGTTTTCAGAGCCGCCTCTTGGTACACTTGGCCGTGGTCGAACTGCGTTTCTTCAATCCGTACGCGGAGATTCGTTTCACTGCGAATCGCTTGCCGCATTGGCAACAGGATGGCGCAGCGTATTTCGTTACGTTTCGACTAGCTGATGCAGTGCCTTACAATCTGCGCACGCGATGGGAATCGGAACGTGAAGCATGGTTGCGCGTTCATCCGCAGCCGTGGAGCGCCAAACTCGAGCGCGAATATCATGAACGGTTCTCAGGCGCAATCGAACGTTGGCTCGACGCGGGCTATGGTTCTTGCATTCTGCGGCGACAGGATTGCGCAAGGACCGTAGGTGAAGCGCTGCGCCACTTCGACGGCGAACGGTTAGCTCTCATTTCGTCTGTAGTAATGCCGAACCATGTCCACGCTTTATTCGTTCAAAGCGCTGATTGGCTCTTGGAAACGCTACTGCGCAGTTGGAAAAGCTTTACTTCGCGGAAAATAAATTCGCTGTTGGGGCGTAGCGGCAGGCTGTGGCAGCAGGATTATTTCGATCGACTCGTTCGCGACGAAAAGCATTTCGCCAATTGCGTGCGTTATATCCGCAGGAATCCTGCAAAGGCACGCCTGCATAATGGGGAATTTATTTTGTACCAGAGCGAGCTTGCGCGAAGCATCGAATAACCAAACCGCTTGTTGTGGGCGGCGGTCTAGAGACCGCCGCTCCTTGTTTACAAGAGCAGCTTTTCCAGTTCTGCGAGGCGACGCTCGAATAAACGCAACGCGCTCTCGATCGGAGCCGATGTGGTCATGTCCACGCCCGCCGCCTTTAATGTCTCCAGCGGAAACTTCGACCCGCCCGAGCGCAAGAAATTCAGATACGCATCCACGCTTCCCGAATCGCCGGAAAGCACGCGCTGCGAAAGCGTCACCGCAGCGGAAATGCCTGTCGCATATTTGTAAACGTAGAAGGCATGATAGAAATGTGGAATCCGCAGGCATTCCAGATCGAGCTCCGGATCGAGCACGAAATTTTCAGCAAAATAGGGCTCGAGGAGCTTGTGATATTCCGATTTTAAACCGCCGAGCGTCAGCGCATCGCCGCTTTCCTCAATGGCGTGAATAATCTTCTCAAATTCAGCGAACATGGTCTGGCGGAAAAGCGTGCCGCGCAGGTCGTCGATCTGCCGGTTAATGATGTAAGCTCGCATCTTCGGATCCGTGGTTGTTTGGAGCAGATGATGCGTCAGCAGCTCTTCGTTAAATGTCGAGGCTACTTCGGCCAGGAAAATCGAGTACTCGTAATCCTGAAACAGCTGTGAATTTTGCGAGAGCCAACTGTGCATGGAGTGACCAGCCTCGTGCGCCAGCGTGTAAACATCAGCGAAGACGTCCTCCTTGTAGTTCATCAGAATGTACGGTGGCGCGCCATAACTCGCGGATGAAAACGCTCCGCTGCGTTTGCCTCTGCTTTCGTAACGATCACACCAGCGTTTCGAATGCAAACCTTCCGTCAGCACATCGATATATTCCTTTCCCAGCGGAGCCAGCGAGCCCAAGACCATTTCAACGGCATCATCAAACCTGAAGCGCGCCTCGATTTCAGGTACGAGCGGGACATACGTGTCGTACTGATGCAGCTCGTCCAAACCAAGGACCCGCCGGCGCAGATCGAAATAGCGAAACAACGGTTTCAAATTCGCGCGGACTGATTGAATCAATCCGTCATAGACTGCGACCGGCGCATCGTCGGGAAACAGCGCCGCTTCGAGTGCAGAGGAATAATTTCTTGCCCTTGCGCGAAACACATCCGCCTTGACGGAATAGGCAAGCGACGCGGCAAGGGTGTACTCATGGTCGCGAAATTCTGCGTAGAATTGGTGGAAGGCGCGCTTACGCAGCTCAGGATCGCGCTTCACCAAAAATGAGCTGAACGAACTTTGGCTCAGCGCTGTCTCGCGTCCGGTCTCATCGATCAAGACGCCAAACTTCATATCCACATCGGTCAACTGAGAGAAAGTGTCGTCGTAACCGCTTAGCGCGACGCTCCCCAGCGCGAGCAGACGTTCCTCGGGCTCCGAGAGCACATGCGGCTTCATCCGCCGAATTTTGCTCAACTTGATTCGCCAATCCTTCAACGCCGGCTGAGCAATGAATTGCGCGAACTTTTCGTCATCGATCGACAGGATTTCCGGAACAACAAACGCCGCCGCTTCGCCGATTTTGGTTAGCAAGTTCTGAAGCTGTCCGACACGTGCGAGGTATTCGTTATTCGTGCTGTCTTCCGCCAGTTGCAGCGACGCATAGTGATGAACGCGCTCCATCTTCAGCTCGAGCGCCTTCTCAAATTCAAGCACCGCGGCTAGGGTTTGCGCCGATTCAGCTACTCTGCCCTTCCATTCCTGAAGTTTCGGATAGGCGCGCTGAAGCCAGGCAAAATCCTCTTGCCACTTGCCTGCGTCAGCAAAAAGCTGCGTCAAGTTCCACTTGTCGGACTCAGGAACTTCAGAGCGAGCCGGCACTGTCGAAGACATTCGGAAAGATGAATCAGGAACCCAGGAAACCAAGAAAAGAGTAAATGAATCCTCCATGAGAATCCCTAGATTCGTGGCTTCCAGATTAATGGAGCGCACGAATCGCGGGATGCTTTGCGATCCTACGCAGTGCTTTTCCAAGCAATTCTTTTCCCGGCGTGATTTTGTGCCATGGGGACGCGCCCGAGGGGTGGGGCAATGGAATCACATCAAAGCGGTGTCCCCCGCGTTCCACTCGAAATTTTCGACCGATTATCTCCTCCAGTCTGTAGGGGAAGCTGACAGCTTCCCCTACAACCGCTGCGGACTCGACAAATTGCACGATAGCCAGTCGGCCGACGGGAATGATGAGACGCGGCCGCAAAATCCGGATCTCATTGTCCATCCACGACGAGCAGTTGCGAATTTCGTCCGGCGCCGGAACGCGGTCTGTGCCGCTGGAATTTTTCCCCGGAAAACATCGGCAGACCGCCGCGAAATAGATTTTCGATCGAACAGCTGCTTCGTTCATCCCGCAAAATTCTTCAAACCAGCCAAAGAGCGTTTTACCAGCGGTATGCGCAAACGGTCTTCGTAAAGTTGGCTCGCGGGGACCCGGCGCCTGTCCAATGACCATTACGTCGCTGACGACGGCGCCGCCGGAAACCGGCGTCGATTGCATGCGCGGACATCGGCGGCATTGCAGCAGCACCGTCACATGTTTATTGAGTCGAGTTTGGATAGCTTTTGTAGCCACGGCCCTGTGGGCCGTTCGCATACGCCCGGACAACGCGCAAGATCAGACGGGCCACAGGCCCGTGGCTACAGCGCGACTGAAAACTATTCAGCGCCGGAAGATTGAAAATAGCGAGAAGAGCAAACTCAGAATGATGCTGAGGACTACGCAGGTAACGATGGGGAAATAAAATGCTGAATGTTCGCGCTCGATTCGGATGTCGCCGGGCAATCGTCCCAGCCATTTCGGAGCGAAGCCGCTCCACATCACGAATCCCACGAGTGTCGTGACCACACCAACGATCACGATGAATTTTCCCAGCTCACGCATTGTTCAGAAGTTGCGCGAAGTGAGCGAAGGCACAAGCTTGACGGCAAATGCCTGTACAGTTCCGAGATTATTATGAGACACTCGGTGTTCCGAAGACCGCCACCGAGGACGAGATCCGCAGCGCATTTCGCAAGCTGGCACGGAAATATCATCCCGACGTGGCCAAGGATAAAAAGGCGGCCGAAGAAAAATTTAAGGAAATCAACGAAGCCTATGAGGTGCTGGGCGATCCGGAGAAGCGGAAGAAATACGATCAACTAGGAGCGGATTGGAATCGGCCCGGCGGGTTCCAGCCACCGCCTGGCTGGCAGGAGGGAGCGCAGCAACCCGGCGGCGGATTTCATCAATGGGGCGGCGATGGCGGCGGCGTTCAATTCGAGTTCGACGGAACCGGATTCAGCGATTTCTTCGAAGCGTTTTTTGGCGGTGGACGCGGCCGATCTGCTTTCGGCGGGTTCGGTGGCCGTCAAGCTACGGCAGAGCGTGGGGCCGATGTTGAAGCCGACATCATGGTAACGCTTGAAGAGGCGTTGCACGGATCGACCCGAACAGTCTCTTTGCGCCGGGCTGGCTCAAACAAAGTGGAAAATTACCAGGTTAAGATCCCGCGCGGCGTTCACGAAGGACAGCGAATTCGTTTGCGCGGGCAGGGCGAAGCGGGTTCGCGTGGAGGAAAAAGCGGCGATCTTTTTCTTCGCGTGCGTCTGGCGCGACATCCCGATTTCACCGTCGAAGGCAGCGATCTGATTCATGAGGTGAAGATCGGGCCGTGGCAAGCAGTGCTCGGCAGCGATTTGCTTGTACCGACTCTGGAAGGAAAGGTGCGCCTGAAAATTCCGACAGGCACGCAGGGAGGACAACGATTTCGCCTCCGCGAACGCGGATTGCCCGGTGTCTCTGGCAAGCGCGGCGATCTCTACGTTGTTGTTCAGATTAATGTCCCCAAAAAAATAACCGAACGCGAACGCGAGCTCTGGACCGAGCTGGCAAAGTTGCACGGTGGGTAAAAGACGTTCGTCTCGAATGACGAAATACTAATGACGAATGACGAATGAAGCGCGAAACCCGAAGACCGAAGAAGCGAAGCCGAAATCCTTCGTCATTGAATTTGGAAGAGATTCCTCGACAGCGGTCGCGCCTCTTGGTTAACAAATTAGTATGAAAATTTCCCTTGGCTCAGACCACGCCGGCCTTCTCTACAAGGAAAAGGTCAAAGAACTACTCACCTCGCTCGGGCACGAAGTGAAAGACTTCGGCACGTCCAGTGAAGAACCGGTTGATTATCCGCTCTTCATTCGCCCGGCAGCGGAAGCGGTGGCACGCGGCGAATGCGAACGAGGCATTGTGTTCGGAGGTTCCGGCAATGGCGAAGCGATGGCGGCGAACAAAGTGCACGGGGTGCGTTGCGCGCTTTGCTGGAACGAAGAGTCGGCGCGCCTCTCGCGGAAACACAACGACGCAAACGTGCTCTCAATCGGCGAGCGTATGATCCCTGAGGATCTCGCGCTCAACGTTGTGCGCATCTGGCTGGAAACCGGTTTCGACGGCGGCCGGCACGAACCTCGCGTGGCAATGCTGAACGCGATGTGAAGTCAAAATCCGAAATCCAAATGACGAAGCACGAAGGAATGACTAATGGTCAAGTGGCTAAGAATCGCGATATCGTTTTTTCGGCATTCGGGCTTTGTGCTTCCTTCGGCATGCGACATTCGTGCTTCGTCACTCATTGGGACGTCGAATTTTTGTCAGCTCAGAACAACCGGTCCGCACACACGGCGACTAAAAAAACGGCGCTGACGAACGCGTTGCTCTGAAAAAAAGCGCGATTAATTCCGGCGACATCGTGTTTCTCGGTCCTGTGTTCGTAAAGCAGCGCTGCTGCAACCAGAGGCAACGACCAGTAATAGAGCGCGCCGAGATGCGCGATGAGGCCAAACCCGATGAGCGCAAGAAAAGTCAAGAAATGTAAGATCTCCGCCAGACGAAGGCTGTGCGTGATCCCGAGCTTTACAACCAGTGAACGAATACCTTCGCGTCGGTCGAAATCGTAATCCTGCGTGGCGTAAATCAGATCGAATCCCGCTACCCAGCAAATCACACCTGCCGCAAGCACAAGCGGCGCAACATCAATGCGTCCGGTCTGCGCGATCCAAGCGCCCACTGGAGCTACCGCCAGCGCAAATCCGAGAAAGAAATGCGTCGCGCTGGTGAAGCGCTTCGTGAGCGAGTAGAAAAAAATCACAAACAGCGCAACCGGGGCGAGCAGGAACGTCAGGCGATTAATTGCTGCTGCCGAAGCGATGAATCCGGCGGAACTGAAGATGAGCAAAGTGATCGCGACCGATTTTGAAACAAGCAAATAACGCGAAGCAGTACGCGGATTTCGTTGATCGAGCGACCAGTCAACGAGCCGATTGAAAAGCATCGCTGCGGTACGCGCGAATACCATACAAAGAACAACCAGGCACACGATTCTCAAAGACGGCCAGCCATTTGCCGCGACCACCAGCGCGCCCAGAGCAAACGGCAACGCGAAGATTGTATGCGAAAAACGGATCAGCCGGAGAAACCGACTGATTGGTCCAGTGTCCACTTTTGTCATCCAAGGATATTATGATGTCATTCTGAGCGAAGCGAAGAATCTCAGATTACTTCTGGACCGGTCAGTTTGTATGGGCACAGATATTGTAGGGCGTTTGATTCCGGTCGCGCCAGCTCGCTCACGCTTCGGCCTTCCCATCGATGTCGCTCAGCTCCCGCTGGCTCCATTCTGCGAAACGCCCATTTTATGACGAGCGCCTGACACAGACGCCCTAAAAGTCCTTACCGACCGGTAACAGTTCGCGGTGCGGGCTTGCTCAATTCGAGTTGTGCGCTCACTTTCTGCAATCCCGCGGCGAGCGCTTCAATTTGTTTTTGCTGGCGTGCAATGGTGGCTTCCTGTTCTTCGTTTTTGCGGTGCTCTTTAAGAAACTCGTTAAGTAACATCGCGTTTACCTGATCGTAGCGCACGCTATAGGCTTTTCCTTCTTGGTCGCGCACTACTAAGTCAGGATTCACTTTCTCTACCTCTTCGGCGATTAAACCAAATTGCGACGTACTGGTCTTGTCGCTCTTGTAGTGAAAGGTCGGACTGGGTCTTGGTCTGGCGATCATAAAAAGGTTCGTCGAAGCTCACGGCGGGCGCGTAAACGTCGAAAGCAGGCAGGGAATGGGATCAAAGTTTCATTTCACGTTGCCTATGAAAGCCGAGCGCGAGCAATCGACCACGCAAGGTTTCGCAGCCGCTTAGCCGTAATTCGCGTTTACGATGACGCCGGCAACGTGATCGAAACGCACGAGCACGCTAGCGATTTCAAAGAAGTTAAAGTTTTTCATCGCACCGGGCGTCTGTTCCTTGGTAACTTTCGTCTCGGGTCCAAGCGAACGAAGAAAGCCGATGACATCTCGCGCCGCGCCAAAATGAAATGGTATGGAAACCATTCGAGATAACGGCCACAGCGACCGAGTAATTAAAAAATGCAAGCGCATTGCCGGACTGAAAGCCCTGCTCAAAGAATGGGAGCTATCCGATAATCTTGATCTTGATTATGTTCGAGGACTCAAGGCGCGACTGCTATCTGTCAAAAATCAACTCAAGAACATGTGCGGCCATGACGGATCAGAGGGGATGGACGATTGGTAGTTATTGAGCAACGCAGAAAGCGCCCAGCGGCGAAGCGTGACGGCTGATTGCCAAATAACTGCTAGTTTGGCCTGCGCAGTTTATTGATTGTTTAGAACCGTTTGCGGTGCAGGTTTGTTCACTTCGAGCTGTGCGCTCACTTTCTGTACCGCCGCAGTAAGCGCTTGTATCTGCTTTTGCTGCTCCGCAAGCTTCGACTCAAAGTCCTTCGTTAGCTGCTCAACCTTGCGATGCTCCTTCAGGAATTCATTTAGCAACATCGCGTTCACCGCGTCGTAGCGGACCGTGTAAATCTCGCCATTCTCGTCGCGCACCACCAGATCCGGATTCACCTCGGCTACTTCCTCAGCGATTAGACCAAACTGTGGCGTGCCTGTGGCGTCGCTTTTGTAATGAAACGTCACCGGCTTGAGCGCGTGGATGGCTTCGCTGGCTTGATCCATCGGTTTGATCTGCTTCTTAAACCGGCGCGAAGAACTCATCGTGCCGAGCTGGCCGGCGGAGTCTATGAGGACTGGGATGGCGTCTGCGTTTGCAGTTGTAACTCCACGAATGCGGCCGATAAAGCAGCTGTCGCTCACGTTCGCGCCATCCGTGCCGATAGCAATGACGTTATTGGCCGTGGTAACGTTGCCGCCGGCTTGAAACCCCAAGGCCGTGTTGTTGCTGCCGGTGGTGTTATTAGAGAGCGCAGAACGACCGGTGGCCGTATTGGCGCCGCCGGTGGTGTTGTTTAAAAGGGCGGCCGATCCAACGGCTGTGTTTTGGAAGCCGATGTCGTTGAGAGAGAGCGCCTCCTCGCCGACGGCGGTGTTTGCAGAGCCATCAATGTTATGGTTGAGCGCCGAGAAGCCGACAGCCGTGTTGCCGTTGGCAACGCCGTTTCCGGTCGAGTCATTATTCTGGAGCGCGTTAGAGCCGACGGCGGTGTTTCCAGAGGCCGTAATATTGGACGAAAGTGCGGCTACGCCAAAAGCGTTGTTGGAGAATCCGTCAATGTTATTATAGAGCGCAAAGGCGCCGACAGCATTGTTGAGCGTGCCGCTGTTGTTAAAGACGAGCGCGTTAGTTCCAACGGCCACGTTCAGAGAGCCGCTGGTGTTGAGCAACAACGCTCCGGTGCCAACTGCGGTATTGGAATCCCCCGTGTTGAGCACAAGCGTTCCAGCGCCAACACCGGTATTGTAGCTGCCGGTCGTAAGGCTCTCGAGCGAAAACCAGCCGACGGCTGTGTTGAACCCGCCGGTGGTGAGACTTAAAAGGGCGTTTTGCCCTTCTGCCGTGTTGCCCCCGGGATAGCCGCCGTCTGGTGCTGGCGTAATCGCTCGAGCTGTCGACGAAACAGCCAACAATGCGACAAGTCCAAGCGGAATGAAACGTG
>Ga0137403_10010008_pt1 | contig 10519 bp, 8 predicted proteins | sample CZOMad2_1_16fung_FD_122057 | JGI IMG/M metagenome (GOLD analysis project Ga0137403, IMG submission 122057) | Vadose zone soil fungal communities from Angelo Coast Range Reserve, California, USA - CZOMad2_1_16fungal (Hybrid Assembly) | ecosystem: Environmental > Terrestrial > Soil > Vadose zone... | reverse complement strand
CGGTCTGCCCGGCTGAGCGAAGCGGTCAGCCCGGCGAAAAGCGCCAGGGTCGCGATCGGGTTGATCGTCGTGAAGAGCGTCGCGAAGTCCTTGCTGATTTTAATTAAGAGAGGCGACATGCGAATGGAGCTGAGGGGTTCAGCGACATAGAAGGTAAAGTGACGAGGGTAGGAGCGAGAATGGAGCCGCGGGGACGCTGCGCGACATAGATGGGCAAACCCGAGAGGTCGAAATGGGCGGGAGCACATGAGTCAAAGCGTGGGCAGCAAACGAGTTTCAAATCTTTGCTAATCTTAATCAGGAGCGGAGACATGTGTCGTAAATGTGCGCTTTAGCCTTATAAATGCTGATCATGTTGCCGCAAAACTTTTGATCGGATGAAGTGAGCAACGATACGGGCGAGGGGCTTAGGCCGGTCCCCTCACTTCGAATAGAAGCACCCGGCAACCGGCTTCGCGCACCCAAAAACTTTCCAAAAGATCAACGGAAACGTTCAGAACTTTTGAGACGGCGGCCTTGGCATCTTGCGGAACACGCGCCGGAAATTTCGATGGATGACGACGTTTTCCAGATAGAGTCCACGCGACCTTGTGTCCGCCGCCAACGTCGCAGTGCCCGTGGTACTCATCTCCGGCGAAATGCGGCTGATTACGATGGGCGGTAAAGCGGCCGACTGTAGCTCGAGCTGCTTCATCGAGTAGTGCTTCCTCAACCTCAATCTTAAATCCGCGACGGTCCCTCGCCGCGACGTATTCATAGTAATCTTTAAAGGTCAGCTGCTTCTTCTCGCGGCGGTTCTGTTCGAGGATTCGGTCAACGAGTTTCTCGAACGGTCGATTTGGTTTTTCTTTAGACATACTGCGTTCACATGTCGCGAAAGAACACCGCAGTTGCGCTAAATCAATTGAGAAAATTCGACGGCCAAGTAATTAAATCCGAAGGGATATGGCGCCACCAGTCGCACCAAAACCAAAATTGCTTCCGTTCTACGATCCCAATTTCTCGTGGGACACATTTGAAGGATTCTTCTGTGATTTTCTTGCTGCTGCTCCAGAACTGATCGGTAAGGATGGCAAGCCGTGTCGCGTCATTCGCATTAGCATCTACGGTCGCCGTGGAGATTCGCAGCATGGCATCGACATAAGGGCAGAAATGTCGAATGGAGAAGTCTGGGTTTTTCAATGTAAGCATTACAAAACGTGGGGCCCGAAAGACACAACCGATGCGATCACGAAGTGCGATTACGAGGCCGATCGAAAATTCTTGCTCGTTACACGACCTGTCTCCCCGGAAACGCGAGAAATCGTCGCGGCGCATCCCGAATGGACATTGTGGGATTCTGATGATATTTCGCGCGAATTTCGTCTTCGACTTCCACCTGAAGAAGCTGCCAAAATCCTGTACACAAACTTCGGACCAGCGTGGGCGAAGGAATTGATCGGGCTTCCCGGGCTCGGACCGCTCATCACTGCTGAAGCTAAATTTGGACCACTGCTCGAACCTGATCGGAGCTTTCACCATCGGCTGGAGATGGTCGGACGCACAGAATGGTTGACCGCGCTCGACAACTTTATTGCAGCAGAAGACCGCAGAGTTTTCTGCATTGTTGGACCCGGGGGGTTGGGTAAAAGTCGTTTACTGCGCGAATGGAGCAGAGGGTTTTCTAACCGACACAAAGGCTGGACGCTTCGATTCGTATCAGATTCGCCGAGCGACTTTGCCTCTGCGTTGGACGCGGCATCTAAGCCTCTCGTGTTGGTGTTTGATGACGCTCATCGACTCGACGAAGTGCGCCGTGCACTTTTTCCGGAATTGCCCTCTCGCAAGGAAATCAAACTCGTTCTCGGCTTGCGGCCCGGGCCAGTTGCGCAAGTAGAGGCAGAGCTCACTTCCGCCGGCTTTGATACCACGCAGCTGGAAATGCCGGCCGAGATGAAGCGCCTGAATTCAGAACAAGCCCTTCAACTAGCCGAGGCCGCTCTTGGTCCCGAATTTGCGGATCGCTATCGTTTGCCGCTGCGCGATCTATCGAAAGATTGTCCATTACTGGCCGTTTTAGCCGCCGAACTGATTAAGCGTGGCGATCTAGGCGAGCGCGGCCTAAGCGATACCGCGGAGTTTCGCAATCACGTGTTTGGGGGCCTGGTTACAGAAGCGCGACCAGTAGAGCAACGATTCGGCGCAACTGTAGTTCGCGATCTTCTGCACCTCTTAGCTGTGTTGGCACCGGTGAAGTTGGACGCTAATTTTCTTGGGCGCGCGTCGGCATTTCTCGGAGGTGCGACTCAGCCTAACCATGTATCGGAGATTATCACCGCACTGGACGAGGCCGGCTTAATACTTACAACCGGCGCTGGTGTTAGGATTTCGCCCGACCTTCTGTCGGACCATCTCGCTTATACGGCATGTTACGACAATCATGAACGCACCACGACATTTGCGGATCGGGTTATCGCTCATTTTTCGCCCGAGGAGTTTCCTCGCCTCATGCAGCAGTTGGCAGAAGCTGAGTGGCACGCGACAAACAAGAATGAAACAGCCGATTCGATCGTTGAGCCTGTCTGGCAGTCCTTTGTTAGCCGGTTCGAGTCTGGCAGTTTCTACACGCGGGCTGAGCAACTGAAAGCTTGGGCCAACATTGCGCATCTACAGCCGAGGAGAACGCTCCGACTCGCGGAACTCGCGATGAGGCTGGACACAGCCCCGAAAGATGAACACGCGCGCATGTGGTTCAGCAGGTGGGATACTCACTCACACGTTCTCGAAGGACTGCCGACGTTGCTGAAACCTTTGGCTGAGCACCACCACGAATACGTTGCGCCCTGTCTGGACAATCTGTGGCAGATCGGGCGAGACCTCCCGCCGCCGCCGTTTAACAGCCAGAGCCATCCAATTACAAAAATAGGCGAAATAGCCAAATTCCAGCGTTGGAAACGCCTCGATATCCAGGACGAAGTCCTTAACTGGATCGAGCAACTTCTCTCTGGCAATGAGTGGGTAAACCGGGCGAACAAGCCCGGTTGGCTCCTCACCCAGATGCTGAATGCGTTTTTCGCGACCGGTGTGGAGGATAACTGGATGACCGGAAACACATTTCATTGGCGCACCGTGCCCATCCATTTGGACAACACGGCAAAGTATCGCGACAGGATTTTGGCTGCTCTGTGTGCGATTACCAAGCGCGGAGACACAGCACTCACGCTCGCCGCGATGAACGTGCTTGAGCATGCAATGCAGCGCGCGTATTTGGGGCCCTCAACAGTACCTGCAAAATTTATTGAACGTTGGCTCATCGAGAGAAAAAAAGCCCTTGAAGTGCTTGCTGACATAATCCGCGAGTCTCGGTCACCGGTTATTCATTTTCGCGCGCGGCGCATTCTGCTCCACAATATGCGCTACGACGATCCGGAGTTCCGAGCCGCTTGCCGCGAGGTCTACGAAACCATTCCGGATTCGCTTGATTTTCGGATTGTCCGCGCCGCGCTTGGGAACTATTGGGATGAATTCGAAGGTAGCAAGCCCGACGACTGGCAGGATCAGGCAAAACATCGCTGGGACCAATTTGTTCGATCTACAAGTGAAGCAATCTTGCTGAAGTGGCGGGAGCCTAAGGTGCTCTTGGCGAATTTGCTACAGCGGCATGAGGAGCTTGTCGCGCTCGGCTTTCAGCCAAATTTTTGGCCCATTTTTCAAACAATCGCAGAAACGAATGCAGCGACTGCGCTGGACCTCGCAAGCATTCTGATTACGCAACCGGCCAATCCTCTTGGCCGAGTCCTTGACTCACTGGTCACGCCCATCACAAAGAATGATCCAGAATTGCGGTTAAAATTATGTGAAGAGGCAATAACTCAAGATAGCGACGAGTTGAAATTTGGAGCGATCACTTGCTTTGCAATTTGGCGCCAGGAAGGTACTCTTCCGTCACGCGCCTGGGAACTGATCGCTAACTCTGCAGCGAACGCATCGCCTGTCGTCGCTGACGCGATATTGCGGTTTATCTTGTTCAATCACCGGACGCCCGAGCCTGCGGATTGGCATCTGCTTGCAACGCTGCCAGTCACTTCCGAGCAGTGGTGGATTGCACACCGAATTATGGAATCAGCAGCTGATCTTCTTGAGAAGGCCATGCTCCCGCCACCTGACACTGCAGATGAGATACTTAAAAAGCTCGACGTGTTAAACTCTATTGACGACCACCAAGTCGAACATGCCCTTTCTGAATTCGCGAAACACTTTCCAGGAAAAGTTTTCCTTGTGATGTGGCGGCGGCAGCAACGTCGCGATAAGGACGACGCCGATCTTGATGTAGTCCCATTTGATTTCCACCGCATCCGCTTTGCCGACGTGCTTGCTGATCCAGAAGCTGCGCGAATAATTGATGAACTGGAAAACAGATTGATCCACGGAACCGCACTGAAATACGACGAAATAGAAATTCTACACATTGCAATTTTACAAAGCGCCGATCGCGCGGAAGAAAATCTTTATCGACTTCTGCATAAAGCTAAAAACGCCGAACAACTCGAACGGCTCACAGAATTCGTTACGAATTGGCACTCGTGGCCTGTCGTTTTGTCATGTCCGGATTTTACACGAGATTTGCTGCGGCGAGCTCGAGCGACGGATCAAGCGAGTCACCAGAAGATTTTCAGGCGATTACAAGGGCTGCCTGGCTCGCGGGGTTCGACCGCTTACGAACCCAACGCTGAATGGAAGGCTCTCGTCGAGGCCGTCGAAAAAATGGCTGAACTGTACAAAAAAGATGCGGATCTAGGCCCGCTTTACGCAGCTGCCGCAAAGCATGAGCGCGAATGGATGAAGGCGATGTCTCGGCGTATCCCCGATGACGACGATGTGCTGGAGTGAGTGGCGATGGCAGTGGCTATTCTTGCTTACGGCTCGCTGAAGGACGATCCCGGTCCCGAACTAAAGCCGGTGATTCGTGATCGGAAGCGCGTTCGAACACCATTTCCTGTTGAATATGGTCGTGCGAGCCGCGGCCGTGGCGGTGCCCCAACGCTCATTCCGCTGGAATGCGGTGCGCCTGTCGAAGCTATGCTGTTGATTCTCGATCCGACCGTGTCAGTCAGAGCAGCGCGTGACATGCTTTGGAGACGCGAAACAGGCCGAAAACAGGGAAGCTATAATCCACCCAATAACCCGACTGAGAATCATGTCATCGTCGAGGAGTACAGAAACCTAGGCGGCATCCGTTTGGTTCTGTCGACGCGGATCGGCTCGAATATCAGCTCGCTGACAGCAAAAGATTTGGCGCGGCGTGCCATTGCTAGCGCTCGATCAGCCGACGTCCCCGCCGGCGAAGATGGCATCTCTTATTTGCTTCGAGCAAACAGTTCTGGTGTCGAAACACCACTTACCGCTGCGTACGAGCGTGCTATACTGGAGGAAACTGGGGCAAATACCCTCCAGCAAGCCATTGAGACGATTCGGTCCCAGTGTCACCAGTAGTAACTCGCGCCTGGGCGAAACGGCTTTATCTGAGCATCTCCGAGTGCTGAGATACTGCAGCTGTTCCAGCGAAAATCCAGGGCGCGATTTATAAAATCTTATCTGATTTCTGCAGATTGCATTTTGCACAGATGGCCTTCGCCGACCCTGCAACGAGCCAAGAAGCAATCGAACGGCCGCTCACTCGGTTTCGCAAATTCCGAGTTCCCTCAAATAATTAAACGTCGAATCGTAGAACGCGGGCGAGCGAGTGGGATCGTTTATATCGCCCGGCGGGACGAACACGACCATGCCTTGCCTCGCGCGCGTGAGCAGAACCCGGTACGCGTTGCGTAGGTAAACGCGATTGTCAGGATTCGCGATGTTGCACCATCGATCGCCACGGAAATCGTGATAGCTCCAGTCGGAGCCGGTAAACCGAAAATCGCCGTCCCAATTGACACAGACCCAGTCAAGCTCCAATCCCTGCACCTGAAATTCTGTGGCTGCATCTTCGAGGTAGTAACTGGATCGCGTGTCGTCTCTCTCGTTCAAAAAGTAGTGAACCGGATCAACTGACACGCGGATATCGATCGCATGAGGTTTCAACCGCATCGCCTTGGAGGACGCAACTAGTCCGAAGCGTTCGCTTCCTCGTGCATGCGACCGAATCCATTGCTTCGCTGCATTCAGATCACGCGTAATCGCGATAGGATAGCGCGCAGACAATTGGGCGAATGCCTTCGCCGCCTCTGCTTGATCACAATCAAGGAGCGCTTTCACGAACGCTGAGACATTTTCCGCACGAAACGATCGCATCGACACCGCGAGATGCAGCGAATCATCGAACTTCGTTCGCGGGCGGTCCCGCACAATTTCCAGCACTCGACCGGCGGCATACTCGCTGTCCGTCAGCCGTGACGAAATAAACATCTCGCATTCGGGAAATCGGCGGTTCACCGCATCAAGCCACGCATCAATGCCGGCTTCACCCGTGTTGATTTCCTGTCCGCCGCCAACCAGGCACACGATGACAGCCCAATCCTTGTGTCTATCCATGTAAGAAATCAGGAACTCGGGTTCGGAATCAGCAAAGCCAGCCACTCGTTTCTTTCGCAGCATGAAACTGGCAGTCTGCTTCAGATTCCACGCGCGCTGCGCCTCATCGAAGATGACGACGTGCTCAATCGGCGGACCGACCTCAATCAGCGCGTCGTCACGGAAGTGATGAACATTTTGAATAAACGCCTTCACACTTTCGCCGACTTTTCCTTTCCGAACCTTCTCGCCTTGTTGCTTTCGCCGCGCGACTTCATCCCGCGTCAGCGCTTCGCGGAGAACCGCAACGAGCGGGCCGTTTCCCGAAAGAAAGACAGCATGTGTCGGCTCGTCAGTTTCACGGCGGGTTGCGAGATTTAAACCGACCAAAGTCTTTCCGGCGCCCGGAACACCCGTGACGAAACAAATCCGCTTGAGACCTTTCGCTTGCGCTTCGTCCACGAGTTCTTCAATGCGTCGCGAGGTAACGTGCAGATTCTGCGCTCCGGCATCGAACCGAGCGATCGCTTCCACCGAATGCTGCGCGTACAGAGTGCGCGCAGCTTCAACGATCGTGGGCGTCGGATGATAGGAAGCATGCGACCAAACTTCTGCATCTACCGTAACGCCGGTGACCGCCCGAAGCGCGGATTCCAAGGTTCCGCGAAAGCTTGCCGGATCGACAACGACCGGTCGGTAAACCTTATCGGCATCGGCGTGCAAATCGGCCGGTGGGCATTCCGTTGCCTCTGTCGCGATCAAAATCGGAATGATTGAAGCGTCATGACTTGCTTCATGAAAATTCTTAAGATCGAGTCCGTAGTCCCAGACCTGATCGATTGCGGAATGATCGAATGCTTTCTCGCCAACTTTAAATTCAATCGCGAATACAACCGGCCCGCTCACAAGCACCACGTCAATGCGCCGTCCCATTCGCGGAATGTTGAACTCGAAGAAGATCGACCCGGCCAAATCGCTCAGCGTCGATTGGAGAAACTCAATCTCTGTAAGCCATGAAGCGGCTTGGGTTCTATCGATGTCGAACGAAGAATTGAGCGTCAGCTGACCGATAATCTCCTGTGCGCTCGAGCCAACAAACTCCGCAATCGAAGCGCCGTACCAAAACCGCAGCGATGCAGCTTTCGGGCTAACTGCTGGCACTGCGAACTCCATCACGCGTTCTATTGCAGAAAGACGTTCTGATTGTGCCAGGCGAGGAGATCGCGAGTCGGACGCTCGGTCTCGGCGGCTGGAATGGAAATCGGGCTTCCGCGAAGCGGATAGTAACTTCGGCCGTTGTGGTAGTCGTATCGTAGCCGATCACTCACATCCAACGTGTATTCTGGCGTCACGGTGAGATAACCTTGTTCAAACAACCGGTGGAGATCAGCCCGTAAAAGCAGTCCGTTTCGGACTTCATGAGGGCCTTCCTTCGCGAACGGGCGAATGTGCGCTGCTTCGAGGGCAGGCAACGAATGTTCTTGGGTTACCGCGCACGCGCGGTTGTACGCTTCTGTCACGGAGACGCGGAATGCTCCTTGGCCAAGTCGCGGCCGAATCAAAACAGGAGAACCATACCGTGGCAATTCAATGCCACTTTCCGACTCGGCGATACGTAATTCCCGATCGGGCTGAAGTCGCGCCAGGCATTCTGCCCAAACTCGCGCTCCTTCTCCCACGTCTAGGTCGTATACGGTGTGACGAAGATTCGATTCAGCCCAGTCACGCGGCTGCGGAATCCATTCATCACGCGAAAAGAAGGTGGCGTTAACGACGACAATACAGCCAATTTGCAAAATACCCTTCTGAGGCGCCGCCTTGATCTTCGCCCGAATCTTCTCAAGTCGCGCATGCATCTCTTCAAATGAGGCCGAGCCATTCGCTGTGCCGAAGCACTCCCATGCCAGCCATTCTGGTAGTTCCGAATATCGCGCGAAGTACCCGAATCCGGCGATCGCACGATGTGGAGCTTTCAGCTTAAAGAAAAATGGCGAGAACTCGGGTGCTCGAAACGGTTGTGTTGTGGTTGGCTTCCAAAAGTTGACCTCATCCCACGAAGGCTGCTGGCTCAAATAACTGTACCAATCGAAGTCAGTTATCGCGATTGTTCCGGGATGTACCACGATCGCGAGTGTAGAGAGATGAACAAAAATCGGCAATGCCGTTCAATCTGCTCGATTTCTCTCTGACCCGGCGCTAAAACGATTTCGCAATGGGCATCTACGATCGCGATTACATGCGTGAGGGAGATGAACCCGCGGATTGGTGGAAACCTGGCTATTCAATCAAGCGCTGGTTAACCATCGGCATCATTGCGGTCTCGTTGCTCACATCTGTTGTGTTCCTGGGTCGTTCGATCGGAATCCCAAAACTTTTCAAGTCGCGCGCACCCGACGCGAAACATTTCAGTTCGGTCAAGCGATACGAAAAGCGATCGTTGCTTATAAATATCAACACAGCGACAATCCAGGAACTTGAAACACTGCCAGGAATCGGCCCGGCGAAAGCAAGATTAATCGTCGCCAACCGGCCATATCAAAGCGTCGACGAGTTGGCGAAGCTCCAGGGAATTGGACAGAAACTAACAGTAAATCTTCGGTCGTTCGTTAAGATCGACGGCACCACGGAAGAATTGCCATCGCGCTGAACATCCCAGTCGCCGATCCATCATAAGCCGCTTATGATCGGCCAATGATTAGAGGGGATTTGTGCCACCTTTTGCACGCGCATGCAAGAAGCGCTGCGCTGGCGAGCATTCATGCACCGTTGAATTCGTGCATCATAAGCGGCTTACGATGAGTTGCCTAAAGTCATGGGCCATTGACGAGGCAAGAGCTGTCTGCGTTTAATCAGACTGTGCCGCTGTGGGGATTCTACATATTCGACGCGTATATCATCCTCTTCATGGTGATTACCGGCGCCATATTCTGGTGGTCAACTGCTCGAAAGAAGGACCGACCGCCTGAGGAATTTAAACTGCTTCGCAGCGCGGGCGAGACGCAGCGGCGCCGTGTGCAGAAAGCCGATGAAAATCTATTCGTTTACTTTTTCGGAGGAGCATTCGTTCCGCTCGTAATCGCATCGTTAGTTTTGTTATTAGCGATACGATTACCCAAGAGGCTCGTGCCCGTGGGCGCAGCGGTCGCCGCCGTCTTGTTCTTCGTAGGTACGGTTTGCGCGATAATTGTTTTGCTCAGATTCCTCAATCGTCGGCGCAACGATCTTCTGGGTTATTTAGGCGAACGGGCTGTTGCCGAGCATCTCGAAGCACTGCGCGAAAGTGGCTATCGGATCTTTCACGATGTGCCCTGTGAAGGACGTAAGAAGAATTTCAACATTGATCACGTTGTGGTTGGTAAAACCGGCGTCACTGCTATCGAAGTAAAGACTCGTCGAAAGAAGAAGGGACGTCCGGGTTTCGAAGAACACGTGGTCACATATGACGGACAACGGCTAATTTGGCCATGGGGTGAGGACCGTTGCGGAATCGATCAAGTGCGCGCAGAAGCGGATTGGTTGCGCGACTTTATCGCAAAGCGAACTGGTCTGCACATCGAGCCGAAACCAATTTTGGCTTTCCCGGGTTGGTTTGTGAAAGAGAGCGCAGTCGAGACGTTTCGGGTCGCCAGTCACAAGGTCGTGTCTAGCATTGTTAGAGAATGGAAACCACAACCTCTAACCCCTGAGCAGATCGATTTAATCAGCCGCCAGCTCGATGAACGCTGCCGTGATGTCGAAGACTAACAAGCATCGGACAATCGGAGACCTACTCACTCCATATCCGGGTAAGGGCCTTTGCCGTCTTCGGTGATGAAACGGTCGATCCGCGCGGTAACAACAGGCAGCGGTACCGAGCCGAGCTCGAGCACGGCGTCGGAATGGTAACGACGGCGTTACCATCCAAGTGCGGCAAAGGCGATACTTTCAAATCCTGACGGGTTCAATTTTTTAGAAAGGGAACAAAGTTATGAACTCGAAAAAAATCATTCTCCTTGGTTGCGTAGCAGCATGCGTTTTCGCAGCATCGACT
>Ga0137403_10010007_pt1 | contig 10520 bp, 7 predicted proteins | sample CZOMad2_1_16fung_FD_122057 | JGI IMG/M metagenome (GOLD analysis project Ga0137403, IMG submission 122057) | Vadose zone soil fungal communities from Angelo Coast Range Reserve, California, USA - CZOMad2_1_16fungal (Hybrid Assembly) | ecosystem: Environmental > Terrestrial > Soil > Vadose zone... | reverse complement strand
GCACCGGAAGCAAGCCAGACCACCCTTGTCTAATCGGCGCGGACCCTGCGGCTTGCCATCCTATGTTGCCATCCACATCGGCATACACCAGATTCTCAGACGGGACTCGCCATCGCTGGAGCGCTTTCAGGAATCCCTGCCAGTTCTTCGCGCGGTCCAACGAGAGCGACGCGAGATACCCCGCAGATCCGGGCTCGCTGCCAACCCATCGCAACGCGTACGCGCGATGAAGCGCCGCATCTTCATAAATGACCGGCCCGTGACGTGTGAACCGAAGGTCGACATCGACGGGCGCGGGCTTGCCCTTCACTTCGATCGACTCGCGCTCGATCTTCATCTTCTCCCATTTGTTTTTGTAGCGGTACTGCGTCGGATCTGCGGGATTGGTTTCTTCAACGTAGAGGTCCTGCTGATCGATTCCGACAATGGTGAATCCGAACCCAACTCGCTCATTGTGACCGGCCGCGACTCCCGGAAGCGTGGGCTCTCCCGCGCCGATGACGTTCCAACCGGGCCCGACCAGGTGAACGAGATAGCGCAGCGATGGCAGACCGATGCTTCGATGGGGATCATTCGCAAGAATCGGTTTGCCCGTGTTGGTGAGCGCACCGCTTACGACCCAGTCGTTGGAGCCTTCGCTCGATTGTTGACCTGACCCAAACGAAACCGCCCCGCTCGCGGCGTTCGCCCCGGCGAGGATCTTGCCGTCGATGCCGGTCAGATCGAGACCTTCGGGTACTTCTAGTTTCTTGAATGGGTCGGTCTCGACCAGCTCGCCGGTCTTTTCGGTTCCGAGCAGTCGCACGAGCTGCGCGCGAAGAACTTCGCTCGACGCGTTGCGAGTCATTACGTAACCCGCCATGCGAGCGAGGCAGACTTCAGGCGTCCACGGCTCAGGGCGAATGCCGGTAAGCTGGAATTCAATCGGCAATCGATCGCGGCTGGTCTCGATGAAAGCGTTTACCCCTCGCACGAACGATTCGATGATCGGCTTCGCGTCTGGAGCGTAGCTCTTCCACTCGGCTTCCATCTCGCCGCGATAGCGCATGAGCCGGGCGAATTTGTCTCGCTCGAGCGCCGAGGGTCCTAGGACTTCTGCGAGCCTGCCTTCTCCGGTTCGCCTCCATATCTCCATCTGCCATAATCGGTCTTGAGCTGCGACGAAGCCCTGAGCGAAGAACAAGTCTTCCTGGGTCTGCGCGTAGATGTGCGCGACGCCCCACGAGTCTCGAATCACCTCGACAGGCTTGGCGAGGCCCGCAAGCTCGATGCGCCCCGACGTCTGAGCCAGCGCCGCGCGAGCTTGTTTGGCGAGATCCGAAGCAGTGGAGACTTTGGTCTGGCCGGCGCTCGACGGAGAGTCTGCAGTCCAGATCGCAGCGCCCTGACCTGAACCAATCAGCGCTAAGCAAGCCGAGGTGAGAGCTATCGCGGCGAGTTTTTTCATAGGCCTGCCATCACTTGAAGAGTCGACTGGCGTGCAAGCTGAGCCGTTCCAGTGTGCGCCTTGGAAGAACCGTTATGCTATTGCGATGGGCGGCTGGCGTCAACCTTTGGAAGCGAGAATTAATTCACTCGACCGCTTATTGCGCACCGCGTCTCCGAGTGTATAATCGCTGGGACCGCCGTTCCTGGGTAATCATTCGGTTTGCGCAGTGGAGTAAGCTGGCAGATGGAATACAAGCCCGACTACCTGGAACACCGGAAGAGGCTCCGCGAGAAGTTTCTGAAAGCGGGCGCCGAAGCGCTTCACGACTACGAATCCCTCGAGCTGCTTTTGACCTACGCGATTCCCAGGCTTGACGTCAAACCCGTGGCCAAAGCTTTGATGAAGAGGTTTGGCAGTCTCAACGGGGTGCTGGACGCCAGTCAAGACGAACTTGAAGTGGTTCACGGCATCGGAGGCACGTCGGCCGTCTTGATTCGGCTCGTCAAGGAGCTGTTCGCCGCTTATCTCGAAGAACGAATGGAGGGCAAAGACGTACTATCGTCTCCGGGCGCGGTAGTGGATTTCGCGCGAGTGAAGCTTGCGGGTCTTCCGCACGAAGCCTTCATGGTCATCTACTTGAACGTCAAGAACCGGGTGATCGACCACCAGGTCTTGCAAGAAGGCACCGTCGACCGGGCGATAGTCTATCCTCGTCAAATAATCAAAGAGGCGCTGAGTCATAAGGCAGCAGGGTTGATCCTGAGCCACAACCATCCGAGCGGCGACCCTGAGCCGTCACAAGAGGACAAGCATCTGACGCGATCTGTTATCGAAGCGGCGCGCACAGTTGAGATCAGAGTACTGGACCATATCATCGTCGGGAAGAACGGCTACTTCAGTTTTCAGGAGAATCGGTTGTTGTGAAAGGAAATATAGGACCCATTGGACCTATTGGACCTATTACTATGAACCAAGACAAACTTATCCCCGCCCACGGCGGATATCGTCAACTGAAATCCTTCCAGCACGCCGAGCTGGTCTATGACGCCACTGTGAAGTTTTGCGACCGGTTCATCGACAAGCGCTCACGGACCCACGACCAGATGGTGCAGGCCGCGCGCAGCGGACGACAAAATATTGCGGAGGGCAGCCAGGCCTCCGGCACCTCCAGGAAATTCGAGTTGAAATTGGTCGCCGTGGCGCCAGCCTCGAAGAACTTCTGCTGGACTACGAGGACTTCCTGAGGCAGCGAGGTCTGGCGCTATGGGGCAAGAACTATGCGACCGCCCAGGTGGTGCGCCGCCTGGCCTATGAAAAGAATAGGTCCTATCTGACCTATCGGTCATATATTGAAGACTCCTCACCAGAGGTAGCCGCCAACACTTTAGTGTGCCTTATCCATCAGACCAACTACCTGCTTGACCAGCAACTGCGGCAGCTTGAACAGGCTTTCCTTAGGGAAGGCGGCTTTACCGAGCGGCTCTACCAGGGTCGCATCAGAAGTAGAAAACAATAGGACCTATTCGTCCTATATGACCTATATCTGTCGCGATTGCTTAGCCCGCGAGCCCTGTGCTATAAGCCTTGGGCCACTCGCGGGAGGCGTTGACTCATCTCGTCCGCGACACCGATTTCACGGACTCTTAAAGAATGAAAGCGCGCTTACCTAAGATCTCGCTCACCTGGAAGATCATGATCGGGCTTGTGCTGGGCATAGCGCTCGGCTATCTCAAGCCTGAGTGGGGAACAGCAGTCAGACCGCTTTCGCTGTTGTTTCTGAACCTGATCAAGTCGATCATAGCCCCCTTGATATTCTCAACTCTGGTTATCGGCATCGCGGGCACAGGCGACATCAAACAGGTCGGCCGCATGGGCGCCAAGTCGCTTATCTATTTTGAGATCGTTACGACCTTTGCATTGTTCATCGGACTGGCTGCGGTGAATATAACAAAGCCCGGCGTTGGTGTTTCGCTTGCCGGCGTCACGAAGACCGAAGACAAAGCCGTGCTTGCCCAACGCGCCAATGCATTAGTCGCCGAAGCCAGCGAATCATCAAAACGTGCGAACGATTATGCGGCCGCCGCACAGGGAGGCGCGAATCCAGATGCCGCCAATCGTGCAGTGGCTGAAGCCGCCGCCGCCGCGCAGAAGGCTTCTGATGCTGCGCAAGCTGTTGCGAAGGGTCTCACGGCGCCCGATCCTCCAACCCCGCCGCAAACATTCGGCGACATCATCGCGCATCTCTCGCCCACCTCGATTCTCAAGGCGATGGCCGACGGAGACGTCCTTCAGATCGTGGTCTTTTCGGTGTTGTTCGCGCTGGCGGTTACCAGCATCGGCGCAAAAGCCGCGGCGGTCGTGAGATGGTGCGAATCGCTCGCCGACATCATGTTCCGATTCACCGAGTTCGTCATGAAATTCGCACCAATTGGCGTAGGCGCAGCTATGGCGAATACGGTAGGTCACAGCGGACTTGGTGTGCTTCAGAATCTGGGCATGCTCGTAGGAACGCTCTACGGCGCGCTGGGTGTTCTCGTGCTGTTCGTGTTCGGACCGGTCGCGCTGATATTCCGCGTTCCGCTGAAGGAGTTTTTACAAGCGGTGCGGACTCCGGCGACGATTGCGTTTGCGACAACGTCGTCTGAGTCGGCCCTGCCGCGCGCGATGGAAAACATGCAGCGCCTGGGTGTGCCGCGCCGCATAGTCGGTTTTGTCCTGCCAACGGGCTACAGCTTCAATCTCGATGGGACAACGGTGTACTTATCGCTTGCTTCGGTCTTCGTCGCGCAAGCAGCGGGTATTCACTTGTCGTGGTGGCAACAGCTCACGATGGTGTTCACGCTGATGCTCACATCAAAGGGCGTGGCTGGAGTGCCGCGAGCAGCACTGGTGATACTGCTGGGCACCTTGAACTCTTTCCATCTTCCCGCTGAAGGCGTGATCATAATATTGGGCGTGGACGAATTGATGGACATGGCGCGAACGTCGGTGAACGTCGTCGGCAACTGCCTCGCTACTGTGGTGGTCGCCAGGTGGGAAGGCGCTTTCCGTAACGAGGAGTGGAGAGCGGAAGAGAAAGATTTGGAAGAAGTCACGGGGCAGACTGCGCTCGCCGAAGGTTGATTTCGAGCTGCGCCGGAAGCCCGCGCGGAGAATGTGTAGCGTTCATGGCGATCCGACAGCTGAGAGATGGAGACTTGCATTGGCAGAGTTCTTACAGCCACCCCGATGCAAGGCATTCAGTTGAGACTCGAAGAAAAACTCCGTTTGCTACCGGACGCAATCGCGTATCTGTCGCGCGAACGTCAAAGCCGCGACGGTGAAAGAGGACAACGCCTATCTGGTCGCGCGTGTTTGGCGTCTGGTCTCGTGCATGCCGTTTCCGTAATTGCGGCCACCCCAGGTGACGCCGTTAACGACCTTGCCGGTCACGCCGATGTAGACGTCCTTGTTCGGTACGCCGTACTTCTCCGTCACCACCCACAATTTGCCTGTGCCGTCATCAATCTCGTAGACGCCCGCGCCGGCCGCGCCGTACGAGCGAACAACTCGGCCGGCAACTGTCACTTCTTTGTCATAGTAGCGGCCGGGGTTGTTGCTGATATCACCGATGCGAATGCGCTCTGGACAACCTGTCAATGCGAGCGACAGCAGCGCGATCGAGACCCCTAGAAACATGCTTGTTTTCTTCATTGTTTTTTCCCCTCCGAACAGTGCGAAATGAGTGGTAGGGCGAAGTGGACGTGGCCGCACGAACCAAATCAGCCGACCGCCCGGCCCTACCATTCCTTTGAGACCTAAAACAGTAGAAAGGATGCCAGGAGGAAATGGCAGAAAGCAGAAGGCAGAAAGCAGAAGGCAGAAGGCAGTAGGCAGAAGGCAGAAGGCAGAAGGCAGAAGGCAGAAGGCAGAAGGCAGAAGGCGGAAGGCGGAAGGCGGAAGGCGGAAGGCAGAAGGCAGAAGGCAGAAGGCAGAAGGCGGAAGACAGACGCATTTTCCATTCGTCATTTGTCATTTGTCATTTGTTATTTTTCAATGCTCGCCCATGCACTTGACCGCTGTCCCAAATGACAAATGACAAATGACAAATGGCAAATGGAAAATAGAAAATAAAAATAGAAAATGGAACATCCGTCTGCCTTCCGCCTTCTGCCGTCCGCCTTCCGCCTTCTGCCGTCTGCCTTCCGCCTTCTGCCTTCCGCCTTCTGCCTTCTGCTTTCTGTCATCCTGCTATTAATCATCCCTCTAACCGGCTGCCGGCGGGGCGGAGAGCCGGGCACGCTAGTGATCGCAATCGAAGTTGCGCCCCGAGGATTCGACCCGCGCTTTTCTACCACCTTCCAAACGTCCGCTCGCATAATGCAATTGATCTACGACACGCTCGTGGTCAAGAACGACAAGTTCGAGTTCGTGCCTTCCCTGGCCGAACGCTTCGAAGAATCAGAGGATCACAGAGATTTCACCTTTCATCTTCGCGCGGGTGTGATGTTTCACAACGGCAAGCAGCTCACATCGGCTGATGTGAAATACACGTTCGATTCGCTGCTCTCGCCGGCGCTCAAGTCTCCAATTCGCGGCACGGTTGATAAGATCAGCTCGATCGACGCGCCCGATCCGCTGACCGTTGTTTTTCACGCGCGTGAGCCGTTCTACACGTTCATCGGAAACTTGCCGGCAATTGGCATAGTCCCCGAAGGCGCCGGGACCGAGATATTCAACTCGCCCGTCGGCAGCGGACCTTACAAGTTTGCTTCATACAAAGACGGCTCTGCCGTTCAACTCGAGGCCAATGCCGCATACTGGGGCGGCGCGCCGAACATACCGAGGGTTCATATCAAGGTCGTCACGGATAACAGCACGCGGCAAGCCGAGTTGATGAGCGGCGACGTTGATCTCGCTTACAACGCGCAGTTCGACCCCGAGACGATTCGGGCGCTGGGCCAACGACGCGATATGCAGGTGATCCTCGGCGATGGGGCAAGCATTGGATATCTGGGCGTCAACGTTTCGCCGACTTCTGTGCTATCGAATCAAAAACTCCGACAGGCGGTCGCCTACGGAATCGATCGCGACGTCATCATTCACCGCCTTCTCAGAGATCAGGCGCGAAAAGCTAACGCGATCATGCCGCCGGAGCACTGGGCCTATGATGCGGCGGTGAAGGTTTACGATCACGACCCCGAGCGTGCGAAACAGTTGCTCGATGAAGCGGGCTTTCCCGACCCGGATGGCGACGGGCCGCGAACCCGCGTCACGCTCACGATGCTGACGACGACGACGCAGCTTTCCAGAAACATCGCGTCGATAATGCAGGATCAGCTCAGACGCGTCGGCATACAGCTCGAACTCCTGTCGCTCGAACCTGCAACGTTGTTTGATAAGCTCTCCAAGGCGCAGTTCGATCTTTATTACTTGATCGGCATCGGCTTCAATCAGCTAACAGATGTGTTTCAGTTCGTCTATCACAGCCGGTATCAGGACCCGGAATTCAACGACGCGATCGCAAAGCTGCGCGCGACCAACGATCCGGCCCAGATGAGTCCGTTGCTCGATCAGCTACAACGCAAGCTCGCTTCCCAGCGGATTCTGCATGGGACTGACTCAGTCGAGATCCGTTATGACTACTGCTTCAATACGGATGTGGCGCGGCTGGCGAGCGAGGCCGCGGCCCTGGACTCCGTACGTGAGGCGGGAGCCAAGAAACAGCTATATCTAAGGGTCGCAAGTCTGCTCACCGACCGGGGCGGGCAGAACCGGATGCGCTACTGCAATCCGCAGGTCGATCAATGGATTGTTGAAGCCGAACGGGCGAATGATCGCTCGACGAAGCTCGATCGGTTTTCCAGGATTCAAGAGACGGTCTCGGACGAACTGCCACAGATTTATTTGTGGTACCCTGCCAACGTGCTTGCCGCGCGCACTCGTGTAGGCAACATCCAGATTGAAGCTTCAGGCTCGTGGTTCTTCATCACAAAGCTGACGTTAGAGGGCCGATGAAGGGGAGAAGAGGAGAAGGGGAGAAGGCGAGAAAGGGAGAACGGATTTCCCATTTTTTATTTTCTATTTTTCATTTGTTATTGAAGAGAATCATTCAATGGCAAGATGGCAAATATCAAATGGCATGGCGAATATCAAATAGCAAATATCAAATAGCAAATTAGCAAATATCAAATAGCAAATATCAGTAGAAAATTATAGAGAATGGCAAATAAAAGGCGAGAATGAACAAGAGCTCAGATAAGGATTCCAGTTCTTCTTCTCCTCTGCTCCCCGGCTCCTCTTCTCCTGTGCTCCCCGGCTCCCCTGCTCCTCCGCTCCCCGGTGCCTCCGCTCCCACCGTTGGTCTCTCACGCAGCGCAATCATCATCGGTTTGGTGAGTCTCCTCGGCGATATCAGCTCGGAGATGATCTATCCGATCCTGCCGGTATTCCTAACGCAAACATTACGAGCCCCGGCGACAGTTGTCGGTTTGATTGAAGGTCTGGCGGTCGGTTCAGCAAGCGTGGTCAGCGGAGTCTCCGGTTGGGTTTCAGACCGCATTCGCCGCCGCAAGGCGGTCGCGTTCGTAGGATACGCGCTGACGGCGGTGTCGAGACCGATGCTGGCGCTGGCGGCCGTATGGCCTGTTGTGTTGGCTGCGCGATTCGCAGATCGATTCGGGAAAGGCATTCGCACCTCACCGCGTGATGCATTGTTGGTTGAGACTTCTGCCGAGGGACGTCGCGGCCGCGCATTTGGCTTCGAGCGCGCAATGGATTCGGTCGGCGCGGTGCTGGGTCCGCTTATCGGGCTTGGGCTCGTAGCCTGGGCCGCGCTGGAAGCGCGAGAGATCTTTCTCATATCAGCTATACCCGCGACGCTGGCAACGCTGATGATTCTCGCGGTACGAGAGCGGCGCAGCGACATAGTGGCAGGCTCATCGAACATACGAATGTCGCTCAAAGGCGCGACTCGCGAGTACCGGCGATTGCTCATAGTCGTTGGCGTGTTCGGGCTGGCTAATTCAGCTAACGCGTTTTTGATACTTCGCGCCGAGCAGTTGGGGTTAACGACAGGATCGACAATACTGGCTTACGCGCTTTACAACGCCGTGTCGTCGATTGCCTCGATGCCCGCCGGCGCGGCTAGCGATCGCTTCGGGCGGCGCAACTTGCTGATCATTGGGTACGCGATCTACGCGCTCAGCTACGCGGGGTTTGCGCTCGCTAACACAGCATGGCTGGTCTGGCCGCTGTTTGTACTCTATGGCCTATTTCCAGCTTTGACCGATGGGGTCTCGAAAGCACTGGCCGTCGACACAGCCGGGAAAGCGGGACGCGCCACCGCTCTCGGAATCTATTTCACGGTGGTCGGCGTCACCGAAATAGCGGCGAGCTTCGTCGGCGGCCTATTGTGGGACAAGGTGAATTCGCGGGCGACTTTTTACTTCGGCGCCGCGCTCGCGGCCGCAGCAGTTGTTCTGTCGTTTGGGCTCTTGAAGTCCGGTACAAAAGAAACAAGCTAAGGTGCAACCCAATCACACCCGATGCCAATTCGGCTTCGCGCTTTTGAGGGCCCTTTCGAGTCGTTCGGGCTCTGCCTATTCTTCAACAACCGGAACCCCGAGTTGCTCCGTAAGTTGAGGTTGCTCTCACGCTGAGTCTCTAAGATAATCCAACTGCCTCATCTGAGCCGTATCAAAACCTTGGACTATCAAACAGGGAGATTACTATGCTAAGCACTATGCAAGATCGTCCGTTGACGATCAATCACATATTCGATCACGGTCGACGCGTTCACTCCGATAGCGAGGTCGTCACTTTTATGGGCGATAGCTCGCGCCGCGCGAGCTACACGAAAGTCGGCGATCGCGCTGAATTACTCGCCTCGGCGCTCAAACGGATTGGCATCAAGCAAGGCGATCGAGTCGGGACCTTTAGCTGGAACACCCAGGAACATCTCGAAGCCTACTTCGCAATTCCCTGCATGGGAGCCGTGCTTCACACCCTTAACCTGCGACTCTTTCCCGAACAACTCTCCTACATTATCAACCATGCCGAGGACCGCGTAATCATCGTCGACGACTCGATCGTGCCGCTGCTCGCGCGCGTGGCTAAGGACTTGAGGACTGTTGAACGTTACATCGTCGTCGGGTCGGGCGACGCGTCCGGACTTGATGCATCGGGCGAGGTGCTTCGATACGAAGAGATCATCGCCGCGGAGCCACCGGTATTTGACTGGCCCGAACTCGACGAGCGCGCGGCGGCCGCTATGTGTTACACCAGCGGCACGACGGGCAATCCCAAAGGAGTAGTCTATTCGCACCGATCGACGTTCCTGCATTCACTCGCCCAATGCGCCGCGGGAGTATTCGGGTTGACCGAGCACGACCGAATCCTTCCCATAGTCCCGATGTTTCACGCGAACGCCTGGGGTCTGCCTTATGGTGGATGGTTGGCGGGGTCGGACTTCATCATGCCCAACCGCTTTCTTCAAGCCGAGCCGCTATGCCGCTTGATGACGGAGGAGCGGCCTACCTTCTCGGGCGCGGTGCCGACGATCTGGAATGAAGTGCTCCGCTACGCCGAGACAAATCCGGTCGACCTGTCATCGCTGCGAATGGTCATCTGCGGCGGCTCAGCCGTGCCGCGAAGCTTGATGGAGAGATTCGAGCAGCGGTTCGGCGTAAAGATCATTCAGGCGTGGGGAATGACCGAGACAAGCCCGCTTGCGGCGATCGCATATCCACCTAAAGGATGCTGCGAAGAGGAACTGATGGACTGGCGCTCGAAGACCGGCCGGGTCAAGCCCGGCGTCGAAATTCGATTGACGGACGACGACACGGTGCTGCCCTGGAATGGTGAAGCAGTCGGCGAAATAGAAGTGCGAGGACCCTGGATCACGGCGGCTTATTACGGCGACGACACCCCTGAGAAGTTTCACGACGGCTGGCTGCGAACCGGCGACGTGGGCACCCTCGACGAGAAGGGCTTCATTCAGATCACCGATCGAGCCAAGGACGTGATCAAGTCAGGCGGCGAGTGGATATCGACGGTCGAGCTGGAGACGACGTTGATGGCTCACCCCGATGTGATCGAAGCGGCGGTCATC
>Ga0137403_10010006_pt1 | contig 10520 bp, 7 predicted proteins | sample CZOMad2_1_16fung_FD_122057 | JGI IMG/M metagenome (GOLD analysis project Ga0137403, IMG submission 122057) | Vadose zone soil fungal communities from Angelo Coast Range Reserve, California, USA - CZOMad2_1_16fungal (Hybrid Assembly) | ecosystem: Environmental > Terrestrial > Soil > Vadose zone... | reverse complement strand
ACAAGACGGGCGGGCAGACCTACAAGGCGAGCGACGGGGCGACCCTGCGCGGCATCTTCCGGCAGATCGACCGCCTGGAGAAGACGCCGCTCCAGGTCAAGCGCTACGTCCGCTACCGCGAGGCCGCGCCGCCCTTCCTGTGGGCCGGCCTCGGGCTGCTCCTCCTGCCCTTGGCGGCGGCGGGGCTGAAAGTGACGGCAGAGCCGTGAGCTTCGCCGAGCCCCGCCTGCTCTGGCTCGCCCTCTTGGCCCCGCTGGTCGCGGTGGCGGCGGTGGGGTTGTGGCGACGGCGGCTGGCGGCGGATGCGGCCTGGGCGGCGCGGGGGCTCTGGGACCGTCTGCTCGCCGCCTACCGGCCGGGACGGATGACCCTCTCGGTCGCCGCCCTCGCCGTCGCCGTCCTCGGCACCTGCCTCGCCCTCGCCCGGCCGCGCTGGGGGGAGGGGGAGCAGAAGGTCGAGCGGAAGGGGGTGGACGTCGTCTACCTCCTCGACTCGTCGCTCTCGATGGGGGCGAAGGACGTCGTCCCCTCCCGGCTCGCCGCCGCCAAGGTGCTCGTCCGCCGCCTCTCCGAGGCCATGCCCGGCAACCGGATGGCCCTCGTGCAGACGGAGGGGACCGGCATCGTCCTCGCCCCGCTGACCGTCGACGGGGCGGTGATCGACCTGCTCCTCGACACCGTCGAGCCGGGGTCGATGCCCACCCCGGGGACCGAGCTCGCCCCCGGCATCGACGCCGCTCTCAAGCTCTTCGGCGAGGGACGGGAGAAGCACCGCGCCCTGATCCTCCTCTCGGACGGCGAGGACTTCGGCGGCGGCCTGGCTGCTGCCGCGGACAAACTGAAGGACGAGGGGGTGGTGGTCTACGCTTTCGGCATCGGCACCCCCGAGGGGGTCCACGTGCCGGTGCCCGGGACGAGTCAGGAGAAGCTCGACGAGAACGGCCGCCCGGTGGTGAGCCGCCTGCACGAGGAGACCCTGGAGACCCTCACCCGGGCGACCGGCGGCCTCTACCAGCGGGTGACCTCGGCGGGGACCGATCCGGCGCCGATGGTGGCGCGGATCGAGGCGATGGAGAAGCGGACGGTCGAGAGCGACACGGTCAACACCCGCGAGGAGCGCTTCCAGTGGCCGGCGGCCGCCGCCGCGCTCGCTCTCCTCCTCTACCTGGGCGTCGCCCCCTTCGCGCCCCGGACAACCCGGAGGGCGGCATGAGCCTCCGCCTCTCCGCGCTCCTGCTCGCCGGCTCCCTGCCGGCCCTTGCGGCTCTCCCGTCGCTCCCCTTCCACCTGCCGACGCCGCATCTGCCTGTGCTGCCTGCAAGCATCGAGCGCTGGCTGTGGAACCCCCGCGCGGAGACCAACGCCGCGATCGCGGACGCCCAGCAGAAAGACAAGGCGAGCCGGGAACGGGCGGTCCGGGAGGCCGACACCGCCGTCCGCCTCGCCCCCGACGACTCCCTGGTCCAGTACGACGCCGGCACCGTCCACCTGACGGCCGGCGATCCCCGGGGCGCCGCCGGGCTCCTCGACCGCGCGGCCAAGGGCCTGGCGCACGCCGGACCGGACCTCGCGGCAGCGGCGAGCTACAACCAGGGGAACGCCCAGCTGGCGGACAGCCACTTCGATCCTGCCATCGCCGCCTACCGGCAGGCCCTGCGCGCCGATCCCGCCAACGCCAACGCCAAGTGGAACCTGGAGCTCGCCCTGCGCCAGCGCCAGGACCAGATGCAGATGAAGGGACCCAACGGCTCGCGCGGCGGCAGCGGCGGCGGGAACACCCCCTCGCCCAGCCCGGGGAACGAGCAGCCGGGCAAGAAGGACGAAGGGACCCCCGATCCTGGCAAGAGCCAGCAGCCGGCGGGCGGCGAGGCGAATCGGGGGGGCGCGCAGGGGCAGCCGCAGCCCCGCCCCGGCGACCAACCGCTCCCTCAGTTCAAGAACCAGCCCGACATGAGCGCCGCCGAGGCGGCGGCCCTCCTGGAATCGGTCGAGAACCTGGAGCGCCAGCAGCGCCGCGCCCAGGCGGCCCAGCGGGCGCAGCGGCGGGCGGCGAAGGGGAAGGACTGGTGATGTCCCCTCACCCCCCCGGCCCCCCTCTCCCCACGGTAGGAGGGGTAGAGACGCCCCAGGCGCTATCGAAATCCTTGCCGTTACCGCGCCGTCGGGGCGTCTCCAACGCCGCCGAGATCTCAGGCGTCCGAGGCCTGCGGAGACGCCCCGACAGAGGTGGTTCCGGGGAGGCTCCGGACGGCGGCTGGGGACGTCTCTACGAATCCCCCTCTCGGGCTGCACAGTTAGCGCTTATGGGGGCCGGGGGTGAGGGCCCGCGGCTCCGCGCCGCGGCCTTCGTGGCAACCCTCCTTCTCCTCCTCCTCTCGGGCGCCGCCCGGGCGACGATCGACGTCCGGTCGACGCTCGGCCCGGAGGTGATCGGCGTCGACGAGGTCGCGAGCTTCAGCATCGAGGTCAAGGGCGGCGGCTTCAGCCATCTCAAGTTCCAGCCCAGCTTCCAGCTGGAGAACCTGGAGATCGCCGCCGGCCCCTTCGAGTCCGAGAGCATCAGCTTCGTCAACGGCACCTTCTCGCGCTCCCTGAAGCTCTCCTGGGAGCTGCGACCGCAGGGGGTGGGACGGGCGCGGGTGTATGCGGTCTCGGTCCGCCTGGGCGACCAGACGCTCGACCTCCCCGAGCGCGCTCTCCGGGTTCAGCAGCAGCCGACCCGGCCGCCGGGCGACCCGGAGGAGCAGGATCCGCTGGAGCGCTTCTTCGGCGGGCGCTACCCCCTGCGCCAGCTGCTCGAGCCGCCGTCGCGGCAGGACGGGCCGCGGGTCTTCCTGCGCGCCGAGGTCACTCCCGAGCGCCCCTTCGTCGGCCAGGAGGCCCTCTACACCGTCTCCCTCTACTCCCGGGACGACGTCAACGCCGTCAACCCGCGGCAGCTCCCCAACTTCAAGGGCTTCTGGGTGCGCGACGTCCCGCAGCCCCAGAACCTGCCGACCGAGATGGTCGCGATGGGCGGCCTGCGCTACGGGCGGGTGGTCCTGGTCAAGAAGGCCCTCTTCCCCCTGCGCCCGGGGCCGCACCCGATCGAGCCGGCGGCGGTCGACGTCATGGTGCGGATCCTCGAGCGGAGCTTCTTCGGGCCGGCCCTCGAACGCCCCGAGGAGGTGGCGCTCTCCACCCGGCCGCTCTCGATCGACGTCCAGCCGCTGCCGCCGGCCCCGCCCGGCTTCCGCGGCGCGGTGGGACGCATGGCCCTGCGGGCGACCCTCGCCCCGCGCCAGGTGCGGGTGGGGGAGGCCGCCGCGCTCACCCTCACCCTCGCCGGCGAGGGGAACCTCCAGGGGGTCGCCGCCCCGGTCCTCCCCGCCCTGCCCGGCCTCAAGGTCCTCCCCCCGCAGCAGGAGGGCGGCGACCGGCTGGCCGGCGACGCGGTGCGCGGCGAGCGCACCTGGACCTACGCCGTCGTCCCCGAGCGGGCCGGCAGCTTCCAGCTGGCCGCCCCCGGGATCTCCTTCTTCGATCCCGCCACCCGCGGCTACCGGCTGGCCGCGGCGCCGGCCCTCGCCCTGACCGTCCGCCCGCCGGTCCCGCCGCCCGCCGCCCCGGCCGGCAGTCCGACCGGTTCTCCGCCGGGCTCCCGCGCCGCCTTCTCGGCGTACGACCGGCGCCGCCTCCTCCCCTGGCTCGTCGCCCTCCTCGCCCTCCCCATGGGGGTGGCCCTGGTCGTCACCCTCGTCCGCCGGCAGCGGCCGCCGGGGGGCGGCGCCCGGCAGGAGGCGGCGCGGCGGCTGGAGGAGCAGCTGCGCGAGGCCGAGGCCCTGGGCCGCCCCCGCCAGGCGGCGGCGCACATCGAGGACGCCTGGCGCAGCTTCCTCGCCGAGCGCTGGAAGATCCCGGAGGCCAGCCCGGCGCCGCGCTGGCGGGAGCTCGTGGCGGCCCGCGGCGCCCATCCGGAGGCGGCGCGCGAGCTGGGCGAGCTCGCCGACGAGCTTCAGTACCTGCGCCAGGCGCCCCAGCTCTCGGCGGTCGGCGCCCTGGAGAGCGAGGCCCTGGGACGTTCCCGGCGGCTGATCCGCCGTCTTTAGAGGCACTCTTGACCCCTCCAGCCGTCTTTTCTACATTTGGGGCGTTTCGACTTGCAGGGACTTCTGCTATCGTTCCTGTTGTCGAATCAGTACTCAAAGGTTCTGGAGTTCCATGATGAGCGAAGTCCTGAAGCGCGACCAGACGGCGCCTCGGGGTGCGGCTCTATGAGCAACGACGCCCTCTTCCTCGTGCGCAACGGCGCTCTGGAGAAACTTCGCGTGATCGACGGTTTCCAGTGCCTGGACCACCTGCAGCTCGAACGCTTCCTCGAACGGCGGCGGGCCAGCCCCCAGTTCCCCCTGGAGCTGTCGCTGGCCGAGAACCTGGTCGAGGTGCTGCGCCGGGCGAACGGCTTCGTCCCCTCGGCGGCCGGTTCGATCCTGCTCGACAACCCCTCGGAGAAAAAAGAGGACCGGCGGCAGAACACCCTGACCTTCATCGCCGCCTTCGGCGACAAGGCGGAGGGCCTCCTCGGCCAGACCATCCCGGCCGACCGCGGCATCGCCGGCCGGGTCTACCTGACCGGCGAGGCCCACGTCACCCCGGAGGCGCGCGAGGACCGCTTCTTCTACGGCGGCGTCGACGAGCAGACCCGCTACCGGACCGAGTCGCTGATCGCCATCCCGATCCGCATCGAGCAGGAGGTCTGCGGCGTCCTGGAGCTGATCAACCGCAAGAACTCGGCCTCCTACAGCGGCGAGGATCGGAACCTCCTGGAGATCTTCGCCGGCTACATCTCGATCTCGATCCAGAACGTCCTGGACGGCCGCCAGGCGCAGGAGATCGCCAAGCGCGACAACCTGACCGGCCTGTTCAACGACCGCTACCTCCACATCGCCCTCTCGGACACCATCCGCCGCTGCCACACCGTGGACCTGGACCTCTCCGTGCTCTTTCTGGACCTCGACTTCTTCAAGCGGGTCAACGACACCCACGGCCACCTGGCGGGCAGCCAGGTGCTCCGCGAGGTGGGGCACATCCTGCGCGGCAAGCTCGCCGAGATCCAGGGCCTCGCGGCGCGCTACGGCGGCGACGAGTTCGTCCTCCTCGCCCCCGGGGCCGACCTCGACCGCGCCGTCGACCTCGCCGAGGAGATCCGCGCCGACATCCTGACCACCACCTTCTGCGCCGTCCCCGGCGAGATCCAGCCCGAGCCATTGCACCTGAACGGCCTCACCTGCTCGATCGGGATCGCGACGCTCAAGCAGCACATCACCGACGAGCTGCCGATCGAGGAGCGCAAGAGCACCCTGCTGCGCCTCGCCGACGCGGCCATGTACGTGGCCAAGGAGACCGGCCGCAACCGCACCGCCGTGGCCGGTCAGCCGGTCCGCCGGAGAGCGTCGGTCCCCAGCCCCTCGCGTTGATTCCCTCCTCCGGCGGGTGTTAGGATGCCGCCACTTCCGCAGGGGTGGGAGACTCCCCACCCCCTCCATTCCCCGGCCATGGGAAGCAGCGCAGACATTTTCGCGGCGAGCACTGTGCCCGGCCGGTTCCAGGGGAAGCCGAGGATACGAAGCATGAACAAGCGGTTCAAGGTCGTCATCGCCGGGGCCGGCGGCATGGGGAGCGCCGCCGGCCTGCTGCTGCGCGAGTTGGGAGACTTCGAGGTCGACGTCTTCATCGGCGACTCGAACGAGGCACGGGCCCGGGCGGCGGCGGCCTGGATCCACGAGGGCTCGGAGCGGCCGGGCGAGGTGACCGCCTTCCGCCTCCCCTCCCAGGGGTCGAGCCCGGATTTCGTCCAGGTGCTGGAGCAGGGGAACATCCTGCTCGACTGCCTGCCGGGCAAAGAGGCGCCGCGCCTCGCCCGCCTCGCCCGCGCGCACCACCTGCACTATGCGAACCTGACCGAGCACGTCAAGGAAACCCAGGAGGTGATGGCGATCGCCGCCGGCGCCGAGGAGGGTTTCCTCCTCCAGACCGGCCTTGCCCCCGGCTTCGTCGACGTCCTCGGTCATGGCCTCTACCAGCGCTTCTGCCGCGACCACGGAGCGACCCAGGCGGAGAGCCTGGCCATGCGGGTGGGAGCGCTCACCACCAACGCCCACCCGCCGCACTACTACGGCTTCACCTGGAGCTCGATCGGGGTGGCGACCGAGTACATCGAGCCGGCGACGGTCCTCCGCGACTTCCAGCAGACGACCCGCCCCTCGCTCGCCGACCTCGCCCCCATCATCATCCACGGCATCCAGTACGAGGAGGCCCTGACCTCGGGCGGCGCCGCCGACCTCCCCGCGGTGCTCGCCGGCAAGGTCCGGCACCTCGACTACAAGACCCTGCGCTACCCCGGACACTACGCCTGGATCCAGAGCCTGCTCGCCGAGGCCCCCCCGGGGAGCAGCCCGGCCGCTCTCTGCGAATACCTCCAGACGCGGATGGAGTCGACCATCCCCTTCGTCGAGGACGACCAGGTGGTGATCTACTCCGCCGTCGAGGGGCACGACCGGGAGGGCACCCTGCGCCGCCTCGAACGCTCCTTCGTCATCCACCCCGTGCGGGTCGGCGCCCGGCTGCTCAAGGCGATCCAGGCGACCACCTCCTCGGCCCTCGCCGAGGCCGCCCGGCTGCTGCTGACCGACGACGACCTCCATGGCGTCCAGCTGCAGAGCCAGATCGACCCCGCGAAGTTCATGGCCGGGCCGTTCGTCGGCACCATCTACCTCGGGCATCCGCACCCCACCGCGACGCGGGTGCAACCGGTCCCGGGGTAGCCCCGCGCGCGATGAAGGTCAAGCTCCAGTCGGACAGCGACGAAGAGCGCCTGGAGTACGTCCTCGCCGCGCAGGAGCACTGCGACCACTTCCTCACCCCGCTCGCCGATCCCGCGGGCAAGAGCGTCCTGGTGGTGGGGGCCGGCGCCGGGACCGAGATGCTCTGGTGCCTGCGCCATGGGGCACGGGAGGTCCTGGGCCTCGACGTGGTCCCGCAGAGCGAGACCGCGCTGACCGCCGCCGTCGCCCAGCTGGGGCTCGGGACGCCGGGAAATGCCCCCCGCTTCGCCATCCGGCAGCTGGGGATCGAGGAGGCAGGCGCGCTCGGCCGCCGCTTCGACCTCGTCCTCTCGAACAACGTCTTCGAGCACCTCCCCGGGCTCGCAACGGCCTTCGCCGTCTGCGCCCGGCTGGTCGAGCCCTACCGGGGGCGGATCGCCATCTTCACCGACCCGCTCTACTACTCCTCGGCCGGCTCCCACCTGCCGGTCGAGCCCTGGGAGCACCTCTGGGGCGAGCCGGACGCGGTGCGCGAGCGCCTCGTCTCGGCAGAGGCGGGGCTCGGCCCCCATCATCCCCTGCGGGCCATGGACCTGGGCACCTACCTGGTCGACGAGATCTCGCTCAACCGCATGCGCTTAGGCGACTTCCTGGAGGCGATCCGCCAGGCGGGGCTCGCCATCCTCAACCTCCGCCTCGTCCGCGACCGCCACCTGGCCGACCTCGCCCGCTACCGCGAGCGTCTCCCCGGCCTGGCGGAGGCGGACCTCGCGATCGAGGGGATCGCCGCCGAGCTGGTGCGGATCGAGGGACCGCCGCCCGCCGGCCTCCCCCCCTTCGTCTCGACCGAAGAGGTGGTCCTCGCGGCGCAGAGCCAGAGCCGCGAGGCCGAGGTCCGTCGCCTGAGCGAGGCGCTGGACGCCACCGAGCGCCGGAGCTTCAGCCTGGCGAGCGACCTCGAAGAGGCGCGCCGCCAGGCCGGCGACCTCCGGCGCGGGCTCGACGAGGTGCGCCAGGTCCTGGCGGCCGTCGAGGCCAGCCCGAGCTTCCGTCTCGGGCGGCTCGCCACCGCTCCTCTGCGCTGGCTGCGCCGCCTCATGATCCGCTGAGAACCGCCGAAACCATCCCCTCGACCGTCCCATGAAAAGGACGGCCGCCCGAACCTGTGGAAAATCGTCATGCCGGCCGAGCGGGAGCGCGGCAGAAACTTGCTCCGGCGTGCTGAAAATCTTGCAACCTGCTCCTACGTCTACACTTACCACGATTGCACAAAAACATGTTCAAAGTGGACCAAAGCCCTATGTCCCGTGGTCTTTCGGCGTCTCTCAGGCCGGCTTTCCACCGAGTTTTCCACAGCCTCTGTGGAGATCCGGCCGTCGCCCAGCGGCTGGGCAGTGGCTGGGCAGCGGGCGCGCAGTGGGAGGACTGGCTCAACTTGCTTTTTTCAAGGCCGACAGTGGAAAGCCTCGGCGCTGCCGGCGCTGCCGGAGGTACGGGTCGGCAGCGCGGCCGCCGACGGCAGGGTGAGGCCGGCGAGGGCGGCCGGGCGGACCTCGACCAAAGGCCATTCCAGCGGCCAGGGGGGCCGGCGGAAGGCATGGAGCGAGAGGGCGAGCGAGGGGGTCGCGTCGATCTCCAACGCCAGCCAGGCCCGGGCGCCCCGGTCGTCCGCCTCCCGCGGCAGCCGGCCGGCCGCGGCGAGCAGGGCCTCCCGCCAACCGGGGTCGATCCCCTCGGTGGCCCCGACCGCGCGCAGGGCGTCGGCCCGCAGGGCAGCGTGGCCGTCCCAGAAGGTGGCGGCGAGGAGTCGGGGCTCCGCCAGGAGGGCGTGGGCGGCCTGGAACGGCGCCTGGGGAGCGGCCGGCGCGGCGACGGCCAGGAAGTAGGGGGCGAAAGGAGCGAGCGGGTCGAGCGCGCACGCCTGCTCCAGGGCCCGCCCGGCCCAGGGCCGCTCCGCCCCGAGCCCGAGGATGCCCGCGGCCAGCCACAGAGAGGCAACCCCCGGGGCGACCGCCGCCGCCCGCAGGGCCTGGTCGGCTCCCTCCTGCCGCCCCCCCGGCCGGCCGGCCTCCCACCAGCCGAGCCGCGCCCGGTAGAGGGGGAAGGCGGGATCGAGCGCCACCGCCCGGGCGAGGTGGTCGCCGGCGCGATCGGAGGAAGAATCCTGAGCGGTCGTCGCCAGCCCGTAGTGGTAGCTGGCGCGCAGGGGAGAGAGCAGGAGCAGGAGGGCGGCCGCCGCATAGGTGGCGGCCGGGAGCCGGGAACGCCTTCCGGGGTTCTGAGAGTCCGGAGCGCCGGCCAATGCCGCTCCGGCGGCGAGGGCGGCCGCGACCGGCAGGGCGGTCACGGCGAGCGCGGCGCTCCCCAGGGAGACCCATCCTGCCCCGAGGAGCCCCAGGAGCCCGGCGCGGAGGAGGGCGGAATCGGCCGCCGCGCGGCGCTCCGCCCCGCGGCGCAGGACGAAGAGCGCGGCGAGGCTGCCGGCGAGCAGGAACCCGGTGATGCCCAGCTCGTAACCCAGCGCGATCGGCAGGGAGTGGAGCTCGCCCACCACCTCGCTCGCCGGGTTTACCCCGGGCCGGGGGCGCAGGAAGCGGGAGACGGTCCAGGGCGTCGAACCGGGACCCCAGCCGAGCAGGGGTCGCGCCTGGAAGCCCTCCCCGCCGCCGCGGTAGTAGACGGCCCGCGTCTGCGCCGAGGGATCGGCTCCTGCGAGGATCTGTCCGGCCCGCCGGCCCGCCACGATCCCCCCCAGGAGGAGGACGACGACGAGGAGCCCGATCCCGGCCCAGCGGCCCCGCTTGTTCCCGATCCAGAGGATGAGGACGATCCCTTCGATCGCCAGCCCCGCGATCCCCAGGAAGGACCGGCTGGCGAGGACCGCCGCGGCCCCCAGCGCCCCGCTCCCCCACCCCAGCCCCCGCCCGCCTCCCGTCTCCCGCGCCGGCAGGAGGGCGATCGGCCCGAGGATCACCAGCCAGGCGGCGAGGAGGTTGTGGTGCCCGAGCGGCAGCGATGCCCGCCCGGTGTGCCGGAGGACGATGCCGGCGAGGGAGAGCAGGGCCACCCCGCCGACGACTCCGGACAGCGCCCAGAGGCCGATCCGCCGGGCGGTCTCCGTCGGCCAGCAGCGGGCGACCGCCCCCGGGAGGGCCAGGTAGGCCGGCAGCAGGACCACGGCGAACCGCCCCGCCCGGGGCACAGGCGAGGCCCAGGCGCTCGCCGCGACGGCGATCCAGAGGGCGGCCGGGAGCAGGCGTCCCGCCCGGCCCAGTCGGAGGGGGTCGCCGCCATCACCGCTGCCGCTCCCGGCGACCACCAGGAGGACCAGGGGGAGCGCCACGGCCGCCGCGCCGCCCGCCCAGCCCGCCCCACCGGAGAAGGTCCCGCACCAGACGGCCGACAGGGCGGCCAGGAGGGCGGGCAGGAGAGGAAGCATGGCAGGGGCATTCTATAAGGCCCCTGGGGCGGGATCGCTCGCGTAGGTCCAAAAGCCCTGGAGCGCCTTCAAAAAGGTCTCCGGGTCGACTTCCAACGCCTCCGGGTCGACTTCTGATCTCTCCGGCTCGACTTCCGATCCCTCCGGCTCGACTTTCAACCTCTCCGGACCGACTTCGGACGCCTCCGGCTCGACTTCCCATGCGTGGAAAGTAACTTTCCATGCATCCGGGAAGACTTTTCATCCCTCCGGCTCGACTTCCGAGGCGTGGAAAGTGA
>Ga0137403_10010005_pt1 | contig 10521 bp, 14 predicted proteins | sample CZOMad2_1_16fung_FD_122057 | JGI IMG/M metagenome (GOLD analysis project Ga0137403, IMG submission 122057) | Vadose zone soil fungal communities from Angelo Coast Range Reserve, California, USA - CZOMad2_1_16fungal (Hybrid Assembly) | ecosystem: Environmental > Terrestrial > Soil > Vadose zone... | reverse complement strand
GGTTGGATGCTCGATCCGCTGGGTCCAATCGCGGTTCGCCCTCGCCATGCCCCTAGGCTCATTCCCTGGCTCGTGCGGTTTGTAAAATCCGGGACGCCGCAGGAGGTCGAGCGGATCTCTCGGGCACTCGCCGCGATCAACTCGCGGGTCTATGACGATCTGGTGCCGATGTTGTCCGAGATGGGTATGGCGGCCGAACTGCATCGCCATGGCGCCTTGAGTATCTACGAGACCGAGGAAGGGTATCAGCGGGATGTGCCCGAATGGGATTGCAAGCGCTCGCACGGTATCGTTGTGGAAGCCGTTAGCGGCGAGGACGCACGGCGCATGGAACCTGCGTTGGGACCCCTGGTTCATCGCGCCGTCCTAACACCGCAGTGGTCGCACGTCAGCGATCCGAAGCGCCTGGTGCAGGGCTTGAGTGCATGGTTGCGCAAGGGCGGCGTTGCGATCCGCACGGGCGAAGTGCGTCACATCCTTGCAGGCTCCACGTCATCGCTGACACTGGAGATAGAGGGTGGAGAACGAATTGCTGCAGGCAAAGCTGTGATCGCCGCCGGCGCATGGTCGGCGAGTCTGGCTCGGCGCCTGGGCGATCCGGTACTGCTCGAGAGCGAACGCGGTTACAACACGACACTTCCCTATTCCGGCGTTGTCGTCAAACGGGAATTGATCTTCTCCGAACGCAAGTTCGTGGCGACACCGCTCAGCTGCGGACTGCGCATCGGTGGAGCTGCCGAATTTGGCGGATTGAAAGCCCTTCCCAATTTCAAGCGGTCACGAACGCTTGCGGAGCTGGCCCGCCGGTACTTGCCCGAGCTGAAGATCGAGGGCGGGACGAATTGGGCAGGCCATCGTCCGACCACACCCGATAGCCTGCCGGTCATCGGCGCATCGAAGCACCAACCAAACGTGCTGTACGCGTTCGGCCACGGCCATCTCGGGCTGACTCAGGCCGCCACCACAGGGCGGCTGGTGAGCGAATTGATGTTTCAAAGACCCCCCTCGATCGATTTGATGCCTTACGACATTGGCCGCTTCAGTTAGTGCACACGACAGGACTCGCAATGGCTCGGCATACCTTTTTCTGCGTTGACGCCCACACCTGCGGCAATCCTGTGCGGGTCGTAACGGCCGGCGCTCCGCTCTTGCCCAACGTGTCCATGGCCGAAAAGCGTCAGATCTTTTCGCGTGATCATGACTGGGTGCGGAAGGCGCTGATGTTTGAGCCGCGCGGACACGACGTCATGTCGGGCGTGATTCTATATCCTCCTTCACGCGACGACTGTGATATTGGATTCCTGTTCATCGAGGTCAGCGGCTGCCTACCGATGTGTGGACACGGAACCATTGGTACTGTCACGGCAATTCTTGAGGAGGGGCTCGTCGTACCGCGTAGCGAAGGTCGATTGGCCATCGAGGTACCGGCGGGACGTATAGAAGTCGAATACAAAAAGGACGGACAGCGCGTTGAAGAAGTGCGACTCTTTAACGTTGCCAGCTACCTGCACGCTTCCGACGTCACTCTGCAGGTTCCCGGACTTGGAACGCTTGAGGTGGATCTAGCTTACGGCGGTAACTATTACGCCATCATCGAGCCACAAGCGTCTTGGAGTGGACTCAGCGGGATGTCTGCGAGTCAAATTCTTGAACTGAGTCCGCTGGTCAGACAGGCGGCGAACAAGCAACAGTCCCCTGTGCACCCGGAAGACAATCGCATCGGTGGTGTCAGCCACGTCATGTGGTGCGATAGAGCGCGTAGCCCGGGCGCTCATGCGCGGAATGCCGTGTTCTACGGAGAGAGGGCGATCGATCGCTCTCCCTGCGGTACTGGGTCCTCGGCTCGAATGGCGCAACTCGCAGCTAAGGGACGCCTGCGGGTCGGTTCAACGTTCATCCATGAAAGCATTATCGGCACAATGTTCAGCTGCCGAATCGAATCGGAAACACAGGTGGGCCCCTTTGCCGCAATCCGCCCCAGTGTGTCCGGCTGGGCGCGCGTCATCGGACACAATACTATTTTCGTCGACGATAGTGACCCATTGGCTTTCGGCTTTCAGCTGCAATAGCCCTCAACAATCATCTCAGAGCCGCGATTGTTCAGCACCCATAGCAAGCTAGCCCTCTGCATCACGCACTGCCTCATCGTACCGTCCGCATGACGATTGGCACGCGCGTGTTGGTGGTTGCTCTCGCGCTCGTATCCATTTGGTACGTGTTGCAATGGTTCCTACTCGAACGTGCAAAAGGTGCCCCCGAGAACCGAACGCCCCGTGCGCTGGACATCGTCATCGGGTTCGTTACGGATTTTTTCGACACGCTGGGCATCGGGTCATTTGCTCCAACAACAGCACTTTTCAAGTTGTGGCGACGGATGCCAGATGAGCAGATTCCAGGCACTTTGAACACCGGGCATGCTCTGCCGACCCTCGCTGAAGGACTCATCTTTGTCGCCGCGGTCACCGTCGACCTGACAACCCTTGTAAGCATGATTGCGGCTGCAATTGCGGGTGCATGGGTTGGCGCCGGCACCGTCTCCCGACTTCGCCGACGAACGATACAGGGCGCGATGGGATCAGCGCTGCTAATTGCGTCGTTGTTGTTTGTGGCGACCAATCTGCAGTTGATGCCAGGCGGCGGGCATGCAATTGGATTGACTGGTGGACGCCTCGCAGTCGCAGTAGCGGTGAATTTCGTGCTGGGAGGGCTGATGACGCTCGGCGTCGGCCTGTACGCGCCCTGTCTCATCCTTGTAAGTTTGCTTGGCATGAATCCGTTAGCCGCTTTCCCCATTATGATGGCTTCAAGCGCGTTTGTGATGCCAATTGGCGGCGTGCGATTCATCCGCAGTGAACGCTACAGTGCGCGAGCGGCTCTAGGGTTAGCCCTCGGTGGTGTTCCCGGCGTAATAATCGCCGCGTACGTAGTGAAGTCACTCTCGATTGTATGGTTGCGATGGCTCGTCGTAATCGTTGTCCTGTACGCCGCAGTTCTCATGCTCTTGTCGGCATGGCGTCCAGATAATCAATCTTAGACGTTACCGTTTCCCTCGCCCGCTCGCTCGCCGGACTTCACTACCTCGGCCGGCGCCACGACGAACTCGATAGCGAGCTGCAGTGGGCGGTGCGCGGGCCGCGCTTCTTCGCTCCGGATGGCTCCACGCCTCAAACTCCCCGACGATCGCCGTGAACCTGCGCACGCGCAGCTTGACATCTCCTAACGCAACCGCGGCCGTGCATTAAGTCCTTGCACTGACTCACCATCGACCACATCATATCGCAATGAAGCTAAAGGCAAAGAAAAAAGCCACCCGTAGGGTCAAGCCCAAGCGACCCGTCTCTTTGGGACGCAGCGCGTTGACGGGCGCGCAGGTGTTTAAATCTGTCGCCAAGGGCGCCTCGATCTCCTTGGACGACGTCCGCCGTGTGGTTCGGGACCTCGAGCCCCTGGCGCTCGATTGACGATTGGCCCTGCGCCTCTGGCTCGAGTCTCGACCCGTCGCGCGCACGTAGCTGCTGGCTCCGTCTCTCTCGCGAAGGTACGTCTCTAGATCTAGCGCGCCGACCAGCCCGCCGTCATCGACTTGGGGGGCACCGGCACTACTTTAGGCGCGAAACCGTTATCGACTGGCATGGACATCGCCTGTCAGCGAGATCACGGCTCACACGCCGAGGCCATCGCAGCGAAGCCTGCGTTCCAAAAGCACAACCCGGCGATTATCGGCGCAATCAAGGTGTCCCACTTCTGCGAACCCGGCCGCTGCATGAAACGCGAGCGAGCCGGGGTTCGGCGGGATTAGGTTCACTTCACATGTTATCGTGCAGCAAGTATTGGCGGAACTCCACCGAGCGAGTTCCGCGTACAGCTGGCGCCCGATTCCGCAACCTCGAAAGTTCTGAGCGATCGCGATCTGATCGACGTAGATGAAGCTGCCTCCCCGGTGCTTGAACCACAGGAATTCGTCGCCGTCATAACTTGAGCCGGGGAGAAAGCCGATAAGGTATCCGACAACCTGACCGCAGATCACAGCGACCCAGGCGAGAGACGCAATCGATACTAGCGATTTAGCGCCACTGGCGTCGAGGTAAGAAACACCGGGCGAGGCCCCGCGATTGATTGCCATTAAATCGGCAGTGTCATCCGAGCAGGCGTCGCGAATGCAAATCTTGCGCTGCATAACCGAGGCACATTAAGGGAGGTAGCACACTTCACGACCGATCGAATTGGGTCAACTTTACCATTGAGACCAACGCACCCTAAACATCCATCGCTTCCTCGCCGGCTTGATTAATTTAGCGACGTCAGTTTTTCACTAATGTCCCCGTGTTTCTCGGCTATCGCTCGATCATAAGTAAACGCGGCAGTCTTCCTTTGTTTGCAATTCACAAAATAGCCTCCTGTTATCCCGACGACCTCTGGCGCCGTAGCAAGATAGATAGGCGTGCGGGCGCCAACCTCGGGGCTCTTCATGATTGGGCGCAATATCCGCGCCATCACGGAAAGAGTCCCGCCCACCTTCTGCGTGAACTGAGTCGCAATAGGGCCGGGATGAACACAGTTGACCGTAATGCTCGTGCCGTGGAGACGCCTTGCCAATTCGTAGGTAAAAAGCACATTCCCGAGCTTCGACAATACATAGGCAGGAAATTGACCGTAAGACCTTTCGCCCTGCAGGTTTCCATGAAGTCGGGCCCGAGAAGAAACCGATAGTAAACTATATTGACTATTACTATCAATATAGTTGACGATCGTGCAATGCTAAAAGATTCAAAACATTCCGACATAGCTCCTATTCTCACGTTGGCGGCCCGCGCCCATTTGAGCGCAATGATGGCTCGGCTCGGTGCGCAGGGGTTTGACGGGTTGACCCCGGCGTTTGCAAGCGTGATGCCGCTTCTCGATGCCACTGGGACACGCTCGACTATGCTGGCTAGGCGCGCTGGCGTGACCAAGCAAGCGATGAGCCAATTGGTGAAGTTGCTCGAACAGCGCAACTATGTGGAGCAGATCACGGATACCACCGATACCCGAGCGAAGGTTATTCGCCTCACAAAGCGAGGCATCGCGTTGCGCGACGCTTGTGATCAAGGTCGACAGGACTTGCACGTAGCCGCTGGAAAAGTTCTTGGTAAGCGAAATCTTTTGAGACTCCAAGAGGATTTGGAGAAGCTCATCGAGTTGTTTGCTGCGTCATCGACGTAGCTTGGGAGGCGGCACCTTCGTGCTTCGAATCGCCGCGATTCATTGGGACCCACACTGGAAAGTCATCGAGTGCCAGTAGTGGCAGGAGGGCCGAGAAGGAGGCCGGAGTGACCAGGGAGTGACCAATCGCAAGACACGTTTGGGGTCCAAAGGTCGCAGTGGATCGCGCGTATCCGTATGATTTTATTTAAAAATAATTGGCGCGCCCGACTGGATTCGAACCAGTGACCCCTGCCTTCGGAGGGCAGTACTCTATCCAGCTGAGCTACGGGCGCGCTGTACGGGGTGGCGATGGTACTCGCCGCCGGTAAGCGGCGTCCAGCGTCGCTTGATGGTCTGCGGCAGCGCACGGTTCATGTCAGGCCGGCGAGTCGCCGGTCAAAGGTCGCTCCGATCTTAGGGCTCAGGCCGGTGACAGACTGCTTCCACATTGTGACCGTCCGGGTCCAGGACAAAGGCGCCGAAGTAGTTCGGGTGGTATATCTCTCGAATTCCCGGAGGTCCATTGTCGGTGCCGCCGGCGGCGAGCGCGGCCGCATGGAATGCTCGAACTTGCTCGCGAGTGTCGGCGATGAAGGCAATGTGCACGGGGTTTTGCTTTTGGCTACCGGCGCCGAACCAGAGTTCCGGCTTGCCTCCCTTACCGAGGCCCGCCCACCCTTCCACTTCCGCGACTAATTCGATGCCGAGGGGCGCGAGGGCACGGCAAAAGAATTGCTTGCTCCGGTCGTAGTCGCTGACGGCTATTCCGATATGGTCAATGATCATGTGACTCCCCGATCGAGCGTTACTTGGCGTACAGAATCATTTGCGTGCAGCGAAACAACGCGATGGTCTTTCCGGAATCTCTGTGGGTAACGATCGTATCCCAGACTTGGGTCGTTTTGCCGAGGTGTACGGCCTTCGCGCTGCCGACAATCGTTCCATCCTTGGCGGTACCGAGATGGTTGGACTTGAGCTCGATGGTCGTAAAGCCGGTCGCACCCGGAGGTAGATTCGCGACGCATCCGTAACCGGCGCAGGTATCGGCCAGAGTGACGACGGTTCCCGCATGCAGGTATCCATTGGGCGCCATGTGCATCTCCGCGACCGCAAGCTCGGCTGTTATTTCCAATCCGTCCGCACGCGTGATGACGATGCCGAGAAGGCCGGGCAATTTGCCGATACCGATTTTGTTCAGATGTTCGAGAGCAGGCATTGCATCCTCATTGCGGGTTGGTCTCCGGCGAGGCGTCGAAGAAATCGACGACGCCGGTCTCCAGGGAGTACTCGGCGCCGACGACCATGAGTCCGGCCTTTTGGATGAGCTGCTCGATGATGTCCGAGCCGTGCCGTAGGTGCTTCACCGACGCTCGGATATTGGCGCGGACCGCCGCATGGCGCAGGGCGTGGAGATCGTGTCTGAGATCCGTCGCCAGCAGGCTTTCGACGGATGGCCGTATCAAATCCACGATGGAATGCAAATTGCGCGACTGATTCTCGACCGGTCGCTGCAGCTGCTGCAGCGTCGTTTCGATGGCGCCGCATTGAGTGTGGCCCAACACGACCACCAAGCGCGTGCCGAATTGCTCGGCGGCGAACTCGACGCTGCCGATCTGGGAAGGAGCAACGATGTTGCCGGCGACGCGAATGACGAACAGATCCCCCAAGCCCTGATCGAAGACGATCTCGACGGGTACGCGAGAATCGGAACAGCCGAGAATGGCGGCGAATGGCTCCTGACTCGCAGCCAACTGCAGGCGGCGCGCTCGGCTGGCAATGGCGTCGCGATTGCTGACGTCCGAAACGAAGCGCAGGTTTCCCTCTTGCAAGCGCGCGAGCGCTTCTCGAGCCGAGATCATCGATGATTCACTTTAGGTCCGCTGACGGGCGCTCGGTGCCTGACGCTGCTCACGTGCGCATCGAACCGGAGCAAGTCCGAACTCGCCGGTTACGAAGGACGGCCCGCGGAACTATCGCGGTATCCGAAGAGGCGCGCAGGTAGAAACAGTATCGCCCGCAGGAGCGCGAACATGGCGTCGAAAGTAATTGCGACCAGGCGAAACGGGAGCGACAGGAGCCACAACAGGGGCCATAGAACGATGACCAAGAGCGCCAGCGGCCAGCACAACACCAACAGCAGGCACCAGCCGACAATCGCGAGCAACGCTTTCACTTAGGGTCTCTCCAGGTATCCTGGGCGCAACATTAGCATACCCTCGGAATGGCCAGGTCACTGAACGGCTTTATGTTCCGGCCAGGCACAGCGCATTGCCCTCAGAATGGGCCTCGAGTATTTTCGACAGGCCATCCGGCTCGCTCTGCTGCGTTGCGAATGCCGGCGCAAATTGCAAGCCCCTGGGGTTCCTTTGGGCATGCGTTGCGCGCCGCTAGCGGTCGTGGGCCAGCGCAAGCCGGATCCCGACGAAGACAAAGAGGCTGCCGACGCAACGATTGAACCACTTTTTGAATTGGTCGCTGGCCCCGAGCCGGCCGCTGATTCGCGCCGTCGACCAAGCGACGAGCAAATTCCAAATCGTGCCGTTGAAATCGAAGATCGCGCCCAGGATCAAGAATGCCAATGGCTTCGATGGTGCATCCGACAAAACAAATTGCGGCAGGAACGCCAGAAAAAACAGCGCAACCTTGGGGTTCAAGACATTTGTGAGAAAGCCCTGGAAAAAGATGCCCCGTATAGGGACCGGCCGGTTGCCAGAGGCAATTGGCGGTGATTGAGTCGAGCTCCTCGATCGAATGAGTGAAACACCGACATACACCAAGTAGACGGCCCCGATGATTTTCACGGCGGTGAAGGCGGTGGCGGATGCGGCGAGAATCGCGGACAAGCCGAGAGCCGCTGCGCAAATATGCACCAGGGCGCCGGCGCCGATTCCGAGCGCAGCGACGGCGCCCGCGCGCGCGCCTTGGGTGGAGCTGCGCCCAACAATGTAGAGGGTGTCCGGCCCGGGGGTGATATTCAAAAGCAAACCGGACAGGACGAATAGCCAGAGATCATGAATGCCAAGCACCGACAGGAACCTCCGTGGGGTGTGAAGAGTAAGCTAGCGCGGTCGCGGGAATTTCGCCAGCAACGCCGCGCGGCGTTCCAGGCTCTCGGCCGGCCAGCGCTCGGAGGCTCGATAGTATTCGATCTCCGCCGGAATATCGGGCGGGAGCGTCAGCCATGGGTGCTTGGTCCCGGTGTAGATGTGGATGTCGGGCGGGAAGCGCGCGGGTTCGTCCAGCGTACCGACGCGGACGAAACGGATGGCCTCGCCGGCGCCGCTATAGTTGCTCCAAACGGCGACTTCGCAGGTTGGGCACCGCGAAATCCGCTGGCCTTTGCCGCTCTGGGATGGCGTGTCGACGACGACTACGTCGCCTGCAAGCAGTTGCACTCGATCCGCTTCGATCATGGCGTTCAAGGCAAATGCGGAGCCTGTTTCTCGCTGGCACCAGCTGCAGTGGCAGCAGTGAACGATGAGCGGCTTCGACATCATGCGGTAGCGCACGTGGCGGCAGGTGCAGCCGCCATCGTAGGAAGAACTCGTGCCCTGGGTGTCGCTCATGCGAGGCGCTTGCGTGGGGTTACGGTGTCGCTCATGCAGGACGCTTGCGTGCGGTGACTTCGATCTCGATTTGCATGCGGGGGTCGGACAATCCGGCGGCGATCATCATTGCGGCCGGGCGAACCGTGCCGAAGTATTTCCGCAGAATCGGCCAGCAGTCGGGAAAGCGCGCGGCGTCGGGCAGCACGTAGGTTACCCGCACGATGTCCGCGAAGTCGGCGCCGGCCTGCCGTAGTGCCGACTGGATGTTTTTCAAGCACTGCTCGGTCTGATCCGGCAAATTGTCGGAGATGGCCATGGTGGCGTAGTCGAAGCCCGTCGTTCCGGACACGAAGACCCATTCACCGTCGACGACTGCTCGCGAATACCCGATTTCCTGCTCGAATTTGGATCCGGAGCTGATCAATTGCCGTGTCATTGGGTGCTCCCGGGATGCAGCGCTCGACTCTGATCGGGGGTCTGCCACGCCACCCGGTGTTCCACCCAGGTTTCCAAGGTCGGCGGGAACAGATTCGGGTTGTCCATCGATGCGGTCGTGATATCGATGGTCGTTGGGTTCTGCGCACTTTCGTACAAGAGTTGGCTGCCGCAGGTACCGCAAAACTGGCGGGCGACCCCTTGCGAGGACCGGTAGGTGCGTGGGTGGCCCGATAGAATTTCGACCTGCCCGCGGTCGAACGTCAGCCAGGCGACCGACGGGGCACCGCTCGCTCGGCGGCAGGTCGCGCAGTGACAAATGCTGGAGTAGACGGGCTCCCCGGAAATGCGGAACCTAATCGCCGAACAGAGACAGCCGCCTTGATTGATTTGCATGATGATTCCCGGCGCCGAAGTCGAGGCTAGAGACATGCGAACTGCGTCATGCGGAATCTTACCAAGATGGCGCGGCTGCGAATACGGGATGGGAGACCGGCCGGCGCGGAGACGCCGGGCTATGGCGGGCGCCGCCCGGCTTTGGCGACCGGTGCTGTCGGCGTATATTGGCGAGGGTATGGCAGACACGCTGCGAGTTCAGTGCTGTATCGCCGGCGGTGGACCGGCCGGCATGATGTTGGGGCTTTTGCTGGGACGGGCCGGCGTCAAGACCGTCGTTCTGGAGAAGCACGCGGATTTTCTGCGCGATTTTCGCGGCGACACCGTGCATCCCTCGACCCTGATGATCATGCAGGAGCTGGGGCTGATCGATGATTTTCTGAAGTTGCCGCATTCCGAAATTCGGGCGTTATCGGCCGAGATCGGCGGTACCAGCGTCAAGATCGCGGATTTCGCGCGTATTTCGGCGCCTTGTAAATTCGTGGCGCTGATGCCGCAATGGGATTTCCTGAACTTTCTGGCCGACCAAGGCCGGCGCTTTCCCAGCTTGAAGGTCATGCTGTCGGCGGAGGTTACGAATCTGACCGAGGATGCGGGGCGGGTGGTTGGCGTCGAGGTGAGGACGCAGGACGGCCCGCTCGAGATTCGCGCGGATCTGGTGGTGGGTTGCGACGGGCGGGCCTCGACGGTGCGGGCGGCGTCCGGGCTGGTGGTGCAGGACTTGGGGTCGCCGATCGACGTGCTTTGGTTCCGTCTCTCGAAAAAACCCGGCGATCCGGAGCAGGTGCTGGGAAGACTCGGCGCCGACACGATGATCGTGACCATCGACCGCAACGACTACTGGCAATGCGCGTATGTGATCGGCAAGGGGGGAATCGGGCGCGTACATGCCGAAGGGCTCGAGGCGTTCAAGGCCGCTGTCGCGGCCGGCGCACGCTTCTTGTCGGACCGAGTCGAC
>Ga0137403_10010004_pt1 | contig 10522 bp, 9 predicted proteins | sample CZOMad2_1_16fung_FD_122057 | JGI IMG/M metagenome (GOLD analysis project Ga0137403, IMG submission 122057) | Vadose zone soil fungal communities from Angelo Coast Range Reserve, California, USA - CZOMad2_1_16fungal (Hybrid Assembly) | ecosystem: Environmental > Terrestrial > Soil > Vadose zone... | reverse complement strand
TCATGCGCGGATTGAGCGAGGCGAACGGGTCCTGGAACACGATCTGCATCGAGCGGCGATGCGGCCGCATCTCGGCCTTGCTCAGGCCGGTAATGTCGGTGCCGTTGAGCTTGATGGCGCCGCTGGACGGTTCCACCAGCCGCAGCACGCTGCGCGCGACCGTCGATTTGCCGCAGCCGGATTCGCCGACCAGCCCGAGCGTTTCGCCTTTGCCGACGGAGAAGCTGACGCCATCGACGGCATGCACGGTGCCGATGCGCCGGCGCAGCACACCGCCGCGCACCGCGTAATGCTTGACGAGGTCGGTGACTTCAAGCAGCGGGCGTTGATCGGTCATGGCGCGCCCACCAGTTCCGCCGCGCGCCAGCACGCCGCAAAGTGATCGCCGTCGACTTCCTGCAGCGGCGGGTATTCGGCGCGGCAGCGATCGATGGCGAGGCTGCAGCGCGGCGCGAAGGCGCAGCCCGCCGGCAGCGCCGAGAGCAGCGGCGGCTGGCCGGGGATCGAGGCGAGCGGCTGGCGTACGATGCCGGCGCGGGGCACGGCGCTGAGCAGCGCCTGGGTGTAGGCGTGCCGCGGCCGCCGCAGCAGGGAAGCGACCGGGCCGCTCTCGACCACGCGCCCGGCATACATCACCGCCAGGCGATCGCAGGTCTGGGCGATGACGCCCAGATCATGGGTCACCAGAATGACGCTCATGTTGAGTTCGCTGCGCAGCCGCAGGATCAGCTTCAGGATCTGATCCTGGATGGTAACGTCCAGCGCCGTCGTCGGCTCGTCGGCCAGCAGCAGGCGCGGGTTGGAGGCGAGCGCGATGGCGATCATGGCGCGCTGGCGCATACCGCCGGAGAATTGATGGGGATAATCCTCCAGCCGCGATTTGCCGGCCGGAATCCCCACCTGGTCCATGAGTTCGACAGCGCGCCTTTGGCGGCCCGCCGGATCGAGATTCGTATGCTCCTTCAGGTTCTCGCGGATCTGCAATCCTACGGTCAGCACAGGGTTCAAAGCCGTCATCGGCTCCTGGAAGATGACGCCAATCTCGCCGCCGCGCACCCGGCGCAGTTCAGGCTCAGCCATCGTCAGAAGATCGCGACCGCGCCATGTCACCTTGCCGCTGACCCGGCCAGGCGGGCGCACCAGGCGCAGGATCGAGCGCAGGGTGACACTCTTGCCCGAGCCGGATTCCCCGGCGATGCCCAACACCTCGCCCAGGCCGACTTCGAAATCAACCCCATCAACAGCCACCAGATCGCCGCGGGAGGAGCCGAAGGTGACCCTGAGGCCGCTGACCGACAGCAGCGGTTCGGCCGATCCGCTTGTCATCGCGTTCAATCGCGCCGTCGAAAATAGTCGGCGATGCCGTCGCCGACCAGGCTGAACCCGACGCCGGCCAGAACGATGGCCACGCCCGGAAAAACCGCAATCCACCAGGCCGTGCTCATGAAATTCTTGCCGTCGGCGATGATGACGCCCCATTCCGCCGTCGGCGGCTGGGCACCCAGGCCGAGATAGCCCAGGCTCGATCCCAGCAGGATGTCCAGCGCCATGTCGGTCATCCAATAGACAATGATGGGAGTGATGGCGTTGGGCAGCAGGTGGCGAAAGATGATACGCGGCTCGTCATAGCCCAGCACCCGGGCGGCGGCGGCATAGTCGCTTTGCTTTTGCACCTGCACGTCGGCGCGCATGAGCTGGGCATAGAACACCCAGCCGACGGAGCTGACGGCGATATACATGTTGATCAGGCCGGGCCCGAGCACGGCGACGATGGCGATGACGATCACCAGGAAGGGAAATGTGATTACCAGGTCGACCAGGCGTCCGAAGACGGCGTCGAGCCAGCCGCCGTAATAGCCGGTGAGCGCCCCCACGATGGTGCCGAAGATCAGCGGGAAGATGGTGCAGAAGACCGCGATCTGCATATCGATGCGGGTTGCCCAGATAACGCGGGAGAACACGTCGCGGCCGAAATTATCGGTGCCGAAGGGATGGGCCAGGCTGGGGGGATGGGAGAGCTGGGTGTAGTCGAAGGCCAGCGGGTCGTAAGGCGCAAAAAATCCGGGAAACAGCGTGAACAGCAGGAACATGGTCATGATGGCGACGCCGACGTAGAACGGGATGCGCCGGTTGCGGGCCGAGCTGAAGGCCGAGGTGATGGCCGATGTCAGGGCCAGGCTCATCGCCGCGCCACCCGCGGATCGAGGGTCGCCTGCACCATGTCGGTTGCCAGGAAAACCAGGCAGACGAGCAAGGCCAGCGCCAGGGTCAGGCCCTGGATCACCGGATAATCGCGGCCATAGATCGAATCGATCATCAACCGGCCGACGCCGGGAATGGCGAAGACGGATTCGGTAATAACGGCGCCGCCGATCAACGTGCCGATATTCAACCCGAACAGCGCGACCGTGGATATCAAGCCGTTGCGCAGCACGTGGCGGCCCAGCACCAGGCGGTTGCGCAGGCCCTTGGCCCGGGCGAAATCGACGTAGTCGGCATTCAGGACTTCGATCAGGCTGTTGCGCAGATTGCGCATTAGAACCGCCGACAGGCTGAACGCCAGGGTGAGCGCCGGCAGGAACAGGTGATAGAGGTTCAGGCCCAAGGTGTTGCCGAAACCGCCGACCGGAAACCAATGCAGGCGCGCGGCGAAGAAGGTCAGCAGCACGATGCCGATATAGAAGACCGGCATGGAAAGCCCGATCTGGAATCCGGTGCGGATCGAGCTGTCGACCATGCTGTCGCGCTTCAAGGCGGCCAGCAGGGCGAGAGGCACCGCCATGAGCACCGCCAGCAATGCCGCGAAACCGGTCAGGAACAGGGTCACCGGCAGGCGCTCCAGAATCAGCCGGGTCACCGGCACCTTGAGGACGATGGAATCGCCCAGATCGCCCTCGAAGAAGTTCTTCAGAAAGAGCAGGAACTGGACGGGGATGGGCTGGTCGAGGCCGAGCTGGGCATTGATGCGCGCCACATCCTTGTCTGTGGCATGAATGCCGAGAATGGCGCTGGTGGGATCGCCCGGCAGCAGGCGCACCAGAACGAAGGCGATCACCATGATGAGGAAAAAGGTCGGCAAGATCTGGGCCAACCTGACGACCAGGTAGTTCAGGCTCACGGAAGGACCCTCTCGCTCTCGGCTTGCCGCGGGCGGCGCGGCATCAGTCAAAGCCACCGCCGGGGCGGTCGGAAGACCGACCCCGGCAGTGAGCTTGCCTCAACGGCCGAACAGCTTACTTCTCGATATAGGCGCCCGAAAAGATGTTGTTGCCGAGCGGGATCTGCACGAAGCCCTTGACCGATTTGCGCAAGGCAACCGGATAGGGGGATTCATACAGGAACGCGATCGGCGCGGCCTTCATGTATGTGGCCTGAATCTGCTTGTACATGTCGGCGCGCTTGGCTGGGTCGGCTTCCTTCTGGCCGTCCTCGTAGAGCTTGTTGATGGTCTTGTCCTCATAGCCGCTATGCAGCGACTGGATGTTGGGGAAATAGGCGAAGTAGGAGGTGATCTCGCTGGGGTCGGCGATGTCGTCGGTCCACAACGAGGTGCGCATCTGGAAGTCGCCGGCCCGATAGCGGGCGGTGCGGGTGGCGTTATCCACCTGGTCGATGACCAGCTTGACGCCGACGGCGGCCCACATCTGCTGGATCGTCGACAGGATCGCCGTATCGTCGGCACTCCCGGCCAGCGCGAAGCAATGAACCTCCGTGCCCTCGGCCACGCCCGCATCCTTCAGCAGGGCCTTGGCCTTGGCGACATCGTAGGGGTAGGCGGGACCGTCGCCCGAGACCAGCGGGGTTGCCGATGACATGAAGGAGGTGGTCGGCTTGCCCACATCGAAGGTGACGATCTTGATGAGGGCGGGCTTGTCGATGGCATAGTTCAGCGCCTGGCGCACCCGCTCGTCGGCCAGCGGATTGGCCGAGCCGTCCGTCATCTTGGGACGGACGTTCATGGTGAGGAAGGTCACCTTGGTGGAAGGGTAGAGTTCCATGTTCAGGTTCGGATCGCCCTTCAGCTCGGCCACCCGGGCATAGGGAATGAGCTCGGCGCCGTCGACCTCACCCGCCTGCAGCTTAAGGATGCGGGTGGCATCGTCCGGAATGATCTGGAAATCGACTTCATCCAGATAGGGCAGCGGCTTGCCGTCCTCGCCCATCTGCCAGTAGTAGGGGTTGCGCTTGATCACCATCTGGGTCCCGCGCTGCCAGCTGTCGAACATGAAGGGGCCGGAGCCGATGGGATGCTCGGCGAAGGCTTTCGCCTTGTCGTCCAAGGTGGCCCCTGGCGTGGCTTCGAAGGGCTTCATGGGCAAGATGGCGGTGTTGAAGGTGGCAAGGCCGGCGGCCAGCGTCGGATCGGGATGCTTCAGATGGAGGGCCACCGTATTCGCGCTCTTGATCTCCACGGAATCGACGGATTCGAGAATGAAGTTCCAGATGCCTTCCTTGGGATTGCGCGCCCGGTCGAGGCTCCATTTCACGTCGTCGGCGGTGATGGACGAGCCGTCGGAGAACTTGGTTCCCTGGCGCAGAGTGAGCGTAAAGGTCAGCCCGTCATCGGCTACCTGATAGGCAGTGGCAAGACCGGGGGTCACGCCTTTGCCGTCGGCGGTGGGCTGCAACAGCGTGTCGAAGAGGTTGGTAAGAACCCAAATGTCAACATTGGCGTCGTTCAGGACCGGATCGAGAAACAACGAATCGGCGTAGCGGGCATAGACCATCTTGCCGCCGCGCGTCACCGCTTCGGCGCTTGTGGTCAGGCCAAGCACAATGCCGGCCATGAGCAGCAATCGAATCCCTCGGTTCATCGGAGCATCTCCCTGAGAAAGACCACGACAAAGGCTTTGTATTGTTATAGTCAGTTATGACACCATGCCATATCGGCTATGTCAACTTGGCCTAGGTGGAGGCGGGCGGGGCATTCCCGAACAGCAAGGCCTGCGCCAACAAGCACCTGATGCGACTCGGGAAGGGGCAAATCACGAACGGGGGAAGGCCCTATCGGCAGCTTGAAGCGAGGCCGCCGGTGTTATAGTCTATGATAACACAACACTGAAAAGCACCCGATGCCCTTCAATATCGATCCCGATCTGCCGGTCCCGCTGGGCAGCCAGCTTCGCGGGGTGATCGAATACGGCATCGTCTGCGGCCAGTTGGCACCGGGCCTGCGCCTGCCGCCGGTGCGCGCCATGGCCAGCCAGCTGGGCATCGCGCCCATGACGGTCAGCCATGTCTACAAGGAATTGAAAGCCGTCGGCCTTCTGGAGACCAAGCCCGGCCACGGTACTTTCGTCAGCACCTCGGTGCTAGCCCAGGTCCGCCCCCAGGTTCTGGAACTACAGCCACGCATCGATGCGCTGCTGGACGACGCGATTGCCGCGGGCCTGACCGGTGCCGAGTTGGTGGCGCTGGTGAACACCCGGATAAGTCGGCGTAACCACGCCATGCGCGGATTGCGCCTGGTCTTTGTCGGCATCTTCGAGGAAGCAACCCGCGCCTATGGCGTCGACATCCAATCGCGCCTGCCCGCCGGCGACAGCATCCACACCACCACCTTGAGCGCGATCGCCAGCGATGAATTGGCGCGCAAGCGCGCGCTGAACGCCGATCTCGTTCTGACGCTGGCCAATCGCAAGGCCGATGTGCTGGATATCCTCGGCCCCAAGAAGCTTGTCATGGGCGTCAGCTACATCCCCTCGGAACGTACCCGCACCTTGCTTGCCCAGATCGATCCTTTGGCGCGCGTTGTCATCGTTTCGACGTTCCCGGAATTCCTGCCCTTCATGAAGGCGGGGATTCAACGCTTCGCCCCTCATGTCCACGACATCCGCTCGACGCTGTTGGAAAGCCCTGACCTGGCCCGGATGCTTCAGGGCGCCGAGGTGGTGGTGCGGGCCTCCGGCTCCGAACGCGTCGTCGACATGCTGCCGGCCGACGTGCCCTCCTTCGAATATCGCCACACGCCCGATCCGCGCGAGATCGATCAGATCCTGTTGCCGTTGCTGGAAGACATCCGCGGCACACTGGCGACGCAACCGCTCCCCACGCCGCCCACGCCCCTGAGGAGATCCCATGAGAATTAAAGACATGAACTGGATGCAGGTCGAAGACTACCTGAAGCGCGACAACCGCGCCGTGCTTCCCATCGGCAGCACCGAACAGCATGCCCAGCTCAGCCTGATGGTGGATTGCATCCTGTCGGAACGCGTGGCGGTGGATGCGGCCAAGCCCACCGGGGTTCCGGTCTTCCCGCCGGTGAACTATGGCATCACGCCCTATTTCCGCGCATATCCCGGCACCGTCACCTTGCGCCTGCAGACCTTCATCAAGGTCGTAGAGGATATCCTCGATAGTCTTTATGAGCAGGGCTTTCGCAACGTTCTCATCGTCAACGGACATGGCGGAAACTCGCCCTCCCAGACCATGACCCAGGAATGGATGACCGATCATCCGGGCACCCGGGTCAAATTCCATAATTGGTGGAACGCACCCAAGACCTGGGCCAAGGTGCAAGCGATCGATCCCGTTGCCTCGCACGCGTCATGGATGGAGAATTTTCCCTGGACGCGGCTCGAGGGCGCCGTCACGCCGGCTCAGCAGAAGCCCATGGTCGATTTCGACAAGGTCCTGGGCGACAACGCGCAAGGCATCCGCAAGAAGCTCGGCGACGGCAATTTCGGCGGCTATTACGAAAAGCCTGATGCCGAGATGATGGCCCTGTGGAACGTCGCCGTCGAAGAAACCCGGACGATGATCGAGACGAACTGGGAATGAGTCATCGGCCGATCCTGATCTGGGGCGCCGGCGCCATCGGCGGCACGGTGGGCGCATATCTGCAACGTGCCGGCGATGCGGTGCAATTCGTCGATCGCGCCGCCGATCATGTGGCGGCGATCGCCAAGGACGGGCTGCAGATCACCGGGCCCATCGAGGAATTCCGCGTCAAGGCAAGCGCCTCGACGCCGGGGGACCTCGAGGGTCGCTTCGATACGGTGTTCCTTTGCACCAAGGCGCCGGACACCGCCGGCGCGGTGGAGGTTCTGGCGCCTTTCGTCACCGATGACGGCTGCGTCGTCTCGCTCCAGAACGGCCTCAACGAACAGGCAATCGCGGCCAAGCTGGGCGAGAATCGGACCATCGGCGCCTTCATCAACTTCGGCGCCGACTACATGTCGCCAGGGATGGTGCATTACGCCGGGCGCGGCGCCGTGGTGATCGGCGAGTTGGACGGCAAGACGACGCCGCGGGTTGAGAATCTCCATCGGCTGCTGAAGAAGTTCGAGGAGCGCGCCCTGCTGACGGCCAATATCTGGGGCTTTCTCTGGAGCAAGCTCGCCTATGGCGCGCTGCTCTTTGCCACGGCGCTGACCAACGATTCGATCGCCGATTGCCTTGCTTCCCCGCGCCACCGTGGCCTGCTGATCGCGCTCGCCCGCGAGGTGGAGGGTGTGGCGGTTTCTTCCGGCGTGCGTCTCGAATCCTTCGACGGCTTCGATCCGACCGCCTTCCTCCCCCAGGCGAGCACGGCCGATGCTGCCGCCTCGCTGGATGCGCTGGTCGCCTTCAACCGGCGCTCGGCCAAGACCCATAGCGGCATCTGGCGCGATCTGGCGGTGCGCAAGCGCAAGACCGAGGTCGACGCTCAGCTTGGCCCCGTGGCCAAGGCAGGTGCCGCGCGAAAAATTCCTACGCCGCTCACCACGCGCCTCATCGAACTCATCCACGATATCGAGGAGGGGCGCCGGCCGTTGGATTGGGCGACGCTGGACGCCTTGGCCACCGCCTTTCCGGCGCGCGGATCGGCGGCATGAAGATCTCCTTCGAGGGTCGCCGGGCCGTAGTCACCGGCGCCGGCCATGGTTTCGGACGCGCCATCGCCAAGGCATTCGCCGATGACGGGGCGCAGGTCTGGGCCTGCGACGTCAACGCCGAGGGGCTGAAGGTGACGCGGGAGGTCTGCGGCAAGGCTTGCGAGATCCGCACCGTCGATATATCCCAGCGCGAGGCGGTGACGGCATTGATCGCCGAGGCCGCCGGCGAGGGCGCCATCGATATTCTGGTGAACAACGCCGGCGGCGTGCGCGGCCAGGTCGGCCGGCCCATCGAGGCGATCACGCCGGCGGAATGGCAGGACATCTTCAATGTCAACGTGACCGGCGCGTTCTATTGCGCCCAGGCCGTGGCGCCCGGCATGAAGCGGGCCAGATACGGGCGGATCATCAATATTTCCAGCCGCGCCGGAATTGAGATCAGCCTGACCGGCATCCAGGCCTATGCGGCGGCGAAGGCTGCCCAGATCGGCCTCACCCGTCAATTGGCCCATGAACTCGGTCGCTGGGGCATCACCGTCAACAATGTGGCGCCGGGTTTCGTGCGCTCAAACCCGACGACGGAAAAGCAGTGGCAATCCTATGGCGAGGAAGGCCAGCGCCGCCTGGTGGAATCCATTGCCCTCAAGCAACTGGGCAAGCCCGAGGACATTGCGCATGCGGTGCTGTTCTTCGCCTCGGACTATGCCGGCTGGATCACCGGCCAGATTCTCAGCGTCGATGGAGGCAAGTAGATTATGGAACCGCTGGACTATGTGACAGCCCATCGCCAGGCGATCCTGGAGGATCTCATCGCCTTTGCCAGCATCCCCAGCGTCAGCACCGATCCCGCCTATGCCGCCCATATCGCCGAAGGTGCCGCCTTCGTGGCCGAGCGGATGCGCCGCGCGGGCCTCGAAAACGTGCGGATAAATCCGACCGAGGGCCATCCGGTGGTCACATGCGACTGGCTGCATGCAGCGGGCGCTCCCACCATCCTGGTCTATGGCCATTACGATGTGCAGCCGCCCGATCCCTTAGAGAAATGGAAGAGCCCGCCCTTCAAGCCCGAGGTGCGCGACAACCGCCTCTATGCCCGCGGCGTTTCGGACGACAAGGGTCCGATGTTGATTCCGTTGAAGACCGCGGAAGCCTTTCTGAAAACGCGCGGCAAGCTGCCCGTCAATCTGAAACTGGTGATCGAGGGCGAGGAGGAGCGCGGCAGCGCCCATCTTGGCGCCTTCGTCAAGGAACATGCCAGCGAACTATCCGCCGATTTCGTGCTCTCCGCCGATGGCGCCATGTGGCGACCCGACGAGCCCTCCATCACGGTGGCCAATCGCGGGCTGGCGGCCCTGGAATTCACCGTCACGGGTGCGGCCAAGGACCTTCATTCCGGCCGGCACGGCGGCAGCGTTGCCAATCCTCTGCAGGCAATCTCGCGGCTGATCGCCACATTGCATGACGACAAAGGCCGCGTTGCCGTCGCCGGTTTCTACGATCAGGTTCGTCCCCCGACCAATGCGGCGCGTCAGGCCATCGCCGATCTGCCCTTCAGCGATCAGAAGTATCTGGACGCCATCGGCGCGCCGGCAAGCCCAGGCGAGGCGGGCTACGGTCTTCTGGAGCGCCAATGGCTGCGCCCGACCCTGGAGCTGAACGGGTTGGGTGGCGGCTATCAGGGGCCGGGCACCAAGACCGTCATTCCCAGCGTGGCTCAGGCGAAGATCACCTGCCGCCTGGTTCCCGACCAGGATCCCGATGCCATCGTCGCCGCGATCTCGAAACATTTGCACGATCATTGCCCGCGCGGCGTGACGCTCCAGGTCACGCCCGGCGACCATGGGTCGAAGGCCTACGCCATCCCCGACGATCATCCAGGCCTGGCGCTGGCCGAACGGGTGCTGGAGGAGGTCTACGCCAAGCGGTCCTTGCGTGTGCGCATGGGGGCGACGATTCCCATCGGCCTCATCTTCCGCGAGGCCATCGGCGCCGAGACGGTATTCTTTTCCTTCTCCACCTCGGACGAGGATTATCACGCGCCCAACGAGTTCTTTCGCCTTCAGCGCCTGGACGACGGGCTCAAGGCCTGGATCCGCTACTGGGATCTGCTGGGGGCCGGGGGCTGGAACTATGCCGCAAATCCATCCACGGCGCGCCGGTCGCGCGCCTGAATCAAGTAGCTGGATCGTAGAAAAAATCACATCGGGAGAAATGCCATGAAACGGTTGCTCGCGTTTGTCGCGCTTGTTGCCATGGTCGGGGTCGTCTCCGGCCTGGCGGGCGAGGCTCAAGCTGTCAGTCGCGGGGGCAAGATGACTTTCGCCCGCAACGCCGATTCCCTGTTCCTCGATCCGGTGTTGAACGAGCGCAATGTGGACATCTGGATTCTGAGCAATCTGTTCGACAGACTGCTGGAGCCCTCGGCGGACGGCAAATCGGTCGTCCCCGGCCTGGCCACCGGCTATCAGATCTCCGACGACGGACTTTCCTTCACGCTCACCTTGCGCCAGGGCACGAAGTTCTCCGACGGTTCGCCCGTCACCGTGGGCGACGTCAAATGGTCCCTCGACCGGGCGCGGGATCCCAAGAACGGAACCTGGAATTTCCTGTTGGAATCGATCGACGCAATCGAGACCAAGGGTGAGGATAGGGTGGTCCTGCATCTGAAGCATCCCGACCCGTCTCTGGCCGCCGCACTCGCCATC
>Ga0137403_10010003_pt1 | contig 10522 bp, 9 predicted proteins | sample CZOMad2_1_16fung_FD_122057 | JGI IMG/M metagenome (GOLD analysis project Ga0137403, IMG submission 122057) | Vadose zone soil fungal communities from Angelo Coast Range Reserve, California, USA - CZOMad2_1_16fungal (Hybrid Assembly) | ecosystem: Environmental > Terrestrial > Soil > Vadose zone... | reverse complement strand
CAGCTCGACGGCGTGCGGATCGAGCCGCCCTGGTCGCCGCCAAGCGCCATCGGCACTTCGCCCGATGCGACCAGCGCGGCGCTGCCCGCGGGCACGTCGTTCGAACGGCGCAGCCAATCCACCAGGTCCGGCAGCTTGTCCCAGAGAATATTGCCGACCATTTCATCCGAAGAGAGGCCGGTGATTCTTTCGGCCTCGCGATTCCACAGCGTGACCCGGAAGCTCTTGTCCAGCGCGAAGAAGCCATCCGTTATACTTTCGAGGATATTGATGATCTGCTCGGAATACTGTTTCAGCTGCTCTTCCGATTTCTTACGTTCCCGTATATCCGTAAAAGACCAGATATAGCCGATGGCCTCGCCCTTTAGATTCTGTATGCTGTCGGAACGCAAGGAGAAATCTATTGCCAGGCCGCTCCTGTCATGCGCCCGCATATCACCCGACCAGGATCTCCCCTTCAGAAGGTCGGTCACCAGCTTGCGTGAGAACGAAGGCGAGCGGATGCAGGCGAGGATGCCATTCTCGCTGTTCCATTGCCGGATATTGCGCCTGAATATCTTTTGGTGGGAGGGGTTCTGGTAAATGACCTTGAAATTAATATCCGTTATGGAGATAGCATCCGACGTATTATCAACGGCCGTTTTGATCCGCAGAACCTCTTCCTGGGCCAGCTTGACAAGATTGGCCTGGTAACGGATCTCGTCTTCTGCGGGCGGGGTCTCCATCGCCCGGAGGGCGTCCGTATAGATCCTCATGCCGGTCAATTGCCAGCCTCCCGGATTTTCATCGGGGGAAGAGCTGGGGCTAGGCGTCCAGCGGATGACAAATGGTCTCAGCCCCGGCACGCCGATGGACAAGTCGAATGACTTTGGTATGATGGATCCTGAAAAATCGAAAGAAAGCCCGGAGTCGAGGCAACCTATCTGGCTGAAGAGGTCTAAAACATTCTCGTCCAGGAATTTATGTGCGTTTTTTTTCTGAAGTAAATTGTTGAAGCGTGAGCAGACGGCCGTGATGGCCCCATCTGGGGCTATTTCAATAAAATAAGGTTGTACAAACTGCTTTATCGTAGTAGGCCCGGGTTTATTTGCACTACTTAGCATGATTATTGAATAAATGACAGATTTTCCCAGCCGGGCGCTATAAGTAAAATCCTTTAGGCCGGCCAAAAAATCCACTATCAAATTACTAAAGAAGCCAGTATAGCGTATTATTTAAGGGCCTGATTTCGCCCCAACTAAGGGTTTATATGTAATCAATTGCCTGCAGTAGCCGGATTAACCTGCCATTTTACGAGATTGGCGCAGCTCCGGTACTCTCCGTCAATATTCACATAGAAGGTCGGGATCTTGGAAATGAACCATTTTTCCAGGGCTGCCTGCTTTTTTTCATCGAGGGCCCGCTGTGCGACCCTGTTATAGTCGTCCCGGAGGTTTTCACGATGCGGCTCGGATTTGGACACCATCAGGACGATACGAACCCCTTTTTTACTATTTCTTTCGTCCGTGAAGACGGTAGGTTTCGAGTATTGTCCGGGCTTCAGGTTGGCGCTTTTCAGCAGCAGGACCATGTCCTTATCCAGCTCATCGATCTTCAGGAAAGTAGACCCGTCCCGGCTCATGATCTGACCAGCCGTTGATTTTGCATAATCATCATCGCTGTAGTGGGAAACGGCCGCACCGAAGCCATAATCGCCGGCGATAAGCTGGGTCCGTATGGAATCCAGTTTGGTCACGGCCTCGTCGATCTCCGGTTGCGTGATCTCAGGGATCAGCAGGATATGCCTTACCAGGGCGTCATCCCCGTTGCGGCTGACCATCTGGATGATATGATATCCAAACTTGCTCTTGATGACGGGGGATACCTGGCCTTCCTTCAGGCGGAATGCCGCAGAAAAGAATGTGGGGTCAAATGTCTTGGCATCGGCGCGGTTCAGCTGGATCTGGCCACCATTGTCCTTACTGCCAGGATCCTTGGAATAAAGACGCGCCAGGGTCTCGAATTTCTTGGAGCCCGTCTCGACCTGCCGCTTGTATTCGTTCAATTCATCGATTGCCAGTTTTTCGATGTCGCGGCTGGCTTTCGGGTACAGCACGATCTGGCTCAGCTGCAACTCCGATTCATAGAACTGTAGCTTCTCCTTGGGTATCTTTTCAAAATATTCCTTCACTTCGGTCGGCGAGATCTTGATATCTTCCACGATATGGTTACGCTCGGACTGTGCCAGGCGCTGTTCGCGTATGGGTTGACGAAAGTCTTCCTTGGCCTGGTAAATGGTCCGCTGTGCGATCTGCTCGAAAGCTTCTTTGCCCCCGTAGAGGTTAATGAAATAGCGGATCCGCTGGTCGATCTCAGCCTGGATTTCCTCTTCGCTTACGGGAAGGGAATCCTTTTCCGCCTGCAATACCAAGGCCTTCTGCACCAGCATCTGGTCCAGGATGGAGCATTCATTGACGCCTTCGGGCACGCCGCCGGCTCCATTACGCTGCATATCGGAAATGGCCGTGGCCAGCTCCGATTTCAGGATGATCTTATCTCCTACGACACCGGCGATCTTATCCGCCACTACCCGCTGGGGCTGAGCATGGGCCGCTGCCAGGAGTAAAAGGAAGGCCGGTAACAGTATTAATTTTTTATGTGTCATACAATGGGGTATCAGTGTAGTTCAAAAATAATTTGATCCAGGCGCAATCGGGCATGAAATACCCCCTGACGGGGGTATTTAACAAAAGTTTACAGCGGTCGCCCGCGCCGCCAGCCTATAATGTTCTCTTCACTTCTTCTTCTTCGTAAGCCTCTACGATATCACCCACATGGATATCGTTGTAGTTCCGGATGGTCAGTCCGCATTCCGTGCTGGAGGCGACTTCTTTAACATCGTCCTTGAAGCGTTTGAGGGAAGCCAGCTCGGCAGTAGCGCCTTCACCGGTGGGATAGATCACGATGCCTTCCCGTACCAGCCGGATCTTCGCATTGCGGAATATCTTGCCTTCGAGCACATAACAGCCTGCAACGGTAGCCTTATCGAATTTGAAGACATTACGCACTTCCACCATCGCGACCACCTTCTCCTGGATCTTCGGCTCGAGCATTCCTTCCATGGCGCTCTTCACCTCTTCTATCGCATTGTAAATGATCGAATAGGTCTTGATCTCCACGCCTTCTGTCTCTGCCAGGCGGGACGCCTGCAAGGAGGGGCGGACATTGAAGCCGACGATCACTGCATCGGAAGCCGTCGCCAACAGGATATCGCTCTCCTTGATCGCACCGACAGCCTTTAGCACGACGCGCACCGCGATCTCTTCCGTGGACAGCTTCTGCAGGGAGTCGCTCAGCGCTTCCACCGATCCATCCACATCCCCTTTGATGATCAGGTTCAGCTCCTTGAAATTGCCAAGGGCCAGACGGCGGCCGATCTCATCGAGCGTGATATGTTTCTTGGTGCGGATGCCCTGTTCGCGGAGGATCTGGGCCCGGCGGTTGGCCGTTTCCTTAGCTTCGCTCTCGTCCTCGTACACCCTGAATTTTTCCCCGGCCTGCGGAGCCCCGTTGAGGCCCAGGAGCAATACCGGTGAAGAAGGAGGCGCATCGTCGATCCGCTTGTTCCGTTCGTTGAACATGGCTTTTACGCGACCGAAATATTGGCCGGAGACCACCAGGTCGCCCGTCTTGAAAGTGCCGTTCTGCACCAGGACCGTGGCGACATAGCCGCGTCCTTTATCCAGGGAGGCTTCGATAACGCTGCCGGAAGCTTCGCGGTCGGGATTGGCCTTCAGGTCCAGCAATTCCGCCTCCAACAATATCTTTTCCAATAGTAAATCTACATTGAGCCCTTTCTTAGCCGAGATCTCCTGGGACTGGTATTTTCCACCCCAGTCCTCAACGAGGAGGTTCATTCCCGCCAACTGCTCCTTTATCTTTTCGGGGTTGGACCCTTCCTTGTCGATCTTATTGATGGCAAAGATCATGGGCAGCCCCGCCGCCTGTGCGTGGGAAATGGCCTCTTTGGTCTGTGGCATCACGGCGTCGTCAGCAGCCACCACGATAACGGCCACATCGGCCGCCTTTGCGCCTCGCGCACGCATAGCGGTGAAAGCCTCGTGACCCGGCGTATCCAGGAACGTGATCTTCTTGCCGGTAGCCGTAGTTACCTGGTAGGCGCCGATATGCTGGGTGATACCCCCTGCTTCGCCCGCTACCACATTGGCGCTGCGGATATAATCCAGCAGGGAGGTCTTTCCATGATCCACATGTCCCATGATCGTGACCACGGGCGAACGGGATACCATGTCTTCCGGATCGTCATCATCATCCTCTTCTTCCATTTCCGCCGCATCGTCGATGCCTATGAATTCAACGGTGAAACCGAATTCGCCGGCCACCAGTTCAATGATATCGGCTTCCAGGCGCTGGTTGATGGATACCATCATGCCCAGGCTCATACATTTGCTGATCACTTCGGCGTAGCTGACGTCCATCAGGTTAGCCAGTTCGCTGACACTGATGAATTCGGTGACCTGCAGCTTGTTGTCCGTCATCTCCTCGGAGCCGGTCTGCTCAGCCGCCTCGTCCCTTTTGGCGCGGCGATATTTTGCTTTCAGGCTTTTACCGCGACCTCCGGCTCCTGCGAGCTTGGCCTGGGTCTGCCTGATCTTCTCCTGGATCTCTTTCTTGTCGATCTCCTTTGCCTCACGGGGACTGCCGCCTGCATGTCCGCCCTGACCTGGCCGGCGATTACCGCCAGCCTGATGGGGAGCTCCGGCGCCCGGCGTACCTGCGCGTCTGAGCGGGATCGTGCCCCGCCGTTCTCTTTCCCCAGGAGGTTTCTGACCTCCGGCTCCGGGTGCGCCTCCTGTATTATTGGGTCTCCCCCCCGAATCTTTTTTCTCGATGGGGATCCGCTTACGTTTCCTTTTTTCTTCAGAAGGCGGCTTGGGTCGGGTATCATTATTAACAGGCAGATCTATCTTCCCGAGTATCTTCGGCCCTTCCAGCTTCTCCGCCTTGATATTTTCTATCACGGGCGGAGCATCATCTTCCGCAGAAATAGCATCCGCTTCCTGGGCAGGCTCGCTCTCCTTTTCGTCTTTACCAGCCGTAACGGCGGGTACTTCCTGGATGACTGGCTCTGCTGCCTTCTCCTCTTTTTTGCTCTCTTTCTCTTTTACGGGCGCTTTTTCTTTTACGCCGTTTTCCGGTTCCGCTGCAGCAAGCTCTTCCTGCGTTGCCGCCGATCCATTCGAACCTTCATCCGAATCACTCTTCTTGCCCGATTTTTTGGGACGCGTAGAGGAGTCGATGGCGGACAGATCGATCTTATTTACCACTTTGGGGCCTTCCAGTTCCGGCGCTCCGATCTTTGTAATTTCAGGCGTCTCCAGCTTTTCCTCCGCAATAACAGGGGGTGGAGGAGGAGGGGGCGGTGGCTCTTCTGCAACGACAGTTTCTTCCTTAGCCGGCGCTTTTTTAATGATCTCTTTTTTAAAGAGCACCGTTTCTTCCTCTTTCTTCTTCTTAGCCTCCATGCTGCTTCCCTTGGGAAGATCGATCTGATCGCTCTTGATCTTAGCGACCTTATCTCCCTGGAATTCCTGTTGCAAAGAGCGATACATGTCCTCCGTCAGCTTTGACGTGGGCTTGAGATCGTCCTTACTAAATCCTTTGCTGGCCAAAAAATCAACGAGGGTATCCTTACCGACATTGAATTCCTTGGCTGCAGCCATTAAACGAGGTGTTGTTGTTTCTGCCATATTTGTCTACCCGGGTTCTTTTCAGAGAAGAGAACCCGGATCGTCCCTTTTAAATTGATTTTCAAAATTATCCGTAAAATAAACAATAACCTATTCTTTGTCAAACTCCTCTTTCAATACCCTTCTCACGTCATCGATGGTACCCTTTTCCAGGTCCGTTCTTCTTTCCAGCTCTTCGGCCGTCAGGGCGAGTACGCTGCGGGCGGTATCGCAACCTATACGCTTGAGCTCATCGATCACCCAGGTCTCGATCTCATCGCTGAATTCTTCCAGGTCGATATCGAATTCCTCCGGTTCTCCTTCATTATCACGGAATACATCGATGGTCAGGCCGGTCAATTCCTGTGCCAATTTGATGTTCACCCCCTTGCGGCCGATGGCCAGGGACACCTGGTCGGGTTTCAGATAGACATTCGCATGCTGCTTTTCGCTGTCTATGTCCATCGAGGTAATTTTCGACGGGGTCAGAGAGCGCTGGATGAGCAGCTGGGTATTAGCGGTCCAGTTGATGACGTCGATATTCTCATTCTTCAGCTCGCGCACGATCCCATGGATACGGCTTCCTTTCATGCCTACGCAGGCCCCTACCGGGTCGATGCGGTCATCATAGGACTCGACGGCTACCTTCGCCCTTTCTCCGGGCTCACGCACGATCTTTTTTATCACGATCAGCCCGTCGAAGATCTCGGGAACTTCGATCTCCAGCAGCTTGGAGAGGAATAAGGGGCTGGTCCGGGATAAGATAATGACGGGTGAATTGTTCTTCAGCTCCACTTTCTTTACTACGGCCCGGATATTCTCCCCTTTCTTAAAATAGTCCTGGGGGATCTGCTCCGACTTGGGCAATATCAGTTCGCTGCCTTCTTCATCCAGCAGGAGTATCTCTTTTTTCCAAACCTGGTACACTTCCGCGCTCACGATCTCTCCAACGCGTTCATTGTATTTTTTTACCAGCACGTTCTTTTTCAGATCGCCGATACGGCTGGCCAGGGTTTGTTTGGCGGCCAGGATCGCCCGGCGGCCGAAATCCAATATTTCAATTTCCTCATATAATTCCTCTCCTACTTCGAAGTCGGGTTCGATCTTGGTCGCATCCTTATAAGCGATCTCCGCCAGCGGATCATTGACCTGCCCATCTTCCACGATGGTGCGCCGGCGAACGATTTCCAGATCGCCTTTTTCTGCATTCACGATCACGTCAAAGTTCTCGTCGCTTCCGTACTTTTTCCGCAACAGAGTTTTGAATACGTCCTCTACGACCTTCATCATGGTGGGGCGGTCGATATTTTCGGCTTCCTTGAAATCCTGGAAGGCTTCGATAAGATTGATACTGGCCATAACACTTAAATTTAAAGACCCCGGAATATTCCGGAATCCGTTAAAAGACTACTTGAATTTTTGTTGTTTTTATGTTATCAAATAAAAAAGCGTGATTGATCACCTCTTTTTTTTTGTTCTTCCCTTTTGTTTCTTCCACGACCACTCCGTCTTCGCTGACTTCCAGGAGACGCCCTTCCTTCTTCGATCCATCCTGTAATACGAGCTCCACAAGGCGGCCGATATTCTTTTTATACTGGCGGAGCAATTTCAGCGGCTCATCCAGTCCCGGGGAGGAAACTTCCAGGGAGAAATCATCTCCCGGAAAAAGCCCCGATCCCTCCAGCTTTTTATATAGGGCCCTGTTCACCTGCACACATTTTTCGATCGGGATGCCCGTATCACCGTCCAGGAACACTTTTATATTATTGGTCGGCTTGACCCTGACCTCCACCAGGAAATAACCCGGTTCCTCAGCCAGCAGGCCCTGCACCATGCTTTCCACCACCTTGACTGTCTCGTTAACCATAGCCGGAATAAAAATAAAGAAGGGAACGAACCCGTTCCCTTCTGTTGCTTCATTTACCAATGCAAATGTAAGATAAATACTATTTCCACCAAAACTCAGTTCCGATCCTTCACAAAAATTTTTTATAGTACTTTTAAAGAAATCGCCAACCATGAGCCAGTCAGAGGATGCCCGCACGGACCGGACGGACAAGGACCGCAGAAGCCAGCCGGACCAGGATCGTACGGGTCAGCCCGATAATCTTGGGTCCTTTTTTTCGGAGAATAAAGCGCTGCTGAAAGAATATGTGGAAACCCGTATGGAGATCTACCGGCTGCAGAGCCTCCGGATCTTCTCACGGTCGGCGGGCTATTTCGCCTGGATCATTGTTTCGCTGTTCCTGGTCTTCCTGATCCTGCTCTTTTCCGGAATAGTCGTCGGATTCTGGTTTTCCAGCCTGCTGCATAGTTACGCGAAAGGTTTCGGCCTGATCACGGGACTGCTCCTGCTGGTATTCATATTATTGGCCGTTTTCCGGAAATCCTTGTTTGTGAACCCCGTGATCCAGATGATCATCCAAAAATCCCGGGAAGACGAGGAGGAAGAATAGAAGAATAATTAATACTTAATACAGCTCCCAATGGCAGCGAATGTAAAAAAAACCCATAACCTGGATTCCCTGGACAAGGATATCCGGGTCCTCCGGCAAAAAGCCAGGCGGCTGGAGGGAAGGATCGACGATAATTTCACTTATTTCCAGCATCATTCCGGTTCCCTCTTCATGAGGTCCCTCCTGCCCCGCAAAATAAAGGGGGAGGCGGTTACCGGCATCCCTGTCCTGGATAGTTTTCTGGAGAACGAGCGCCTGCAAAAGGTGCTGATCCGGCTGGGCGACCGGCTGGCCGAGAAACTGGGGGATGCAATTAACTGGTTGGTTGACAGGGTGTTCCGAAAAAATTAAGGCTGCGATCAGCGGGGGATTGCCGCCGGACCGGACTTTTTAAGCATCTCTTTAACAGAGAGCTATTCCTCTTTTTCCTAACTTAGCTGTATCATGATACCTTTATCAGAAATATTTTTCCTGGGGATCGTATTATACCTTTTATACGGATTCGTATTCAACTTCATCATCCCCGTAGCCAGGACGACGAAACACGTGAGGCAGCAGTTCAGAAACATGCAGGACCCCAATATGCAGAACCAAGCCAATCCCTTTCAGCAATTCAATGCCCGCAACGGTGGGGGTCAGGGTTCGCCAAACCGGGGATCGCAGAATGAGGGATACGGCACACGGACGGACGGCACCCAGCCCCAGAAGACTCAAAAGGACAGCCCCAAGAATAGCATGGGCGAGTATATCGACTTTGAAGAGATCAAATAGCCTGGATCCCCGTGCATCCAACCGGCCCGGCCAGCATCTTCTGGACATCTTACCATTCTATATCCGTGATAGCTTTACCCGGCTCCAGGTAAAAGCCTGTCAGTTCCGCCGCATTGGCTCCTTCCACATTGATCATAGCATCGTCTACGAAGAGGGTCTCGGCAGGATTCAGTCCATTTTCCCGCAAGATATGCCGGTAGGATGCCGTATCGGGCTTTCTCATTCCAAGCAGGTGGGAATAATAGGTTTTTTCGAAATGTTCATCCAGCTCGCCCACCGGGAAAGTGTCGCGGTATATTTTCTGCAGTGCCGCCAGGTGCAGCGCATTCGTATTGCTGAAAAGAAACAGCCTGTACCGTTTGCCTAATTCTTTCAGCAGCCGGATACGTTCGGGAGGAAAGTCGAGCAGCAGCGCATTCCAGGCCCTGACAATCTCCTCGTCCGACGCGGAAATACCCGTCAGCTCTTTTACGGCATCGATGAATTGCCGGTCGCTGATCTTTCCTACTTCATAATCTTTAAAAAAAGCATCGGCATGACCGTGCCCGAAATATTCACGGATGGGCTTCGTGCCCAGCGCAACGAAAGCATCCTCCGTCAATTGATTGTTCAGGTTGATGATCACGCCTCCCAGGTCGAAAATGATATTTTTTATTCCTTGCATGGGGTAAAAATACTATTTTACCCAATTCACCCTGGCCGACTCGGTGTCCCGGGAATTGGTTCCCACCATAATATCGAATTCCCCGGGCTCCCAGTCATATTTCAGATCGCCGTTATAGAACTTCAGATCTTCCGGGGTAATGGTAAAGCTCACCGTCCGGGATTCGCCGGCCTTCAGGGATATTTTCTGAAAACCTTTCAATTCCTTTACCGGCCTGGTAATGCTTCCTACCCGGTCGCGTATGTACAGCTGTACCACTTCCTTCCCGTCCATCGTGCCTTTGTTGCTGACAGTGACGGCAGCGGTCAGCTTCTGGTTTCCTTTCAGCGAGCTGCTGCTCAGTGTCAGATCCCCATAGGCAAAATTCGAATAGCTAAGCCCGTATCCAAAAGGATACAGCGGACCGAATACACTCGTCCGGTTACCCTTACGGGAATCCGCCAGGTTGAACAGCTACGTCAGAATGAAAGGGCAGGAGGTGAGTGTGGTGAAAGTGAAGGTGCAGTAAAGCGCCTGGCGCCTAAACGGTAACTAGCGAATACACCTCGCTGATCTGATCAAGAATTGCGTACACGTCTTCGGCGGTAGGTGCTTCCACCAATTGCGCGCGATAGGGTTTGAAGTCAGGAAGGGATTTGAAATAACTGGCATAATGCCGGCGCATTTCAAAAATGCCTACCAGGGGTCCTTTCCACTCAAACGATTTGTGCAAATGCTTTTTACAAACTGCTATCCGGTCTTCAATGGTGGGTGGTGGCAAATGCTCCCCGGTATTAAAGAAATGTTTTATCTCGTTAAATATCCACGGGTAACCAATGGCGGCACGGCCAATCATAATACCATCAATACCGTAACGGTTTTTATATTCCAGTGCTTTTTCAGGAGAGTCAATATCGCCATTA
>Ga0137403_10010002_pt1 | contig 10522 bp, 10 predicted proteins | sample CZOMad2_1_16fung_FD_122057 | JGI IMG/M metagenome (GOLD analysis project Ga0137403, IMG submission 122057) | Vadose zone soil fungal communities from Angelo Coast Range Reserve, California, USA - CZOMad2_1_16fungal (Hybrid Assembly) | ecosystem: Environmental > Terrestrial > Soil > Vadose zone... | reverse complement strand
CAGCAGGATCCACTCAACAATCGACAGCGGCAGGCTGCCATTCTTAATCAAGTCGTCGTGAAACTGGCCCAGGCGAAAGTTTGCGCCCTGCTTGTCGCGATATTTCCCCAGCAGCCGCATGATCTGCCACTTGCCGACCATATAGGTGATCTTCTGCGTGGGATTTGCTGCTGCGCCCGCCGCTTCGCCTGTAGCCGACTCACGATCTAAACCGCCGGCTTCCATGAAATAGTTTACCGCCTGCTCAAATGTCCATCTTCCAGTGTGCAGGTTCACGTCTGCGCCGATACGCGCGGCGCGATAGCGTGAAAGGCGAAGTATCTGTCCCTGTCCGGGCGAATTGTTTGGATAGAGACCGGTGCGCATCAGCATCTCTTCGCCATAGAGGGCCCAGCCTTCGACGAAAATCCCGTCTCCATGCTGGCGACGAATCTCATCTGGTAGATGGTTCGCTATCGAAAGCTGGAGAAAGTGGCCGGGTATACCCTCGTGGCCGAGGATCGGTCTGGGATCTTCTATGGCCGCACGAATGTAGAAATTTTTGCTTTGCGCGTTGTAAGTAGGGATGAAATAGAAACCGCTCGGGTCTTTGTCATAAACGCCGGGAGGATTCATGAAGCCCCCGGGACTGGTTGGCTTGAACGCCTCGGGCAGTTGACGAATTTCAAAGCGGCCGAGGTATGAAGGCATGGTTACCAGATTATTCGCCTTCAAGAAGGTCACCATTTCGGCCAGACGACTCTCGTACGCCTTCAGAAATGCTTCCTGATCCTTCGGAATGTTCTGGCTGCGCGCCGGATTGGGATCGGCTAAAGAAGGATCCGGCAACCACGACTCGAGCGCGCGGTAACGCGCCAACTCCGCCTGGCCCAACATCTCAACCTGCTTTGCATCGAGTGGTAGCAGGTAAACGTTTTTCAGCAGATAGTTATAATTTGCCTCGCCCATCGGTTTGAAAGGCACCATTCCCGGCAGACGTTTCTCCAGCCAGTCGGCAAAGCCGTGAATTGACACCAGCGCGGCATCGCGCGCCTTCACCAGATCATTTCGTTCCGCGGGCGAAAGGTCTTTCGCGAGCGTCATGAGGCTGCCCGTGAAGAGACTGTCTATTGATCGGGCGGAGTCCATGGCAAGTTCAGCGTAGAGCCGCACCGGCTTATTCAGATTGCCCTTGCCTTGTTCGATTAAGAAAGGCATCCGTTTGAGCCGCGCAGTTGCCGCGAGCGAGCGATTGCGCGGCGTGTCGTAGTCTTTCTTTAGTAGCGAGAAGATGCCGTTGCTGCATTCGTTGACGTAGGTCTGAGGATCGGTTTCCTCAAAGTCAATCACGCGGTTAAAAAAATCCACGCCATCGAGCTGCGAGCGAAACAACAGCCAGTCAATGCGATCGTCTTTGCTCCAGCTCGCCGCCGGCATGGCGCGCACCTTCGCCAACACTTCCTTTACGTGCAGCCGGCGCATCAGCACGGCGGAGAGCGCATAGTCGGTCAGCTTGTTGTCCCAGGTATGCAAACCTGCATCACTCGAAGCGACGGGATAGTTTTGATTGCGCCAGTTGTAATAGTCCTGAGCCAGGCGTTGGAGATCGGCAGGGGTTTTCGGCTCCTGTGCCAGGACTGGATTGATAGAACAAACCATTGTCGCACACGAAATCACCAGCAGAGTCAGCAGCTTCATTAGTGGACCTCGATGAAAGTAATCTTGGCCTGGGAGTGTGTTTCCAAGAGGGTGCGCGCGTTGCGTTGCAAACCAGCAAGTTTGGCGCGCTTCATAGCACTGCCGCGGAAGCGTTCGGCGTAGGTGGCCGTAGTTAACTCCAGCACATCGGCGAGATCGATATTCACGTTCCCTTCGCGGGGCTGAAACCGAGATTCGTCTGTGTTCTGCTCAAAACGATTCCAGGGGCAAACATCCTGGCAGATGTCGCAGCCGTAAAGCCAACCTTCAAGGTTGTCAGCCACGTTATTCGGGAGTTTTGCGTCGCGCAGCTCGATCGTGGCGTAGGAGATACATTTGTTCGAGTCGACTACATAGGGTTCACTGATGGCGCTGGTTGGGCAGGCGTCGATGCAAAGAGTGCAACTGCCGCAGTGGTCGGCGACAAGTTCGTTGTCGTATTCGAGCTCAATATTCAGCAGCAACTCGCCGACGAAGACCCACGATCCATATTCAGTTGTAATCAGGTTAGTGTGCTTGCCAATCCAGCCCAGACCGGCGCGTGCGGCCCATGCCTTATCCATCATGGGTTGAATGTCAATGCAAACTTTTCCTTCAGCCTGCGGAATTTCTTCTTTGATCCATGCCAGCAGGGAGCGGAGTCTTGAGCCGACGACTTCGTGATAGTCATCACCCCAGGCATAGCGCGATACTTTACCCGTCTCCGGGTCGTCCGTGTGCCGGGCAGCGGTGCAATAGTTTTTTGCGACCACGACCACCGAGCGAGCCGCGGGGAAAAGCCTGCGTGGATCGGTGCGCATCTCGGGGTCGCGAGCCATCCAGGCCATTTGGCCGTGGTAGCCGCGTCCGAGCCATTCCAGCAATCGATTATGCGCGCCATCGAGCCTTTCGGCAGGAACAATGCCGACCTTCTCAAACCCTTCACTCAGTGCTCTTTCTTTGAGAAGGCCAGTAACTTCACGCCGGTTGAACGCGCTTTCAGCCTCGATTGGTGACACAGATGTAACGCCGACTTGCATTGAGTCGTAGCATACGTGCGACGCTGTTGACTCGTCTAGCGAAGAGGCGGGTTCAAACTTTGCGGTTATTGACGAATTCTTCGCGCTCATTGTTTAGATTGGCGCGAAAAGAATTAAAACGGCAAAGGGGCCGCAAAGAGTCGCGCAACGGTACGCGAAGGCCCTCGCAAGGCCGGCGCCCAAATGAGGAAGAGCGATAGTTTCTACTGAATCTTCTGCAGCGTGACAGTGGTCAAAGGCGAGGCGCCGCTCGTGCGATTGTACGAAAGCCAGTAGCCCGCCTTTGTAAAGCGCACCATCCTATACACGGAGCCGTCAGCCTTGGCTTCAACCTCAGACCCGAAAACTTGTTTTGCGGTCGGCACGCTCGCGCCGGCAGTCATGAAGTCCGCCGAAATCGTGATGACCTTGCGCGTCTTGTCGTAAACAATCTGAGCGGTTTCGCTTTCGTTAAAGATGAAAAAGTCCTGTTCGTCACCTTTGTCTTTGGGATCGCCCAGTTTCTTGCGCACCTCATCCGCAGTCATCCCAAGCTGCACGCCGCGATAGTCGTGGAACACGGCCGACTCTTCGTCGCCTGATGGCTGAGCTGTACCTTTTCTCGTCTGGGCGCTCGCACTGCTGAAGGTGATCAACAAACCCGCCGCCGCTATCACTAGTGTGAAGATACGTGAGTATGCCGATCCGAATAGTGTTTTGGTCAATAAAGTCATCGGGGTTTCTCCTCTCGAAGAAATTAGAGCCTGGCAATGTCGGCGGGGTTCGCAGGATACGAAGACTGGGTTGCCGGCTGCCTTGCCCAGGCCAGCAGTTAGTTCAACAGATGCGGACAATATCGCCAACAAATCGCGATGTCAATGTTCTTGCGGTGCCAGTAGTGTCCTAACTTGACGAAATTGTAGGGGCGTCCCTCTGTGGGCGCCCGGATCGGGCGGCAAAGGGGCGCCCACGGAGGTACGCCCCTACAAAATTAGGACACTACTGCGGTGCCCGGGTGACAGTCGGCGACTTTCAGCCATGCCCCGCTCGGCACAACTTAGCCCGGCGAGCTGGGCCTGAAAACGACGGCTTCGAATCAACTATTGACTCGGATGCCAATTTGGCATAGAAGCAGCATGCTTTTCTATTGGTGAATTTGATTGGGAGACTACTGAGCAAAGGAGCAGATCAATGAAACAAAAAGGTTTTTTGGGCGTTCTGCTGGTGGCGTTCTCTTTAGTGCTTTTCAGCGGTTGCCAGAAGGCTGCCGAGGATACAAACCGCGCCGTCGCAGTACCCAGCCCTACTACGGAAACTGTCGATACTGCGGCAATTGAAACCGAGTTACTGCGAATTGAACACGATTGGCCGCGAGCAATTAAGGAAAAGGACGTCGAGGCGGTCAAGCGAGTCGAAGCGGATGATGGAGTTTTCGTTTACCCTGACGGCACTATTGGCACTAAAGCCACAGATGTCCAGGACATGGAACGAGGAGCGCTAAGCGCCGACTCGTGGGAAGTAACTGATCTCAAGGTCAACGTGCTCAATAAGGATGCCGCGGTTGTTAGCGGTCGCAGCGTTGTTAAGAATGGCAAGTACAAGACGCCGGAAGGCAAATCGATTGATATTAGCGGTCAATACCGCTTTATCGATACTTTTGCCAGACGCAATGGAGAATGGAAGCTAGTTGCCGGGGCGTCCACACCAATTAGACAGCCTGGCCCGACCCCCTCGGCGACGGTGAAGGCCTCGCCGGCGGCAGCAGCTTCGCCGGCCATGAGGGCCTCGCCGGCAGCGGCCTCGCCGGCAATGACAGCTTCGCCGGCAACAAAGGCTCCGCAAAAACTTCCGTCGGCAACAAAAGTTCCGCCAGTTGTGAAGGCAACTCCGTAGACCGTTTCGTCCAGTTGTTTTCAAAAAAGGTTGTCATAGACCGCAGGCCCAATGGCGGTTCATTACAGCCGTATGCTTGTGGGTGGCTGACAAAGACGTATTTATTAGTTGGTGGTCGCCAAACTTTCCTTGACTAATCGTTTCGTTTGGAATAGAACGCACGCGCTCTGCCCAATAAACTGAGGAGTCGTACCATGAAGAAGATTCTCGTAATCATCTCTGTGTTGATCGTGGCTGCCGCATGTGCGGCGCCGCCAACTAATCGCGAGGCGGCGCCCGCAAATGCGAACGTCGCAACCGCACCCTCTCCCGCCGTGACTGAGGCTGATGCCATTGCGAAAGAGAAAGCTGCCTGGGACGCAATCAAGAACAAGGACTATGAAGCCTTTGGCAACATGCTGGATGAAGGTCAGATCGAAGTCACTGGTGAGGCCGTCAACGATAAGGCCGCGTCAATCGCGAATGTAAAGGTATTCGAGCCCACCGACGTCAATTTCTCGGATTGGAAGTTCCTGTCGATAGACAAGGATGCATTCGTCGTGATCTACACCGTGAGCTATAAAGGAAAGTACAAAGGTAAGGAGTTTCCGGCCGAGTCTGCGCGTGCTAGTTCAGCCTGGGTCAATCGCGGCGGGAAGTGGCTGGCGAAATATCACCAGGAGTGCCCTGTAAAGCCGGCGATGCCGCCGCCAGCGCGTCCGGCCGATAAGGCTAAGACTGCTGCGTCGCCAGTCGCTTCGCCGGTGACGGCTGCGGCAGGACCAGATCCGATTGCTAACGAAAAGATGATCTGGGACTTCTTAAAAAACAAAAACTACGACGCGTTTGCGGCTAACCTGGCCAGCGACTCCATCGAAGTGGAACCTGACGGTGTGTTTGACAAAGCCGGGAGTGTTAAGGGCGTTAGCCAGATTGATCTTTCGAAAGCGGTCGTTAGTGACTTCCAGGCGGTTAAGCTGGATGACGACGCTTCACTCGTGGTTTACATGTCCAAGAATTCGGGCTCTGCTCCAAACGAAGAACGTCACGCGACTATCTGGGCCAATCGCGCCGGAAAGTGGTCAGCCGTATTCCATCATGGCGGCACGCCGGTGACGAAACCCGGCGCCATGGCCGAGACCAAACCGGCTGCGTCGCCTTCGCCTAAGATGGCAGCTTCGCCGCCAATGAAGCCAATGAAGAAGATGTAAGGCAAGCAGGCACGAAAAAGAGAGGGCAGAGGCTGCGCGCCTCTGCCCTTTTCTATGATGAAACGAGCTCAAGCCCAGGTGCCCGGAATGCTCGTTTCACACGACGGGCATTTCCCTTCCGGTGTGACCCTCATCTGGCGAATCAGATAACCATGGCGCTCAACCAGTAGCTCATCGCAAGAAGGACAGTAAGTGTTTTCCCAACGACCTACCTTGCCTGGAAGGTTGCCCGCATAGATGTAACGCAAGCCCGCCTCGCGCCCAATCTCGCAAGCGCGTATCAACTGCTCGGCGGTGGTGTTTGCGTTGTCTGTCATGTGGTAGTCCTGATGAAAGGCCGTCACGTGCCATGGCATGTCGGGTGAGACTGACGCGATGAAATCAGCCGCACGCTTGAGTTCGTCCTCGGAATCATTAAAGCCTGGGATAACAAGCGTCACAATCTCTTCCCAGAAACCACGCTCATGAACCATCTTTACCGTGTCTAAAATGTTATCAACAACGCCACCCAGTTGCCGGTAGTTCTTATCACCCATCGACTTCAGATCAATCTTGTAACAGTCAGTCCAGGGACGAAGGTAGTCAAGCACCTGCGGCGTCGCGTTGCCGTTTGAGATGAACGCGGTGCGAAATCCTTCGGGCCGCGCTTTTTTGAAAACATCAACGGCCCACTCTGCTGTTATCAAGGGCTCGTTATAGCTGCTGCCAACCATCGAGGCGCCGTAAGCTTTTGCCATGGCCACTAGTCGCTCCGGCGTTACCGGTTGCGGCTGAGTGCCCGCAGAGTCGTCGCGCAGCGCCTGGGAAGTTAACCAGTTTTGACAATAGGCGCAGTGGAGATCGCAGCCGAGCATGCCGAAGGTCAACGTGTCTGAGCCCGGCAGTACATGAAAGAAGGGCTTCTTCTCCGTAGGATCGCAGGCGAGCGCGGCAACATAATTGGTTGGCACGCGCAGATGTCCGCCCTGGTTGAAGCGGACTTTGCAAATTCCTCGTTTGCCTTCCTTGATGAGGCAGCGATGGCCGCAGGCATAACATTTCAACGCGTCGCCGGGCAGGTGCTCGGTCAATTCCGGCGCGCCTTCAGCGGTGAGGGCGTCGAGTACTTCGGCAAGGGGCGCTGATTTAGTGCTAATGGGCATTGAACTTTAACTCTGTACTTTGAACCTGGTGCTTAGTACTTGGTAGTTTGAACTTTGTATGAAGATAATACCAGGAAGAGCAAATGACAAAGCACAGAGCACGAGGCAACAGAGTACAGATTCCAGGCACAAAGCACGAAGCTTATGATCATCGAAGAAATCACCGTCACCGCTTTTCAACAACATACACGGATCCTGGGCTGCGAGCAGACGAAGCGCGCAATATGTATCGATCCCGGTGATGATTCAAAGGCGATAGTCGAAGCAATCGACAAACATGGCTTTGAATTGCAGGCGATTGCGGTGACCCATGCACACCTGGATCACATCGGCGGCGTGGCCGCGCTCAAGAAACTAAGACCCGCGGCTGCGATCATGCTGCACCAGGCAGATGAGTTTATCTACGACGCACTTCCGGAACAGGCGGCGTGGATAGGTATTCCACGCGCCCAGTGGGCCGCGCTCGGATTTGATTTCGAGACGCCGCCCAAAGTTGATGGCTATTGGGAGGACGGCCAGACGTATCCGGTGGGCGACTTGGAATTCAAAGTGATCCATTGTCCCGGCCATACGCCGGGCCACGTTGTGTTGTATGAACCCAGTGAACGAAAAGTCTTTGTCGGCGATGTGCTTTTTGCCGGCTCGGTTGGCAGAACTGATCTGCCGGGTGGATCAACCGAGCAACTATTGGATTCGATTATGAACAAACTCCTGCCGCTGGGTGATGAGGTGGAAGTCTATTCAGGGCATGGACCAGTAACAACGATAGGGCAGGAAAGAAGAACCAATCCTTTTCTCACGGGAGTCTACAAACTTGGGGCGGGAAGATTTTAGAAGTTCGCATTCTCAGATTACGCGGAATACACAGAACCAACAGAACCAACAGAACCGCTAAGCCACGCGTTATTGTGAAGTCAACCCAAAGAACTAAGGGTACTGGCTGAATCTAATTCCTTGAATCTGTGGAATCGGACGGATTTTCCGTAAGTTATTTGCGTCCAGGGCCGCGCAGACGACTTGCCTTGAGTTCTTCCCATTTATCTTTTTGCTCGCCATTAAGCTGGCTCGGCAACGTTTCAACCGGAATGTTGTTTTGCTGGCAGAAGTGTCGCCAGAGGATGAAGCGCAGATCAAACGCCCCGGTTTCATCGGAGATGATGTTGTCTACCCTTGGTTCTTCTTTCTTCTTTGCCATAAACCTGAAACCCCGCCTGTTTCTTTGATTGGGGAAGTTTAGCAGTTTTATCGCGACCAGGTCACTCAGCCAAACAGAAGGATCGCGCTCCACCGTGACGAAAGGAGGGATACCCCGACAGAGACGCTCCAGAGAGCGCTGAGTGGAAGCTTCGGTGCGGCGAGGGCGTACAAAAGGAAGGGCATGGGTTCGAAGCGGTTGAAGATGGCGTCGAGTGCCGTGAACGCACCAACGAGGAGAGTGAAGCGCGCTAGGCGACGATGCTGAGCGGGCATGAGGATAGCCAAGCCGAGGAGCCATATGGATGCCAGGACGAGATAGATGAACTCGAGCGAGTGCGTTACCCGAGTGAGCGCGCCGATGGCCCACACGGAGACCGACACGATACCGCTGCCGGTAAGGAAGAGGGCGAAACGCCTGTGTGGTGTGCACAGCGAGTGATGGAGCCGGAGCGCTGCCGGAATTAGGAGAAGGTTCCATGCGACTGTGAGGGTGACGCCGAGGTGCATGAGGCTTGAATCTGGGGCCGAGATCTCGAGGGCACGGTGCGACAGAGAGTTCGCAATCGCCCACCCCATCCAGGACAGGCCGGCCACGACTGCCGAGACGCCGGCTATCCGATCAGCGGAGGTAGCGGTCACAAGTTAGCCTTGGTGCCTAACGCTGGGCTTCAGCGGCCGGGCGATCAATTACTTCACGCGGCGTTTCTTTTCTTCGCGGCTTCCGCGCTACGAACTCTCTCGAAAGATTTTGTTACGCTCGGATGTTTACGACGCGCTAAGAAGATAGATTGAGCCAGTGGGTACTTGTACGCCGCTTTCCGGCTCGAGTGTGATGGCGAAGATCGCCTGATCGCGCGCTAAAGCAGGAATCTGATCCTCCAGCATTCCATTCCCGGCGTCATCAGGTCTAAACACCTTACCCGGCATCTTCTTGTTGTCCTTGATGTACCAAAGTTGATACGCCATACCTTTAGGCGCGGGCGGTAGACCTTTGGCCATCAACATGGCGCGTCCGTCCTGGTCGTAAGCAAGCATTGCATGCGCACCGGGCGCCACATTCGTGCCGGCTAGTTTGGCCATGTGGGCGTCGGGAGAAGTTAACAACTGAAGCGCCGCGCGCTGGTGATCGAGCAGCGCTTTTGTCTGCTGCATCTCCGCCGACAGACGGGCAAGTTCTCTTTGAGTCGCGCGGTTTTGTTGCCAGACAGCGATAAGAGAAATGATCAGAGCAACGAAGGCCAGCGTGGCGGCGATTGTTCCTAACGTTCCGAGCGAAGTCCAGACGTTTCGTGGCGGCCGTTCAAACGCGATCACCCTGGAGTGGCCGGCGCCGATCCTGGTTTCAACAGAAGCGTCAGCGTGACTATCAGTCAACTTTCCACTGCGACCCTCCGCGCGCACGCTCTCGAGTATCCGTTCGCGCAACTGCGCTGAGGGCTCGAACGGTGTAGCGTCGAGCGCGAGGAACGCGGCAGTTCCCTCCCACCCGTCCATTTCTGAGCGGCAGTCGGCACAACTTGCAAGATGAGTTTCAAGCCCGCGAGCATCCTCTGCATCAAGTGCAGTCAGCGCATTCGCAGCCAGCAACTCCTTGTAATATTCGTGCGTCATGTTTCCCGTAAGCTAACTGAAGCTTTCCAATTGCGATCCCAGAAGGGCCCGCAGCTTGAAAATTCCCGACCGCATCCGCGTCTTAACTGTTCCGAGTGGGGCGCCCAGCCTGGAAGCAATTTCCGATTGGGTTAACCCTTCGAAATATGCGAGCACCAGAGTCTGTCTTTGCTCTTCGGGGAGTTCGGCCAGGGCGCGTCGGACAATCTCTTTCTGCTCCGAATGAACGGTATCTGTTAGCGCGTCCGAGATACTTTCGGTATTTTCCTGCTCTCGTGCCGCGCCTGTTGTCAGCCGTTGACGCGCGCCCAGCAGCCGCAGACGATCGATGGCGCGGCTGCGGGCCAGGGTGACCAGCCAGGTAAACGGCCGGCCACGTCGTTCGTCAAAGTCCTTCGCTCGCCGCCAAACCTGAATAAATACATCCTGCAAAACGTCTTCAGCCTCTTCGCGGCTATTCAATATACGGACGAGCAAGCCAAATAGGATTACCCGATAGGCATCGTAGAGGCGCGCTAACGCCGCTTCATCACCGCGCGCGACGGCATGAAGAAGGTCAACATCAGATAATTGTCCTGATTCGGGTTGCACTCGAGAGCGACATTCCGGCCCACCTGATATACGAGCGCCGCATGATAACAAGATTGGAGGGGGACCTCACAGAGTTTTCAAAGACCGAGCAATATCAGAACCGGGAGCGGAGCGGGGTCCCCAAGGGGGCAGCCCGCTTGGGGTGGTGGTTGCGACTGGCGTGATGCTCAAACAGGCGTAGCGACCTCGCTTTGGGGTTGAGTATCTGGACGGTGGCTACCGC
>Ga0137403_10010001_pt1 | contig 10523 bp, 10 predicted proteins | sample CZOMad2_1_16fung_FD_122057 | JGI IMG/M metagenome (GOLD analysis project Ga0137403, IMG submission 122057) | Vadose zone soil fungal communities from Angelo Coast Range Reserve, California, USA - CZOMad2_1_16fungal (Hybrid Assembly) | ecosystem: Environmental > Terrestrial > Soil > Vadose zone... | reverse complement strand
ACAACGGCCGCTGCCCTAAGATCAAGCGCGGCAGCGTACACGTCGCCCGGCCGAATCAGCGTCGCGGTCAGTGTTCCCGTCGAGATTACTTTGTAACCGTTGATCCTATTCTTGTTGTTGAGCGCAAGCAGGAGAAAATGTCCTTTGTCGGCGTCTAGCTTTTGCAAAGACGGGTCTAGCAACGCGAATCACATCGTCAGAGGCGCCGGTACGCTCGCCGACGTCGCACACTTCCAGACGCACCTTGAACGTCGTCACGAGTAACGCATAAAAATCTCTCCTTTTAAAGAAATCTAAAGGAAGATTAGCAATGCGAGATGAGGGCAAAAGAAGGGGGAAATTGCCGGAACGGAGCGTTTGACACTACGAGAAAGAATTAACCCTAATCCGACAATAAATTTACCTATTCAGGCAGCTGATTTGAGTTTTTGATCGATCATTTGAATCAGTGTTTGGACGGGTGGAGCTACCGAGAATCGTAAAACGGAATAACCTTGAGGTTTCACAATCCGAGCCGGTTGGTGAATGAGCTTAAAGCGAATGGTTTTCAGACTTTGCAGGAAAAAACGGAAAGTGCGTTTACGCGATCTCGGCTTTGGGATGGCCAGGGTCTGAAGCTGAAAATTTCTTAGCAGATTGTGCCCCAAGATAGAGATTTGCTGCCAGGCCGAGTTGGCCCCGTAGTGATGAGTCGGAACGACATCCAAGGCCCATTCTCCTTTGAGTTCAGCAAAGGTTTTTTCCTGGGCTCCCCGTCCCGCCATAAAATCCCACAGCGCCGCAGCACTCAGTGTCAGATTGGTGCTCACGGCGGAATACTCAAAATAACCGTCGTCAGGGTCAAACAGATCGAGCTGGTAGTTCTTTTTCGTTTCGTGATGCACGGGCTTTCGGTAGACCACCACGCGGAGGGTTTTTTCCCAGGCGGCAATGGGGAGCGAGAGATCGAAGCATCCCATGCCTTCTCTGAGCGCCTGCCAGCGCTGGCGTTCTCGAATCACGGGCAGCAAGCCCAACCATTTAAAGAACGGCACTTTGATGGCGTAGCCCGCTCCTTTTCTCTCCAACAGCTCGATAATCTCGCGCTGGAAAAACGCCCCGTCCATGCGGAATTCTAACGGCAGAACTCTTCCCAACCGCATTCTCACATCGTCGATCAGATCGCGCACAAAGGTCACTGCCCCCTTGGAGTCATGGACATTGCCGGGCCGATTCTTCACCCGCAGGATGTGTCCGGTCTGAGCCAGATGAGCCAGGATAGGATAATAGGAGGGATCTTTACGATGATGCGGATTAAATCCCCGAAACGCCCACGAAACGCTGGCTCCTGCAGTAACCACGCTGCCGTCAATATCCAGGGTCAATCGCCCGAGCTTCTCCTTCTCAATGGCCTCACATACCATTTGACTGTTGAGTTCCACCAAAGCCTGAAGCGACTTGTGGGTAAACCGCTTCAACCAACGGGCCACGCTGCGCTCCCGAGGCAAACGCAGCAAACCACAAAACCGCTTCACCAGAGGATCTTCACAAAGATAGTTCAGATGATCGAGGCGTCGGCCACCGACCAATATCAAAACCACGATCACTAGGATCATATCGATGGCCCGGTAGTCTCCGCCTATGCCATAACGGACAAATACCGCTTGCACCCGACGATGAAGCTTAATCAGCCGAAAATAGCGCCGGATCAACTCCAGGCCTCCAAAGGCCGTGATGTCCTGGGATGCAAATTCGATCTTGGAAAAACTCTTGCACACAGAATGAAAATCGGTTCTACTCAATCTCACTTGGAGTGGCCTCCTTGCAGGGTGGTTGGGTCGGTCTCGCAACTGCTTTATCTCCTGCAACGGCAGGCCATTTCAAGTTTTTACTCCATTATTTTTTTGTCGGATTAGGGTTAACAGTGCCGGAGTATCAACTTATAGCAATGAAGCGTGTAAGACTGTTCTATAATTCAATGTTAGCCAATGCAGATCAACTTATTAAGGAGTTCATAAGTAAGTATACATGATCAGGCAGCGTAGCTGGTGGTGCCGGATTGGAAGAAGGTACGAACGTGCTTGGGATTTTTCTGCAAGTAGCGCAGTCTGGAAGTGACTGCCGAGCGTAGGTTTTTCGTATTGGTGATTAGCGATCTTCCAACACCGTTGTTTTTGACATCGTTCCAAACATATTCATCAGGGTTGAGTTCGGGAGAGTAGGGAGGGAGATAAAAAAGCCTGAGTTTGCCTTTCATCGTCTCCAGGAATGTTTTCACTAGGCGCGCCTTATGAGTTGGGTGACCGTCCACAATAAGAAAGATACTTTTTCCCCAGCCATGCATCAGACGTTTGAGAAATTCTACAAACACCGAAGCGGCTATTCTCTTTCGGGTAACCATGAATCGAAGCTGGCCTTTGGGGCTGACTGCCGAAATCATGTTGAGCGAAAATCTCTGGCCGGTCTGCTTGACCACAGGAGTCTGGCCGATGGGCGCCCAAGTCGTTCCCGCATGGAAATCCGATCGAATCCCAGACTCGTCGGCAAAAAAAATCTCTGCTCTCTCCCGGTTGGCCTGTGCCCGAATCTTCGGATACTCTGTTTTGACCCATTGCTCGACCAACGAGGGGTTTTGTTCAAACGCTTTAGCCAGAGGTCGCTGACAACTCAGCCCCAATTGTGCCAAAAGCCGACCCACCGAAGCCAAGCTCAACTTCACGTGATACTTCCTCCAGATCAACGTGCGGATCATCCCTCTAGTCCACAACGCAAACGGAAACTTCAGCTGCAGCGGGTTCTTCATAGTCACTGTCCGATAAATCCACTGAATCTGCGGCCCCCTCAGTTTGTGCGGCCGTCCGTAAAGCTTTCTGGCCTGGAGGGCTCCCCACCCGGCAGCTCGATATGCTGCCAGCCAGTTGTAAATGCAGGCTCGAGAAAAACCCAACACGCTGATAACGACTTCTGGGCTTTCGCCGCTCTGAACCCGTTGTACCGCCCGAACTCGTATTGCCTCCAAGGCCTTGTGATCCAGTTTCCTAGCATCTTGTCTCTTCACGGAAACATTATTACACCAACGAAAATTTAATGTCTACTTACTTATGAACTGATTAATAGTTTTGGAGAAAGAAGATGAGGATCAATCTCCAATGACGAGGGATACCGGTTGGGATGACGAAGCCGATGTCGTGATTTTGGGCTGCGGTGGAGCCGGAGCTGTTGCGGCGATTACGGCCTCTGACGCGGGCGCAAAGGTCGTTGTTGTTGAAAAGGATAAAGGAGGCGGAAACACTCGGCTTGCTACCATGGCTTTCCTGTGTCCAACGAATAATTCGGCCGCAAGGGAACACATCAAGGCTCTCTCCTTTGGGACGTTAGGAGAGGACATGATCGATGTTTACGTCGAATGGACGTCAAAGAATATTGACTACATAAAGCAGTTAGGTGGCGAGGTGGAGAAATGTTTTCCGGATGCATCGTTCCCTGTATTGCCGGGTTCTGAAACTATGCTGCGCTATCGGGTCAAGGCTAAAGTAGAAGGCGAGTTAGGCGGCGAGTCGCTGTGGAATCTGCTCTCGGAAAATCTGGAGCGGCGAAAAATTCCCGTCCATCGTCACACGACTGCAAAAACAATTATTCGATTCGGCGATGAAGTTGTCGGCGTGACAACTCGAAAAAACGATAAACCTTTTAACATTCGCGCCGGGAAAGCGGTTGTACTGGCAAGCGGAGGGTTTGAGTACAACGAGGAACTCAAGAGGGAATTTCTGGCGGGCTATCCGATCTTTGCCTATGGAAATGCAGGAAATACCGGGGATGGCGTCAAGCTGGCGCAAGAGCTTGGGGCGGATCTGTGGCACATGAAAGCAGTGGCTGCGCCCATGGGCTACAAATTTTCGGAATTCGAGTCCGCATTTATCATGCGTATGCCTGCGGATGGATATATTATCGTGGATCAGAATGGTGAGAGATTCTGCAACGAGACCGGCCTTGAACACTACAGCATGTGGATGGCAGTCACATCCTTTGACATGGAGTCTCTCGGGTTCTCTCGAATACCGTCCTATTTGATATTTGACGAGCAGACTCGATCAAAAGGACCGATCACGCGAGTGGGGCATGGTGCCAACCGCGCTTATCAATGGAGCCGGGACAACTCTGAGGAATTAAGACGCGGGTGGATTGTGAGCGCGGAAGGTACTGCGGAGCTTGCCGAAAAGCTGGGGATCAAAGCGGCTGAGAAACTGACCGAGACAGTTAATGCTTATCAGGCGGCGTGCAGAAACGGGACTGATGATAAATTTGGGCGTTCCAAAGAAACGCTCGTGGAATTTCACGGCAAGCACTATGGCGTTCCGTTGTGGCCGTGTTTGTTGAATACTCAAGGAGGCCCCAAAAGGAATGTGAGAGGACAGATAGTTGATGTTTGGGGTGAGCCTATTAAGCGGCTTTATGGTGCTGGAGAGGCGGGCTCCATTTGGGGATTTTTGTACCAGAGCGGAGGGAACTTGGGAGAGTGTTTAGGCCTGGGTCGAATGGTAGGGCTAAATGCAGCCAAGGAACTTTTTTGAAGCGACACTTTATTTGGCGGAGTAGCACTCAACAGGGGGAGACAATGCTAAGCGCGAGGTTGAATGAGTGTCTGACTTTCATCATCGTTGTGCTAGCCATGGCTTTAGCGCCCGCAGGAAGCGCATCGGCTCAATCGGGTGACTCCGTGGCGGAATTTTACCGCGGCAAACAGTTGCGCTTCATCACTGGCTATTCCGCGGGAGGAATCTTCGATACTGCGACGCGAATGTTTGCCCGCCACGTGGGGAAATTCATTCCCGGAAACCCAAATGTATGGGTTGATAATATGACCGGTGCGGGAGGTCTGATCGCCACGAATTATTTGGCCAACGCCGCACCACGAGATGGCACGGTGCTCTTGAACCTTGACGGTGCTCTACTCAGATTGCAAACGCTTGGTAACGCGGCGGCGAAATTCGATGCCCGGCAATTTAATTGGCTCCCTTCTCCTGGTCCCGATATCCAAGTTTGTTGGGTAAGTAAAGCGAGCGGCTGGTCCAACATCACAGAGGCGTTCGGCTCTTCGAAGGAACTAAAGTTAGGCGGCCTTGCCCCAGGTACTTTTCCTTCTGACAACGCCCGTATTCTTCAGGCGGCGCTCGGCATAAATGCCAAGCTTGTGGATGGTTTCAAAGGAGTTACAGAGATCCGACTTGCGACGGAGAGTGGCGAAGTGGATGGCTCTTGCTCATCCTATGAAGGAGTTGTTAGAGGCTTTCCTAGTGAATTGAAAACTGGGGATATCAGGGTAATCGCTCAGATTGGGGACAAAGCTTGGCCGGGCCTGGAAAAAGTACCCAACGCTTTAGACTTGGCTAAAACCGAGAAGGCAAAATGGCTGCTCCAAGTCGCCATTATTGGTCCAAATGACATAAACCGATTATTTACACTCCCACCTCGGGTACCCTTGGAAAGGGTGGAGGCGCTTCGTAAAGCCTTCGATGCGACGTTCGGTGATGCAGAATTCAAAGCTGAGGTAGCCAAAGCTAGATTAGTTCTGCGGCCGATATCGGTTGAGAGGATTAAAGAAGTTGCTTCGCTGTGGTTGGATATGCCAGACGCAAACAAAAAGGAGTTACAGCAGATTTTACAAATCAAGTAGGCTTCAATCAGCTAGGGCGGATTCATCCTGAGCCGGTAATAATATTTATTTAAGAGCCTTTCAGTGGCCCCCGCCTGATGATGCATTTATCATTTCCTGTATAAGAAACAACAGCGCGCTCCGGGGAAGCCGCCAAGATTATGACAATATATTTAGTTGACATGTGAAAGGACGAAATTATATGGCTGAGACCGGCTGAAGATAATAAACTTGGATCATAGATAGTCTCGAGCTCAACATGTCAGCATAAAATCTTGCAGGAAAATTCTATGAAAACAGAGTACGCTTCCATTGTAATGGAGTCGCTAAAAGAATCCGGCATTACTTTTGTCGCTTATCTCCCGGATGATCAAGTCCATGATGTGCAGAAAATGATTAAGGAAGACCCTTCCTTTATAAGCGTCGGGGTTGCCAATGAAGGGGAAGGCGTTGCTACCTGCGCCGGCGCTTGGTTAGGAGGGGGAAAGCCGGCATTGATCATTGCCGACTCAGGGCTGTTGGTTGCCACATGGCCGCTTGCTTCACTCGCCGTTTCGTATGGGGTTCCAATCCTCGTTCTTATTGCGCATCGGGGAGAGATCGGAGATCGCGCGAATTGGCGCTTCATTACATATAAGTTCACCACCGAACCTCTTCTCGATACCCTGCAGATTCCTTATGTCACGCTGAGGAAACCCGAAGACGCCAAAGAGGTTATTACCGGGGCGCACCTTTCTGCGAGCCTCTGGCAGCATCCTGTGGCTGTTATAATGTCGGGGGAGATCCTGCGAGATTGAGAGGTCATCATGACAAGGTATGAATGTTTGAAAATCTTAGCGCCGCTGTTAAAGGATCAAGATTTGGTGGTAACAACTCTGGGCTGGATCGCGGGAGAATGGCATTCCATACGACCCGCGGAGTCTAACCTCTACCAGATCAACATGGGGATGTGCACGCCATTGTGCTTGGGTCTGGCTCTAACGCTTCCTCATCGGCGTGTGATTGGTTTGGATTCAGATGGGGGCACGCTCATGTACTTGGGCAATCTGACGACTCTGGGAAACAAGCGGCCGCCTAACCTCACTGTCATCGTCTTTGACAATCAATGCTATCAAGCGACCGGGGGGCTCCCAACGGCCACCGCAGGCGCCACGAATTTAGCCGGCATAGCTGGCTGTGCCGGCATTCAGCATGCGTATGAAGCAAAAACAGCTCAGGAATTCGAGGAACACGCACGTGCTGCGTTGGATCGGCAAGCTCTTTCCTATGTCGTTGCCAAAGTTGACGCCTCGGGTAAGAGGATGGCTACCGGCATGGACGGGAAAGAATCTAAATACCATTTTGTCCGCTACATCGAAAAAACTGAAGGAATCAAGATTATTGTCAGCTCTGCAAAAAGGATCGCGGACCTTGGAAATTCGTCGGAGTCATAAAGTCGATTCACTTCGGCAAATAATGACGTTTCAGGAGAAGAAGCGTTGAACTTTCGTGCTGCGACCTGCTTCTTACTCGGCGCTTATATCATCGTATGCTGGTATTCGCGTGTGCATGCCGCACAGTCGTTGACAAAACTGTTTGTCGCCTACGGCTCGGTAAGCAGCAATGCCGCACCGCTTTGGATAGCTCAGGAGCAGGGGTTCTTCAATAAATATGGCATGGACGCCGAGCCGGTCTTCATCATCGGGGGGAGAGCCATACAGGCGATGGTCGCCGGCCAAGTCGAGGTTGGTTTCATTGGGCCCGTGCACGTGACGAATGCAGTGACAGCTGGTGCAGACCTGGCAATGATCCTGGGGCTACGTAACAAGTTGAACACCATTTTCGTTGCTCGCCCGTCGATCAAGAGCCCTGAACAATTGAAAGGTAAGAAAGTCGCTACAGGGACTCCGGGCGGTCCAGTATCTTTGGCGGTGTACTTGGTGTTGGACTACTTTGGTCTCAATTCTCAGCGGGATAAGATTGTTCTCCTTCAGGTAGGGGGAACGGCGGAGCGTTTGGCGGCATTACGGGCTGGAAGCGTGGAGGCGACGTCGCTTCCCCCAGAGTTGGCTCGAGTACTGATCAGCGAGGGATATCACGTTCTCTTAGACACCGGAAAAGAAGACATCCCGTTTCAGTTCCTCGGGCTCGTGACCTCGCGAAAGCTGATCAAGTCAAAACCTCTGTTTGTGGATAACATTGCTAAAGCCATTGTTGAAAGCGTCGCGTTTATACACAAACCCTCAAACAAGAAACCCGTAGAGCAAACGCTCGCGAGGCATCTCAGATTGGATAGGGCTGACTTGGTGGAGGAGGCTTACCTGGATATCCTCACGGGATTTCCGCGCAAACCTTGCCCGACCATGCGGGGGGTAGCGTCCGTGCTTAAACTCATGGCTCAGCACGGGATCAATCCGAAGGCCTCACAGTTGACGTCCGAAGACATCGTAGATCCGAGCATTTGCGAAAGGCTGGATGAGAGCGGGTTTATCGATCGTCTCTATAAATCCTATTGACCTAGCCCGATTTCGATTCTTCGCCATTTGAAACCATAACGGCGAACAGTAATCGAGACCTATCTTCCGATCGACCGCGATAGCGCGAAGAATATGTAATTTCGCAAGGCGCTCTCAATATTCCGTATGAAATTCGGGAGCTCAACCTTGCACGGTAGTGTTGTTTAACTATATATAAGCCAAGAAAAGGAAAGGAGATCGCGATATGGAGGCGATAAGACACATGGCGAATTGTACGAACAACAATCGCCGGCTAGCCAGATTTTACCGGCTCATTTTCGGCATGGAAGAGGTCTGGAATGAGGAGCAGAATAGTCCTTATGCATTTTACGTGACCGACGGATACTTCAATCTCAATTGTCTGCAAATCCACCAGACGATGGCTGAGAAGAAAAGAAACGTGGGGATAAACCATTTTGGCTTTCAGATCAGCAGCCTTAAGGAAATCCAAAAGAAGCTGGCAGAGCTAAGTCCGCCTATTCGGTTAGCGCAAAGACCGAGCGACGGTCGCTACACCGAAGTGCGCATTCAAGATCCGGATGGGAACGGAGTGGACTTGGCGGAAAAAGGTTGGGGGACCGGCAACGAGAAGAAAATCCCTGGAGTGCGGCACGTGGGTATCGGGACGGCAGATCCCGGGCGGCTGGCGGATTTTTATAAGTTCATTTTCGATATGAAAGAAGTGGAGAGGAAGAAGATAAAAGAAATGGGGACGGAGGCGATTTACTTATCAGACGGTACGATCAATTTAGGGCTCGTTAACAATTCTTCCGTCGCTGATCCCGGACTCCAGGTGTTGGGATTCCAGGTCCCTAGCGTTCAAGAGATTGAAGAGCGGCTGAAAAAGCCATTGGCCCTGACCTACAAAAACGAGCCGCCTCTCGAGTTGAAGCGAAGTGGTTCGGAATCTCCCTATGCAACCGTCCATCTTCTGGATCCCGACGGAACCTATATAGCGATCTCCGAAGAGGGTTGGGAGGTTTAGCGGCGCTCTGGACGTAGGCACGTACAGTCGCCTGCTGCTTTTTCTAACTTTCGGTATCTCTAGTTTTCTAACGCGTGAAATTGAGCTCTACACTAACGATGCTGCAAGAGAGGTCCTCATGGCCGTGACGAGGGATACAAGGCGCCGCAACAAAGCACCGGATTATAAAGACTTCGTTCATACAGGGCCGGGGACAGCGGCGGGCCGTTACATGCGCCTTTTCTGGCAGCCAGTGTACCGGTCTAAGGATCTTCACCCCGCGCATGCGAAACCGATCCGGATCCTGGGTGAGGACTTCACCCTTTACCGAGGAGAAGAGGGCACCCCCCACGTGGTGGCCTTTCGCTGCGCTCACCGGGGAACGCAACTCTCCGCCGGATGGGTGGAGGGGGATTGTCTCCGCTGTGTGTATCACGGCTGGAAATACGATGGCTCGGGTCAGTGCGTTGAGCAGCCGGCCGAGGAGAAGCCGTTTGCCCAAAAGATTCGGATTGGAAGCTGCCCGACAAAGGAATACCTGGGGTTGATCTTCGCTTACTTTGGGGAGGGAAAGCCGCCGCCACTTCCACGCTATCGCCACTTCGAAATCGAAGGCATTCTGGACACGCTGCCGACTCTGCTCTGGCCGTGCAACTTTTTCCAGCGCCTGGAGAATGCCGGCGACGCGGCGCACCTGCCCTTTACTCACCGGGACAGCTATTTCTCGGCGTTCTTGAGGAGCGCGATCCCCACCGAGATCTCCCGAGCGGAAACATCCTGGGGACTGGTGACGCGCGCCACGTTCCCGGGAGGAGCCACCCAGGTTTACAATTTCGGCATGCCCAATATCCACGACATCCGCATCCCCGCACCCGATCCAGAGATCCCGTGGGACGATCGCATCGCCTGGACCGTACCGGTTGACGATGACCTTTGCATCATGTTTCGCGTGCGGCTCTTGCCGGTCGCGGGCGAAGCAACACGACAAGAAGACCAATCGCGGAGAGGGGTCCGCGAATAAAAAATGGAACAACGGCAATGGCAGCCGAACGCGCACAAAATCTGCAAGACACCTTCCTCAATCACGTCCGAAAGAGTAAAACGCCGCTCACGATCTTCCTGGTGAACGGCGTGAAGCTGCAGGGGGTCGTCACCTGGTTTGATAATTTCTGCGTGCTGTTGCGGCGGGATGGGCATTCCCAGCTCGTCTACAAGCACGCGATATCGACCATCATGCCGGGGCATCCGATTCAACTGTTCGAAGGCGCCGAGGAGGCGCCGGCGGAGAAGGCCTGATTTGGAGCCACGACCTCGCGATGTCATCTTCGGCCGGCTGACGCCGCCGGCCGAGGGCGCCTCGACCGGACGCGCAATGGTGGTGGGGCCTTATCGGCGCCGCCGGCCGGCGTCCGGCATCGCGGCGCGCGCGGAG
>Ga0137403_10010000_pt1 | contig 10524 bp, 9 predicted proteins | sample CZOMad2_1_16fung_FD_122057 | JGI IMG/M metagenome (GOLD analysis project Ga0137403, IMG submission 122057) | Vadose zone soil fungal communities from Angelo Coast Range Reserve, California, USA - CZOMad2_1_16fungal (Hybrid Assembly) | ecosystem: Environmental > Terrestrial > Soil > Vadose zone... | reverse complement strand
CAAATACTCCCGGCGCGTCTTTTAGGCATTGCGTTACGTATGGCACGCGTGGGGTTTGGACAGGATGCAGCATGTTCCATCGCTCACAATCATTACCGTCGCGGTACAAGGATTTGTAACTGGTCACGCTCCAAACATCGGCTGCCACGTTGTATTTCTCTTCCAGAATCTGCTGCGCCTTGAGAACTTCATACATGATCGTGCCGCTGCCGAAAAGCTGGGCGCGCAGCTTAGCATCTTTTTTTGCAGAGGCTTTAAAGCGGTACATCCCCTTCAGTATTCCGTCACGTACGTCTTTGCCATCGGGCATCGGTGGCATCGGCAGCGGTTCGTTCGTGACCGTCAAATAATAGAAGATGGATTCCTGATCCACATACATGCGCTTGATGCCGTTCTGAATGATCACGGCAATCTCGTACGCGAACGCTGGATCGTAAGCCAGCAGATTGGGCACGGAAAGCGCCAGCACGTGGCTGTGGCCGTCCTGGTGTTGCAGTCCTTCGCCGGCGAGTGTCGTCCGCCCAGCTGTGCCACCGAGCAGGAAGCCACGAGTACGCATGTCGGCCGCGGCCCAGATCAGGTCGCCGATACGCTGAAACCCGAACATCGAGTAGTAAATAAAAAACGGGATCGTGTTGATCCCGTGAGTGGCATACGCAGTGCCGGCTGCGATAAACGAGCACATCGAACCAGCTTCAGTAATGCCTTCTTCCAAAATCTGGCCGTCTTTTGCCTCTTTGTAATAGAGGAGCGTGTCCATGTCGACCGGCTCGTAGAGCTGGCCCACGCTGGAATAGATTCCCACTTGGCGGAACAGCGCCTCCATGCCAAAGGTGCGCGCTTCATCAGGAATGATGGGGACAATCAGTTTGCCAATTTCCGGATCGCGCAGCAGCTTCGAAAGCAGGCGGACGAAAACCATCGTCGTGGAAACTTCGCGGCCTTCGGTTCCCTTGTAAAACTCTTCGAAGTGCGATTCCGCCGGGGGCTGAATCGGCTTAGCGCGAACCTTGCGCTCGGGCAGATACCCGCCGCCAAGCTGCTTGCGGCGCTCCTGCAGGTAGCGAACTTCCGGGCTGTCATCTGCCGGGCGATAGAAAGGCGCTTCGTGCAGTTCTTCATCCGGAATCGGAATGCCGAAACGTGAGCGGAACATTCGCAGCTCTTCTTCGTTCAGCTTTTTCTGTTGGTGGGTGATGTTCTTGCCCTCGCCCGCTTCGCCCAGCCCATAACCTTTAATCGTTTTCGCGAGAATGATTGTTGGCGATCCTTTGTGCTCGACGGCTGCTTTGTAGGCGGCATGAACCTTGATGGGATCATGTCCGCCCAGCCGCATGCGCGAGAGCTGCTCGTCAGAGAGATGCTCGACCATTTTCAACAAACGGGGATCTGTGCCGAACAGGTTCTGGCGGAAATACGCTCCGCTCTCAACGAAATATTTTTGATATTGGCCGTCCGTGATCTCACCCAATCGCCGCACCAAAATTCCGTCGCGATCGTTGGTGATCAAACTGTCCCAATCGCTACCCCAGATCACTTTGATCACGTTCCAGCCGGCGCCGCGGAAAATTGCCTCCAACTCCTGAATAATTTTCCCGTTGCCGCGAACTGGTCCATCAAGGCGCTGCAAATTGCAGTTGACCACGAAAATCAGGTTGTCAAGGCGCTCGCGCGAAGCTAGTGTGATCGAACCGAGCGACTCGGGCTCATCCATCTCTCCGTCGCCGAGAAATGCCCAGACTTTTCCGCCAGTCGCCTGCTTCAACCCGCGATTCTCAAGATATTTGATAAAGCGCGCCTGATAGATCGCCTGAATTGGGCCAAGTCCCATGGAAACCGTCGGGAACTCCCAGAAATCCGGCATCAACCAGGGATGAGGATAAGAGGAGAGTCCTCCGCCCGGCCTTAGTTCGCGCCGGAAGTTTTCCAGTTTTTGGCGCGGAATGCGGCCTTCCAGATACGCGCGGGCGTACATGCCCGGAGCAGCATGGCCTTGAAAATAAACGATGTCTCGATCCCCGCTTTCCGTTTTCGCATGAAGAAAATGATTGTATGCAACTTCGTATAGGGTGGCGGACGACGCAAAGGTAGAGATGTGACCGCCGATGCCGTCCTGCATCTTGTTCGCCTTGACGACCATCGCCAGCGCGTTCCAGCGCACCAGGCTTTTAATTCGCCTCTCCATTTCCTGGCTGCCGGGGAATGGCGCCTGCTGGCGTGTCGGAATTGTGTTCTGGTAGGGCGTGGTGGCCGTAAACGGCAGGTTGACTCCGGCCTCACGCCGGGCATGAAGGGAGAGCTGCTGCAGCAAGCGGCCGGCGCGGTCGGGCCCGCCCTTGTACAGCACATAATCGAGCGAATCCAGCCACTCTCGCGTTTCCAGAACTTCCAATCCGTCGGTCTGAGTCTCAGGCACGGCAGCTTTCTCCCGATTGTCGGTGCGGAACCTTCAATCATAGTAAATTGCCGGGAATTTTGCTGGCACGTAGGTCGAGGGCGGAAAAAGGCGAATCTATAAACCGCAACGGGCTGACGGCTGAAATCATCAAAACGGTGTAGCCTATTTAAGATCGCCCATCGGTAAGCGAAATCAGATACACGTCCCAAATCGGAAAATTCATCGTTTAGGAGAGTTCCTATGCCAAAGAAATTGTTTTCCGGCAATCACGGCAAAGTGAGCGCCCAACCCCGTTTTCATCAACGAGCGCGCGAAATTCAGGAATACGGCACGGTCAACTATGCCCTCCCGCTAGAATTAGAAGAACCGGTTCGGCTGGAGATGACTGAGCAGCTCAACCAGCTTCTCGCCGACACCATGACCCTGCGCGATCTCTATAAGAAATCCCATTGGCAGGTCGCTGGCCCGACTTTTTATCAGCTCCATTTGCTGTTCGATAAACATTACGACGAGCAGGTTGAACTGGTAGATACTATTGCTGAGCGCATTCAGATTCTGGGCGGAGTTAGCCTCGCCATGGCCGCCGATGTGGCCGAGACAACCCAGCTCGAGCGCCCGCCGCGCGGCCGTGAAGAAGTCCCGGTGCAACTTTCGCGGCTGCTCGATGCTCACCAAGTCATCGTTCGGGAATGCCGCAAACTGGCACGCCGCGCCTCAGAACTGGGGGACGATGGCACCAACGACATGATCATCAGCGACGTCCTGCGGACCAATGAAATGCAGATCTGGTTCCTGAGTGAGCACCTGGTAAATGTTCCTCTTGTAGAAGCAAAAGAATTAATGACGAAGGCGGGGTAAACAAAAAAAATCGGGGTTGGCAGCGGTGACCCTAATCTCCACTCCCAACCCCGTCTCCCAGGTTCTGTGGTAGGTGAAGCGAGTATGGGTCAGGACCTTGCAAGCGGCAAGATTACCTAGGACACTGTCCTAAAGTAACGCCTTACTTCGCCGAGACCAGGGAGTGCGTGATCGCGTGAACTGACAGCGCAATCCTGTTCTGCACTCCGACTTTGCGCATCAGCTTGGCCACATGGGCCTTCACGGTGCGCTCTTCGATTCCCAAGGCAGCGCCAATTTCTTTATTAGAACGACCTGCGACCAGCATCTCCAGCACTTGCTTTTCGCGATCGGTGAACGTCACGCGGCCTGCCGGGAAAATGCGCCCCGGGGCGGAGCTGACTCGCTCGATGAACATCGAGAGAACGCGGCGCGGCGCCCATACTGAGCCCTGGTTGACCACGCGGATAGCCTGCACGAATTCGGTTGGCGACGCCGCTTCGTCGAGATAGCCTTTGGCGCCCGAAGCGATGGCCTTCAGAATGGTCTCCTCGTCCATACCAGACCCGGTCACAATAATGCGCAGATCGGGGCGCGTGGCCTTGAGGCTGGCCATGAGGTCGAAAAGATTCTGGCCGTTGCGATTGCCCAGCAGGATGAGATCAACGTTAACCAACGTAGCTATGTCGGGCATTGAAGCGGAGATCAGTTCGAAATCCGGTTCGGAATCGAACAGGGCGCGAAAGCCCACGAACCGCAGCGGATCGCTTTCCACCACGGCAATGCGGATCGGTACTTTTTTGGCCGGTGCCACTGCTGCAGATTTCATAGCGTTCCCGTTTTTCATGAACTGCGGCTAGCATAGCTGTATTCATTGTCAATGGAAAGAGTTGGTAACGGAGGGGAATTACCGGGGTAACATAGGTCGCATCCTAATACAAAAAGGGCAAAAATCCATGAAACGACGGTACGGAATGGCTATGCGCTGGACTATGGCGGTAGTGCTATCGGCAGGGATGGCGGTGGCCCAGGCGGCTTACACGCCTAAATTTCCAGGCGATCCGGCGCGTTCGGATTCAGAGGCCGCCGCGCTGGGTTACATGCGGACGGTGCTGCGGGCCGAGAAACTCTATAAGAAGAAAAATAATCACTTCGCGACATCACTTGCCGACCTGGTGCATACGGGATCCTTCACCCGCCGCATGGTGAATCCGGACCGCGGGGATTACACAGTGGGGTTTCGTGCTCACAAGGACAAAGACACGTTTGAGCTGACCATGACGCCCAAGCAGATGGATGCGCAGCATCGGTCGTTCTATTCCGATGAGGACGGAGTGATTCACGCAAGTGAAGAGGGCCCGGCGGACGAGAAGTCAGCAGTCGTAAAGTGAGTTGTTACGGGTGGTCGTGACGTCCTAGAGCGAGACGCCCATTTTACTGTTTTGGACCAGGGCTAATCTCTGCTGCATTGCCGTTGCGGTAAGTGATAGTCAGCGGATTTCCTCCATTTGGGTAATTGACGGTTTTCACCGCGGGATCAGATTGTTGCTGGGGGATGCCCATCCCAATGGCGAAATCTGCCTGCAATTCGTTCATGCCTGGCTTAACTTCGTGCTTCTCGATTGCCTGCCAGACGTCCGCGGGCCAATGTTTGTAGAGTTCGTGCGGATCCTGAATGTACAGCATGTTGTCTGAATAGATTTGGTAATTCCCGGCCCGAACCGAGCCGATTGGAAATGCGTAGTCCTTTCCGTCCTTTTGAAACACAGCCATGATCTGACGCTGATCGGTCGAACCGGGGGAAAGATCAGTAACAACAGTCTTGATCTGTAATTTCTGAATTGGGAGCAATTGCCCAGCTTCATGGGCAAAATCGGTGCGGCGACGCGACGGATCGTACGGATAAAATGTGTAACGATATCCGTCCCTTGTCCACACCGGCTGCTGGGTTAGCTGCCGCGCTGATTTTAGATCGTAGGGATAGAGCTTCTTCGGCGTGACATAGTAATCGGGATTGAGTGGCGGTGCTGCCTGCTTTTTCTGCTGCTGGATGTTTTCGGCATGACGCTGATAGAGAACATATCCGGCTCGTACCGCAGCTAATACGATTGCCGCCAGAAGGAAGAGTTGAATTTTCTGCTTCGCTTCGGGAGTGATTTGCATAGCCATAAGCTACACAGCGCTTGCCGCAATGGGTCAGCAGTCCGTATCAGATGACCCGCCACACAACTTCTTCGCCACCGATGACGCGGGTTTCGCTGATTTCAATTGGAGTAATCTGCCTTGATCCGCGTTAATCAGTAGGAACGAAGTCAGATACTAGCCACGCAGCAGCGCTTCATACCAGGCTGAACTGCGGTTTTCGGCGGCTTCGGCCAACCGCTCTCCGGCGCGAGAAACAACATCCAGGAAATGCGTTCCTCGTTCCACGTAATCGGGGAGGTTCTCACGAAATTCGGCAAATTGATCGGGATATTCTGACGCCAGCGTTGCCAAACTGATTCCGCCGAAAAGAATGCCAGCTGCCCTCTTGCCTTTAAGTAACAGAATGACGCTTGCTCCGGCGGAGCCTGCCAGAAGCGCCCGCTTCCAGTTTTCCATTCTTTCCTCCAAACTGCTGAATTGTAATCGAGTGCTGAAGAGCCGTGCTTTATACTGCGGAACTCACTCCGGAGGACTTTGATGCTGGAATTTCATCTTAGAGCATGGGTTTCCGTTCTGTTTTTTGCAGTCCTCGTTTCGGCGCAGACCAAGCCTCGCGCCCGTGATTTGGGAGTGCCTTTTGACGGAACACCTGGCCCTTTTAATGCGATCACCGATGTAAAGGGCGTTGAGGTCGGGCATACCACTCTGATTTCGGGCGAGGGTCCTCTGAAAGTGGGCGAGGGGCCGGTGCGTACCGGAGTTACAGCCGTCCTGCCCCGCGGTAGAGAATCAAAAGACGGCGTCTTCGCTGCATGGTTCACGGAAAACGGCAACGGCGAGATGACCGGCACAACGTGGGTGGAAGACTCCGGCTTTCTCGATGGACCTGTAATGATCACCAACACGCATAGCGTCGGCGTCGTCCGCGATGCCGTGATTGCGTGGAAAGTGAAACATGGACATCCCGATATGGAGGGCTACTGGTGGTCGCTGCCGGTCGTGGCGGAGACGTGGGATGGATGGCTGAATGACATCAACGGCTTCCATGTAAAAGCCGAGCACGCGTTTCATGCGCTCGACAGCGCACATGGAGGCTCGGTTGAGGAAGGAAGTGTCGGCGGCGGCACCGGAATGATCTGCAACGAATTCAAAGGTGGGATTGGCACGGCATCGCGTGTACTCGATGCCAAGCACGGCGGATATACGGTGGGCGTGCTGGTGCAATGCAATTATGGTGATCGCGATCAGTTGCGGATTGCCGGCGTGCCGGTAGGCAAGGAGATTCCTGAAAATCCAGCCTACGGCCGCGATCAGGGATCGATCATCGTGGTTGTTGCGACCGATGCGCCATTAATCCCAACCCAATTGAAGCGGGTTGCCCGCCGCGTAACGCTTGGTCTAGGGCGAGACGGCAGCTACTCCGGCGACGGCTCGGGCGACATTTTCATTGCGTTTACAACCGCAAATGGAGGAGCGATTGGCGCGAAGGAGAAGCATGAGATAACCATGTTGCCCAACGAGCAGCTCGACCCGATATTTCTGGCGACCGTGCAAGCCACGGAAGAAGCTGTCATCAACGCGATGGTCGCAGCAGAAACAATGACCGGGATTAATGATCACAAAGTAATCGGGCTGCCCCACGAGCGCTTGCGAGAAGTGCTGAGGAAATACAACCGGCTCGTAAAATGAAGATGTGGCGCGGGCGCCCTCGCCCGCGAGCTTGCTTGCAATTCCGCACCTGGACAGCCGAGGGCGGCTGTCCCTACGTGCGCAATACCAATTAATAAATCGTATAACCCGGCGCAGGCGTGCGCAGATCTGGTTTTGACGCCATCAGCAGCAGCGCGCCAGTTTTCTTAAAGGCGCGCAGATCATCCAGGCTGTGGAATGATTGCGTAACGTAATCATCCGGTGTGGGCGTGTCGTCGGGGATCTGGCGCGCTTCCACATTCTCGAAAGCATGCTTTTTCAGAAGGTCTACGTATTCTGCCGCCGAGCGGACATGCACCGGCACCTTCAGTTTGTCCACCCATTGCAGTGAGTAGGGATTGTCTTTATATAAATTAATCAGGATGAACATTCGTCCACGTGGCGCAAGCACGCGGAAAAGCTCCGCCAGCGCGCGGTCCTGGTCGGGGTAGTAGTAGAACGACTCAACCGAGAGGACCTTGTCGAAGAAATTCTCTTCCCAGGGAATCTGCTGCGCCGATCCCCACACGTAGAGAATGTTTTCGAAATCTTTCGAAGCCGCACGGGCCTGCCGAATCATTTCGTCTGACACATCTAACCCGACAACCTGGCCAAAGCCTTCCGGCCCATCCGATACGAGTCGCGCCAGCAACCGTGTAGCCCAGCCCGATCCGCAGCCAAGATCGAGCACGCGCTCGCCGGGACGGAGGTCCATGAGGCGGATGGTCTTCTCGGTGATGTTGAGATGATGGCGCTCCATCTTCTCGCCTTCGCCCTCTTGCGCCCAGCGATTGAATTCGCGTTGCAGCTTCTCATCGGGAGTCTGGGATTTCTCAGCCAATTGATTCCCTTCGTGTACCTTTGTGTCTTTGGTGGCTTACAGAAGATTTTATAACCACCAAGAACACAAAGGTAAACGAAGAAAATCAATTGAAGAGGAAACTCAGTTCCCGGCTCTCGATTCTCAGTATGGCGTGATTCTGTGCTAGAGTTTTCCTCCTTATGGCCGATCCACAACCAAAGCCTGAGCCCGAGCCGCTCTATTGCCCGCAGTGCGGCGTAGAAGTTACCGATCCCCTGACTTGCGGCGACTGCGCGGCGGTCATCTGCCGGCGCTGTGGCACTCCGCTGGAGTCTCCCGATGAACTCGGGATTGGATAGGGGAGACACACTGAAGCAGCAGCGCAACATACGCAGGCCACAACTTGAAAGAGGAGTGCAGCGCCAAGTTCGGAGCGCCACTATACCGGCACCGCCGTTTTCCTCGCCGGACTGAAGAATGGCAGCTTCATAACTTTGACCGTGACGTTCTGCCGCATCGCTTCAATCGTGATTTCCATTTGCAGCTTATTGCCGAGCTGTGAGTGCGCGGTTTCAATGCTTGCCAGTGCGATCATCTTCTTCAATACGGGCGACCACGTTGCAGTAGTTGCCTTGCCAACCTGCTTTTCATCCAAGTAAACCGGAACTGCAACCCGTGATGCCTGGCTCGGAGCGGCGGGTGTAAGCCCGAATTTTTCGTATCGGGCTTCTACTTCCGTCCAATCAACTTCCAGGCCGACCAGTTGACGTGGAACGCCATGCTTATGATCTTTCTCCAGCGCCGCTTTACCAACGAAGTTTTCTTTCTCGAGATGAACCATTTTGGCGAAACCAAGTTCATATGGCGAATATTTCTGCGATGGAATCAATGCCTTTTTGCTGCTGGTGTAATCGACTTCAATCAACAGTAGTCCGGCTTCAACACGTGCCACATCGAGGGCGAGCATTCCTGCGGCATGAATATCGAATTGCTTGCCTTTATCCATCAGCGCGTCCCAAACTTTGACGGCATCGTTCCACGGCACCCAAATCTCATAACCGAGGTCGCCGGTGTAGCCAGTGCGCGAAATATCAACGGGAACGCCGGCAATTTCGCCGCTCGTCATGCGGAAATATTTCAGATTTGTAATTTCCGCCTCGGCGACCGACTTTAACAGCTTGCCCGAAGTCGGCCCCTGCAATGCGAGTGCGGCAGTCTTCTCCGAGATGTCCTCAATCTGAACATCCATATTCAAACCGTTCTGGCGGAACCAGCGCAGGCTGGGATCGGCGGCGGTCCAGCGGTACTTGTTTTCTTCAAGACGAGTGATCGTGCCGTCATCGATGACTTTGCCCTGCTCATCGCACCAGCAGCAGTAAATCACCTGTCCGACGGCGACTTTGTTGATGTCTCGCGTGATGATACGGTTCACGAGCTTGGTTGCATCTTTGCCGGTAACCAGATACTTGTAGAGCGGCGTGATATCGATGAGCGCGCAAGCGTTGCGGATGGCGTTGTACTCGTGCTCGTGATGCACCTCATACACGCTGACCGTGTAATATCCCGACCACTCGCGGTAGTTGAGGCTCTGGCAGAGCGCGAAGGTTCGTTCGTGAAAAGCAGTTCCGACAGGCATGGGGTTGGTCTCTACAAAATGCGAAGCCGGATTATATGAGCTTGGCCGTATGAGGGTAAAGAGCCAAAGGAATGATGACGACGAATCAGAAGTCGATGTTGACGGTCGCTTCTGACTCCAGAGTTCCGCAGCCAGGTCGTCTGTTATATCTGGTCGCGCGAATCGATCTTACGGCGAACGCATCCAGATCGACGACACCAGAGGAGCGCTTGACGTAAACATTAACCACGTTTCCCGACTCCAACACTTGATAGGCGATGACTGGCGCACCCATCCACTTCTCATCTTTTCGAAGGCGAACCTGAATTGTGGAGCGAGGCTTGTTGGCAGTTGCTGCCGGATTACACCGAACTTCATATTGTTGATCGGCTGTCGGTTTCACTTGCGCAGGGGCTACGATCGCGACAATCGCTAGCGGGAGTCCAGCGCACAGGCCGAGGCAAGTCATAACAACATTGGACACCACGTATTCGATTGTCGGCGGCGTACTTTAGTTCATTGTGACCTCCACTGGCGATCGGCTCTGGCCGTGGGGGTCGGACACGCTTTGTCCGACAAAACCCGACGAACGCACCGTCTATCAGCTAGATCTCTTCAATGGGTAGAAAGTCAGGATGCCGGATGGCAGGCGTACTAGAACGTTCCGAAAGTCACGCATGTCGGACAAGAGTGTCCGACCCACATGGCCTCTCTGCGACCTCTGTGTCCTCAGGGGTGGAAACCTCTTTTGGCAGCCGACACAACTGAACTCTATTCAGATACAATGAACCCCTGATCCTCCATGCCCCGCCTTCTCCAATGGAGCGTTCTTCCGAGTGGACTCTGATCCACGTCCCTAAAATTACTGTTCGCGAGTATCATTCTTTTTTCGCAGCAAAACTCAGTGCAAGCAACTCAGAGCTGACGGCTGAGAGCTGACAGCTAGAAGCTAAAAACTAGTGGCTGGTTCCAACAAATACGATGTGATCGTGATCGGCGGAGGCCACAACGGCCTCACCAACGCTGCCTATCTAGCTC
>Ga0137403_10009997_pt1 | contig 10525 bp, 8 predicted proteins | sample CZOMad2_1_16fung_FD_122057 | JGI IMG/M metagenome (GOLD analysis project Ga0137403, IMG submission 122057) | Vadose zone soil fungal communities from Angelo Coast Range Reserve, California, USA - CZOMad2_1_16fungal (Hybrid Assembly) | ecosystem: Environmental > Terrestrial > Soil > Vadose zone... | reverse complement strand
CGACCCCTCCCGCACACGCCCGGCGCCCGGGACCGCGGTTCCCGGCGCCACCCGGCCGCCGCGCGCGGGGTGTGTTATACGGGCTAGGCCGCGCCCCAGACGTCGCGCGCGACCTCGAGCGCCAGCGCGAGCTTGCGGCGCTGATCGTCGACGGTGATCTTGTTGCCGTGGTGCGTGCTCGAGAATCCGCACTGCGGGCTCAGGCAGAGGTTCTCCAGCGGCACGTACTTCGCGGCGGCTTCGATGCGGCGCTTGAGGTCGTCCTTCGTCTCGAGCGCAGGCACCTTCGAGCTGATCAGCCCGAGCACGACCTTCTTCCCCTTCGGCACGAACCGCAGCGGCTCGAAGCCTCCCGCGCGGTCCGTGTCGTACTCGAGGAAGAACGCGGTCACGTTCAGCCGGGTGAACACGGTCTCGGCGATCGGGTCGTAGCCGCCGCTCGCCATCCAGGTGCTCTTGAAGTTGCCCCGACACGTGTGGATGGCCACCGTGACGTCGCGCGGGACGTCGCGCAGGACGGCGTTGACCGCGTCGGCATAGATTCCCGGCAATCTCGCCGGGTCGTCGCCCAGCTTCGTGACCTGCTCCCTCACCCTGGGATCGCACATCATCGCCACCGTGGTGTCGTCGACTTGCAGGTAAGAGCAGCCGGCCTGGCACAGCGCGCGGATCTCCTCCCGGTACGCACCGGTCAGATCCGACCAGAATTCATCGAGGTCCGGATAGGTGGCCCTCAGCGTCGGCCGGTCGCCGCGGGCGTGCAGCATGACCGGAGACGGCAGGCAGAACTTCGCCGTGCGCGGCGTCGTCGACCTGAGAAAGGCGAAGTGGTCGAGCATGCTCGGCCTGGACCGCCGGATCTTGCCGGTGACCTTCATGAGCGGCGGCTGCTCGTCGGCGCCCTCGAACTTCACCCCGAAGCTCTGGGTGGACGTCTCCACGCCGTCGAAGCCACGCAAGAAATCGATGTGCCACCAGTCGCGCCGAAATTCTCCGTCGGTGATCCCCTGAAGCCCGATCGATTCCTGGAGCGCGACGGCGTCGCGGATCGACCTGTCCTCGACGGCGCGCAGCGCGGCGCGGTCGATCTCGCCCCGCGCCGCGCGGGCGCGCGCCTGCTGCAGCTCGGGCGGGCGAAGCAGGCTGCCCACGTGGTCGGCGCGAAACGGCGGTCTCGCTGGACTGCTCATGCTCTCCTCCGCGTCTGGGGGGTAGGCGGACACCCGTGCCGCCGAAGGCGTCGCCGGCGCGGTTACCAGGCGAGGGCGTAGGTCGGGCGGCGCGGATCGGCCCCGGCCGAGAGCACGCCGGTCTGCGGGTCGCGGCGGGTCACCACCGCGCCGATGCCGCACGCTCCGATCTCGGTCACCGCGTGACCGAGCGCGCGGAGCTCGGCGCGGGTGCGCTCGGGAATGTCCGGCTCGACATTGAGCTGGCCGGGACGATAGACCCGCGGATAGAACGAGTTGACGAGGGTCTGGGTCGAGAAGCGCGGGGCCTCCACCGCCTGCTGAGGATTCATCCCGAAGACCAGCAAGTTGAGGACGAGCTGCAGGTCGGCCTGGGCTTGATCGTCGCCGCCAGGACATCCGACGGTCATGGTGGGTACGCCGCCCTCACAGATCAGATAGCTCACGAGCGTCGTACGCGGCCGCCTGCCCGGAACAAGGCCGTTGGGGTGATCGTCCTCGAGGACGAACATTTCGCTCCGCGTGCTGAGCGTGCAGCCCAGCTCGGGCGCGAACGCCGACTTCCTGAACACGCCCCCGCTCGGCGTCAGACAGATCATGTTGCCGTCGCGGTCGATGGCGGCGATGTGCGTGGTCCCGTCGGCGGCGGCCGCGGCCGACCCGGGCGCGCGAACGCCCGAGGTCGGGCCGATGCCTCGCGGCATACCGCCGCGGCGTCGAGGATCTCCGGCGGGCGGTGCCTCGGCGGCCGCATGGTCCATGCGAATGAGCGTCGCCCGCTCCTTCAGATACGCGGGGGCGAGGAGCTCCGCGATCGCGGCGAGCGCGTCCTCACGGTCGCCGTAGTGCTGCTCGCGGTCCGCGAACGCGAGCTTGAGCGCCTCGGCGACCACGTGGATGTACCGTGCGGAGTTGTGTCCGAGCGCGCGGAGATCGAAGGTCGCGAGCATGCCCAGGGCCTGCATGAGGACGGGCCCCTGCGTCCACGCGGACTGGCCGAGGATCTCGCGGCCCGCGAAGGTCGTCCGCAGCGGCGGCTCGAGGCGGGTCCGGTATCCCGCCAGATCGGAAGCGCGCAGGAGCCCGCCGACCCGCTCGGAGAAGGCGCCGATGGTCGCCGCGATGTCGCCGCGATAGAAGCGCTCCCTGGCGGCGGCGATGCCGGCCATGCGATGACCGCGGGCCTTCGTGTCCGCCTCGACGAGCCGGCGGAGCGTGCCGCCGAGGGCGGGCTGCACGAACACCTCGCCCACGTCCGGCACGCGTCCGCCCGGATAGAACACCGCGGTCCCGCCGGGCGGATAGATGTCGAACTGACTCTGCGTCTCCGGGACGGCCAGCAGACCGTGCATGTACTCGTACATCGGGAAGCCGCGCTCGGCGTAGTGGACCGCCGGTGCCAGCACCTCGCTCACCGTCTTCGTGCCATGCCTCTCGATGAGGGTCAGGTACGCATCGACGGCGCCCGGTACCGTGAACGACAGATGCGCGTCCGGACCCGGGCCGGTCGGAATGCGATCGAGCTTGCGCCCGCGGAAGAAGGCCACCGTCGCGAGCGCCGGCGCCGTCCCCTGGCCGCTCACCGCGAAGGTCTCGCGCGTTCGAGCGTCGTGGATGAGCGCCACGCACTCGCCGCAGAGCGTGTAGGACGCGGTCGGCTCGATCACGGCGGCGGCGAAGCCGGCGGCTGCGACGGCATCGAACGCGTTGCCCCCCGAGAGCAGCATGCGCATGCCGGCCATCGACACCAGCGGATGGCCCGCCGAGACGACGCCCTGGGTGCCCGAGACCACGGGTCGCGTGGTGGCCCGGTCGGCGGCGTGATGCTCCAGCTCGTGGATCCGTCCGGTCGGTCTGCTCATCGGCTCACCTCGGCGGCCTACCTTATGACGCCCGTGGCATCATGATAACGGGCACGCCCCACCGAACACACGCTCGATTCCTCCGACGCCCGAGCGCGCGGGTCAGGGCAGAAGATCGGTAATTGCGACGCGAGCGGCAGGGGCGGCGAGCGCAGACACGAAGTCGCCTGCGCCGAAGGCCTCCATGAGGCTGTAGTCCCACCCATACGGCGCCGACGGTTCAGGCGCGGGCGCCCGACGAACCTCGAGCACGCGATCGACGAGGTTGACGATCCAGTACTCCGGGCGCCCGGCGCGCGCGTAGAGACTCGCCTTGTGCGCGCGGTCGGAGGCCAGGCTCGCGAGCGCGACTTCCACCACGAGAACCGGATCGGCGGGATGCGCCGCGGCATAGTCGCGGAAATCGCCACGCACGACCGCGACATCCGGCTCGGGCTCCGAGTCGTCGTCGAGTGCGATCGGCGCCTGGGTGCGGACGTCCCAGCCCCGGCCGAAGGCACGCGTGAGCGCCCGCTCCACGAGCCTGATCGTGGTGTAGTGGGGCGAGCTTTGCGGCTCGGCCACCACCAGCAGGCCGTCGATCAGCTCGACCCGCTCGCCCGGCTCGAAGACGCCCTTGTCGACGAGCCGCTCGTACTCGACCCGCTTCCACCGTCTGATCTGGAGCTCTGGCCCGGGCATGAGACGTACCCCCTCGCGCGAGTCTAGTGACGCTCTCCCGGACCGTCAATGTCGACGGATCGTGACGCCGTCGCGGCTGACAGCCGGTGTCTGACCGCCCTACGCCTGGCGGTAGATCGGTCCACGCGCGGTGACGCGCGTAAGATCGGGAAGGTCTGCTGCTTCGATCCGGTGGCCGCGCGGCTGGAGCGGCCCGGGATCGAGCCCGAGTCGCGCGACGACCGTGGGGTGACCGTAGTACCCGTCGTACGTGTGGCGCACGAGCGCATCGAAAAAGTCGGCGTGCGACTGCTCGACCTGGCGGAGCACGCTCTCGCGATCGTCCGGGCTCAGCTGAGCGAAGCCACTGCCGCCCTGAGCCCGCGCAGCCTCCTCCACCACCTGGAGCCCACGCCAGAGCAGCGACTCGAGATCGGCGGACGCCGCGGCCACCGCGAGGACGTGATCGAGCCCCACCGCGCCTGCCCCCGGGAAGCCGGCGCTCGCCGGCACCAGGGTGTCGAGCACCAGCGCCAACAGATCGCGCCGCGCGGCGAGCGCTCCCGGCGTCATGCGCGCCTCCGGGTCATCCCGTCGGCGACGTAGAGAGCGACGGCCTGGATCGTCGAGGTGGGGTTCACGCCGGCGCTGGTCACCATGGCGCTCCCGTCCACGATGTAGAGATTCGGCACGTCGTGGCACCGCCCCTCGGGGTCGATCACCGAGGTGGCCGGGTCGCGCCCCATGCGCGCCGTGCCCATGAGGTGCCAGCCTCCGGCGCGCAGGAGCGGATTGAAGGCGACCTCGCGCGCGCCGGCCGCCTCCAGCGCCTCGCGGCCGCGCGCGATCCCGTGGTCGAGCATTCGCCGGCTGTTCTCGCTGAGCGTGTAGGACACGGCAGGCGCCGGGATGCCGTGGTCGTCGGCGAGGGCGGGATCGAGGTCGACGCGGTTGCCCGGCTCGGGCAGGTCCTCGCCGATGATGGCCACCGTGATCGTGCGGTCGAAGCGCTCGTCGTAGGCACGCCGGTGCTCGCGGCCCCAGGGCACGCGGTCGCCGACCGATCCCCCGTTGGCCGAGGCGATCGGCGAGAGCCCGCGGGCGACCTGGAACGAGTAGCCGCGCACGAAGCCGCGCGAAAGATCGGTCTCGTAGAACTCCTGGCTGATGATGCTGCAGCCGATCGGGCCGCGATGGCCGCCGAGCGGTCGATCGAAGGTGCCGCGCACCATCGCATACGGATGGAACATGAGGTTCCGACCCACGAGGCCGCTCCGGTTGGCCAGCCCGTCGGGAAACCGCGCCGACCGCGAGTTCAGCAAGAGTCGCGGCGTGCCGATGCCGTTGGCGGCCAGCACGACCGCGCGCGCCTTCTGCGCGCGCACCCGCCCCTCGCGGTCGTAGTAGATCGCGCCGTCGGCGAGCCCGTCCGGTCCGAGCGTGATCTCGCGCACGCGCGCGCGCGTGACGAGCCGCGCGCCCGCCGCGAGCGCCTTGGGCCAGTAGGTGACGTCGGTGCTCGCCTTGGCGCCGATCGGACAGCCCAGATCGCAGGGGCCGCAGTTCACGCAGGCCCGCCGGCCGTCATAGTCGCGCGTGAGGATGGCGCTGTCCGACGGCCACCAGTGCCAACCCAGGCGCTCGAAGCCGCCGGCGATGGTGGCCCCGAGCGTGTCGAGCGGAATCGGCGGCGTCTGGCGCGGCGACTTCGGCGGATAGGCCGGATCGCCCGTGATCCCGGCCACGCCCATCATGCGATCGTTCAGATCGAAGAACGGCTCGAGCGTCGCGTAGTCGATCGGCCAGTCGTCGGCGACGCCGTCGAGGCTTCGCACGCGAAAGTCCGACGGTCGAAAGCGCGGGAAGTGGGCGCTCCAGTGGATCGTGCTCCCGCCCACCGCGTTGTACATCAGCGGCGAGATCGACGAGGCGCGGTCGTTGACCGGATAGTCCTGGGGGAGCCGGCGCACGTTGGGCTCGGCGCTCCAGTCGGTCTGCCGGTGGAGCTCCCAGTCGGCTCGCCAGTGCGGATAGGCGCGCGGGTCGACCCAGTCGCCCTGCTCCAGGCACACCACGCCGATGCCGGCGCCCGAGAGCCGCCAGGCGACGGCGGCGCCGGACGCGCCGGCGCCGATCACGAGGACGTCGGTAGGATCGTCGGTGGCCATTCGGTCAGCTCCTCGCTCACCTTCCAGAGCCGTGCGGCCACGGCCGGGTCGTAGGATTCGGCGCTCGAACGAGCCTCGCGCTCTTTCACGAAGTACTTGCCGCTGACCCCCTCGACCTCGGGCGACGAAGCCAGGTAGATCGACGTCGCGGCCCCGCGGGCCGGAGTCTTGAAGAATGGGCCGAAGAGGCGGACGGCGACGCGGAGCAGGGGCGGCCCGGCCTTCCCGAAGTTGCTCGCGACGACCCCGGGGTGCAGGCAGTTCGCCGACACGCCGGTGCCCGCGAGCCGGCGCGCAAGCTCGTACGTGAACACGATGTTGGCGAGCTTCGACTGCGCGTAGGCTTTCCAGCCGTCGTAGGCCCGGGCTCCCATGAGGTCGTCGAAACGGAGCGTCCCGGAGCGGTGCGCCCGCGAGGCGACGTTGACGATGCGCGCGGGGGCGCTTGCGGCGAGCTTGGGCTCGAGCAGACGCGCCAGCAGGAAGTAGCCGAGATGGTTCACCGCGAACGTGGTCTCGATCGCGTCCTCGGTCAGGACGCGGTCGGCCATGATGAGCCCCGCGTTGTTGACGAGGACGTCGACGCGCGGCAGCGACGCCGCGAGCTGGGCGGCGAGCGCGCGAACCGAGCGCTGGGACCCGAGGTCGGCGACGAAGAGCGCGACGGCGGCGCTCCGGCCTCGCTGCCGGATCTCGGTGACGGCGCGCTCGCCCTTCTCGCGGGTACGGCAGACGATGGCGACGTGCGCGCCGGCGCGGGCGAGCGCCACCGCCGTCTCCGTGCCGATCCCGGACGTCGCCCCGGTGACGATGCAGATCTTCCCTCTCATCCCGCCGACCGATTCTACGACGATCGGAAGACCGCGTAGACGGGCGCGGGCGGGCGATCCGGAAAGAGAAGCCGGAACCCGTTCCGGAGCGCGGCGCCGGCGAGGAGGCCGCGGGGCTTCACGTAGAAGTACCGAGGCGTCGGTCGGCAGCCGAGGCGCGCCTTGAAGGTGTCGGCGGTCTGGCCCACCTCGATCCGGTCGGGGCCGCGGCGCAGGGCGTCGTCCAGCTGGTGGTACATGAGGTTGAAATAGAGATCGGCGTCGCGGGCGACCGCGTAGTCCATCCCGCAGAAGAGGTAGTGGTGGACGCGGCCGTCCATCATCCCCCAGTTGAACGCGACGACGCGGTCTCCGTCGTAGATCGCGGTCAGGGTCACGAAGCCGGGGAATTGCCGCACGAGCTCCCGGAAAAACTCGATCGGGAGGACCTCGAGCTTCACCGGCGACTTGGCGACGACGGCCTCGTAGAGACGGTGGACCTCCGGCGTGTACACCCGACGAATCTCCTCCGCGTCGTGCATCTGAGCCACGCGGAACCCCGACGCGCGGAACTTGCGCTCGGACCGCCGGACGTCGCTCCGGTAGTGCGACTTGAGCGCCGCACAGTAGTCCGGGAAGTCCTTGAAGCGCACGTCGAGCTCGTGCATGACGGGCGACTCGGCGCGGTGGTAGCCGCGCGCGAGCAAGGGAGCGAGCCGGGCCGCCGCGGTTGCGTCGAACTCCTTCCAGACGATCAGCCACGCGCGCTCGCGCGCGGCGATCTCCGCGAGTGCTGCGTCGAGCGTCGCCAGCACCGCCCCCGGATCGGCGTCGGCCGACAGCACCAGGTGACTCTGACCCAGGGAGACCGGGAGCCCCACGAACAGCGTTCGCAGGAGGCCCAGCCGCGGAAGGACCGTGCGCAGGCGGCCGGCGAGCGACTGGACGCCGGGCCCGGCGAGCGTGACGACGTCGACCGGGAAGGAGCAGAGCGAGGCCCAGGCCATGGGCCGCTCCCGCTGATCGACGACGAGTGCCAGCAGGAATCGGCCTTGCGTCGCGAACGCCCGCTCGACCGTCGCGAGGAACCGCGGATCCATGAAGACGGTCGGCGCGACCTCGCGGACCTTCGCCCAGTCCGCCGCCGCGAGATCGGCGGCACGGTGGACGAGGCGAACGCGGTACCGCGGCGCCACCTCAGACGGATCCATGCCGATGATGCCGTGCGTACCCGACCCCCATCAGCCCGGACGCGGCGCCGTTCTCGTGGATGTCACCGAGCGCGAACCCGTGCTTCTCCGCCATCGCCATCGCGCGCCGGACGCCCTCCACGGTCACCGGCCCGATCGAGCCGTGAGTCGACAGCCCCTCGAGGCCCATGAGCAGGGTCTCGGCCATGCAGGCGTACACGTGACCGCGGGCGAGCGGGATCCCGCCGATCGCGAAGTCGTCGTCGAGCGGGAGCCGTACCACGCCCCCCTGCACCACCAGAACGTTCGGGCACTCGAGCGTGACCGCGTCGGCGACGTTGGAGGGGAGCGAGATGTCGCAGATCACGGCCGGGCCCGGGCCGAGGTGCTCCGGATAGATGAGCGGCTGGGGGGTGCTCGACGCGGCGACGATGAGCGGGCAGTCGGCGAGCGCCGCGAGGTCGTCGACCGCGCGCACCGCGACGTTCGGCGCGGCCGCGCGCACGCCGGCGAGGACGGGGCCGAGCTTCGAGGAGCGCAGGTTCCGGACCACGAGGACGACTTCGCGTATCTCGGGCGCCATGAGCGCCGCGTACGTGCTCGCGATGTTCCCGGTCGCGCCCAGCACGGCGAGCCGGCTCGCCGCGAGGTCGATCCCCTGCTGGCGCGCCGCCGCGCGGAGCGCCGCGACCCCCATGCCGACCGTCAGGGAGTTGCCGGTCGTCAGGGCGACACCGTTGGTCCGCACGCGCCGGCAGCTGGCGGTCACGATCGAGGTGTAGCCGCCGAACCCTACGACCCCACAACCGGCCGCCTTGGCGATCTGCACCGCGGTCTCGATCTTGTCGGTGATCCAGCGTGAGTCTCGCTCGTGCATGGCGCGGGCGAACTGCCTCGACGGGTTGAGGAGGCCGACGAAGCTCAGGTGGACCTCGTCCCCCGTCTTCGATCGCACGTGGACGCGGTCGAAGACGATCGGGTCGACGACCTTCCCGGTCCGGTCGAGGTACTCCTCGAGCCGGTCCTTCCCGAACGCCCGGTACGAGGGATCGATGAGCGTCGCGTGCTCGTCGAGCAGGAGGTGGCCGATGAAGCCCACCCGTCGCGGCGTGCGCGGCTCCTCCTGGGCGTCGGGGCGCGCCACCGCCGAGTAATCGACCGCCGCGCTCGGGACGAACCCGAGGGTGTGACCGGTCAGCCGCGCGACGTTCTCGGCGCGCAGGAGCTCGCAGAGCGCCTCCGCCCCGCGGACGAATCGGGTCAGCGCCTCCTCGGAGACGTACGCCGAGGGCTCGAGACGCAGCGTCCGCGGGTCGCCCAGCGACGGCGTCACGCGGACGTCGTGGACGTTGAGCAGGTAGGCCGCGGCGACGTACCCGAGGTAGTCCTGCCGCGAGAGCATCCGCAACGTGTACGACGTCGCGTCGGAGCGATCGCGCAGCTCGAAGCCGACCATGAGGCCGAGGCCGCGGACGTCTTTCACCTGATCGGGGAACCGCGCCTGAACCCGGCGGAGCGCATCGACCAGGAACTCGCCGCGCGCGCGGCAGCGGGCGAGCAGGTCGTCGCGGTCCAGAAGCCGTAGAGCCTCGAGGGCGATCGCACACCCGTAGTCGTCCTCCGCGAAGGTCGAGGTGTGCTTCAGCGAGAACTCCTCCACGAAGCGCGACCGGCGGACGAGCAGGGCGCCGACCTTCGCAATACCGCCGCCCAGGGATTTCGCCAGGCAGACGTAGTCCGGCTCGATCCCGAGCGCCTCCGCCGCGAGGAAGGTGCCCGTCCGGCCCATGCCGCTCTGGATCTCGTCGGCGATCACCGGGACGCCCGCGGCGCGGCACGTCGTCCGCACCCACGCGACGAAGGGCGCCGGGAGCGGCCGGATCCCACCCTCGCCGGCGATCGGCTCGAGAAGCAGCGCCGCGACGTCGTCGACGTGCGCCGCCGCCGACTCCCAGTCTCGAGGATCGTCCGGATCGAGGAACCGCACGCGAGGTCCGAGCCCCTCGTACGGGCCGCGGTAGGACCACGTGAACTGGATCGAGCCCAGGGTCTTGCCGTGGAATGCGCCCCGCACGGCCCAGAAGGTCGGGCGCCGCCGTTCCAGGAGGGCGTGCTTGAGCGCGGCCTCGATCGTCTCCGTGCCCGAGTTCGTCAGGATCACCACGTAGTCGCCGAGGCGGCGGCAGAGCGCTTCGGCGAGTCGTCCCGCCCCGGGCCGGATCGACGCCTGGGCGTGGAACGGCGTCTGCTCGTCGAAGCAGCGACGCGCGACCGCTACGAGATCGGGATGGTGGTGGCCGAAGAGGTTCGCCCCGTACCCACCCACGAGGTCGAGGATCGGGACGAGCCGGCCGTCCCGGCGCAGCCAGAGCGTGTCGCCCTGGGCGCGCTCGTACACGACGTCGAGGCCGATCGCGGAGAGGAGGCGGACGAGCCCGGGTCGGCAGCCGTGGCCGTACGCGTCCACCGCGCTCGACTGGCCGGTCGCCACTCTCTCGTTCCCTTCGCTCGGCGTGAGCTCCACGGAAACTCGAAGATGACGCGGCCTCGCCGGCGCTGTCAAGGTCAACGAACCGCGCGCCGCAGATGGACCTGGACCCAAGGCGGCGACGGCCTGGGCTTTGAGTCGTGGGCTAGGTCAGGGCC
>Ga0137403_10009996_pt1 | contig 10526 bp, 12 predicted proteins | sample CZOMad2_1_16fung_FD_122057 | JGI IMG/M metagenome (GOLD analysis project Ga0137403, IMG submission 122057) | Vadose zone soil fungal communities from Angelo Coast Range Reserve, California, USA - CZOMad2_1_16fungal (Hybrid Assembly) | ecosystem: Environmental > Terrestrial > Soil > Vadose zone... | reverse complement strand
CTGGATGGCCTGGTCAAACACCGTGATGCCGATGTAGGTCGCGCTAAACTCTTTTTTCGATATTTTCTTGCTCATTCGGATCACGCGTCCATTCGAGATGATCACCTTCATGGTCTCATCCCGCCAGGAATGGTCTACGATCATAGATATGGGCGCATCCGCCCGCAACGCCGAATCAAGAATGTCGGGTTTCAAGACTACATCGGCGTTAAGGCAGACAAAACTGTCGCCACGCAACCAGTCGCGCGCCAGCCATAAAGAATAGATGTTGTTGGTTTCCGCGAATGCCGGGTTTTGAATGAAGTGGATGTTCAGCCTGCAGCGATCGAATCGCGATCTCGCGTGGCGGATGATCTGCTGTTTCTCGTACCCCACTACGATGGCGATTTGGTCAATTCCTGCCATAGACAAGGCTTCTATTTGGTGGTCAAGAATGGTCTTGTCGTCGACCTGAATCAGACATTTTGGACGCTGGCCGTGGACGGCCCGGATCCGTGTGCCCTGCCCCGCAGCTAAGATCACCGCTTTCATGATACCTCCTACACCGCCTTGATTCCTGCCATGCCCGTTGCCGGCTGCTTGAAGAATCGATGGTTGAAGTAGAGCGCCAGAGTCCAGATGAGATGGCTGCCCAGTGTTGACAGATAAAAGAGCACCGGCAGCTCTCCAAGCAGGGTGAACAGGACTACGTAGATGATGAGCACGCCTCTTTTCTGGAAGGCCTGGAGATGTCGCACCATTTTTGAAATCCAGTTCGACGAATCATTCTCAAGTAATCGGTAGAAGCGACCCAGGTATTCGTTCGGCCGATCAGGAGTTGTGGCGCGCTTGCGTTGGAGAGAAGTAATAATGACGGACAACAGAGTGCCTGTCAGTAGTACCGCGCCGATCCAGAGTTCGAAGCTGCCGTACTGCCGATAGAGCCCAACTGTGATTCCTCCGAACAGGAGCAGATAGCTCAAACCGTCAGCAAAACCTTCCAGCCAGGTCCCAAATGGTGAGTCGGCAAACTTGATACGGGCCAACATCCCGTCCATCTCGTCGAACAGGCCGGCGATGTAGAAGAGCAACGCCCCAGCGACATACGCCCAGTAAAATCCGCCCGCGAACGCGATCGCGGACAAGATCGATACGGCTACACCTCCGAAGGTCACGGCATTGGGCGTGATGCCCGTGTGCGAAAGCCACTTTACAAAGGGACGGCACAGGCGCCGGTTGAACGAGGTATGAATTCCATCTAGAACTTTTCCCGAGTGCACGACCAGGAACTGTTCCGCGGCCGCTGCAGTTTCTGGTGAGATGACCGCGATGCCCTCTACATTCCGGTGGGGGAGGGCCGTAGAGATCTCACCGCGAGTCATCTCGTTTGTTGTAACGAAAGCTGGCCTGCTCCAGTCGACTGAATCCATGCCCACTAACGGCAGGCGAACCAGCGACTGTTTGTTGGTGACCCAGTTCCAAGGCAACCACATGAATTGGGTGTCGAAGCCATCCAGCACACTTACCCAACTCGACCGAGCGCGCGGATCGAAGTTCTTGACTCGGAGCAGTCTGACGGTGCCTGGTCCCCTGAGCAAAGGGGACTGCATGCAAATGTCCGCAAGTTCAGTTGGTGCGTTTTCGGGCCAGACAAGCAGGACATCATCGGCGCCAGCGCGCACCGCCGTTGCCAGAGTTCTCAAGAGCAAAGGAACTCCGCAGACCGGCCGCATGAGCACGTTTGTATCCGTGTAGCAGTCCGCTACAGTCGCGAATTCTGGAACGACAACAACGAATTGCATAGCGTCAATTCCTTTCCACCTGATTCCAGCGTTTGCTCGATTGACTTGTTCTGGTTCTTAGTGCCTTGTGATCTCCAGGCCAGCCAGGCGAGGCCGGTTGCGGCCCACAGAAGATCCCGGGTGCGCCGGGTGAGCGCGAGTGTCAGGCCGAAGGCTGGTTGTAGTCCGATTGCCATGAAAGCTGACATAGCTCCGCCTTCGTCGGCGCCCAGTCGCGCGGGAACCCATCCCGTCGCCATCTTGACCGCACGCGTAAAGCCCTCAATGGCAAGCACCGCTATAACGTGAATTGGCAGCCGTAACGCCCACAGGACCACCACCACTTCCGAAGCCATGAGGAACTGGCATGCCACGTCGATCCAGAACATGCGAGACACAACGGCGGGGTGCTGGACGCGATAGTCGCGCAGCGAGCCTTCAATCTTCTCGGCGCGTTTGAGCCACGCTGGGGACCTTCTCAAGCCTTGCGCGACGCTCGACAGGATTGGTTTGCGGCGGGTAATCAGCAGTAATGCCAACGCAAATATTGCGAAGAGTGCGGCCGCCGAAGTCAGATATCCACCATGCGCCACCAGCAAGGCAATGCTGATACAGCCAGCCATTCCCAGCAGCGCAGACGTGAGCCAGTACACTCCGCTATCGAGAAACGTGGCTGTGATCGTAGGCGCGACAGCGGTTCCCAGGAGTTGGATTTTCATCGGCTCCGACAACACCGGGCCCAGCACCGTGAGATAGCCCATGGACTGTGATGCCAAGCGGATTCCGACCAGATCAGTGAGGGCAACCGTGATTCCTTCGGCTTTGAGCGCCGTCGACCAGGCAACTGTCTGTAGCAAGAGACGACACAGGCTGAGTGCAATCAGAATTGGCAACGCAAATCGCAACGCCTTGAGTTGCTGCAAAATCGCGGAGAGCCCCATGTGCTGGATAACCCACGCGAACAGCGCCGCACCGACCAACGCTGCGAGTAAGGCGGCTTTCCTCATTGGGACAGCCTCGCTTCGTGATTGCGATCATCGGCTGCATGGTCGGGTGGATTCAGCGAGTATTCAGAATTCTCGATCGTCAATTCCGCCGGGCCAAAGATACGAATCTCACTCACGGAATGAGTCGAGGCTGCGAACCAGAAGGGGCCAACTTTTTCATAGGTGTGGACGAAGTGGACGTTGCGAGTCCAGAAGGACGGATTTCGCGCCGGACGCCCCTCAATCCGCACGATGGAGTAATCGGTGGCGTCGACCCAGATCTTGCCGGCGATCAGGTACTTGTTCTCGGCTTTCGGAATTAACGACAACACGTAGGCTGAACGCCCATCGATAATGTCTTGCCCCGCGCCCTGAAAGTCGTAGTTTGCGGGGATGATGCGGGTGCTGCTTCGAGTATCGCGGCGGGATGCCTCGGCCTCTTCCTTCAACATCTTGTACAACACGTGCTTGCGGATCCAGCGTGACCCTTCTTCGGACAGGGTCGCGAATTCTTTCACTCCGTCCTTGGTGCAGGTTATCCGCACCAACATCTCCGCTCGACGCTGTTTGTTGAAGGCAACATAATGACGGGTCGCGGTGTAGCCTTGGAGTTGAGTCTGGCGCCGGGCATCCAGTTGAATCATCCTTGCGACCACTTCGTCCGCGGTGGGAAGGACCTCGTTTGTCTGTGCGATCCCGAGCCTGGCTGTCAGGACCACAATCGAGAGGGTCAAAATCACGGAGTTCATCGCCATCTTCATATCTAAAACTCCAAAACGAGCTTTGCGCGAAAGGTGCGGCCAGGCGGATTGAAGAACTGGCCGAAACGGTTGCTGTCGATATCGTTTTGCACGTCGCGGGGATTGGAGCGATTGAAAATGTTGAACACTCCAAAGCCAACTCGTGCACGTTGCTCCCGAATGGGTAGCCGGATTTCCCGCAGAACCTGGAGGTCGATCGAAATGAACCTGGGGAATCGTCGCTCATTGCGGAGTCCGACAAATTGGCGCGATTCGTTCACTAACGAGTACGGAAAACCGGTGTGCACGTCCAACACTGGCGACACGGTCAATTTCCAGGGCGCGGCAATTTCGCCCCACGCCAGGAATCGGTTTGGGGCGTCGAAGGATAGGCGCCCAACTTGATTGGGTTGGATAACCGCTTGCGGATTATTTCCAAAGAATTGGTTGAAATCGTTCAGGTCCCCGTGAGCCTGAGAGCGGACATAGGAAGCGTTCAATGTATTGTGGCCTACTCGATACCGTGTCGTAACCTGAAACTCGCGATAAAAATCGCGCCCGCTGTTGGCAAGTGAGAGGAATCCCGATTCTCCGAGGGTCAGGGGCGTCAGCACAAAGCCGTGCACCGTGTTGCGCTGCTGGTACGAGACGCGCACCAGCAAGTTGTCGAGGAGCTGACGATCGAGCTCGAGATTCCATACCTCGCTGCGCGGATTTCGCAGCCCACCCGAGATGACGTTGGCGTACGCAGTCGAGCTAAGAACCTGACCGAAAGGATCGAGTCCGACCACAGTACGCCCGGGCAGATTGCGAAACGCAGGAATATTCAGTGGGATGCGATCGTAGAAAAGGCCAGCGCCGCCTTTGAGCAATGTTTTCCCATCGCCGGTCAAGGCCAACACAAAACCAGCGCGCGGCGCTGTGTTGATCGAGTCCGTGACCGAATCGCGGTCGAATCGCAGTCCCAGGTCAAAGGTGAGCCGGCCAGAGAGCGTCCACTTATCCCCGACAAACCATGCGGTCTCGTTCTGATCGATCGAGAAACTGGAGGCGGGGCCGAACTGAATTCGCTGTAGGGGAAATCCCGCAACACCGACAATGTCTACGGGCAGAAACTGTTCGCGGCCATCGTAAGAGCTGTGGGCGAAACTGATTCCAGCTTTCAGTTCGTGCGATCCGTGGAATTGATGGGGACGCAATTGAAAAATCTCTTGCCATTCCACTCGAGAAGTTTCGCGGTGCTGGCGATTAAAGAATCCCCCCTCGGTGGTTTCCACCAGGAGCTCGTAGGGAGCGTCACTGTTCGGCAGTACGTCCGCATCAAATCTCCTGAAACTCAGCTGTGACGTCAGCAGGTTGCTCGAATTGGTAACGTAGCGATGCTGGACATATGTTTGGTATCCGCGCTGATGCAGGTTGGGCGTAGCTTCCTGTGGGGTGAAGGTATTGAGTCCGAGGTAGTCAAGTTTTTGCGGGAAGATTGCGAATGAAGCGGTCGCTGTTTGTTTAGGACTGATGTTCAAATCGACTTGTGTGTAGGAATCAAAACTCTCGAGCTTTGTGTCACGCTGAAGCGGCGGCAAACTGTTTACCGGCGTTCGTACAAAGCGATAGTCGAAAGACTGCGTGAAAGCAATCCGGTCTTTCATGATCGGCCCGGAAAACGTTACGCGAGGAGTCGCGGCACCAATGCCAATAATTGAGTCGTCTCGCACACGCAGGCGTGGAAACAAGTTCTGAGCCGACACGTGGAACTTGTTGAAGCTTCCGGTGCGGGTCTCGACTTTCGATACCGCGCCAGTGAACTTGCCGTATTCGGGATCATAGGGAGTGGACAGAACTTGAACGGACGAAACCACGTCGATAGGCAGGTTGATCGCGTTTGCACCGGTAACCGGATCGGTAACGTCGGCGCTATTCACGAGAGACCCGTTCTGAGATGAACGCGCCCCCTTCATATTTATGCGGCCGTCCGGGCCGCGGACCACACCCGGCACCAAGGGAAGCAAGCTTTCGAAACGCTCGTTCACGTTCGGTGTGTTCTTGACCGCTGATTCGCCGACCGTATTGCTTCCTGCCGCCTCTTGCGTTACCACCGTATCTGAGGTCGCGGTTACGTTTGTCGACTCCGATACAGCTTCTACTTTCATCTCCAGCAGCGCCTCCAATGCGGTTCCCGCCGTGACGACAACCATTTGGGTCGCGGTCATGTGAGGAGCTTGTGCCTTGAGGTTGTAAGACCCAGGTGGAAGTGCGTTGAACATGTATTTGCCAGCGGCGTCAGCTTCAGTTTCTCTGGCGTCGGGCCCGTCTAAAAAGACCTTGGTGCCAGGCACAACTGAGCGACCTCCATCCGCGTCGGAGGTGAACACCACACCCTGCACCGAACCTGTTTGGGATTCTGTCTCTCCGCCGAAAGCACAAGCAGCAACGAGGCCGATGAAAATTGCCAGGCTTGATATCCTTTTGTTCATCACAACTCCCTCGACACTGCGGCTACAGTTTTGGCTTACCTGCTGCGCATACGAACTGCGGCCGTAGGGCCCGGAACCTTATCGCTGTCAAATCCTTATCTTCTGGCAACTCTTTGTCCTCAGCCTTCTTGATCAAGAGCATGAGCTGGGTTAAAAACTGCAGCGCCTTTCATCGGTAAAGACAGCTTCATCTGGATGCAAGGCTGCTGTGTCACCCTCGCGCCATCGCTAGAGACGAAAGCAACACCCATGCCAAACCCCTTACTGCGCTAACTGATTAAATTCGTGGGAGACTCCGAGACGGCAGAATGAAATTGTCGAAAAGGTTGAAGGTGTTTTCGACAGTGCGAAGTCAATTTCAACAGCGAGACAACTGCTTCTTAGCGACTTAGGTTTGCTGAGGGGTTGGCAATGCCCGGGTGGACTGCATGGAAATCACAATAGACTCGCTGCGCCGAACCTCTGCCATTCAAACGTGAACCGCAAGGACGGGGCAGGGTCCCAACTGAAGGGCCCTTTAGGTCGTCGATCCAAACACCGCTAGATTCAGAGCGCCACGGCCACGCACTGCCATAATCACTATGTCGATTCGCGCGTCCAAGGCGAGTTGGATGATTTGCTGGTACGGGCTCCCCACCCTTGCCATTCGATTTCGTTGGAATTTTCCTTAAAGACAAGCACGTCGAGATGGTCGAAACTGATGAGTTCGCGCAACTGGTCGGCGAGAACTCGTGCCAGCTTTTCCGGTTCCCCGCAGGCGGAGAGCGCCTCAGAGATCCGAAACAGCGCTTCTTCATAGCGCTGAGCATCGGTTCCCAGCGCGAACTGCCGTTCTAGGCTCGTACACTTCGCATGCGACGCGATTCCCACAATTCTGCCCAAGATTCTACGTCAACAGAGAGAGATGACCCATATTGCTGCACAGTTGCACTTTTTCACTCGTTGCAGTAGCAGTTGGTGTCGACAGGCGTCAACACTTCCGACTTTCAAAGCCGGCTCTCCCATCAAACGTTCAGCACGCTATACGACGTGCCAGCGGATCGGAGGGATGACATGGCGAAGGTGATCGAATTTCCCAAGGCAGAAAAAAAGTCAGCCTGATTGGGATTGACGAAGCTGACTCCAGAGAGAAACCGCTAGGGACCGATGTCCGCGCTCTCGCTGGAGCCGACGCTGTTCTGAAGCACTCACCAAAGGGAGGATCAATCTGCAACGTGTACGTGTTTTTGGAGTTCTCATCACCGGCGTGTTGGTGATCTCCTCCGTCGCCCAGGACGACCATCCGCAACCAGCCACGAACGCTAGCGTGACAGCAATTGCAACCGCCGAGACCTCGAACATCACAGAGACACCCGCAACCGTTCCCCAAGCGCTGCCGTCTCCGCAGGACCTTCTCAAGGAATACGAGAAACAAATGGCTTTTAATGCCGGGTTTCGCTGGAAAAATTGTTTGCTCTTGTGGCTTCCCTGAAATCACGACGGACCTGCTCTTCGCTTTTTAGGGCCTTGTTGAGGTCCTGAAGGATCTTCAGCAACTCATCGGGATCATTTGCTTCCAGTGCAGCGCTGCACAACTCTCTCCAGTTCTTGCGCTCTCCTTCAGCCATGTTGCATTTCCTCCGAAAGTTTGGATTCCGTAACCTCGTGCTTCGTGTACTCCGCAATCTGCTGCAGTGCTCGCATACGCGCCTCCCGAACGTCCTGTTCCGAGCAACCTAAGAGATCGGAACACTCCTTATCGGGGTATCGTTCGAGGACCGACATCACAAAGACAAACCGGTCGAAGTCTTCGAGCGCAAGCACACTCGCGATTGTGGCTTGGTGATCTTGAGTCCGTTGGCGCCCGCCATCAGCTTCCGGAGGCAATCCGGCAAAGGTCCCGCTGGCGCGGTTAGGATGGGGCGATATTATCTTAATAGCATTGTTGACTATCGTGCGCTTGGCCCAAGAATGAGCCCATTCCTTGAATACTGGGTTTCCTTTCACGGTATCCTCAACGCCGGCGACGAAGCACTGCTCCGCCTTCTCATTATTGGCCGTTAACAAAAGGGAGAGCAGATACAGACCTGTCATGTCTTCCGTGAATAGCTTGCGGAAGTCTTCGCTCGTCGCATGCTCGTCTGCTTTGGCTGCGTCAATATGACCTTTGTTTAGCAAGTTCACTCTTTGCATTTCTTGTCACCGAGGTCTGCCTTCCCTGGTTTTTTCCTGCTTCGCAGCCTGAGTTGCTGGAGTAAGTGCCTCGTAAGGACACCACTGCAACCGAACCTTGCTCCCTCATTCATCATCTGCAGAAGAGCGTCCTCTGCTTCCTAGCTGACGACTATTACGCTCCCCATGTCAATCACCAGCTCACGGCCGTTGAGTTCCGCCTTGGCTCTCTTCCATGCTGTCCTCAATTCCTCGACCCACGGCGCGATTAGCCGGCCTTCGAGGACCAGCCAGCATTGGGTGCGGCTGTCGACTACAGAAATCTTCAACATGCTGTTTTCCGTTCCACCATGGAAAAGGCAACCCGCATGCCAAACTGCGGCCGCTGCAAGTCTTTTAAATTCAAAGTCGGTGCGAGCACCGCACACTGCACTGTCAAAATTGTCGAAGTCAATCTCAACAGGACATACGGGCCGCACTATCGGGTCGTGGCCCTCATCATCGGACTTAGCCTCGTCGGGGGCGCCGCGATTTCATTCGCCATGCGCGTTCCAATGCTGTCACGCCGATTTTCGTTCGGCCAGTGGAAACACCAGCACTTTGCCACGTTGTGCCGGCGGAAACCACGTCGAAACCTTGCGAAAGCGTTGCGGAATATAGAACTCGATTATCTTTGCCATACCTCCTCCGAAGAACTTCTCTGCTTCCGGCAGCTGGAGAAGAGCACGCCAAATACCAGAGTGCGAACACAGCGAGCCGCTTGGTGTCGGACGCGTCGGAGACACTCACATCAGGAGATGAGCCCTTCGGCTTCGAAGTGAGGCCGGGATTCTGAGCATGTACTCTTTGTTAGGGAGATAGTGAGAGCAGTGGGATTAACAGTGGGCTTACGGTTTAGTCAAACGATCAGGGATGGTCAACTGCTCATCTCGATCACCAATACCGCGGTCGGACCTTCCCGCGGGAGAGCAGCCGAAGACCTTGCACGGACAGGTACGGAAACGTGATATTCACCTGTCTATCGCGGCAGCCTCCGAGCGACACTTACCTCTACCTCGGGCAAAAAGAAGGGGATAAACTGTTACCGGACTGCGTTGGTGTTTGATCAAGAACTGTCTATTACCAGACCCATCCGCAGCAACAGCGAATCGCGTCTGCGACGCCCGTTTCCGTTTCTCGCGTTTGGCAGTATCAGCGCTGGCCAGGAGGTTCATTGCAGCCATGATTAACACTACCTCCAGCGTGAAGCCGCGAGTTGTGATCTTCCACATGACCGCCTCACAATTGATTCGAAGCATCGCATCTCTCTCCAAGGCAAGAGCCGTGCCAAACGCCGTGGCACACGTAAGTGATGGAATAGCGCGGGGGTTAGCAGAAGGTCGATTAGCTCGAAAATGTTGAAAGGGTCGAAACTGTCGATTGTGTTAGAAGCTATGCTGAAGAGGTACCCGCACAATACGTGAAACATTCACTCGGGTTGAGTCATCACTACTTGCGAGGGTAAGCTGTGACCACGATTTTGCCTGTCAAATTGCCGGTCGATCCGGGGGAGCCCTTTATAAATTCACTTGGCGTCTCTCTCTTGCGGCCCGTAGAGGAATTGAGTCATCATCTATTTGGGTATTTTGGGGTGATTTAAAGCCCGGCGTTCAGCGCCGAGTTTGCAGGTTGTAAGGCTATGGGTACAGAACCGATCATTGCGCCTCAAAGCGACAGCCGCCGCTATGAGGCGGTGCTGCGCATCAGTGAAGCGATCGCTGCGTGCCGCGAACCTGAGGAACTGGCTACAACTCTCGCGTCTGAGATTGGCAAGTTTCTGCACTTCGACCACCTTTACTTCGTTGTGTTGAAGGAGAACTCCACGGAAATCGAATACCTTCTGTGGGGCAAGAGCCCAATCCCTATGCCGGACCTGCCGATGCAAGAACTGCCGACGTGGGCCGCGATCAACAGCCGAGACCCGCAGCATACTCCTGATTGGGATGCAGAGGAACGATTTCCCCGATTCAGGGAATACGCAAAGAAAATAGGGCTCGGCTCGAGCATCCGCGTTCCATTAATAACTCCGCATCGTCCCTTGGGTGTTTTCGGAATCATCCGCGACACAGTGAATCCATTCAGCGAAGAAGAAATAAGCTTCCTGGGGCTGATCGGGCGTGTCGTCGCCTTCGCGCTTGATGATGGTTTGAATCTCAGGCGCGCGCAACATCAAAATGATCAGCTGCAGTTGCTTCTGAACCTGACGAATCGAATCACATCAAATCTTGAACTTCGGGACCTGTTGCGCGCCGTTGCGGCGAACATACGCGAAGTCATACATGCCGAAGGTGTCACCGTTTCGTTGCAAGATGCAGCCTCGGAGAAATTCAGGGTATTCGCCATCGATTTCCCGCATGGAAAAGGGGTCCTCAAGGA
>Ga0137403_10009995_pt1 | contig 10527 bp, 8 predicted proteins | sample CZOMad2_1_16fung_FD_122057 | JGI IMG/M metagenome (GOLD analysis project Ga0137403, IMG submission 122057) | Vadose zone soil fungal communities from Angelo Coast Range Reserve, California, USA - CZOMad2_1_16fungal (Hybrid Assembly) | ecosystem: Environmental > Terrestrial > Soil > Vadose zone... | reverse complement strand
CCACGGCAGCAGGCTCGGGACGCGCCGGGCGTAGTCCGCATATTCGGGAAACAGCTGGCGCAGGTGCTGCTCTTCGAGCAGGATCACCGGCAGGTAGACCAACAGGAATAAGGCGGCGAACAGCAGCGCCAGACTAGCGCTCCGGCCGGCGACGGCGAGACCGGCCGCTACGACCAGCGTTCCCAGGTAGAGCGGATTGCGCGTGTAAGCATAAGGCCCGCTCGTAGCGAGCTGCTGATTTTTTGCCAGGTGTCCCGCCGCCCACGCACGCAAAGCCAGGCCGGCGATGGAAATCGGGAGTCCGTACGCGAGCGACCGCACAGACGGCTGGGCGAACCAGGCGAAGGCCGCGGCGAGTAAAAATCCGCTGGGAACGCGCAGGCGGGCGACGAAATCGGCGTACGATTTGGGAAAAAGGCCGGCCGTCATTCCGCGGCACAACTGGCCGAGCGCCGCGTGAGTTGTGCTTTGAGCGCCTCGAAGACGCGGTCCGGATCGATCTCGCGCATGCTGGCGTCGATGGTGGAAAGACGTTTATAGCTGGTCGCGGCGCTCAAGCTGCGCAGAACTTCAATGGTCTCGCCGTAGGGCCCGTTGCGCGTGGGATCGGTCGGGCCGTAGATCGCCACGCCGGGCTTTCCGAGGGCCGCCGCCAGGTGCATGGGTCCGCTATCCACGCCGAGGACGGCCGCCGCGCGCCGCGTCGCGTAGATCAGACCCGCAACGCCCGAGTGATGCGGCACGGCAGACGGGATGCTCGCAAACTCGCCCGAATCGGGGGGTCCGTTGAGCACCAGCGGCAATTCCAACTCGCGCTCCAGCCGCCTGGCCAGGCGCGAGTAAAATGCCAGCGGCCATTGTTTGGCGCGCCAGCCCGCGAGCGGGCAAGCCAACACGAACGGGGTATCGGGCAACTCGCCTTCGGGAGCGCCATCCGGCAGCGGAAAAGTGCGCAGGATGCTGACGGCTCCGGCGTCGGCCGCCAGCTCCAGATTGCGGTCCACCACATGAGTGGCGCGCGCCACCGTGCGGTTGGAGTAAAACAGCGCCGCTGGCCGTTCGCGCACCTGTGACTGGTGAAAGCCGAAAATGCGCTCGGGCCGCGATAACGATGCCGCTAGGGCCGACTTCACGAGTCCTTGAAAATCCACCGCGAAATCGAACCGTTCAGCTCGCAGCTTGCGCCAGTTTCGCATCCAGGCGCCGGGATTACGGCGCTCGAGAATGGCGATGCGGTCCACGTACGGATTCTGTTCGAGGAGTGGAGCCCACTGCGCTTCCACCAGCCAGGTGAGATGCGAGCCGGGAAAGCTGTGTTTGAGCGAAGCCACGGCGGGCAGCGCGTGGATGACGTCGCCCATGGCTCCCAATCGCACCACCACGATGCGTGGGCCCGCGCTATTACTGATGACGGCGCTGGACATGTTCGCTTAAACGGCGGGCGCGCAGAAGATCGGCCGCTTCCTCCCGTACGATTTCGCCTGGATGGAAGTGGCCCAGCAGCTCTCTGGCTGCCTGTTCCTCGGCCGGCACCACGTAGTCTATCACGCCGAGCGCCGCTACCAGCTCCGCGCGAGCGCGTCCGGAGAGCAGCGGCTGTGGAGGATCGAGCACCAGGGCAAACAGCGCCCCCGACCCGTCTGCAATTTCGCGCAAGCGCCGGACGTGATCCGCCACCAGCACGTCGAAATGCCCGGTTACCACTCTCACCGCCGCGCCACGATCGCGCAACTCGCCCACAAGCGCGGCCGCGCGGTCCGGCGGAATGATTTTGTTTCGCGTGTCCATAATCAGTAATTGGTCAGTGCTCGCTTCAAAAAAGCGCTCAGCGCAACAGCTCGAGCGCCACCTCTGCCACACGGGCCGCTGGCACGCGCGTCATGCACCGGTGGTCGATGGGGCATTCGCGCAACAGGCAAGGGCTACATTCCACCGGTTCGCGCACCACGCGGGCCAGCGCGCCAGTGGGCCCCGTGGTTGAATCGTCGGTCGCGCCGAACACAGCGACGGTGGGGACCCCCAGGGCCGAGGCGATGTGCATGGCGCCTGAATCGTTGGTCAGGAAAACGCGGCACGCCGCCGCCAGCTCGATAAACTCTCCGAGCGTGGTGGCGCCCGCCAGGTTGTGCCCGGCAACGCCAGCGTGCCCCACCATTTGCGCCACAGTCTGGCACAGCTCGCGCTCGCCCGCCGAACCAAAGAACACCACCGAACATCCCTGGGTGCGCGCCATTTCGACGGCGGCTTCGGCGAAACGCTCCGGCAACCAGCGCTTGGCCGTACCGTATGCAGCGCCCGGGCTCACGCCGACCACAGGGGCCGCAATGTTGAGCTGCGCAAAACGCCGCGCGCCACTGGCTCGGGCGGCGTCCGCGCCTTCGAGGCGGATGGCATCGCTCGGCGGTATTTGTTCGATCAGCCCGGCCCGGCGCAGCATCTCGAGATAGTAGAACCGCTCGTGCCTTGGAACTTCGCCGGCCCTGGGAACCGGAACGGCATCGGTCAACAGCATTCCCCGCCCGTCGCGCGCATAGCCGATGCGCCTCGGGATACCGGCCAGCCGGGCGATGGCCGCGGCTTCGAACGCGTTCTGCAGCAGGATGGCGCAGTCGAACTTTTCGCGGCGAAGCACTCGCGCCACGCCCAGCTTGCTCGACAGGTCACGGAAACCAGACGCGGCATCATAAGGAATCACGCGGCTGATTCCAGTCTCGCGCGCGTAAAGATCGGCCACCCACTGGCGCGCCAGCACCACCAGCTCGGCTGCCGGGAAGCGGGCGTGCACAGCGCGGATCGCCGGCAGCGACATCACGGCATCACCCACCCAGTTGGTGGCGCGAATCAGAATTTTCGAGAACACGACGGGGCCGCCCGGATGAGCGCGGGGCATTTACGATTCCTGCGCTGGCGGCGCGGCAAACAGCGGATGCGAGGCCTCTTTCGGCACCGGCTTGGCCCCCGACGGAGGCGCGCCGGGCGAAACGGACGGGGCAGGCGCGGATTCTGCCTGGGTTGCTTCCACCGAAGCTGGTTTCGCCGAATCTCGTGCCGGCGGAGTTCGTGTAGCCGGGGTTCGCTCCGCCGGACGCTCGACATCCGCGGCGTTCGCCATGTACTTGGCTTTCTTCAGTACGGTGCGCTCGAGCGAAACGTTGTACGAGGTGAAATGCCCGTCGACTTGGTGGTCCTGATCGACGAGCGCGCGCATGCACTCCATCTTGGAATCCATATCGTCGAGATAGTGGAACAGCAGCGCCTCGGGAAACTGGGGCAGTTTGGGCGAGCCGAACTCGTACCTGCCGTGATGGCTGACGATCATGTGCTCGACCAGCGTACGCAGCCGCGGCGGAAAATCCGGAATCCCGCGCAGCTTTTCACCGACGATGCGCAGGCCGATCACCATATGGCCGAGGAGCTGGCCTTCCGTGGTGTACCCGAAGCTCCGATCGTAGCTCAGCTCGTAAACTTTGCCCACGTCGTGCAAAACTGCGCCTGCCAGCAGCAGATTCAGGTCCACGCCATAGTGCCCGGCCGTGACCTGGCACAACTGGCAGAGCGAGAGCACGTGCTCGAGCAGGCCGCCCAGCCATGCGTGATGAATCTGTTTGGCGGCGGGTGCCTTGCGATAGCGTGATGCGATTTCCGGATCTTCCAGCACCGCTTCTACAAGCGCGCGCAAGTGGGTATCGGTCATTCCGGCGATCATGACGCGCAGTTCGCGCCACATCTCCTCCGGGTCGCGTCCCGAGGCCGGAAAATAGTCGGCGAAATCCACGTCGCTATCTTCCAGGCGGCGCACCTTATGAATCGTCAGCTGCGGCCGGTTGTGATAGACCTGGATGAGCCCCTTCACCTTCACGAAGTCGTCGCGCTCGAAGGTGTCCATGACCTCGGCGACGTTGTCCCACATTTTGGCTTCCACTTCGCCGGTACGGTCGCTGAGCCAGAGCGAGAGATACGGCTCGCCGGTTTTCTTCTCGCGGATTTCTTTGGACCGAACGAGAAAGGTGGTGGTGAAGTTCCGGTTGGCTTCGAGTTCCTTGACGTAGGGAGACTTCATTGCTTGGGCGGCGCAGGGCTTCCGCTCACGGGTGGGGGATCGGCCGCCGGCCGGTTGGCGCTACCCGAGGGCGTTGCCGGACTGTCGGCGGGTGTTGCCGGGCCATCACCCGGCCGCCGCGCGGTTTCCACCTTCTTGGACGTGGACGTGCCCGGAATTGGAACCAGCCAGAGCAGCTTTTTTTTGTGCTTGCGCGCCGCCACTTCTTCCTTGGTGGTGGTCTGCGGCTTCAGCTGCGCCGGATCTTTCCACGCGGTGTCTTTTCCCGGCGCGGCGCCTGAATCGACATAACCGGCGCGAATCTCTAAGAATGCGTCCTCGCGCAGTTTGGTGAGAAGCTCACGCACCTTGGGCTGCATGCGCGGCATGTAGAGTTTCTCCCTGATCTCGTTGTCCACATCGGCCAGGGGAGCCTGGCCGGCTTCGTAGCGGTCTTCGATCTTCAGAATCTCGAAACCGTTGGGCATCTTGATGGGCTCCGTAATGTAGCCCTTCTTTTCCTTGAAAACGACGTCCTCGATCTCCTTGCGCAACTGGCCGCGCTTGTAAGGCGGCAGCTGGCCGAAGTTGTCTTTTGTTTCGGCGTCGGAATATTGCCGGGCCAGTTCGCTGAATTTTTCGCCCTTGCGCAGCCGCGCCACAAGATCCTTGGCCCGCTTTTCAGCCTGCGTGGCCTGCTCGGGCGTCTTGCTCTCGGTGGAAATCAGGATTTCGCTTAAGAAAACCTGCTCCTCACGAACGAACTCCTTCTTGTGCTCCTCGTAATACTTCTCCACTTCAGCGGTCGGAACGTTGATCTTCGAGCCGACCTCCTGGCCGATGACGCGCTGCGTCAGGATCTGGTCCCGGATCTTCTGCCGGAAGTCCTCAAACGGCATCTGGGTCTGTTCGCGGATGAAGTCGTGGAACTTGTCGGGATCGGCGATTTTGGTGTCTAGCTGAATGGCGGCGATGCGCTTGGTGACCTCGCCGTCGACGTTGATATTCAGGTCTTTGCCATGCTGTACCAGCAACAGCTGATCGATCTGATCACGCAAGGCGTCCTTTTCGCGCTCTTTGACGGCCTTATCGAGCTGCGCACCCTTTAAGCCCTGCGGCTTGAGCTCGGCTTCGATCTGTTGCCGGCTTCGCTCGATCTCACCTTTGGTAATGATGTCGCCATTGACCTTGGCGACGATCTCTTCGACCACGCGGACATCCGCGGCCAAACCCATACTTACAAGCGCGCATACGCCCGCGCACACCCGAAAACGCATAAAACCATTATCCCGCAAGGGGAAGCGGGAGGCTAGTTGTGAACTATTGGACCCATGTGCCCGCAGGCGCACGGTTGCGGGGCGCGTCAGGGGAGCACGAATTTCAGGCGGTCGAGGTGACGAAAGTCTTTGACGTTATTGGTCGCGAGCGAGGCGTTGAGGTGTATGGCGGCCGCCGCAATCCAGGCATCGTGTTGTGACATGCGCCTCCCCTTTGAGGTAGATTCGCTCATAACCGCTGCCCAAATCCGGCACAAGTCCGGATTGGATTGATGGACTTCAAACTTCGCCAGGTGCGCGCGCATCGCGTGTGTTCGGTGTGAACCCCATTGAGCAGCTCTCATGCCGAACTCGATTTCAGCGAGCGTTACGAACGAAATACAAAGATGATCGCCCTCCAGACGTTCTGCGAAGGCCTTGGCGAGGGGGTGCCCCTTAAACAAGTAGGACACCACATCGGTGTCTATGAGGATCACTTCTTGCGATGTTTAACCGCGGTCAGTGGACGATTGTGCCGCAGCTGGCGCAGTAAAGCCACGAACTCCTCGGCCCCTTTTGGATCGTATTCCGTGTTCTTCAGGAGCAGCTCGCGGGTCATGAGCTTTGGCTTCCCCGAGAGCGGCGGGCGTTTGCCATTCGAAGCGCCAAGCGTCTTCTTGCGTTGCAGTTTCGTCACTTCTTGATCTTACCGCCGTTGCGTCACACCCGCAGTTCGCCCAGCCGCTCTTTAACGAATGACAGCACCGCCCCCGGCGCCGCCACCCCGTCAAGCGGGACTTGCAGCACCCCGGCAGGCGTGAACTGTGCGCCTCGAGTGCGGCTCACCAGATTCATCAGTTTCGCCGGGTCCACGCGCGTCTGCTCGTGAAATTTGATCTGCAGCGCCCCGTGGCGGCGGTCGATGCGCTCGATGCCCAGCTTTTCGGCGGCCGACTTGAGTGCGGCATATTCCAGCAGGTTCCGGACAGCCTCGGGAACGGGGCCGTAGCGGTCTTCGAGTTCCTTGGCGATGCGCTCGCGCTCCTCGGGGTCGTGCGTGGCGGCGATGCGGCGATAAGCGCGCAGGCGCTGGTTTTCGTCGGTGATGTAATCGGTGGGGATGCGGATATCTAGAGCGAGGTTGAGCGCGGAGTGAATCTCGGCCGGCACCTCCTCTCCCTTCAGCTCGCGCACGGTTTCCTCGAGCATGCGCGTGTACATGTCGAAGCCCACGGCGTTGATGTGGCCGTGCTGCTCGCCGCCCAGCAGGTTGCCCGCGCCGCGCAGCTCCAGATCGAGCGCCGCAATTTTGAAGCCCGCACCGAGATCGCTGAACTCTTTGAGCGCGGCCAGCCGTTTGCGCGCGACTTCCGAGAGTTCGGTGTCGGGCTGGACTAGCAAATACGCATACGCGCGGCGGTTCGACCGGCCCACGCGCCCGCGAAGCTGATAGAGCTCCGAGAGCCCGTACTTGTCCGCATGCTCGATGATCATGGTATTTGCCAGCGGGATGTCGAGGCCGTTTTCGACAATCGTGGTGGAAACCAGAATGTCGTACTCGTGGCGCATGAAGCGCAGCATCGTGCTCTCCAGTTCCTTTTCACCCATCTGGCCGTGACCCACGCCGATGCGGGCCTGGGGCACCAACTCCTGGGGCATCGCGGCCCGCGCCCAGATGGAATCGATGCGATTGTGCACGAAATACACCTGCCCGCCGCGATTGAGTTCCAACTCGAGCGCCGACCGGATCATCTCCGGCTGCATCGGCGCGACCACGGTCTGAATAGCCAGCCGGTCCTTGGGCGGCGTCTCGATCACCGACATATCGCGCAGCCCCAATAGCGACATGTGCAGGGTGCGGGGGATCGGTGTCGCGCTCATGGTGATCACGTCCACGGTTTGCTTGAGCTGCTTCAGCCGCTCTTTGTGCTTGACGCCGAAGCGCTGCTCTTCGTCCACGATCACCAGGCCGAGATCCTTGAACTCGACGTCTTTAGAGAGCAGCCGATGCGTGCCGATCGAGATATCGACTTTGCCCTCGGCCACGTCGGTGACAATCTGCTTCAGCTCTTTTGCCGGGACGAAGCGGCTGAGCATTTCGACGCGCACCGGGAACGGCTGGAAGCGGCGCTTGAACGTTTCGAAGTGCTGAAAGGCGAGGACAGTGGTGGGTGCAAGGATGGCGACCTGCTTGCCGTCTCCGAGCGCCTTGAACGCGGCGCGCATGACGACTTCGGTTTTTCCGAAGCCCACGTCGCCGCATAGCAGGCGATCCATGGGCTCGGCGTTTTCCATATCCCGCTTGATGTCCACAATGGCAGAGCGCTGGTCGCGGGTCTCAGTGAACTCGAATGCGTCTTCGAATTCGCGCTGCCAGTTGCTGTCGGAGGAAAAAGCAAAACCTTTGGCGAGCCGGCGCTGGGCATAGAGCTTGAGCAGTTCCTCGGCCATGTCGCGCATCCTGGCTTTGACGCGCGTTTTGGTGCGGGTCCAAGTAGCTCCGCCCATGCGGTCGAGCTGCGGCGCCGCGTCGCCCGCCCCGCGGAAGCGCTGCACCAGATCCATGTGCGTAAGCGGTACGTAGAGTTTGCTGCCGCCGGCGTATTCGAGCAGCATGTAATCGCCCTTGGCCTCGCCCTGGTCAATGGAGCGCAGTCCGACGAAGCGGCCCACGCCGTGTTCCGCATGCACCACGTAATCGCCCGGCTTGAGATCGAAGGTCTCGGCGGAGAAAGTGGCCAGATGCGACTTTCCACCTGCCGGCCGCGCGACGAGGTCCGGCGTCTCGAACAGGTCTTCCGATCCGAAGACCGCGAGCTTCGAATCCGGGAAAATCGAGCCGCGCTCGATGCCGCCGCGAATCAAATAAATGCTGGCCACGGAACCGGCCAGGTACGCGCGCTCGGCGAGATATTGCGGCGTGCCGTCGGACTGATCGATACCGAGCTGGTAAGCGATCGCGTACTCGTTGAAAATATCGGCCAGGCGCTCGATCTCGCCCGCCGACGCCGCGAAGAACGCCACGCGTGATCCGGATTCCACCAGGCCGCGGGCCTCGGCAATGGCCACCTGCATGTTCCCGTGGAAGGACATCGAGGGGCGTGTGGGAATGTGGAGCGCGGAGGCCGGAGGCGGCTCGGTGGCGTCTGGCTCCGGAGCGCCCGGCACGGTTGCCAAGGGCAGCGTGGGGATGGAGATATCGAGTTCGCGAAGTTCCAACTGGGCATGGTTGGGGCGCGCGGCGGCCAGTTCTTCCCAGCGGTAGAAAACTTTTTCGGGCGGGCAGAGCGCGGGGCGCTCGGGGTCCTCCAGACGCTTCCAGAAGCGGTCGGAGGCGGCGCGGATTTGTTCCGGCTCGTCCAGGATCACGATCGGGTTTTCGAGCAGATCGAACAGCGAAGCAGTAAAGGGGCGGACCAGCGGGCGCAGCAGCTCCCAGCCGGGAAACGTTTCGCCAGGCAGCGGGAGGTCACGGGCAGGGATGCCGGCTTCGCGCAGCTGCTCGGTTAACTCGGCCAGTACCGGACGCGACTTCTGAAATTCGGTGAGCGGCAGCAGCGTGCACTCGGGGATTTTCATCACCGACCGCTGCGATTCCACCTCGAAGCGGCGGATGGAATCGATCTGGTCCCCGAACATCTCGATGCGCACCGGTTTGGCGGCTTCGGGCGAGTACACATCGACAATGCCGCCGCGGACCGAGTACTCCCCCACCATCTCAACCGGATCGCGTTTCTCGTAGCCGATGCTTTCGAGATGCACGATCAAATCTTCGAGCGGAATTTCGTCGCCGGCGCGCAGGGTCAGCGCAAGCTGCCGGTAGAAATCGGCGGGCTCGATGCGCTGCATGGCCGCGGCCACGGGCGCTATGGTGATGGGAAGGGCGCCGGTGGCGAGCCGCCATAAACCGGTGGCGCGCTCCTCCAGAATCTCGGCGTGCGGCGACATGCGCTGCGCGGGCAGCACGTCGAGCGCAGGCAGCAATTGCGGCGCTTGCCGGTCGCGGCTGGAGACCAGCAGGTGGAAGAGTGTCGTCATGGCTTCGCCGAGCGTCTCCGCCTGTTGATTGCCGGCGGTGATCACAATGAGCGGCCGCTCGGTCAACTGCCACAGCAGCACCGAGTAGAGCGCTTTGGCAGTGGTGGTGAGCCCGGAAAGCGGCGGCAGCGGCTGCTTAAGCGCCGCCCGCTGCAGCAATTCCTGAAATGCCGGATGGCGGGCGAGTCCCGAAAACAGATCGCGAATTGCAGGATGAATCAAGGGATTAGCGCGCGAGAATAGTTTCCACGATTCCTGTTGTTGAATAACCCGGCTCGAGGCTGAGGGCCATCACCTTGCCGCCGGCGGCTTCCACTTCCTCGCGGCCCGCGATCCAGTGCGCCCAATCCGCGCCCTTCACCAGAACGTCGGGCAGCACGGCGGCAATCAGCTCGCGCGGCGTGTCTTCGTCGAATAACGTAACGGCATCCACGGCTTCGAGCCCCAGAGCGACTTCGGCGCGCTCGCGCTCCCCGATCAGCGGACGCAATGGACCCTTCAGTCGGCCCACGCTCGCGTCAGAATTGAGGGCGAGGATCAGGATGTCGCCCAGCGACCGCGCTTTCTCGAGCAGCCGGATATGGCCGGGATGCAGCAGGTCGTAACAGCCGTTGGTGAAGACCACCGTCTTGCCCGCGGCTTTCCAGCCGGCGCGCGCCTCGACCAATTCGTCGCGGCCGTAAAAAGTTCCCACACTTTCAATGTAGGACACGCGCTTCTGCCTGTCCATCGCTGGGTGTCAATTGCTGGGGATCACTCAATTGTCTCCAGTGCCCTCTCAGCGCTGCGCGAATGCCACCACTGCCGCAGCCCGAGGTCCGCCGCTATAACACCCGCCGCATTGTAACCGCACAGGCCTGTGATATTTCCGCCAGGATGCGTCGAGCCGCCGCACAGGTAGAGACCGTCCACCGGCGCGCGGTATTCCCCGGCTCCGGCGAACGGCCGGTTGTAACCGACTTGACCATTTGCAAACGATCCCACCAGCAAATCGCCTCGACGCATGTTGGGGAGCTGGCGCTCGGTATCGAGCGGCGACCGGCAGAGCCAGTCGAGCACCGCCCCTTCGGCCAGATTCGGCGCGTAGTCTGACCATCGCGCAAGCGCGCGCCGCGCATGCTTTTCCTTTTCCGCGTCCCAATTGGCCGCCGAGCCGTGCAGTGCATACGGAAGCTTCTCCCACAGAAACGCGGT
>Ga0137403_10009994_pt1 | contig 10527 bp, 9 predicted proteins | sample CZOMad2_1_16fung_FD_122057 | JGI IMG/M metagenome (GOLD analysis project Ga0137403, IMG submission 122057) | Vadose zone soil fungal communities from Angelo Coast Range Reserve, California, USA - CZOMad2_1_16fungal (Hybrid Assembly) | ecosystem: Environmental > Terrestrial > Soil > Vadose zone... | reverse complement strand
CGTGGACGATTTGATCGTGCGCCCGCTGGCTGAAAACGAGTTGCGCGCGCGCGTGGCCAACCTGCTGCGCCTGCACCGCCTCTCGCTTGAACTCAAGAGAGAGCACGATCGCGTCCTGAAACTTTCTGTCACGGACGACGTTTCGGGTTTTAACAACACACGTTACCTGCATCGTTACCTCGATCGTTTCCTGAGCGCGCCGGATGCGCACGACCAGGAACTGTCACTCGTGTTTTTCGACCTGGACAATTTCAAGCGCGTGGTGGATACGCATGGTCATCTGCTCGGCAGCAAGGTTTTGAAAGAGGTGGCCCAAACCATCCATCGGGAGTTGAACGAGGATGATCGCGTCGTGCGTTATGGCGGCGATGAATTCGTCGTGATTCTGCCGCGCCAGAACAAAGGCCAGGCGCTGGCCAAAGTGCAGCGCATGAAACGCGCGCTCATCCGGACTCCATTTTTGCACAAGGAAAAAATCAACGCCCACGTCACGGCATCGTTTGGCCTCGCGACTTTTCCGCACGACGCCCGGGACAAGCGGGAATTACTGGCGGCGGCGGATGATTGCTTATTCCGCAGCAAGGCGGACGGAAAAAACCGAATTTCGGTTTGCGGCGCGCCGCGTAAAACCCGGCCCGAAGAAGCAGCCTGGACTTTGGCGGAGTAGTGGCCCGGGCATCTTGCCGGTCAGTTTTGAAGGAAAGGTCTTTTCCAAAACCAGAACACACGGGCAAGATGCCCGCGGCACCAACTCAGTAACCATACTCGACGTTCGCGGAATTTCAGTTAAGTTCCGGCATCCTTTTTAATGAGTAAGGGTGATTTTTCAACGGAATCTGTGGGTGAGCGCGAGTTGTCCGCCGGCAATCGCGCCTACGCGATTTTGCGCAATCGCGATCTTCGGCTCTACCTCAGCGGCCGCCTGATCGCCATCATCGGCCAGCAAATGCTCGCGACAGCGGTCGGTTGGGAGCTTTTCCATCGCACACATTCGGTAATGAACCTGGGACTTGTCGGCTTGACGCAGGTCACGCCGATGATTCTGTTCACGCTGCCCGCCGGGCATGTGGCCGACAATTACAATCGCAAACGCATCATTACCCTCATGACCTTCGTCGCGGCCATTGCGAGCCTCGGCCTTGCCATCATTTCCAAATACCAGGCGCCCGTTGTTTGGATGTATGTGTGTCTCTTTGTGACCGGCGCCGCGCGGACGTTCCTGAGCGCCGCGAGCGCTTCGTTCCTTCCGGCATTGGTCGAACGAAAAGACTTGTCGCGAGCCGTCAATTGGAGCGCGACCACCTTTCAATTTTCTTCCATCGTGGGTCCGACCGTCGCCGGCGCCCTCATTTGGCTGGCCGGCAAACAGGCCTACCCCATTTACGCGATCAACGTGTGCGCGTCGCTGATCTTTTGCGGCCTGATGACCCAGATCCACACCCATCATGTGGTGGCGGTCCGGGAAAAAATGTCATTCAGAACGCTGCTGACGGGGTTCGATTTCGTTTTCGCCAACAAAATCATTCTGGGAATCATCACGCTCGACATGTTCGCCGTTTTGCTCGGCGGAGCAACGGCGTTGCTGCCGGTTTATGCGGATTTGATTTTAAAAGTGGGTCCGGTGGGGCTCGGTTTTCTCCAGGCGGCCCTGCCAGTGGGATCATTGTTGTGCACCTTCATCCTTGCCCATCGTCCGCCAATACAAAAAGCCGGCCATTCGCTCCTGTGGGCAGTAAGCGCTTTTGGCGTGGCGACCATCGGGTTCGGGCTTTCGCGCTGGTTCTGGCTTTCGTTCCTGATGCTGTTCCTTTGCGGCGCTGTGGACAATATCAGCGTGGTCGTCCGGCACACGCTCGTTCAATTGCTCACGCCTGACGACAAACGCGGCCGCGTTTCGGCTGTGAACAATCTTTTCATCGGCACCTCCAATGAAATGGGCGAATTCGAATCGGGCACCGTGGCGCATTTACTCGGTCCGGCCATCGGCAATACGGTGGCGGTGGGCACGGTGATTTCGGTGGTGGCCGGAGGTTTTGGAACGATTGCAGTCGTCGTCGCCATCGCGCTCATTTTTCCGCAGATTCGGAAATACGGACGGCTGGACGCGTGAAGGATTACTGCACGCCGGGATTCCTGGCGAAAGCAGCCTGGTAGCCCTCGACTAATTCCTTGATGCGTCGCGCGTCCGACTTGGTATGCCCATGACTCGCGAGCGGGTCTGAGCCGCCGGAGGATTCAATCAAAATATCCGACCAGATTAATCCCGTCTTGATATGGACGGAGGCGACCTTGCTCATGCTGACGCTGATTTCATCGCGGCTGAACCAAGAACGCTTGTGTCGCGTGACCGCCTGTTCGCTGACTTCGACATAGGTTGGAAAAAGGAAGTTCCCTTTGGTCCAGCGGCTCGCTTTAAAAATCTCGTTCGGCATATTGGAAAGGGGCGGCGAAAATAAGCTTCCGCCGTCCGTGCTCCAACCGTAGGCGATGTACTGCCCCGCGGCAATGCAGGAATGAACCCAACGCGCTTTTTGTAAGGCCACCCTTTTGACATATGCAGATGGGGTGAAGCGCCCAATATCCAAGGCTCTCGCCCGAGAGTAAGTTTTCCAAAATGGGCAACCATTTAAATCGGATTCCTGATTTCAACATTTTATGAGCAAAGAAAGCAACGGAGAATTGAATGTCACTCGCGAACGAATGGTCCAGTTGTTAAATGAGGACCTGGCGGGGGAATATCAGGCCATCATCGCGTATGTTGTCTATAGCCAGGTGCTGAAAGGCGCCGCCTATTCAGACATCGCGCGGGAGTTGGAGGCTCACGCCGCGGAAGAACTGGCTCACGCCATCAAGATCGCCAAGCAAATTGATTATCTCGGCGGCATGCCGGTGGTGGTGCCCAAGCCCGTCAAGACCTCCAGAGAAGCCACCGAAATGCTCCGCGCCGACTTGCAAAATGAACGGGAAACAGTTGGCCGTTATCGCGAACGCATTCGCCAGGCGGAAGCAATGGGCGAATTTGCCCTCAGTGAAATACTTCGCGGGATTATCGCCCAGGAACAAGAGCATGAAATTGATTTAAGCTCGGCGCTGGGCATCGAAGTGCCACCCGCGATCAATCCGGGAGATAAAAAAAGTTCGGAACACGAAGGAAAGCCGGCGACGTCGAGGCATTGAGTTCCCCAAGCCAACGTTCGCAGGCACGCTCGCCCATCCACGTAATCAAGTGCTGGACTTGAGACGCTGCTTTTAGCGAAAATGGAGCGTGATGTTTAGGCGCTTGAACGTCCTGTTGCTGGCAGCCGCACTTTTGTCCGGCTGCCGTACTGCTCCCACTCCAACCGGCACTGGTTTCTCCCATTTCGTCGGCGTGGCTGATTTTTCAATATTCAGTCGATCACAAAATGAAAACGGCGAAACAGTTTTATTGTCGCCCCCAATGAAATCGGGAATTCCGTGGAACGAACTCATCGTTTCCTGGAATGCGGATGCACCGTCGGGAACTTTTTTAAAAATTGAGGCGCGAGCGCTTTTATCAGACCACGCCACGACCTTTTACTCACTGGGAAATTGGACGCTCGACAAAGGACGCTCGAGTGCACGCAACCAGAAGGATGCCGATGGCACTGTGGACACCGACACGCTGGTTTTGAAGCAGCTGGCGGATGCCGCTCAAATTCGCGTGACACTGGGCGGAACGAACGGCGCGCAGCCGGCCTTGAAATTTCTGGGCGCCTCCTTTGCCAATACCCGTATCGCGCCCGCTCCATCGGCGCCCCATCATGCCGCATGGGGAAAAATCGTCAGCACTCCGGAACGATCGCAGCATGGTTATCCCAACGCGAAAGGCTGGTGCAGTCCCACGTCGCTTTCGATGATGCTGGCTCACTGGTCCGAAACCCTGAACCGCCCGGAGATGACCTTGACCGTGCCGGAAGTGGCAAACCTGGTCTATGACTCCGATTATGCCGGCACGGGCAACTGGGCGTTCAATGTGGCCTTCGCCGGCAGCTTCAATGGCATGAGAAGCTACGTGACGCGGCTGGATGACATTTCGGAAGTGGAAGACTGGATCGCGGCAGGCATTCCAGTGATTCTTTCCGCGCGCTGGGACTGGTTGAAGCCGGGCCGCCCGTATGATCCCGTCGGCCATTTGATCGTTTGCATTGGCTTCACCGAGGACGGTGACGTGGTCATCAATGACCCGGCGGCGCATTTGGACCGGGGCCAATCGGTTCGGCAAATTTACCAGCGCGCTGATGTCATCCATTCGTGGTCAAAATCACACCAGGCCGTTTATCTCGTCTATCCTACAAACGCGGAAATTCCTCCCGATCGCTACGGTCACTGGCAGGCCGATACTCGGAACGCCGATCACTTTTCCAAATAGCGAATCACCGCCTCGGTTCGTGTCCGAACATTCAGCCGATCGAAAAGTTTTTTAATATGGCCATGCACGGTCCACAGGCTGATTCCCATCGCCTGCGCGATTTCCTTGTCCACACATCCTTTGCTCAAGAGCAGCAGGACTTCGTTTTCCCGCGGCGTGAGCTTGGAAAGCGAATCGGAATGCTGGCCCGCGCGCGGGCGCAACAGGCCTTTGAAAAAAAGATTCACGGACTCAAGAATTTCTTCAACGGAAGTTGCGGCAAATTTTCCCGCCTTGAGCATCGGGTCCAGAACACTCGCCGGTTCGACGCGCTTGAGCATGTATCCATTCGCTCCGCCGGGTGTGGAAACAAACATATGATCGCCATCCACGGAAACGGAATAAGCCAGGGTCAGCGCGCCCGAGGGCAGCGCGTTTAATCCCCCGGGAAATGGAATTCCCATCCGCTCGGCAAGGCTGCGGTTCAGCAAAACCAGCTTCGGTTTTTGCGCCGCCGCCACTTGCGCGAAGGCTTCGGGTGATTCACACGGCACCGCGCAAAATCCGGATTGATGATTGATGCACCAGGTCAAGGCGCGCCGCAAGCCGGGGTCAGTTTCCACAATCACCACGCGGTGCCGCTCCGCCGGCGCCGGTGCGGGAGCGACTTCGATACTCGCCAGCGGCCCCACGAGGGTATGCACGGTTGTGTACGTCCACATGATGGGATCTGCGCACCATTCAAACGCCACGATCAATTCGCGGGGGAACAGCTTGCCCGCCGCCTCCCAGCCTCGCTTGACAATCGCGCAATAAATCCGCCCCGCAGCGCCCGCCGCACCCTCCGGCTCGGAAGTTCCCAATGGAAAAAAATAGGCGCTGCCGGCGTGGCCAATCCGCGCGGCAAACGACTTTTCCGGCTCGCGGGAAGCCGGAAAACGGTAGCGCCGAACCAGCAGTTGCTCCTTCCAGAATCGCGCGTCGGTCCTCGGAAAACCGGATTGATCTTTTTCGTTCTTCAACGCGGCGTCCCAGCCTTCCGCAATGATGGTCTCGTAAATGGCCTTGGCTTCGAGGGCAGCGGCTTCCCGGTCCGGCGTGGTCAGCGAAAATGTATGACGGCGTCCCTGATGCTGGATTTTCACCGACCAGCCCTCCACCTTCAAATGCCGGCCGCCGCGCGTGTAGGTATTCCTGAAAAGCCGGTCCGACCAGAGATTTGAAGCCGCCGCGCCGCCGTTCGATCTGGCCTTCGGTTTGATTTTGCTTGGACGGCGCTTGGACATCGCCACAAAAGAAGCCTATTTGGGTGCATCTGTCAAACGCGGGGCCAGCAATGGGTGTGATTTGAATTGATGGTCAGCCCGCCTGCATCAATTACAAATCCCCTGAACCCTGAGCACCCCCTCCCCCCTTTATTCACTTTGATATACTTTGATACACCGTTATCCACTTTGAGCCGGTCATAGCCCAAGGCCGTGATTTTCATGTTATTAGTCTTCATCACTTGGATTCACTTTGATTCACTGCATTTGGATAATTGTAAACCGCCCCGTGTTCCACCCATTTTCCAAACGGCGATTCAACTGCTCCCGAATCTCTTTCGGCAACCGCGCAATCTTTCCATGTCTTGTTTTCATGTCATTCCCTTTTTAACCGCAGATTAACGCAGATGGACGCAGATGAGAGCCGGACGTGCCGGCGGGACGCCGGCGCTCCCAGGGGCCACATCCTCGATCCGCACATCCACCTTTTTGTCTTCACGACCGCGATTTAAACACAGATCCTTTCCGCGGAAAAACTTACGGTAAGGTTTTTCATTCTACTCCAAAAACCACTTTTGCATTCGCAACATGCTCACCTACAGCCATTTGAACAAATGCGAAACGGTTTCGCATTTCTCACGTGTGCAACGTTATAGAAGAATCACGAGTCTAAAATACTCGACCATTACTTGGAATCACACCCGCCAGCTATAACAGATTTTTATTCCGGTTTGGGAACAGGCGTCTCGCGATAAGGATCTGTTTTTTGAAGGCGGCTGGCGGCTGCTTTATCCAGCACGATGGTGCTGTTGGGATGGAGTTGCAACGCCGTGGCGGTGACCGCCGCGGTCACAGGACCTTCGAGGGCCTTGGACACAATCTCCGCTTTTTCCAGGCCGGTGGCCAGCAAAAGGCATTGGCGCGCTTCCAAAATGGTTCCGATTCCCATCGTGATCGCCTCGCGCGGCACTTGGGCGGGCGCGGGAAATAACGGAGCGTTTTGCGCGCGAGTCGCACGTGAAAGCGCCTGCACCCGCGTGCGCGAATCGAACGCCGAGTCCGGTTCGTTGAACCCGATGTGGCCATTGAGCCCGATCCCCAGTATCTGTAAATCAATGCCCCCGTTCCTGGCAATCAGCGTCTCGTAATAGGCACCTTCAGCCTCCAAATCCGAAGCCATGCCGTCCGGAAGGTGCGTGTGGCGCAAGTCAATATTCACGCGGTCAAAAAAATGATGCCGCATGAAATAGTGATACGAACGCGGGTCATCCGCCGCCAGCCCAATATATTCATCGAGATTGAACGTGCTGCAGCGGGAAAAATCCAATCCGTCTTCGTGATGCTTTCGCACCAACTGGTCATAAACCGGCTGCATGGTGAGGCCGGTTGCCAGGCCCAAAACCACACGCGGTTCAGCCAGCAACGCTTGCGCGATGACATCCGCGACCGTTTGCGCCGCCATCTCCGCGTTGGGTTGAATGATGATTTCCATTAGAACGTATCCACCCAAATTACCTTATTAAACATCGATAGATATCCCCTGTATTAGGGGGTAGAAACCCCCATTTTCAGAGCAGCTAGTGATTTTTTATCAATTCTTCGGCGCCACGCGGCGCGGTGCGGGAAGCCTGTTGGTCCAGGATTCTTTTCGCGCCGCCAACCACGCGTTCCCAGTCAAACGCCGGGCCAGGATCCGTTTTGTTCGTCTGGATATGATAATGTCCCAGAACGCCCTGGTAATTTTTCAATTCATCGTTCGGCAATTTTTGCGGGATCAGTTTCCCCTGCGCGTCCACCGGGTAACGGCATTGCAGTTTTGGAAACACTTTGCAAAGCGCCGCGGTCAGCTTCGTCAACGCCGCATATTGTTCCGGCGTGAAATCATATTGCACGAGGTCCTCGCCCTGAATCGTGCCCCGCACCGGCTGCGCGCGGGCCGGATGACCAACAAAATTCCTGGTCCGCTCACCACCATCGCCAAACCTATCCGGTATCGTGATGGTCGTCTGGCCGCCTGCGTTGGTGTGATACCACTGGTCGAGCACGTTCGTTCCGGTGGCCGGATAAGCGCCGATGTTCGCAATCTCGATCCCAATCGAGCGATCGTTTGAGGTGGTCGCGTGGAAGGCGCGTTCCTTCAAGTCGAGCGTTTGATAAATGGTCCCGTCCAAATCGACCATGAAATGCACGCTCAAATCCCGATCATCCTGCAAGACCATAAAACAGGTTCGACTGGTTCCACAGACATCGAAATGCATCACCAACTGGTCCACGACATTTCGCAGCAACGGCAAATCCCAGCCGCCGCCGCGGACTTTTTCAATTTGCTCCGGCGTCAGCGATGCGGCACGCAGGCTGTAGCGATTTGGCGATCTCATGCCTTTGACTTCAGCGCTGGTGGTAGCCCAGTCCGATTTTTCCAGCGGCGCGAACCTCCGCTCCACGCGATAACCATCGTACCCGCCGGGATCCATCCACAAAACCACTGGTGAACCCGTGTGGAAAAATTGTCCTGCCGCCACGATCTCATCGCCCCGCCGCGGCTCCGCCTGCCCGGCGCGCGGCATCGTGCCGCAACCCGCGGCCAGGAGCGACGCTCCCATCACGAACAACATCGCGCCGGCACTTCGCCGTTTAATTTTAGAAACAATTTTTATTGGATTCATGATCTTCGCAGGTTCACGGTTGCTTTCGTTTGGCCAGCGGCCGGTAATTGACCCCCATCGCGTCGAGACGCCTTTCGTTCAGCGCGGCGCGGGCCTCAAAATCCGGCCAGTCACGCGTTTCTTTCGGGGACCAATCCACTTCCGACAATGCGCCGAGCCGCGGAAACATCATGTATTCGACGTGACGCAGGTTGGGAACGTATTCCGTCCACAAGTTCGCCTGGCCGCCGAGGACGTGGGAGTGGAATTCCGGCGGGAGATTCGTCGGCATGGGATCGAAGGCATAAACCTGTTCCAACGGCAGAAAGCCGCCGATCGCTTTGGGCTCCGCGATGCGGTTGGTGGATTGGTAATGGTCGAAGTAGCAATACTTCGTCGGCGTCATGACGACGTCGTGTCCGCTGGCGGCGGATTCCGCGCCGCCGCCAATCCAATCCATCAATGCCGCGCTCGGCGCGAGGCCGCCCTCGCGGATTTCGCTCCAGCCAATGAGACTTTTGCCGTCCGCGTTTACAATTTTTTCAATGCGCCCAATAAAATATGCCTGCAATTCGCGCTCGTCCTTCAAATGCTCCGTCTTGATTCGCAACTGGCACTCGGCACACGCCATCCAGTTGGATTTCACGACTTCATCGCCGCCAATATGAATGTATTTTCCGGGAAATAATTTTGTCACTTCCGACAATACATTTCCGAGAAAAATGAACGTCGCATCGTTGCCTGCGCAATAAACGCCACGAAAAATTCCACCCTTGCGCGGCAGGTTTTCAACTTTTATGCCGGGACACAGAAATTGCGGATACGCCTTGAGCGCCGCCGCGGAATGGCCCGGCATTTCAATTTCCGGAACAATCGTGATATGACGCGCGGCGGCGTAGGCCACCACTTCGCGAATCTCCTTTTGCGTATAGAACCCGCCATAACGCCCGCGCTTGTCGTAAGCCGTCGCGGATTTTGGATCGAGGCCGAATCCGACGTCATCGCGCCAAGCGCCGACGCTGGTGAGCTTGGGATATTTTTTAATCTGAATGCGCCAGCCCTGGTCGTCCACCAAATGCCAGTGAAACGTGTTTAATTTGTAGAGCGCCATCGCATCCAAAACCTGTTCCACTTCCTTTTTAGTGAAAAAATGGCGGCTCACATCGAGCATGAAACCGCGCCAGGCAAAGCGCGGTTGGTCTTTGATTTCAACGCACGGTATTTGCCAATTTACTTTGGCCGCCAGACTGGCCACAAACTTTGCCGGCGCGTCCAACTGCGTAATATCTGCCTCTTTAGGGTTGAAGAAAATATCCGGCGGCAGCAGTTGGAGCAGCGATTGTGTTCCGTAAAAAATTCCTGCCGGTGTCGCGGCGCGGATGACCACGTTGCTCGCTGTCACCGAAAGCTCATATCCTTCACCTGGCAGGCCCTCGCTGTTCGCCTTCATCAGCACGATCGCACCGGCCGAATTTTTACCCAGGGGTTTAATTTTCACGCGGAAACCGGTCGCGGGACGCAAACGGTTCGCGAGCAGTCGCGCTTCATTCTTGAATTCCGTATCACACTGAATACGAGTCGCGGCAGTCAACTGGAAGTGCCCTTCCCTTTCCTCGACCTGGGCGGGCGCCGGAATGATCGATGTGGCATTGGCAGCATGAATAAATGAGCAATGAATCGCGACGAGTGTGGTGAGTAGGATTTTTTTCATAGAATGGTTCATCAATGTCCGCCCGCAAAATGTTCCTCGATTTCTTCCAGGGTTTTTCCCTTCGTTTCCGGCAGGAAGAACGTTGCCGTCACAAAATAAACCACCGTGCAACCGGCGAATATGAAAAACATCGTGGCGTAGCCGTATTGGCCCACGGTCGGCAGGAACACGCCGGCGATGGTCGTGGACACGGCAATGTTGATCAGCAGCGCCACACTCATTCCATTGGAGCGGATGCGGGTCGGCATGAGTTCGGAAAGCGCCAGCCAAACACAGACACCCGGCCCCACGGCAAACGAGGCCATGAAGCAATAAATCAAAACCGCCGTGAGCCAGCCATTCCGCTCGGATGGCACGGGGGTAATCAACGCGTGTTCAATCTTCAAGGGCGCGACACGCCCGGCGGCAAGGTTGGAAAACGGATGTTTGATGAGCGCGACAACCTTCGTGGCCGGCACGCAACTCTCCCGGTCCATCACCAACCGGGCACCCAGGTCGTCGGAGCGGACGACTTTGGTCGCGGCATGAAAATCGCCA
>Ga0137403_10009992_pt1 | contig 10527 bp, 6 predicted proteins | sample CZOMad2_1_16fung_FD_122057 | JGI IMG/M metagenome (GOLD analysis project Ga0137403, IMG submission 122057) | Vadose zone soil fungal communities from Angelo Coast Range Reserve, California, USA - CZOMad2_1_16fungal (Hybrid Assembly) | ecosystem: Environmental > Terrestrial > Soil > Vadose zone... | reverse complement strand
ATCGGTTGGGACATCGCGCCGTTGCTCGCTATCGTTGCGACGCCAAGGAGTGATCATGACCAAGCCGATACCAGGGCCTGACGAATGCCTTCGGGGCAAGGTGGCCGTGGTCACCGGCGCTGCCCGTGGGATCGGCCGTGCCACGGCCATCGCCCTCGCCCAAGAGGGTGCGAACATCGTCGGTATCGACATCAGCGCCCCCGTGGACATGCGCTCCGGTGTCGAGGCAGCGAGCCCTGATGAGTTGAAGGAAACGGGACAGTTGGTCCAGGCGGCCGGTGGCCGCTGGCTGGGGATCAAGCTCGACCAACGCAACCTTCCCGCGCTGCGAGCGGCTGCTGTAGAGGCGGAGCGCGAGTTCGGCGGCATTGACATTTTGTTCGCCAATGCAGGGATTCAAGCCTTCAAACCCCTGCTTGAGATGGAAGACGAAGACTGGCATACCCAAATCGACGTCAACCTCACTGGCACAGCGAACTCAATCCGCGCCTTTGCGCCTTATCTAGTGAAGCGCGGCAGCGGACGAATCATCGTGAGTTCCTCGACGCAAGGCCGGCATGGCATGAAGAACGGCGCAGCTTACTCTGCCTCAAAATGGGGGATTATTGGCCTGATGAAGTCGGCGGCGCTGGAATTCGGGACATACGGCATTACGGTCAACGCCGTTGTTCCCGGCTTGATCGACACGCCACTGACCCGCCACAAGGAGCGTTACGCCCAAGCGCTCCAAGCAGCCGGTAAGACGCCAACCGGCTCGTCCACAGACGAGGAAGAGGCCCGAAAGGTTCTTACCGCCAAGACACCGCTCGGCGTCCCATGGATCGAGCCCGAAGACGTCGCGCCTGTAGTGGTCTTCCTTGCCTCCGACGCTGCGCGCATGGTTTCGGGCGCAACGTATGATGTTACCGGCGGCGACAGCGCCAACAATACTGCGTGATTAAGACATTAGCGGGACTTGGGGGCAAATCGTTGTCAATTATCGAAAACCAACAAATTCGAGACTTCGCCCGCATCCGCAGCGGAGTGCCGTCAATACAAGAGTCCGTAAGGGCGCAAGGGTGGAGAGCCGCCGGCCGTGCGCTGATCTCGGGGTACGTGGATTCCTATACTTTGTTGAACTTCGGGGTCTACGCCTCGTTCATGAGCGGTAACACGACGTCTGCCGGCTTGCATGCCGGACATGCCAAGCTCGCCGCGTCAGGCCATAGCTTGCTCCCTATTCCGTTTTTTGTGCTCGGCATCTTCATGGGGACACTTCTTGTGCAGGCCATTCCACATCACGAGTTGCCTCGGCATTCCTTGTTGGTAGCGGCCCTGCTCACGCTTGGCATCGCTGCGACTTACTTCGCGTGGCCGGGTTGGCTAAGCATCATGATACTGAGCACAGCCATGGGTATCTTGAACACGTCTATCACCCATGTGGGCGGGCAGGCCGTGAACCTGGGCTTTGTAACTGGAGACTTGAACAATCTGGGCCAGCACCTCTTGATGGGAATCAAGCGCGCACCTGTGCAACAGACTCAGGGTTCATGGGACACTCACTGGCGGCGCGCGGCCCTGTTGGCCGGCATATGGATCTCCTTCCTCATTGGAGCCGTGCTCGGAGCAGCATTGGGGTCTCGCTTCACGATGTGGGCCTTGTTGCTGCCCGTCCTCATGTTATTGGCTTTCGTTATGTTGGAACGCGGCACTCCTTCAGACTCCTAGGGTGGGACAAACGTTTTAGCCGAAACCCATTTCATTCAAGGGCCGGACTAGTCACGAAACCTGACCTATGCGGGTCGGGGCTTCCGACATTTCTCGCGTCGTCGCGTGTGCAGCAACTCAAACTCTGTGATTCTGGGTATCTGAGAGAACCAGTTGCGACCCGAAACCTGTCCAAATGCTGACGGCCTGTCCAGCCGAGGGACATTTTTTCATTAGATCAGAAGCGCCAGGCTGATCACCTAAGTGACTCGCATAAAGGGAGATGCTCAGCCACGTCAGATGTTGTGTCGTTTGGAGAGACGTTTGCATTTGCAGTCTGTCGTGATCGGGGAAAGAACCCAAGCGAAAGTGACAGAGACACAAATCACAGGCGGCCAATAGACCGCGGCCGGTAGTTGACACACAGGGGACAAATTGTATGTGGATCGTTCGACTTGCATTGCGACGGCCCTACACCTTCGTAGTTGTGTCCATACTCATCCTCATCATGGGCGCGCTAGCAATCGTTCGCACACCAACCGATATTTTTCCGAACATCAATATTCCGGTCGTCAGCATTATCTGGAACTATAACGGCCTCGTCCCAGAGGACATGAGCGATCGCATCGTTAGCATCACGGAGCGAGCGCTCACCACTACCGTCGACAACATCGAACACATCGAGTCGCAATCGCTGTACGGAATTGCTGTTGTTAAGGTGTTTCTGCAGCCCACGGCGAACATTCAGCAGGGCATTGCGCAAATTACGGCGGTTTCTCAGACCCAACTCAAGCAGTTGCCTGCGGGATCGACGCCGCCTCTCATTCTTGCCTATAGCGCATCGAGTGTGCCCGTCCTCCAGTTAGCCCTCTCGGGGCAAAACCTGTCAGAGCAAGAGCTCAACGACTATGGCCTGAATTTCATTCGGACGCAGCTCATCACCGTGCCTGGCGCATCTGTGCCCTATCCTTATGGCGGTAAACAACGCCAGGTGCAGGTCGATCTGAATACGACCGCGTTGCAGTCGAAGGGCCTATCTGCGCTGGATGTAGTCAACGCGATCAGCGTTCAAAATCTAATCCTACCGACCGGAACGTCCAAGATCGGCTCCAGGGAATACGATGTTTCCATTCCCAATGCGGCACCGCAGTCGATTGCGGACCTCAACCGAATCCCGATCAAGACGATTGGTGGCACGACGATCTATATCAAAGATGTTGCCTGGGTGCGCGATGGCTTTCCCCCGCAGACGAATATCGTGCGCGTCAATGGACAGCGCTCCGTATTACTGACCATCCAAAAGGCGGGCAATGCGTCAACCCTGAACGTAATCGCCGGCATCAAGGCGCTTTTGCCTCAAATTAAGACCACGGTCCCACCGCAGCTCGATATAGCGCCGCTGGCTGATCAGTCGATTTTTGTTCGTGGCGCGATCAGTGGTGTCGTTCGGGAAACGCTGATTGCCGCGTGCCTGACCGCTTTCATGATTCTCGCCTTTCTGGGCAGTTGGCGAAGCACCGTTATCATCGCGACCTCCATCCCTCTGGCAATCCTGACCTCCATCATTGTGCTTAGCGCGATCGGAGAAACGATCAACATCATGACGCTCGGTGGACTCGCCCTGGCGGTCGGCATCCTGGTAGACGATGCCACCGTCGAGGTCGAGAACATTAATCGAAATCGGGAGCTGGAACCAGAGAAGGACATGGATGAAATCGTTCTGGACAGCGCGTCGCAAATCGCCACACCTGCCTTCGTATCCACACTGTCGATCTGCATTGTTTTTGCTCCGATGTTCTTGCTGTCTGGCGTGGCGCGGTACCTCTTTGTGCCGCTGGCCGAAGCGGTGGTTTTCGCTATGTTGGCTTCTTACCTGCTTTCCCGGACGATCGTCCCAACCATGGCCAAGTACTTGTTGCGGGGAGACAAACAGGAAGGCGCCACCCCAAGCCGCAATCCGCTCGTACGACTTCAGAAGCGTTTTGAAGAGGCTTTCGAGAGGTTTCGTCACAGCTATCGCAGCCTGCTGGAGATTTGCCTCCATCACCGGCGTGCTTTCCTGATTGCGTTTTTCGCGAGCTGCCTTGGCTCTCTCGCGATTCTGATTCCTTGGCTGGGCCGGGACTTCTTTCCCAGCGTTGACAGCGGCTCTTTCAAGCTTCATCTGCGTGCGCCCACCGGAATGCGCATCGAGGAAACCGCTAACCTTTGCGATCAGGTCGAGCGATCGATTCGAGAGCAGATTCCGGCAGGCGAAGTCCAGGAGGTCATTGACAACATAGGTCTGCCGTTCAGCGGCATCAATCTTTCTTACAGCAATTCGGCTCCGGTCGGTACATCGGACGCCGACATTCTTGTGACTCTTTCCGCCAAGCACCATCCCACGGATGACTACATTCATCAGCTTCGTCTGACACTCCCAAAACAGTTCCCGGGTGTGACCTTCGCATTCCTGCCGGCCGACATGGTCAGCCAAATCCTGAACTTTGGCTTGCCCGCTCCGATCGATGTCCAAATCGTGGGAAACGACCTGGAGGGAAACCAGCGCTATGCCAATGCGCTGCTCAGCAAGTTGAAATACGTCACGGGAACAGCAGATCTGCGGATCCAGCAGCCTTTCGATCAGCCTTATCTGCGCTTGAGAGTTGAGCGTACGAAAGCAGAGCAACTTGGTTTCACAGCCCACGATATTGCGCAAAATCTTCTCGTGTCGCTGAGCGGCAGCTTCCAAACATCACCAACTTTCTGGGTCGACCCCAAGAATCGTGTTAGCTATCAGATCGCGACGCAGACGCCGCAGTATCGCACCGACACACTGCAGGATGTTGAGAACATCCCGATCACCGGCACAGACCCTACGGCTCCGCCGTCGCTCATGGCCAGCCTGGTATCAACGCAACGAGGCGCCGGAAAAGCAGCGGTTTCTCATTACAACGTAGCGCCCGTCATTGACATCTTTGGCGCTGCCACTGGACGAGACTTGGGGGGCGTGGCCGGCGACATCAGCAAGATTATTGACGAGACGCGCCAGCAATTACCGCGCGGTTCTCGCGTCGTTGTCCGTGGACAGGTTCAGACGATGCGAGCGTCCTACGTCGGTCTTCTGAGCGGGCTGGTGTTCTCGATCGTGCTCGTGTACCTGCTGATCGTGGTCAACTTTCAGTCTTGGCTGGATCCTTTCATCATGATTTCCGCACTGCCCGCAGCACTCGCCGGCATTGCGTGGTTTTTGTTTATAACGCACACGACACTAAGCGTACCCGCACTCATGGGAGCCATCATGTGCATGGGCGTCGCAACTTCGAACAGCATCTTGGTCGTGAGCTTTGCTACGGAAAAAATGCAGGAAGGAAGCGATTCCATCAGCGCTGCGCTGGAGGCAGGCTTCACGCGTTTTCGCCCCGTGCTGATGACCGCTTTGGCCATGATCATCGGCATGGTGCCTATGGCGCTTGGACTAGGGGATGGCGGGGAACAAAACGCGCCTCTGGGGCGGGCGGTCATAGGCGGGCTCCTTTTCGCCACGGTTTCGACCCTGTTCTTTGTCCCGGCATTTTTCAGCCTTCTGCAGGGTTCGCACCCGCATCCAGCTCAACCGGGATACCAGCACTAAGCAAGAATCTGAGTGGAGTCATTATGTCGCAACAAACTGAAGAGAAAAAACAAGTCGGCGGGCAAACACTCCCATCGAACGATGTGAGAAGACGGCCGCGTCCGCACAGAGGATGGTTGGGCCTGGCGATTACGTTGATCGCCGTCGCCGCCCTGTTGGGCTCAGGCATCTGGTCCCGTGTCAGAGCCCGCACAGCGCTGAAGGTGGAAACGGCGCAAGTCGCCCTCACCGCCGTGTCGGTCGTTTCGCCAAAACAGACTGCGCCCGCAGAGGAGATCATCCTTCCTGGAAACGTGCAGCCATTTATTACCTCACCGATTTACGCACGCACGAATGGATATTTAAGGAAGTGGTACGCCGATATTGGAGCGCACGTTAAGCAAGGCCAACTCCTTGCGGTGATCGAAACTCCGGAAGTCGACCAGCAACTCGAGCAATCGCTCAGCAATCTCAACACCGCAAAAGCGAATCTCGCGCTTGCGGAGATCACCAAGAACCGTTATCAGGGATTACTGAAGTCGAATGCTGTCGCGCAGCAGGATGCGGATAACGCCGTAGGCACCTACAACGCCAACAAGGCAATCGTCGAAGCCAATCAGGCAAACGTCAAGCAACTCCAGGCACTGCAGTCTTTCGAGAAGATTTACGCTCCGTTCGACGGAGTTATCACCGCTCGAAACACCGATATCGGCGACCTGATCAACTCCGGTAGCAGTGGCGGGGTGAAAACCGATCTCTTCCACATCGCCCAACCCGGAAAGTTGCGTGTTTACGTAAACGTCCCAGAGGAATACTCGCAAGGGATCAAAGTCGGCATGACTGCAGATCTCAATCTGGCCGAGTTTCCCGGGCGCAACTTTCAGGGAAAGCTGGTGCGCACAGCGGAAGCCATCAATATGACAACCCGTACGTTGCTGATCGAGGTAGATGTGGACAATCCGACAGGCACGCTGCTCACGGGCTCTTATGCAGAGGTCCACTTGGCGGTCCCGACGCAGGCTTCCACCTTGCTGCTTCCCGTCAATGCCCTGCTATTCCGCTCGGAGGGTTTACGTGTGGGTATTGTAAGGGACGGGAAAGTCGTGCTCACTGCCGTCACTCCTGGCCACGATTTCGGCAATCAAATAGAAATCGTCTCCGGCCTCAAGCCGGATGATCAGGTCATTGTCAACCCGCCAGATTCCATCGTTAACGGACAACAAGTCCAAATTGTTCAGGCAACATTGCCCGGGGATACCAAGTGAATCGCGCTAGAAAGTTGATCTGGGTTGCGCCCTGGCGCCAAACATCTTGCCGGATAGTTCTGTTCGCGATAGCTGCGTGCCAGTTGGCCGGCTGCACGGTTGGACCGAAATATCAGCGCCCGGCGGCAGAGGTTCCGCCAGCTTATAAAGAGGTTGGCGATTGGAAACCTGCCCAGCCGAATGACCAGAATCTCGGCGGCAACTGGTGGGAGATTTTTCAGGATCCTCAACTCAATGCCCTTGAAGCGCAGGTCAACGTCTCCAACCAGAACTTGAAGGCGGCTGAAGCCCAATACACACAAGCTCGTGCAATTCTCCGCTATCGCCGGGCCGATTATTTTCCAACCGTGACCGCCAACCCCGTCGCAACCCGCAGCAAGACGTCCGCCAACCGTCAGCCTCACAGCCCGACATTCAATGGCATTACCTTCAACGATTTTCAGATTCCTTTCGAATTGTCTTACCAGCTCGACGTCTGGGGACGCGTACGCCGCACAGTCGAATCCTATCGCGAGCAGGCACAAGCCAGCGCAGCCGACCTGGCAACCGTGAACTTGTCTATGCATTCCCAGTTGGCCTTGTTTTACTTCCAGGCCCGTGTGCTCGATGCCGAGGAGCAGCTTTTGAACTCGACCGTTACGCAGTACGAACAAGCATTGGAGTTGATCCAGAACAGGTTTGCGGGAGGGCTGGCTTCCGATCTTGAGGTTCAGCAGGCCAGCACGCAACTTGAAACCACTCGCGCGCAGGCCATTGATGTTGGAGTTGCCCGTGCACAGTACGAGCACGCAGTGGCAGTCTTAATTGGCAAGCCCCCGGCGTCCTTCAATCTGGCTCCTCTTCCTCTCACCATGCCTCCCCCGCCGATTCCCGTGGGACTGCCTTCAGAATTGCTCGAGCGGCGGCCTGACATTGCATCCGCCGAGCGCCTCATGGCCTCCGCCAACGCGCAGATTGGGGTCGCCAAGTCCGCCTATTATCCCCTCGTCAATTTGGGGGCGACCGGGGGCTTTGAAAGTGGGGTCATTACGACATTGTTTTCCGGCCCCAGCGTTATCTGGTCGGCCGGACCATCTGCGCTGTTCACGATCTTCGACGTCGGGAGGCGCCGGGCCGCCTCAGACCAAGCCATCGCTGCTTACGATCAAGCTGTCGCCAATTATCGCCAAACCGTGCTGACCGGTTTTCAACAGGTCGAGGACAACGTAGCGGCATTGCGGATCCTCGAGCACGAGGCTCAGACGCAGGAAAGAGCCGTCGGTGCAGCCCAGAAATACCTGGAGCTTGCCATCACGCGTTACAAGGGCGGCGTCACCAGCTACCTCGAGGTGACAACCGCTCAGAGTGCGGCGCTCTCTGCCGAAATCACTGCGGTAAATATTCTCGGCCGCCGCATGGTGGACGCAGTGACGCTGGTTCAGGCTCTCGGCGGCGGGTGGGATCGCTCCGCGTTGCCGGCACGCCCTGAATGCTGCGGCAAACTGACGAGCAATACGAGGTAAGGCTCCCGTGCGGGCCGAACGGTGATTTACAACCATAACCCTGCATTTCGCACAGCAGAATATTCGTCAATCGCAACAATCACGGACAGGGGGATTGCAATCACGCTGGGCATTCCCGCTGAAGTTTGCTACCGCCTTCCTTCAATGGAGATTGCCTCCCGGATTCTGACACCACTGCCACCATGCGGACGCCCGGCGAAGGAGTCGCATTTTGCGAAAAATGCGCAACCGGCCTAAGTCATTGAAATGACATTCCTTTCCGGGCGCTCGTCTTAAGTGCGGTTTGGTATCAAGAATGCCTTTCTACTTCACGAATTGAATTCACGGATCTCTAGAAAGGAGATTTAACTATGTACCGCAAAATGTTCACTGGCATGATCTGCCTGATGCTGTTGGGAATCTTTTTTGTCCCGAAGGGTCGGGCCGACGAATCGGATAAGAAAACGATTGTGACCGTCAAGGGATCGATTCAGATTCCCGGGAAAGTGCTTCCCGCAGGCACCTACGTACTCAAGCTGCTGGATCCAAACGATACCACCCTCGTCTCAGTCTTCAACGCTGACGAGACGCATTTGATTACCACGGTCCAGGGTATTCCGGACTCCCGATTGGAAATTGCAGACAAACTCATCCTTCAGTTCGAAGAGCGGTCCTCCGGCCAACCGGAAGCCCTAAAGGCGTGGTTCTACCCGGGTTACAGCTCCGGCGTCGAGTTTGTTTATCCGGATCAGCAGAAGTAAGGTCTATCCGGAACAGGGGAACTAAGGTTATCCAACGCGGAAATAATGAGTAAGACCTAGGCTCTCGCACCTGGCGCTGCATACGGCGCCAGGCGCTTCCCGGGTCTGCTCCGATGAACCCTACGCGAAGTCGCTTGCCGCAACACTTTGCACAACATGGAAACGGGGTTCGCCGAACTCCATCGACGGAGCTGAACCAGGATAGAAGCCCACGCGATTACCATACCGGCGGCAATGGAAGACTCTAGCCGGCATTCCCGCGACGCGATGAACCTCCAAACACAAGGAACAATGAGGACCGCAGCTATGAGGATTCCAAACTCTCAAATACGACCTACAGATAGGACTCGCCCACAAGCCTGGACGCCAGGCGATAAACGCAGTCACATAATTTGGATTCGCCTTTCCTTGACCGCGTATCTTTTATTGTTTGCAGCCACCCTGCCGGCTCAGACCCCCAGAAGAGGAACTGCCCTCGATCCGTTGCATCAGTTCAATAGCTCACTCGAGGCACTTATCAAGGACGTCTCGCCGAGCGTCGTCCAGGTGCTCGCGACGGGCTATGGCGCCGTCGAGGAAAGCAGTCGCAGTAACATGGGCCTCGCCGTCGAAAAGCAACGGAGCATCGGTTCCGGTGTCATCGTTGATCCTAACGGGTACATTGTGACCAATGCTCACGTCGTCGCGGGTGCTCAGCGGGTCCAAGTGATTCTCCCCACGTTGGCTGCGGATCAATCGCCGCTGCGATCGCTTGTCAGTGCGAGAGGGCAGGTCGTGGAAGCCCAAATCATCGGAACGGACCGCGAACTTGACCTGGCGCTCCTCAAAGTCGATCGAGTTGGCCTCCCTCCTCTTCCCTTTGGAAAGTACGGCAAGCTGCGACAAGGTGAATTGGTCTTCTCATTCGGCAGTCCCGAAGGTTTATCGAATTCGGTCACCTTCGGAGTTGTGAGTTCGACGGCGCGCCAGCTCGATCCCGACAGCTCCATGGTTTACGTGCAAACCGATGCTCCCATCAACCCCGGAAACAGCGGAGGCCCGCTGGTGAATGTCGACGGCGAAATCGTTGGCATCAACACCTTCATTCTGACGGAGTCGGGTGGAAACCAGGGCTTAGGCTTCGCAATACCGAGCTCTGTGGTGAACGTTGCGTACCAGCAATTCCGGAAATACGGCCATTTACACCACAGCGGGGTCGGAATGAGCGTTCAAACGATCTCTCCGAATCTGGCCGCCGGTCTCGGCCTGCCAAGGAATGTCGGATTGGTTGTGTCCGATGTTTTGCCCGGAGGACCGGCTGATCTGGCGGGGCTGAGAGTTCAAGATGTCATATTGGCCCTCAACGATAAGCGGGTGGATAGTCTACCGCTTCTTGCCTTTGATCTTTCCACGCACTCGGGAGGTGAGCAAATTAAACTGCGAGTACTCCGCGGCTCTCAGGAATTGTTATTGGATGTTCCGGTCGTGGAACGTCCACACGAGTTGGATCGCCTGGCCGATTTGGCCAACCCTGTCAATAGCCTCGTCGAGAAGCTGGGCATTCTGGGAATCGATGTGGATAGCCAGATCGCACAGTTGCTTCCCGACGTTCGAGTTTCGTCCGGAGTAGTCGTCGTTGCCCGAGCCGCCGATTCGCGTGGCGCTCACCCTTCCCTTGTCACCGGAGACGTAATCCACGGTCTGAATGGCGCTCCCATCGATAGCCTGAACCGTCTTCGCTCCGGTTTGGATCAATTGAAACC
>Ga0137403_10009991_pt1 | contig 10528 bp, 13 predicted proteins | sample CZOMad2_1_16fung_FD_122057 | JGI IMG/M metagenome (GOLD analysis project Ga0137403, IMG submission 122057) | Vadose zone soil fungal communities from Angelo Coast Range Reserve, California, USA - CZOMad2_1_16fungal (Hybrid Assembly) | ecosystem: Environmental > Terrestrial > Soil > Vadose zone... | reverse complement strand
CATATCAGTGGTCCGCGTGCGGCGGCCTACTTCTTGTTGCTGGCCTGCCGGACCGTCAGCTCGTTCTTGACCGACTTCACGCCGGGTACGCCGCGGGCCATCTCGGAAGCCTTGGCCGCCGCGACGATACTCGGGACCTCACCGGTCAGCGTCACCACGCCCGCGTCAGTGCGCACGTCCACGCTCTTCACCTGCATGTCTTTCGAGAGGCGCGCTTTCACCGCCTTGTCGATGTCTCCGTCCTTCGCGTCCACCATCTTCCGGGTCCCCGGGGCCACCACCTGGAGGTCGTTCTTCACCGACTGCACGCCCTCGATGCCCTTGGCGACTTCACCCGCCGCCGCCTTGGCCTCGGCGGAGTCGACCTTGCCGCGCAGGTGCACGACGCCGCCCTTCATGGTGTCGACGCTGACCTGGGTGCCCTTCACGCGCTCATCCGAGAAAAGGGCGATCTTGGTCTTCGAGGTGATCCAGGAATCGCTGACCGCGGTCTTCGCGTCCTGGGTCATGGTCTTGGCTTTGTCCTTGGTCTCTTCCATCTTGCTCTGCGCGCCCGCGGTCAGCGGAGCCGCCGCGAGAAGCGCGGTGAGGATCGTAGCCGTCGTCATCGTCTTGCCGTACCGCATGGTTGCTTCCTCCTTGAAACGAGTTGGTTGAGTGTTACTTCGGCACCGCCGCATCGTCGGCCGGCCGCGGTGAATCGGAGCCGGCCGGCCGCGAGCGCCCTTCTTCGTCCAGCTGCACAGGCCGCCCGGCGCCCGCCTCACGGTCACTGCGCTCGGCTTCACTCTCCACGCTGCCCTTCCGCGGGCCACGCGTGTCGCGATCGGGATCCTGTAGGTCCTTCCGCCCGATGCGCGGCTCCTCGGTCGTCTTCGACTTTCGCCCCATGACTGTCCCCCTGTGAGCTGCGTGCTTTCTTCACCGCGTGGACGCTATGGGAGGGAGCAAGCGGTGTGCCACCCCGAAAACTCGTGAAGGATCATGCCGATCGGCATTTGCATGGGAGGGCGACGCCTCCGCCGGTAAAGAGTGCCGCGTAGTTTCTTCCGGCGCGGAACACGCGTGAGTTCGACGTTACCCCTGGTCCCGAATGTGCAATCGAGGAGAGATAGGAGGACACCGATAATGAGCGAGGCGACGATGCGGTACGGGACGAGTCCGGGCGTGGCACGGCGATCAACTCACGCGCTGCGAGAGGGCATCACGGTGGGGCTCATCGGAGCCGCGATCGTGATGCTGTGGTTCCTCATCGTGGATCTGGCCGCGGGCGTGCCGCTGCGCACTCCCGCGCTGCTGGGCGCCGCGCTCTTCGATGGTGCACGCTACGTGGACGCGACGCCCACCGCGCGTCTGGTGGCCGGGTATACCGCCGTGCACCTGCTCGGTTTCGTGGCCCTGGGCGTCGGCGTGGCGGGACTCTTCGCGCTCGCGGAGCGCGAGAAGCGGGTGCTCGCGCTGATCTTCATGCTCGGCTGCTGCCTCGCGGTGGTGTTCCTCGCGATGGTGTACCTGCTCTCGCAGTGGCTCGGCCAGGCGATGACGCCGGCGATCGTCCTCGCCGGGCATATCCTCGGGTTCCTGTCGATGGTCGGCGGGCTCGCGTATTTCCACGGGAGCCTCCTGCGTAGGATGCCCGAGGCGTTGGACGGGGAGTGAGAAGGCGCGGGCCGGGAGCCGGAGCCACGGCGCGTGTCCGCGCCGCGAGGGCTATCGGGTCGGAGCTACCCGGTAGGTGTTACTGCCGGGTAGCTTCTCTTTTGAAATGCGGGGGCCCAGAAATGGCCCCCGCACTCCCCCCGTCCGCGGACATCCCGTGCCCGGCGGACAGCCCGCGTGGCTGCGCGAAGTCCTACGCGATCCACACCGACTTGATATTCACGAATTCGCGGATGCCGTACTCGGAGAGCTCGCGGCCGTAACCCGAGCGCTTGATGCCGCCGAAGGGCAGGCGCGGGTCGGACTTGACGACCCCATTGACGAAAATCGCGCCCGCCTCGATCTGCGCGGCCAGGCGCTCGGCGCGGGCGCGGTCGGCCGTCCACAGCGAGGCGCCAAGGCCGTAGGGGGAGTCGTTGGCGAGACGGATCGCGTCGGTCTCGTCCTTGGCGGTGATCACCGCGGCCACCGGGCCGAAGGTCTCCTCGTCGAAGGCGGGCATGCCCTTGTCCACCGCGGCCAGCAGCGTCGGCGGGTAGAAGGCGCCCTTGCCCGCGGGCACCTCGCCGCCCAGGAGCCGCCGGGCCCCGCGCTTGATGGACTCGACGACCTGCGCGTGGAGCTGATCGCGCAGGTCCACGCGGGCCTGCGGCCCCACCTGGGTGTCGCGAGACGTCGGGTCGCCCATGCGGCGCGCGCCCAGCTCCGACTTGAAGCGCTCGAGGAACCGGTCCATGAGCGACTCGACCACGATGAAGCGCTTGGCCGCGATGCAGCTCTGGCCGCTGTTGATCAGGCGCGCATCCGCCGCCGCGCGGGCCGCGGCGTCCACGTCGGCGTCGGCCAGCACGATGAAGGGATCGCTGCCGCCGAGCTCCAGCACCGTCTTCTTCAGCATGCGCCCCGCCTGCTCGGCGACCGCCATGCCCGCGCGCTCGCTGCCGGTGAGCGTGGCCGCGACGATGTGCGGATCGGCGATCATCGCCTTCACGCCCGCCGCGTCGGTGAGCAGCGACCGGAAGAGGCCGTCCGGGAAGCCGGCGCGGCGGAAGACCTGCTCGATCTGGAGCGCGCAGCGCGGGACATTGGAGGCGTGCTTGAGGATCCCCGCGTTGCCCGCCATCAGGCCGGGCGCCGCGAAGCGGAAGACCTGCCAGTAGGGGAAATTCCACGGCATCACGGCCAGCACGACCCCGAGCGGGTCGAACCGGACGTAGCTCCGGGCCGCGTCGGTCTCCCGCGGCTGCTCGGCCAGGAATGCCTCCGCGTGGTCGGCATAGTAGTCGCAGGTGCCCGCGGACTTCTCCACCTCGGCTTCCGCCTGGGTGATGGGCTTGCCCATCTCACGGGTCATGGTCATGGCGTATTCCGCCTTGCTCGCGCGCAGCTCCTTCGCGGCGGCCCGCATCAGCCGCGCGCGCTCGGCGAAGGGCCGGGTCCGCCATTCGAGGAAGGCGGCGTGCGCCCGCGCCAGGGCCTGCTCCATCTGTGTCTTGGATGTCTCCTCGAGCGTCTCGAGGACCTCGCCGGTCGCCGGATTGACGGATTGAATGCTCATGGCGTCCTCCTTACCACCATCGTGCGCCCGCGCGGGAGGCGCGGCAAGCGATGCTCCGCTGGCCGCATCACCCTCGGGAGCGTAGACTGGCGGCCAGGAGGCGGCCGATGAAAGCATCCGAGCTGATCGCCCGGTGCCTCGAGAACGAGGGAGTCAAGTACGTGTTCGGGGTCCCCGGTGAAGAGATCCTCGACATCGTGGACTCCATGATCGACTCGAGCGTGCGCTTCATCCCCACCCGGCACGAGCAGGGCGCCGCGTTCATGGCCGATGCCTACGGGCGGCTCACCGGCCGCGCGGGCGTCTGCCTGGCCACCCTGGGTCCCGGCGCCACCAACCTGGCCACCGGGGTGGCCGACGCCAACCTCGATCACGCGCCCCTGGTGGCCATCACCGGGCAGGCCGGGCGCGACCGGGTGCACAAGGAGTCGCACCAGTACGTCGACATCGTCGAGCTGATGCGCCCGCTCACCAAGTGGAACGCGCGCGCCGAGATGCCGGTGGTGATCCCCGAGGTGATCCGCAAGGCCTTCAAGGTGGCCGAGGCCGAGAAGCCGGGCGCCTGTCACATCGAGGTGCCCGAGGACGTGGCGGAGGAGGAGGCCGAGGGCGAGCCGCTCTCCACCGAGCGGCCGCGGCGTCCATCGCCGGACCGCCAGGCGCTCCAGTCGGCCGCGCGGCTCATCGAGGCCGCGTCGTTCCCGCTCATCTTCGCGGGCAACGGCGTGATCCGCGGCGGCGCCTCCCAGGAGCTGCGCGATTTCTCCCGCGCCCACGGCATTCCGGTGGTCAACACGTTCATGGCCAAGGGCTGCATGCCGTACGACGATCCGCTCGCCCTGCTCACCGCCGGGCTGCAGGCGCGCGACTACGTCTCGTGCGGCTTCGAGAAGGCCGATCTGATCATCGCGGTGGGCTACGACCTGGTCGAGTACGCGCCCAAGTTCTGGAACCCGGAGCGCAAGAAGCACGTCATCCACATCGACTTCACCCCCGCCGAGGTGGACGGCTACTATCAGCCGGTGGTCGAGGTGGTGGCGGACGTGCGCGAGGCGCTCGAGCTGCTCAACGGGTTGGTGAAAGGCCAGAAGGATCCGGCGCCCTATCGCGCGCTGCGCGGCTACATCCTCGAGCAGCTCGCGGAGGGCGCGGACGACGATACGTTCCCGATCAAGCCACAGCGCATCCTGCGCGACCTGCGGCGGGCCATGGGGCGCGAGGACATCCTGATCTCCGACGTGGGCAGCCACAAGCTCTGGATCGCGCGGACCTTCCCGGCCTACGAGCCGAACCGCGTGCTCATCTCCAACGGCCTCGCCGCGATGGGGTTCGCGCTGCCCGCCGCGGTGGCGGCCAAGCTCGTGCACCCGGAACGCAAGGTGGTGGCGGTGAGCGGCGACGGCGGCTTCCTGATGAATATCCAGGAGCTCGAGACCGCCAAGCGGCTGGGCCTGGCCATCGTCAACGTGATCTTTCGCGACGGGGGCTACAACCTCATCCAGTGGAAGCAGCAGACCCGCCTGGGGCGGGAGTCGGGCGTGGAGTTCACCAACCCGGACTTCGTGACCCTCGCCCAGGCTTTCGGTGCCAAGGGCTTCCGGGTGGAGTCGGCACGGGGGCTGGCCCCGGTGCTTGCGGAGGCACTGGCGTGGCCCGGCCCCTCGATCGTGGACGTGCCGGTGGACTACCGGGAGAACCCGAAGCTGACCGAGCGCCTCGGTCACCTCGTCTGTCCGATCTGACGGCACGCGCCTTGCTGTCTCCTGGATCGTGGCAATGGTCTGGGGCCTCGTCAAGCGCGCCGCGCTCAAGTGGAATGCCGACGACTGCCTGACCCTCGGGGCGGCGCTCGCCTACTACACGGTCTTCTCGCTGGCTCCCGTCCTCGTCATCGCGATCGCGGTAGCCGGCGCGGTGTTCGGCCAGGAGGCGGCCCAGGGGGAGATCGTTAGCCAGATCCGGGGCCTGGTCGGGGAGGAAGGCGCCACCGCCATCCAGTCGCTGATCGAGAGCGCCGGCCGCCAGAGCGCGGGCGGGCGGGCCACCTTCATCGGGCTCCTGGTCCTGCTCTTCGGCTCGACCAGCGCGTTCAGCCAGCTCCAGTCGGCGCTGAACAAGATCTGGGAGGTGCCGCCTCAGGCCCGGACCGGGATCTGGGAGGTGATCCGGGCCCGCTTCCTATCGTTCGCGGCGGTGCTGGGCACCGGCTTCCTGCTGAGCGTCTCGCTGGTGCTGAGCGCCGCGGTCGCCGCCTTCGGCCGCTACGGGTGGGGCTGGGTGCCGGCGATCGGCCCGATGCTCGAGCTGGCCGACTTCATCGGCTCCATGCTGGTGCACACGCTGCTCTTCGCGATGATCTTCAAGCTCCTGCCCGACGCGGCGATCCGGTGGCGCGAGGTGTGGCTGGGCGCCGGCGTCACCGCGGGGCTCTTCTTCGTCGGCAAGCTGGCGATCGGTCTCTACCTCGGCACCAGCGAGGTCGGGGCGGCCTACGGCGCGGCGGGCTGGGTCATCCTCATCCTCGCCTGGGTCTACTACTCGGCCCAGATCGTCCTGTTCGGCGCCGAGTTCACCCACGCCTACGCCACCAGATCTACATCTCCACGATCCCGTCGCCGACCTTCTTGAGCCGCTCGAGCACCAGCGGGTCGTGGCCGGGCAGGACCAGGTCCTCCGACGACGCCAGCTCGCGAATCTTCGCGAACGCCGAGTACATGCGCGGCAAGTCTTGGAGGGTGTTGAACGGGATGCGCTCCTCGAAGTTGCGGTAGTAGTGCGAGGCGTCGGAGGCCACCACCGCCTGACCCCGCGCGTGCGCCACCGAGACGATCTGCATGCCCGCGGTGTGGCCGCCCACGTGGTGCACCGCGATGCCGGGCACGATCTCGCGTGATCCGTCCACGAACTGCATGCGCTTGTCATAGTTGAGCCGGATGAGCGCGCAGACGTCGTCCACCTCGACCGAGTGGCGGAAGGCGGGCAGGGCGGCGTTGCGGCCGGTGTAGAACGCCATCTCGGAGTCCTGCACGTAGAAGGTGGCGTTGGGGAAGAGCGCGTAGTTGCCCACGTGATCGTAGTGGAAGTGGCTCAGGATGACGTGCTTCACAGAGGCCGCCTCCACGCCGATCTCGGCCAGCCCCTTGCCCGGGCAGCGCAGGAACTGGCGACCCCGCCGCGTGCCGACGTCTTCCGTGAAGCCGAGGTCCACCACCACCGTCTCGGTGCCGTTGGTGAGCGCCCACACGAAGTAGTCCATCGTCATGGGGGCTCGGTGGTAGTCGCCGTAGAACGCCTCCGAGGTGGTGCACGTGCGGTGGGCGTAGCGCACGGCGTAGATGCGGTAGGGCGCATTGGGCATGGTCAAGTCTCCTTTCCCGTGGCAGGATTCTACGCGTTTCCCGTTGACACGGAAGGCCCACTTGAACACGCACGACCGCTCTCACGAGGAGGAGCCGCATGACCCTACCAGCCGCGGTATCGACGTCTCGCAACGAGGTCCGCACGGTCGCCCCCAGGCTCATCGAGCTGACCGAGACCCTGGTCTATCCCGACATCTGGGAGCGCCCGGGCCTTTCCAAGCGCGACCGGAGCCTCATCACGGTGGCGGCCCTGATGGCGATGTACCGGCCCGATCAGCTCAAGGGGCACACCGAGCGGGCGCTCGCCAACGGCGTCACCAAGGAGGAGATCGGCGAGCTCATCACGCACCTGGCGTTCTACGCGGGCTGGCCCAGCGCGATGTCGGCGGCCAAGGTCGTCAAACAGGTCTACGAGGAGAAAAAGGTATGAAGGTCGGATTCATCGGGCTGGGCACCATGGGCGCCAGCATGGCGTCCAATCTCCAGGCGGGTGGCCACGAGCTCTCGGTGAGCGACGTGCGGCGCGAGGCGGCCGCGCCGCACCTCAAGGCGGGCGCGACCTGGAAGGACACCCCGCGGCAGGTGGCGGAGGGTGTGGAGGTCGTCTTCACCTCGCTTCCCGGGCCGAAGGAGGTGGAGCAGGTCGCGATCGGGCCGGACGGGCTGATCCACGGCATGAAGAAGGGCGCGGCCTACTTCGATCTCAGCACGAACTCGCCCGCCCTGATGCGGCGGCTCTACCCCGCTTTCAAGGAGAAGGGCATCCACGTGCTCGACGCGCCGGTGAGCGGCGGGCCCAAGGGCGCCAAGTCGCGGAAGCTCGCGCTGTGGATCGGTGGCGATCGCGAGATCTATGACCGCTTCAAGCCGGTGCTGGACGCCATCGGGGACCAACCCTACTACGTGGGGCCGATCGGCGCGGGCTCGGTGGCCAAGCTCGTGCACAACTGCGCGGGCTACGCGGTGCAGACCGCACTGGCCGAGGTCTTCACCATGGGGGTCAAGGGCGGGGTGGACGCGCTCACGCTCTGGAAGGCGGTGCGGCAGGGCGCGGGCGGGCGGCGGCGCACCTTCGACGGGCTCGCGGACCAGTTCCTGCCCGGCGTCTTCGACCCGCCCGCGTTCAGCCTGCGGCTGAGCCACAAGGACGTCTCGCTCGCGGTCGGGCTGGGCCGGGAGCTGGGCGTGCCCATGAGAATGGCCAATCTGGCCCTCGAAGAGCTGACCGAAGCGATCAACCGCGGCTGGAGCGAGCGGGACTCGCGCGTGGCGATGCTGCTGCAGGAGGAGCGCGCGGGCGTGAAGATCGCGGTACCGGTGGAGCAGATCCGCGAGGTGCTGGAGAAAGACGGCCGCTGACGCATGTTGACGGCTCGATGCGTGTCCGCGCAGGCGCGGTTCGAGCGCCGGCTTCGCCGGCGCAACCTGTTCCGGGGGAGGCTCGGAGGGGGCCCCTTCTTAGACTTCAGAAGGGGCCCCCTTCGATGACTACTCGCGGAAGAAGAGCGGCTCGATCCTGGAGAGGTCCTTCGAGATCGCCATGGTGAGGAGGTCGCCGAAGCTCTGAAGGATGATGAGGGCATTGAGGTCCGCATCGTTCTGGACCACGCCCTGGATGCGCTTCAGGATGCCGTCGTTCACCTTCTGGATGTTCTCGTAGTGTGTCTCGAGCTGCTCGAGGCCGAGATCGGGCATCCCCCCACGCTTGGCCACGAAATACTGCTTCAGGAGGTACATGGAGACCGACCGCACGATGGTCTCCTCCACGCTGGAGAATGGCAGGTGGAAGCGAGCCATCGGCTTGAGGAAGTCCATGTAGGGGCACGAGCTGGTGGCCATGACGAGGCCGAAGATGCCGAAGATCCCCCGCTGTAACGGGAGCCGCTTGACGTAGGTCCGCTCCTCGGTGGTGACGCTGACGATGGCCTCGGCCACCGAGGCCTTGTCCTTGAAGGCCTCCACCAGGGTCGCCAGGTTGGTGGCCACCGGGCAGTAGGGGTGTTCGGCCGGCTTGAGCGGGCAGTGCCCGCACTGGTTGTTCTCGAGCCTGGCCCAGGTGGGCGGCCGCTCGGCCTCGGGCGGCTGGTAGGACAGGGTGACCCGGTCCAGCTCGACGGTATAGGCCTTGGAGCCCCCGTCCGGGAACACGAAGTCGTACACGATCTTAATCGGGTTCACTGGTTACCCGTGAGGGTAGCGAGCCTTGGGCGCCCCCGTCAATGAATGAGTCTGGGGAATGAGTCTGGGGAATCAGTCTGGGAGGGCCCTCCGGGCCTGCGTGCTATCTTGGGCCCGTGGCGTCCGTTTCCGAGCCTCCGGCCGTCGGCCAGCCGGCGCCGCTCTTCAGCCTGACTTCGGTGCAGGGCGGGCCCGTGGAGCTCGCCGCGTACCGGGGGCGCCGCAACGTGGTGGTCTGGTTCTCCCGCGGCTTCACCTGTCCGTTCTGCCGGGTGTACATGGACGGCATGCGCGAGGGCTACGAGCTCCTCCAGAGCGCCGACGCCGAGATCATCCAGGTCGGCCCCAACCTGCTCCAGTCCGCCCGCATCTTCTTCGGCCACAGCCCGACGCCCTACCCCTTCGTCTGCGATCCCGACAAGCGGCTCTTCGCGGTCTACGGGCTCGGAGACCGCGGCGCCCTCGAGGCGACGCGCTCGGCGGTGGTGAGCTTCTCCTATGCCTTCACCCACGGCGATACCGGGCCCCAGCTTCGGGGCGCGTGGCTCGACGTCATGAACCGGAACTTCGTCCGCCGGCTGCACCACCACGCCATGACCGCCATGGAGCAGGGGATCTTCCTGGTCGACCGGGAAGGGGTCATCCGCCACCGCTCGGTGGTCGGCCCCCTCGACCCCGTGCCCCGGGGCGGCAGCCTGGCCGAGCTGGTCCGGACGCACTGCCCCGCCGACCATCTGTAGATCCGGCCCACCCTCCCGGCCCGTAGCTAAAAGCGGGGGATCAAGATGTCGGGGGGCTTGACCATTGAAATACTACCAGCAGTGTCGTATGACTTGAGGCGACCGATGCCAGCTTTCGACATCGACACCTACGTCGGGCGCTCGAGGGCGGTGGACCTGGCGGCCATCGACTGGGCCGCGGTCCCGCGGCATCCCGTGCCCATCGGAGCGCTCCGCGCCATGCGCTTCATGCAGGACATCGAGAGCCACACGATCGTCTACCTGCGATCCCTGCTGGCCACCCGCGCCATCGACGACCCGGATGTCGCCACCTTCCTGGCCTGCTGGGTCTACGAGGAGACCTTCCACGGCCTGGCCCTCCAGCGCTTCCTGGAAGCGGCCGGGGCGCCGGTGGGCGAGCGTCCGCTGCCCCGCGGGCAGGAGCCGTGGTCCAAGCGGCTCGAGGCGGCGGCGACCGCCATGGTGTCGAAGACCTGGCCCGACTTCTGCGCGGTGCACATGACCTGGGGCGCGATCAACGAGCTCACCACGCTCACCGGGTATCGACGTCTGGCTGCGGTGACCGACCATCCGGTGCTCGCGGATCTCCTCGATCGCATCGTGCTCGACGAATCGCGGCACTTCTTCTTCTACTACCGCCAGGCCGAAATTCGGATGCAGCGCCGCGCGGTCGCGCGGACCGCACGCTTCCTGGTGGACCGGTTCTGGGCCCCGGTGGGTAGCGGGGTCCAGCCCGACGCCGAGCTGCGCTTCCTGGCCACGTACCTGTTCGGGGGGCCGGACGGGCGGGCCGCGGCCCGCAAGGTGGACGAAACGATCCGGCGCCTGCCCGGCTTCGAGACGGTCCAGCTCCTCGAGGCCTGGATGGACCGGCACGACCGGCGTGCGATACCGCCTCAAGGAGGACGCAATGGCCACGGCAACCACTGAGCGCTCCACGGACCAGCAGCCCCCCATCGGTCACTATCGCGCCTACACGCCGCGCCCCTTCACGCGCGCGGAGCGCGATTCGGTGACGATCCTCTTCGGCGGCC
>Ga0137403_10002771_pt2 | contig 10528 bp, 2 predicted proteins | sample CZOMad2_1_16fung_FD_122057 | JGI IMG/M metagenome (GOLD analysis project Ga0137403, IMG submission 122057) | Vadose zone soil fungal communities from Angelo Coast Range Reserve, California, USA - CZOMad2_1_16fungal (Hybrid Assembly) | ecosystem: Environmental > Terrestrial > Soil > Vadose zone... | reverse complement strand
CCTGGGACCGCATGAGAAACGCAATTGTTGAGGAAGTTGAATGGCTCTTTAAGAAGCGCGAGAAAAAACCAAAATCGAAAAGGGCCGGATAATACAACAGGCACAACAGCACATCGAGCAGTTCCTGCTTAGACTTAGACTCAGACACCGATACCAAAAAGCGACAGTGCGCCCAATCCAGGCCGAGTTCGCCGTCAGAGCGGTTGCGGTGAGAGTAGGCTGCAGCTACCAGACAGAGCGCCAGTTACGTAAATGAAAACAGCATTGCTATGTTGGGCTCTCTCGGTGACAATGATGTTCCCAGTTGCAGCGCCAGCGGGAGTCGTGGCGATGATGCTGGTATCGCTCCAGTGTTCACGGTCAAAGGTTGAGTCCCAATTTGCACCTGGCTGGCGCCTTGAACGCCAAAGCCTGAACCGGTGATGGTGGCCTGCGTCCCCACCAGCCCGGTTGCTGGACTTACGCTGCTGATGTTTGCTGGGGCGCCACCATGAAGCCAATCACGTTGCTTGCGCAACACCACCCTGAACCAATTTGGCAACTTCCGTTTTGCGCTTGAGGGAGCTGCCTCGTAACCTTTGACACGAGCATTGCCGGTAAGACACTTCCATTTTGTCCACCACCATCCGGCCAAATTAAATCAGCAATCAGGCTCGCCAGGCTCAGATAGGCTAGGGCAATTGTGGCCATAGTTAAACAGACTGCAAGACGCTCTCTTGCCGATTTATGCTCACAGGCATTGCGTTTTGTGTGGGCTCGATTCTACTTGTCAGGTAATCCAGTGATGTCGAAGAAATCCAGAGACCGCCATAAAGATGAGAGCAAGAAAGCCATTGAATCCGACGGCGACCTCTGGATCGCTGCCGGCCACAGCTTGAACGGCCCATTGTGGGGACCGCCGTGGAAAAACCATCCAAATCGTTCACGCGACGGCGGAAGGTTTCTTGAACTGGCTGACATTTTGCTTAGATTGAAAAAGGCCGGGTAGCCTTATCGACGTGGCAGCCCAAAGGGTGAGATGCTGGAGATCACAAAAGCACCGCCTATTAGAATTTCTGTGCTTGCTGCGGAGATCATTTATCAACTCAGGTCTGCGGGGGCAAAAGGTGAAGGACAAGCACAAAGTGGTTATCGCTTTTGACGAACCGGAGTTCGGCCCGCTGCAAACTGCTCCTATAGATGATTGAAATGCACTTCCCACTTCGTCGTTTTGAATGAAGCGTGCCGCAGGAGTTCCCGGACCACTGTCGCATCCACGCCCAGCGACTTAATCAAAATCGAAACGTATGCCGGATGGGTGCCAACCGATTTTCTTGTCGATAGCCAGCCCGTCGGGCTGCCGGCTGGATGTAGTACCGCATAACCGTGGCAAGCCACCAGTCGCTGACGCCCCTGCTTCTGCGGCAAAGCCCAGACCCAATCGGTGGGAACTGTGTACACGCTTCTCCTGCCGCCAAGCCATGAGTGCTGGCGCAACGTGTTCATCCATAACGACGGGTTTACGCGACGCTTCCGTTTTGCAATTTCCTATTACATGGCCCACTACTGTCGCATAATGTTGATGCGAAGCTCAAAACAATTGAGATCGCACCACTGCAAGCCCATCAGTTCTCTTCTGCGCATCCCGGCGCCCAATCGCCGAGAATAACGTCAGAAGCCCGCAATATTCAATACCAGGAAGCGTTCCAGAACCAACGTACAACTTAACCGGCGCAAATTCTCCATCCAAATCTTCCAGCAGTACAAACGAAAGACCTGGTTGATTGATACACTTAATCAGCAGCAGCTATGGAACCATAGGACACTGTCCACTTTCTAAAAGTCCGAACTTCAATCCTCGCTAGCATTAATTGTCATTTATGGTGTAGTAGTTCCTAGTTTGGGACCCCACTAACATTTAAATTTCTGAACTGCATAACTATTTGTGGTAGCATGCTCTCTCTTTTCCAGCTTCTTTCATTTCTGGTTATTGTTATTTCTGGTTTTAGGCCATCGCGTCAAGTCTCTAGCGCGTGAATCAATCCGTTTAGTTTGGTTGTTTGAGAGTTGTGGGCTGAGAAGCTTTCTCGGAGGGCTTTATGGTATCGCATACTAGCTTTAGCTCGAAGTCACGGCTGAGGGTAAGGACTGCTGTGGAACAACTAAACCTCTGGAAACGCGCAGGATTCCTGCTCATAGCATGCTTTTCTCTGCTGATGTCGGCCGCCGCGCAGTCAGACCAATGTTCCCTAACTCTCTCGTTCACGCCCGCACCTCCGATACCATTTGGCCAGCCGGCAACTATAACCGTCAACCGGAACTTCCCAGCTCAGTTGACCGTAACCGCACCGGTAAGCCTGGATGGACAACAATTCTGTACCTATGCGAACCCATTCATTGATCCACAGGACAATACCTGCCCGACGACAGGCACGGTTTTCAATAACCTGAGCATTGGTGATCACACGGCTTCATGGACGTGTACGGTTCTCAACGACCCTTTCGCGGGCCCGCCGGTCAGCGGCAGCCAGACTCTTACCATTGGGCCTCCGCCGCCAGAGGAAGGCAGCGTCAATCCTAAATTTCTTATCCTTTCCGTGATTTATGCCCCTCCAGGGTCGAAGAGTTCGGTTGACTATGGCACCAGCACGGCGCTGGGGAACACCACCGACATCAAATCAACCTTCGGTTCGAATACCACGATTTCAGGGACGCTCGGGTTCGGGCCGAAAGACATCCCAAAAGACAACGTCCAAAGCCAGGTAACCATCACAGCAAGCGGCTCACATTCTTACACGCAGACCAAAATCAATGAGTCATCGATTTCCGTCAACAAAACGACGACATCAGACATCATCGTTAAGGGGCCGGCGAGTTCTTCGGACGGAATCAATCATGACTTTGACATTATTCTGCTCTGGATCAATCCCCGGATTGATCTAACTATTGCGCAGACCACTGCGACGACATTCGATACCCAGTGGAATGGGTATACCTTTGATCCGAGAGACCCGGCGAATGAAGTGGATGTAGTGCCGGTTTACGTGGGCTGGTTGAAAAACCCATCCACAATGCCTTCCGGCGTGGCCGCCGCTCTGGCGCGCAACTGGGCACTGCCTCCGGTCGATGGATCGGGCCCCGGGCTTACACAGCCAGACTTCAACCTTATTCTTTCCAAGGACCCGTTTGCGAGCGGCTCAACGGCGATTGATCCAACACGTTTCCTGCCTACCGGACAGACGTTTTCCTTTGCTCCGCCGCCATCAGGGGGACAGCCCGCCACCGAGAAGTTCTCTCTGGCATACCAGGCAATTTCCACGGACGACACAACGACCTCCGATGAGACGAAATACACATTCACCGTGGACGGCTCAGTTACTTTTTTTGGGCTCGTGACGGCGACATTCGAGGATTCGCACTTCACAGATATCATTCACTCGGTTCAGCAGGTGAACACTCAGACGGACACGCAAAAGGCCGCGCTCACGCTTACCGGGCCAACGACGGGCTATACCGGGCCGACGGACCTGCAGGTTTTTCAGGACAAAATCTATGGAACGTTCATGTTTTCCTTTGTTCCAGAAACGCTGCCTGGCTTCTCGCTCTCTGGAACTCCTGCCACGCAGCTTGTAGTGCCTGGCGGGACTGCCACGTACACGATCTCCGCTTTGAGCTTCAATGGTTTCAGCGGCAGCATCGACCTGAGCGCGAGCGGGATGCCCATAGGGTGCGGCCCCGTGGTCTTCAGCCCAGCTTCGATTGGCGGAGGCGCAGGCTCTGCCACCATGAGCGTGCCGGCGTGCTCGACTCCCGGAAACTTTACGATTACCCTCACCGGAACCAGCGGGAGCCTGACCGATACCACATCAGTCAGTCTGGATGTGACTTCGGCGCCGTTTTTGCTGTTGGCTTCGCCGGAGGCGGAATCAGTGGTGAAGGGCGATTCGACCACGTATACGGTATCGAGCCTGCAGAGTCCTGGCTTCACGGGGGCCATTACCCTGAACGCCAGCGGATTGCCGACGAACACAACAGGGAGTTTCAATCCGGCGGTAATTACCGGCGCGGCCACCTCGATTCTGACCCTAACCACGTCGACGGCGACGCCATCGGGGCGGACTTCCCCAACCATTACGGGGACCAGTGGCAGTTCACAAGGCACGACGAAAGTGGACCTGCTGGTTTCCGATCCGGGAGGGCAGACGGGACCCGGCTGTTCCGTCGCCATCACGGTGAACCCACTGGCACCAGTCGAGGGGACTCCGGTCACCTATAGCGCGACGGTCACGACCGTCACCGACAACAATGCAGACGAAACCATTTTTCTGGACGGGGTAGCGCTATGCGTGCAAGTGCCCGCGTGTTCTGTCACGCAGAATGCTCCGCCCACAGGCACCCATGCACTGCAGTGGTCATGCAATACCGGAGGCCAGCATGGTTCCGGAACCGGAGCAGGGTCGCAGACGTTTGGCGTGGCCGCGGCAGGGGTGGCGGAGTCGGGAAGCATCAAGCCCAAGTACGCCGTCCTCTCGGTCATCTACGCGCCGCCGGGACAAACCAGTTTTGTCGATTACGGCGCGAGCACGGCGCTGGGCACCACGTCGTCTATCGATAAGTCGTTTTCAGACAAGACCACAACGAGCGTTACACTCGGGGCTGGATTCACGATCGCGAAGATCATTAAAGCGGCGGCCAGCGTGACCAAGTCGAAGGCCTTTACGCAAACGACTGACACCATTTCTTCCATCGCGGTCAAGAAAACGGACACGTTTGATGTCAAGGTTCCCGGGCCGGCGGACGGCGCGGATGGAATCAACCATGATTTTGACGTGATTCTGGTGTGGCTCAACCCGGTAGTCCAGTTCACGCTTACCGGCAACAACACCGCGCAGTGGACCGGATTGGGTTTTGACGGGAACGATCCTGCCAATGAAGTGGACGTTGTTCCTCTGTATGTGTCCTGGCTGAAGAACCCTTCAACCATGCCTCCGGACATCGCCGCAGCCCTGGCCCGCACATGGGCCGACCCCAATATTGACGGAACAGGCCCCGGGCTTACGGGTGATGATTTGCTGGCGATTCTCCAGCGCGATCCGTTCAGCGATCCTGCTTATGTTTTGTCTCTGGCCCCCGGGGCAACAACCAGCGATGACAAGCGCTTCGATCTGCAAATCGGCGAGACGATGGCTTACGAGCCGCCGCCAATGAACGGCCAGCCCTTCACGGAGACCTTTGGACTCAATTACCAGACGACGCAAACGGAGGGCCTGAAAGCCACCGATGAGTTTACGGTCGGTTTCAGCGTGGAATTCTCCGCGGACGTAACCATTCCCATCGCGACCTGGCTGACGATTAACTTGAACGCAAAGGCGTCGAAGGCCCGGGAGTTCGACTGGAAGAACGTAGCCACCCAGACCGCCAGCCAGGCCAACACCCAATCTGCCACGGTATCACTCACGGGTCCCGCCACCGGTTACACGGGTCCCACCGATCTGCAGGTCTTCAAGGACAACGTTTACGGCACATTTATGTTCGCGTTCAATCCGTTCTCGTCGACAGCGAGTTTCATTCTGTGGACGCCAACCGACTCACAGACCGTTGCCGCTGGAGGCGTCACGACCTATTCCATTTCAACCCTGAGCCTGAGCGGATTCACCGGAAATGTGGCGCTTTCCTTCAGTGGAGCGCCTGCCGGGATCACGGGCAGCTTCAGCCCATCTTCCATTTCCGGCACAGGCTTCTCGACGCTGACTATCGACGTAAATTCATCCGTCGCGGCCGGGACCTATCCGTTGACAATTTCTGGAACAGGTACCGGACCAAGCGGCACTTTAACGGACAGCACGGTGATCAACGTGGTGGTGGCGCCTGCAGATTTTGAGCTTACGGGCTCTCCCGCCTCTCAGACAACAACGCCCGGTCTGAGCGCGACATATGCGATTTCCAGCATTCCGATCGCCGGATTTCCAGGAACCATCAACCTGGCGGTTACCGGACTGCCGGCAGGAGTTTCTGCAAGTTTTTCTCCCACCTCGATCAGCGGCGTTGGTACGTCGAACCTGACGGTCAACGTCGCCCCAGGAACCACTCCGGGGAGCTATCTGCTCGTCATTAGTGGAACCAGTGGAGGCATCACTCAAACCGAGGGCGTAACGCTGGTGGTGACGGCAGCGCCGTTCTTCCTGACACCGGTGCCTGCGGCGCACGATATCGTGGCCGGCGAGACGACCACGTACACCGTGTCAAGCACGCCGCTGGGTGGATTCAGCGGGCCCGTTCAGTTGAGTGTGAGCGGGTTGCCGCCGGGCGCGACAGCCACCATTAGTCCGAGCTCGGTTTCCGGCAACGATTTCTTTATAGTCAGGGTCAACACCACGTTCGAGACAACGCGTGTGGGAAGCTATCCGCTCACATTCACCGGAACCGGGGGCGGCCAGCAATACATCACTTCCGCGGACCTGCTGATTGCCGAGCCGTTCCAGTCGGGTTTCTGCGCAGTCGACATTTCAGTCAACCCCTCCGTGCCGGTCGTCGGCCAGCCGGTGACGATTACGGCCAATGTTATTGTGCCTTCCGGCATAACCGCAGTGGCGGGGATTGCTTTTGACAATCAACAGTTCTGCGGCGCATCTCAGATCCAACCATGCGTGCAGCCTACTGGTCCTTTGACGGCAGGGTCGCACACAGTCCGTTGGTCATGCACAACTGGTAGTGGCGGCACGGGAAATGGGTCGCAGATTCTGGGAGTGGGAACACCCGCGAGCATCAATCCCAAGTATCAGGTGCTTTCCGTCATCTACGCGCCGCCCGGACAGAGCAGCACGGTTGATTACGGAAGCAGCACCGTTCTGGGCACGAGTGTTTCGTTTGCCGACACGCTCTCCGCGAAGACAAGTAAAGGCGCCACACTTTCCGGCGAGCTTGACTATAAAATTCCCTCGGATGTAGTTACCAAATGTCCAAAAAATTCTAAAGACCCGATCTGCTACCTCGACTATATTTTCCAGTTCAAGGCTTCGGCCACGTCAACAGAGAGCTTTTCCCAGACGCTGGAGGATGACCTTTCGATCGCCATCAGCAAGACTCGGACATCCGATATTCAGGTGCCCGGGCCCCACGCTCCATTGACGGGCATCAATCATGATTTCGATGTAATCCTGCTGTGGATCAACCCGGCAGCCAATCTGATCATTACCGGCCCCACAAGCCTGCTGTGGAACGGATTCACCTTTGACCCGAACGACCCCGTGAATGAAGTGGATGTTGTGCCCGTCTATGTGTCCTGGCTGAAGGACCCCTCGTTGATGCCACCGGGTGTGCGCCAGGCACTCTCACGCGAATGGGCCGATGATGCCTCAGATGGATCAGGCCGAGGGCTTACGGACGCGGACTTCGCCAATATCCTGGCCCGCGATCCGTTCGCGAACGGTTCGGCCGATATCGATCCTACTCGTTTTGTTCTGACCGGCGAGACATTTTCGTACACCGCGCCGCCGAACGGAGGCCAGCCCATCACGGAGCAACTGGCCCTTTCCTACCAAATCCAGGCGCAGGACAGCGAGACCGTCAAAGACACGTATGCGGTAGGTTACAGCGTGAAGAGCGCGCCTGCGGATCTCACCGATGTGAAGAACTTTCTGAAGGGCAGCCTTAAGCCGTTTACCCTAAGCTCGAGTTCAGATAAGACCATCACACTGACGAACAGCGCCAAGCGGCAGAATAACCAGACAACGAACCAGACCGCAACATTGTCGCTCGCGGGGCCAGCCGCTGGTTATACCGGTCCAACGGACCTGCAGGTGTATCGGGACAGCGTTTACGGGACATTCATGTTCTCGTTTGTTCAATCAACATCATTCCACATAACAACGACAGCGTCCGCGCAAACGACTTCAGCAGGTGGAAACGTGAGCTATCCGGTTTCTCTTACAAGCTTCACGGGGCTCGCTGGACCGGTCGTATTCTCCACGAAAGGATTGCCGCTGGGAGCCACCAGCAGCTTTAGTCCTTCCTCGCTGGTGATAGATAGCGCGACGACTTTGACGGTCAACACTACGACCTCAGTCCCTGTCGGCGTCTATCCCTTCTCCATTCTGGGAACAATCACAACGGCAACTGGACATGAAACCCATAGCGCCAGCGCCACGCTTTTTGTAGTTCCAACAGGTGGGTTTCTGCTATCGGTGTCGCCAGGAGTCCAGATCATTCAGTCCGGCGACACCACAAGCTACGAGGTCAGCGTACATGCAGCTCCCGGCTTCGCGGCAACGGTGAATCTAAGCGCAAATAACTTTGCCATGGCAGACACGGCAACTTTCAGCCCTGCATCGGTCACCGGCATTGGCACTTCCACCATGACGGTATTTGCTTCACCGGATGCTCCGATAGGAAGCTTTACGATCACGATTGTCGGCTCCAGCAGCGGTCTGCCTCAGGCGACTACCCAAACTAATCTGGTGGTAACTGAGGTGCCCGCTCCCACGGGAATCGGTTGTACTGTTACGCCCACGGTCAATCCGCCGGCGCCGGTACCCGACCAGTTGGTCACATATACGGCCGAGGTACAGGGGCTCGCCCAAGGTGACAGCGCTACCGTAACCCTCAACCTCGATCATGCGGTCCTGTGCACTGGAACCAATTCCTGCTTCAAGGTTGACAATCCGCCGCCCGCCGGAACGCATGTACTCGAGTGGTCCTGCACAAGGACCGGGCCGAGCGGCGATGGCACGGGTTCAGGAACCCAGCCGTTTAGCGTGGGTACAGTCGCGCCTTCGGGATCTCTCAATCCCAAATATGTCGTACTTTCGGTGATTTACACTCCTCCGGGCCAGAAGAGCACGGTCGACTATGGAACCAGCACTCAACTGGGTTCGAGCACTTCAATCACAAACTCGTTCCAGGGTAACGGCAGCCTGATCAGTAAAGTCGGCCCGCCGCTCCCCAAAAGCATCGATCCAACAAGCGATGTTCCAACCTCGACACGGACGAGATCCCTCACCGAGAAGACGGACTCCAACCGGCAGATAACGATCAATAAATCGTCCGCATTTGATATCCAGGTGCCCGGGCTTGATAACCCCACGGACGGCATCAATCATGACTACGACATCATCCTGCTGTGGCTGAATCCTGTGATCGATTTCGCCGTCGCAGGCAACAACACCGGCCAGATACCTGGCTACAGCTTTGATCCCAATGATCCCGCGAATGAAGCAGACGTGGTTCCCGTATACGTGAAGTGGCTGAAGGACGCACTGAAGCCCAATCCGGTTCCGCTGCCACCCGGAATCGCCGATGCGCTAGCTCGCCACTGGGCCAATCCGATGAGAGATGGATCGAGCCCGGGGCTCACTACGGATGACTTTGTAGAAATTCTTAAGCGTGACCCGTTCGCGAACGGCGTAACCACCATTGATCCAAAACGGTTCGATCTGCAGGCGGGAGAGACGTTTCCTTACATACCGCCTCCGAGTGGAGGCCAGCCTATTAGTCAGAAGTTCTCGATCCAGTATCAGGCAACGTCATCGATAGGTAAGACGGCGACGGATGAGTACGAGGTAGGTTTCGGCATTGCGGTAGGGGCTAATTCAGGAGATATTGGTGATCTGATCAACAACAACCTGAATGCTTCAGGCAAGCTGACCTGGACCCATAGTGTTCAGACCCAGACCACCGACGTCCTGGGACAGACGGCAACGTTGTCGCTCACCGGCCCATGCTTTGGCTACGTTGGGCCGACTGACGTACAGGTCTACCAGGACAATATTTACGGAACGTTTATGTTCTCGTTCGTCAACGGGCCGACTGCGTCGGACTTTTCCTTATGCGCGGCCCCCAGCTCTTTGGCCATCAAGACGGGATCCAACGACAAGTACACGATCTCTACTTCCCCTATCAATGGATTTACCAGCGATGTATCGTTGAGTGTCTCGGGACTGCCTGCTGGCGTTACGGCTACCTTCAGCGTGAATCCAATCCCCGGCGGAGCCGGTTCTTCTGACCTGACGTTAACCGTCAGCCCATCGGCCGCCGCCGGAACATACCCTCTGGTGATTACCGGAATCGGCGGAAACATTACGCACACCATGAATGTCACGCTCACAGTGAAGGCCGTGCCGGTGTTTGCTTTGTCGGCGACTCCGGCAACACAGGTTGTAGCCATCGGGGGAAGCACGACCTATTCGGTAAGCAGCACGGCACTGAACGGGCTCACCGGCGACGTCGCACTGACGGTAACTGGCCTGCCGGCAGGAACAACGGCGGCCTTCAGCCCGGCCATTATTACCGGCAGCACAGGAACATCCACGCTGACGATCAGTACCTCGGGCGTCACACCGCCGGCGATCTCCACTTTGACTATCAAAGGCGTTAACGGAACAGTTCAACAGACGACCTCAGTTACGTTGAATAGTGCGGACTTCACGCTGACCGGGAGTCCGGCGACACAGCAGGTGGTGATTGGCGGAAGTACAACATACACGGTTACCAGCACGGCGGTAAATGGACTGACGGGGAACGTGGGATTGTCGGTTTCAGGCTTGCCCGCAGG
>Ga0137403_10009990_pt1 | contig 10529 bp, 13 predicted proteins | sample CZOMad2_1_16fung_FD_122057 | JGI IMG/M metagenome (GOLD analysis project Ga0137403, IMG submission 122057) | Vadose zone soil fungal communities from Angelo Coast Range Reserve, California, USA - CZOMad2_1_16fungal (Hybrid Assembly) | ecosystem: Environmental > Terrestrial > Soil > Vadose zone... | reverse complement strand
TGACAATGTGCGCCAGCTTTGTCGTGGTAAGCGTATCCGTGTTGCCGGATGGGTACACTTTCTGCAGTTGCTCTATGGACAAGCACTCACCCTGACAAGAATTGAAGATTATTTGGCGAAGCTAGACCATGAGATCACAGTCGGGGCCTGAGTATTTAGTCTGAGCCCGTTTTGCCGAAGGTCTCGCGTCTACAAATCTCAGGCGGCCAGACTCCCTCATAAACAGCTTCACCTCGCGACGCGCTAATCGTTGCCATTGATCCACGCAATGCCGTGAGCTGCTGAGAATGCTTGCGATTTCGGTGGGAAAATAATCATGAAAAAAGCGCAAGATGAGTACACTGCCAGCGCGCGACGTCTCTTTTCTTGAACATGCATAGGCGCAGATCTGGCGCAACTCTTCCTGCGCCTGCATCCGTTGTGGATGTTCGATGGCGCGCCAGCTCAATTGAAACGAATCGTAGTCGGCAATCGAGAGTGTCCTGTCATTCACCAATTGCGCGTTGCGACTCATCCGCGCGAGGTGCATGTAGCGCAACATGCGACGTAGATATCCGTCAATATTCTCGATCTCCTCGAGGCTTGTGCGGCCCAGGGAACACTGAATAAATGCATCTTGGACCAGGTCTTCCGCGCTCGCCCGGTGTTGATTGGTGAGGCGCAGAGCCCAGGCGAGCAGCTGTTCGTAGCGCTGTGTAAACAGCTCTTCTCGCTTCTTCTCTGGCTGTGGGGCCAATCGTTGCTGATCCAGCATGTTGGTTCTACGCGGTTTCGGATTTCAAATTTCTTCCTTGACTATATGTGTATTGCGGAGGGGGTGATCTCAAAAGAAAAAATCGGATAAAGTAAATAAAATCAATAAGATGCAGCCGCCTCAAACGACAAAAATCCCTCACGCGCGACGGGTATGATACCGAGGTGCGTGCAGGTCAGTCGCAACTGATGAGAGGCTTTGAAAAAGAGAGTGCACCAGAGGCCCTGGGCGACCTGGGTTAACGCGGTAGTTACCTGGCTACTGGTCCGGCTCTCTTTGTCAGCGGCAATTCACCATCGTCGTCTAAGAAGATCTTACGCTTCCCGTGGTTCCGGTAGAATCACCTTGCAGTTCCCATATTAAATCTCTGGTAGTGGTGGCGCATTCCAAACGTGCTAAAATGCGCCTGTTTACTAAATCGGATTATCTGCGAATCAAGATCGCTCTTTGGAACTCTATAACAATTCGCAAGGGCGCATGGGCGAAGCCGCTTCACATCGCGAATGATGAGCGCCGCCGCGGAGCAAAGAAGTAATAAGCTCCTGGCGAACTTAGAAGGCGCATCCATTCTAGCTGCAATTGCAGCCATAAACAAGCCTACTGCCAAAACATCCAGCCTATCGGGGGTCATATCCTGATGGGCAAGTATCCTCGACGGAGGCAGCGGCGCCTCGCTGACAAGCTTCTTAAAATACGGCTTGCCCTGGACCTTTCGCAAAATGAAATGCTCCGGCATTTGAGACTCGATGAAGAGTTCAAGAGAACCAACATCTCTAACTATGAGCTGGATCAACGTGAACCGCCGCTATACGTTCTGTTGCAATATGCTCGTATTGCTGGTGTGTGCCTTGACGTCCTTGTCGACGACGACGTTGATCTTCCCAAGGTCTTGCCGAGCACTCCCGCCCACAGAGGTGTGAAGCTTGCCGCGGCCAAGCGTCGTAGCCCAAAAAGGTAACGCAGACGCTCGCAGACCTCTTTATTGTCCTAAGTTCCCGTTTCTAGTTAGCGAACGAGGTCCCCGATAAAACGCTTTTCGCCTATGTGACAGGACAAAGCCGTTCAACTGATTCATTGACCACTGAAGGCGATTGGAACGGTCGCCTCCAAGTCATGTTGAAATGAAATTCCGGTCAGAAGTGCAGATAGGGTACAAGTGAACCCATCCTGATGGCTCTAGATGGATGGGAATTTCACCTTTCTGGGCTGACTTGTGTCGGAATTCAGAACCGCTCGATGTGGCGGGATATTAGGACGACGCCTCGGGCCTGTCAATGTTTTTTCCGGGATCAGGGACTACTTCCGGGCAATGCCGCGCCCGGTGATTTCGAATCAGAAAGCCTTCGGGCGCGAATGGATGTTGCCATTCATGAGTGATTAGAGTTACCTGTTTATCATCGTCGACTTGTGCAAATTGCCTTCTTCGATGTTCGTAGGTTTCTTGGATCCAATCCTAAACATTCTAATTTCTGCCTCGTTCCTGTCTAATTCATCGAAATACTTCTGATGGGCATTTTTTGACCACTCCGCCTTTAGTCGCGGATCAACGTCCGCGGTTCTGATTGTTTCGAGTCGGTCATATAAAACCTCTTTTGCGTAAATTTTGTTTAGGAATTTATCGTCCCTTCGATTTAAGTGGCGCTCTATGCCTGGCCAAACAAATAGCTTACTGGCTATAACGAAGCTACAAGTCAAATACACCGTGAGACCTATCTCGAAAGGTACGCCTAAAGACGAAAAGCGGATTCCACACACAGCTCCGAACAGACCACCAAGCGATCCGCAAAGGAGGTCAAACAAATGTCGAAGGCCTCTTTCCCTCAGAATAGAGATTAAGTTGTAATTGTGGAATTGCATTGAAAAGCTCCAACACTGACCAGATTCATAAGGACCGAAAGCAGGGCTTCGTTTGTGTAATTACGCCTTGTGCAGAATGTGCTAAAATGCGCTCGTTACTCAATCGAAATTATCCGTTGCAATCAAGTGCCTCATCGGAACTCACTTAACAATTCTGCTCGACTCGATAGGCAGAGCCGCTCCACGTCGCGAGTGATAAGCGTCGCCGCGGAGCAAAGTAGATTGAAGCTCCTAGCGAGAGCGATGTTCGCGGCCAGTCTAGACAGATTTCTGTCTAGACGCAACTTCTTTTCAAACAACACTATTCCATCAGGAGGAAACTCCTGATGGGAAGATATGTGCGCCCGAAACCAGCGCGGCTCACTGAAAAACTGCTCGAGATTCGCAATGCCCTCGGTCTTTCGCAGAACGAAATGCTTGACCGGCTTGGGCTTGCTGAAACACTTTTTCGCAGCTCAATTTCCAGCTACGAACTGGGAGCGAGTCAGCCGCCGTTGCCAATTCTGTTGCTATATGCGCGCCTTGCGGGCGTATGCCTGGATGTCCTAGTCGACGACACGCTTGACCTCCCCAAAGCGTTGCCCGGCACTCCGACACACCGAGGTATGAAGACTGCTGCAGCCAGAGGTCGCAGATCAAAGAGATAACGTAGACGCCCGCGTTGAAGCTAGCGACATGTTCCTCTTAAACCTTCCAGGTCGCCCTAATTTCTTCGATTCCCGCTCTGAAGTTTTTTTGTGCAGTGCAGACAGGTGGTTGATTAACGGTGAAGATACATCTCGATGGCTCTGGGATGCCTGGGCAATCTTACCTACTGGGCTGACTTCTGCAACGGAAGCACTGCTTAATGCGCGGGATATTATTCTCCTCCCTCAGGACTGTCAAGTTTTGTCCGTAATTCCGGACAAATTAGCACGACAGTGCGAGCGGGATAGGTACCCGGTCGTTGAAGACTGACGAGAAAATCAGGGCGCGGCAACTGGATTCTCGGGACTGTTGTGGGATTCCTTGTGACTGCTTTTCCGTGATCACGGACAACTGAGAGTATGCCGTGCGCTTCTATGCGTGACGTTGCTAAGGTGAATCGTGAGACAAGTGGCGTCGTAGAAGAATAATACCTCGTACATCTGCGCATTTTTGTTGAGAAGAGTATTCGTTCTCAGCTGAGGGAGGGGGCAGCATTGGCTAAGCGTAAACTAGATAACACAGAATTGACAGCGATGTTGAAAGATCCTGCCAGCGCGACGCGCCGGCTGCTAACGGCATGGGCCGACATCCCGATGCTCTTGATGCTCGACATCGATTGGGAGCGTGGGCCACTTGTTATTATTGGGATGGCGGAGTACATGATGTGGCCACTCTTGCCGCCCGGAACTCTGCTTCAGCTTGATCCGAAAGTGCGTACGATTGCCGGCGGCGCATGGTCAGAGTTCGAACGACCGGTCTATTTGATCGAATATCGAGGCAGGTTTTACTGTTGTCATGCGCAGCGCAGAGATCAGATGTTGCTGTTAATCTCACACGCCGAATCGCCGTCGCCGCCGTCCACCCCGATTCCCTTCAGGGGAGCGAAGGTCCGCGGTCAACTAACGCCGATCTTTCGACCCCTGGCAACTCGAGGCGCTGCGTCTGGACGTTCGGGTCACCGTCGGCCCAACTCCTGAGGCATAGATCTGTTCAAATTTTCGCCACGTTCTCACCTTTGTCAAAGAATCGGGTGGTGCGAACCGAAGACGTTCCGCCTTGATCGCAAGTCCGGCGTAGCTTAGCGTTGTCTTTGTCTTATGCTTTAGCCATACGAGCGTTCTTGGGAGACATTGATCTCTTCTGATTCCCATTTTCTCCATATGCTCGACAAAATCCCGATCAGGGAAGAGGAGTTCAGAAGCGAAGATCTCGGCTCCCAGCTCAAGCGTCTTGCTTACGTTAGATTGATCACAGTAGGACACTCCTAGATCTCGATCTCTAAAAAAATGCTTCAATTCATGAGCCATTGTGAAAGCCAAGGGATCTCGCGGAAGACCCTTGGCCAGCATGACGGTTGTTCCGAGATGGTCGTTAATGAATGCCCCGCGCAGGTTTCTGAACCTGTATGGCCACAGATCAATTTCGATACCGTTTCTAGAGTAGATGTTCCTTAAATCACTAGGCAGTACGCGCGGGGCAGTCAAGCCGTTTTCGGCTCGCACCTGGCGGGCGAGTCTTTTCAAATCATCGTAATAACCTTTCACTTGTGCTTGCCTCCTTTGCGGCCAGGTTTGGGACGGCTCTTTCCCTGGAAGATGCTGCGAGCCTTTCGGAATTCGGCGTACTTCCTGAGTTCCTCTAAGTCCGCCGGGTGTAACTGTCTAGCTGTGCGGAGCAGCGCTGCTAAATTGTCGTCGTCGGTGTCGACCATTTCCGGCGGAAGGAAACTCATCATCGATACGCCGAAGAACCGTGCAAGCCTCTCAAGGTCCTGGAGGCTTGGACGATAGACCCCGGTCTCCCATCTGGAGACTGTGTTAGGGGCGACCTTTAGTTGTCGTGCTAAAGATTCCTGAGAAAGACCCTCGCCGCTGTTGTAGTTCGTGCGTAGGTCCTTAATTTGTTTGGCTACGTAGTCGAGTAGTGCCATCTTAGTTTCCGGTGAAGATCCTTTTGCAGGATGCCGTTCCAACTTTATCGTTGACAGGTAAGTTGAGTAATCGTATTATAGGCAAACCGGAAAAGAATTCAAGGCCCAGATATAACAAGTAGCAGATCAGGTTAGAATTCAAGCTTTGGGTCGAACTTTAATATGCGCAATCCGAAGGGTGAACTCTAATCTCTGGTCCTAAGATTGATCCTTTACAGGTCTCCTCGTCACCGACTTTGCTGATATTGGTTACCTCACATGAGCAAATTTCTTTACCGCAAGCGCGTCTTTCTCACCCCGATGTCCACAGGTCACACCTCTTATGTGTTCGCCGAAGTCGAGTCGAGTGATGGCGGCGAATATAAGTGGGGCCACTATATGCTGAGCCTCGCAGATTGCCGGCGTCGCATTGAACTCGAGTTCTTCCTCGGCACCGCGCGGGCTCGACGGCAGAGTCTAGCGAAGGTCGACATGCTGCTTCAGGTGCTGAATGCCTTTCGCACCGCACTCAGCTCAGAGGCGCAACTTATTTCAGAGTGCGAGAAAGAAGCGAAGCGCGCTCGGGCTAAGAAAGGGACGAGAAAGGGCAAGTAGCGAACAGTAGCAGTTGATGAAGTAGGCTTATAGCCTGCAAGGCGATCGGTGAAAGACGCTTGATTGAATGAGCATTGCATGTCGATGTTTTGAACGTTACTTTACTTCGCTGTTGCGTTCAAATGAGTTTGCATGAAGGCAATTGCACTGCGAATGATCTCACGCGACCTTTCATCGTCGTTTTGATTGTCAAATCCATGCACCCCCTGTGGGTGATTCGCTAAATTGAACATGATGTTTTTGGCCAGGGCCTCTTTTACGAACCGATCAATCGAATCGTCCATCGAAGGGACTTCATCGCGGCCGGCGCGGGCAATGAGCAGCGGAGGGATTTTGCTCACGTCCTCTTGGAGATAAGTAATCGGAGAGAAGGCCTTGAGGGTTTCCGCTGCTTCGGTCTTCCGGTAATCCGATTGCTGTATGTCCATAAAGGCATAAAAAGCAATCAAACAACGAACGAACGGCGTCTCGCCGCGCATCGCCAGCGACAACAGCGGCCCACCCGCCGAATAAGCGATCAGACAGATGCGGTCTTTATCGACATGGTACTTGTCTCCATTGGCGCGCAGGTAGTCGATGGCGGCGAGTACGTCCTGCGCGGCTTTCTCTAAAGACTTGTTCGGATATTCGAGCCGATGCGTGAAGGTAACACCAACAAAACCAGACGCTGCGATCAATCTTCCCCAGCTCGTGTAAATGCCCCAATCCTTCGGCGTGTACTCCGTCTTCACTCCACCATGAATGAAAATCACCGCCGGACGTTTCTCGGCTTGAGCAGCATCCGGCGGAAGATAAACGTCCATCAAGATGTTGGGATCATCGGTCTTAGTATATTTTAAGTTTTGCACGACCTTTACTTTGTCCATGCCTGGCACTCTATAAACAACGGGCATCATTACTTTGCGTGCCATCTCGCGCACTTCAGGTGGCACATTATTCTGTGCGACGGTCGAAGCTGCGTTTGTGCCAAGGGCGAGCAACAGACACAAAAGAAGAACGAAATCTAGAAGAACTTTCTCCATAACAACTCTCCTTGACGGGGATCGAGATAACTGTTGATGTGTAGCCCAGGTCTGCGCGGTCGCTCTTTACCTCGATCTGCTGGGGTACGACACCTACAGTGGGAATTACTGGCCTAACTTGAACTGCTACTTTATGGCTCGCAAGAGCATCACTTCGATTTGCCGGCTAGACTCTTTTTTAGGATTTGCACAAGGTCGATCACGTTTCCATTTTCGTGTTCTTCGCCCTTGACGTGGACAACGTTACTGCGTTTGGCCTTCTTTTTCTTTACAAGTTTTAGTAGCCGCGCTGTTTGTTCGTCCGCGAGCTTTGCAGTGGAGAAATCCTTTTTAGATTTTTTGCTGATCAATGTCTCAAACTTGCGTACCGTAGCAGGCGGAACTTTCTTTTTTTTAGGTAGCCCAACATCGGCTGGCGAACGCAGCTCGTCGGGGAAGCGCATCGTCTCGGCGCGCAGAATCCCGTGGTCTGAAAAAATTGCTACCAGATACTCTTTTCCCCTCATAACAAAGGTAGCAATTCCTGCCTGCCCGCTTTTTTCCATGGCTTCGGCGAGTAGCTTATAGGCCTTCTCGGAATTGGCGGCAGGTGTGAGAAAGTAGCCACGCTCGAAATAGATAGGCGGTATCGAATCTTCCTTAACAAAACGCGTGAGATCAATATCGCGAGTCTTATCGGGGGCCAGCCGATCCAGCTCCTCGTCAGTAACAACTACATATTTGCCCTTTTCGATCTCATAGCCGCGCACCATCTCATCCGCGGCGAGATTACGCTCAGTTGTTTCCGAGTAATACTTGCGCGCTAGCGGTTGACCTTCGCTTCCGAGGGTGCGCAATGGTACCCGGCTCGTCTGATTAGCGGGAAACAGATTGACCGGCACACTAACCAGCCCGAAGGTGATTGTTCCTGACCAGAATGGTCGCAATCTCCCGTCGTCCTCGCTCGAATGTTTTTTTGTACGTCCTCTACTAGGCAGCTCGTTTCTCCTTCTTCAACGCCGCGATACTCTTCGCGAGTGCACTGTCCAAAGATGTCGTCTTGCGTTTGGATTTGACCGCGTTCAACCGGGGCGCTCGGCCTTTCGCCTTGCGCTCAATGAATTCCATTACACGTTTGCGATACTCATCCTTGTACTCAGCCGGATTAAATTCGCCTTCCAACAGACTGATGAGGTGTTTGGCCATATTCAATTCTTTCGTGCTTGGTTCACGACCAGCTGGTTTCGGAAGAGCGTTAGCGGAAACAACCTCTTCCGCATTTCTGAGAGTGAACAGAACCAAATAGCCATCCTGGGCGCGTAATGCGCCAACGTAGGGTTTATTTCGCATGACCCAATGGGCAATTCCCTCGCGCTTACGATTCTCCAAAGCCTCGGCTAACGCAAAGTAGGCCTTTTCGTCACCATCCGGCGCCAGGTAGTAAGGTCGCTCGTACCACTGCTGGCTGATCTTTTCCGGAGGTACAAACTCCGTAATCTCAATCTCCCGTGATGGCGCCGGCTTAATACTTTCCAGGTCTTCATCTGTAACAATGACAAACGTTCCCGGTTCCACCTCATACCCTTTTTGAACCTCTTCTCTAGCAACCTCCTCGTCGCTGTCAGGATTCACCATGCGTTGCTTGACCCTGGCGAGTTGCTTGTCGTCGAGAATATGAAATCGAACCGTACGATCCACAACGGCCGAATACAACTTTACTGGTATCTTGGTTGAGCCGATTTTCAGTTCGCCTTTCCAGATCGCTCGTGCTGCCATGATTAGGAAACCTCAACTTCAGCTTCAGGGTATTCAAAGCACGTCGGACAGACTATTGTGAGCGTTTGTTTTACCTGCACACATTGGGAGCACATGGGTCCGTCGCAGTCGACACAACGATATTCCGTCTCGTATAAATACAGCTGATTGCAAGCCGGACAGATCTCCGTACCCTCTTCCAACCACCAAGCCTGTACCAGTCGTAGCTTAGCCATTGCTTCATAAAACGATAGCAGTTTCAGTTCCACGGACCAAACTGGGTCACTAGCAATAGCTGGGCTGACTGAGTGCTTAGAAAAGGAATACCGATTGCTGCTTTGCGGTACATGCCCGATGAGCAAAGACTGAACGAAAGCCAAGCAAACAATTTCGGCTTAAAACTCCAGGAGGTATCGCATGTCAACAGAGTCAAAGGTTACGACCAATCATGAAGAGATCAAGGAATGGGTAGAAGAGCGTGGTGGCCATCCCGCCAGAGTGAAGGGCACGAACAAAGGCAAAAGCTCGGGACTGCTAAGGATCGACTATCCCGGGTTTAGCGGTGCGGACACTCTGGAACCCATTACGTGGGAAGAATTCTTCGAGGCCTTCGAAGCAAACAAGCTAGCGTTTCTCTATCAGGAAGAGACAAAAGGTGGCAAGGAGAGTCGGTTTTCAAAATTGATCGATCGCTACACAGGAAAGCAGGCTAGCAAAGCCGCTCGTTCCTGAAGTGCGGACATTTACAGATAAACCAGGAACTGGGCAGCCGAAATGCTGCCCGTTTCATTTGTCTGCACAAATCAATTAATGATGAGATCGCAAGCAAAACATAGCGATTTCGCCTAGACACCGGCTGGACAGAAATTGGGAGCTGGACTCATAATCTGCCGGTCAGCCCATCAAGGTTGCTGCACACCACTAAGAAAAAATCATGAAACGGAATAATGGAAAAACGATTGGGATTGGGATTGTTGGCGCTGGCTTTGCTGGGAATGGGTTTCGGAGCGTACCGACTGATACGTCAAAAAAAGCCCGGGCTCTCATTTCAAGCGGCCAAATTCTCGCGGCTTACAAGCACAGGCAAAGCTCTACGCGCAGCGATCTCGCCTGACGGCAGATGGCTGGTGCATGTCATAGATGATGGCGGGCAGCAGAGCCTCTGGCTCAAGCAGGTTGCCGTCGTTAACAGCGACACCCAAATCATTCCACCTGCTGAACTCTACTACAGCGGAGTGGCCTTCTCGCCGAACGGCAACTACATCTACTATTCGGTCCAGGAAAAGAATGATCCGCGAGGAGCACTCTTCCAGGTGCCCGTGCCTGGGGGACCTGTCCGAAAACTGCTTACAGGAATCAACACCGCGCCGGCGTTTTCTCCTGACGGAAACCAGATAGCCTTCTTCTACTATTTCGGAGATCAGGACCGGCTGATGATCGCGAATGCAGACGGCACCGGACAACGTCAGCTTACTATGCGAAGTGGCAACGAGTTTTTCTTTAGATCTGCCTTTGCCGCTTTGTCATGGTCGCCGGATGGAAAAAGTCTCGCTGTGCCGGTGGGAAATGGCGCAGAGAGTTATATGAGTGTGGCTACGATTCCAATTGAAACTGGTCAGATCAAAATCCTCACTCCGCAAAAGTGGTACGACGTGCGACAGGTGGCGTGGTTTCCGGACGGCAGTCATGTATTAGTTACTGCCATCGAAAAGGGATCACGCGACTACAAAATATGGCAGGTTTCCTATCCGGCGGGCGAGGCACAGGTGATTACCAGCGACCTGGGTTCTTACTCCACCATCAGTCTCACAGCGGATTTCACTCAATTGGCGACGGTGCAGACCGAGGCGGTGTCAAACATCTGGGTGACGCCCGGCTTTGATGCCTCACGTGCAACCCAGATCACGCGCGGGCGGAATTTTGACAGCGAGCCATCCTGGACCCCGGATGG
>Ga0137403_10009988_pt1 | contig 10529 bp, 6 predicted proteins | sample CZOMad2_1_16fung_FD_122057 | JGI IMG/M metagenome (GOLD analysis project Ga0137403, IMG submission 122057) | Vadose zone soil fungal communities from Angelo Coast Range Reserve, California, USA - CZOMad2_1_16fungal (Hybrid Assembly) | ecosystem: Environmental > Terrestrial > Soil > Vadose zone... | reverse complement strand
TCGTCAAACGTAACTTCGGGAATGTGGTGATCTACCAACTCCGGTTCGATGCCCGTCGAAACTACTGCCTCCGCGTAGTGTCCGCCTTCAAGATAATTTGTTCCGATCGCCGTGCCGGCCCCGCTCTCTTTGAAGTCCTGAAACTTCTTCAACACGCGCTGCGCTTCGGCCTTACCACCAGTGCGCGTCAGCAAAATTCCCAGGTTGTAGAGCGCGGTTTCGTTGTAGGGCTCAAGGGCAATTGCTTTACGGAAAACCGCGATCGCTTCAACGTACTTTTTCTGTTGACTGAGTATCTGGCCCACATTAATGTTCGAGCCAACGTCGTCCGGATCGATCTTCAGGACTTTTTGAAATTCGGCGATTGCTTCATCGAATTGATTCTGCGAGCGAGCGATTAGGCCGAGGATATAATGCGGTTGTGGGCGGTTCGGATCCTGACTCAGCGCTTTCTCTGCTTCACGTTTGGCGCCGCCAGCATCCGGCAAATAGTAGAGCGCGATGCTGAGATTGATTCGCACGATCGTAAGGTCCGGCTTGATTTGCAGCGCGCGAGCGAACGAATCAACCGCCTCCTTAGCCTTGTACTGCTCGAGCAGGGCCACACCAATATTGTTGGCGCGATACGCCGCTTCGCTTTTTTCAAATGCGGATTGAGCGGACAAGGCGCCGACCTGGATTGAGGAAGTAGCGGTCGACGATTTGATTAGTTCCGCGCTGGCAATTGCGCACGAAAACAAGAGGGCAAAGAGAATCACGAAGGCGGGTGATTTCATATTCGAGCTAGGATGACACGAACCCACGAAGACAATCTAACCGAGGCGTGTAGCGACACAACGTCTTGACGAGTAAAAGAACCGCCGGCCCTCACGGGCTGCTGACCCGATCACTTCGCAACCACCGTCACGTAATCTCTACCACTGTACAATCGGACGCCATCGCCGCTCTTGGTCATCATCAACGGCCGTGGTCTTTGAAGCGCGCTGTCCTTCGTGGTTGAGATTGAGAGAATTTGATTCCCTGCCAGATCGAGAATCTGCATCTTCCCGTCATTACTAAAACCAAATCCATAGGCGCCAGTGCCGAGGTCAGAGCCATTAATAGAGACAGGCGAATCGGTGAGAAAGAAGCCTTCATACTTTGCACGCACGTCGGCTGCGTATCCGGAAGTATCGACGAGGCCGGCGATGACGAAACGCTTGCTTCCGAAACGTGCCGCCGCAGAGTTACGCATCTGGGTGGGCGCGCTCAGGCCTTGAAAATAAAACCCCGGTGGCACAACCTGATTGAGTTCTGTGCCCGCGAGTATGGTCACGGACGTTTGCGCGACTGCAAGTGCGGGCAAGTAATAAACAATCGATAGCAGCACTGAGCTGCTGAACAAAACTCGTCTGAGATTCATCATTACGATTCCTTTCGCCGCAAGTCCAGGATATAGGACGCATCATCTTACACCGATGAGACAGGATCAACCTTCGCGGACCTGTTTCCTGAACCAATCGCGAACTTTCAGAGAGCACAAAATGCAGTGAAGGAGTCTGCTGTTGAATACTAACGCGGTGCGCGTCCATTAAGGGTCAACGGATCACAAGAACGGTGGAGCGGTTGGAGTGATGAGGTTTATTGTGTAGGAAGAGTGTCACAGTCCAATGAGTGAACAACGTTCTATGCCGGTGCGATTTTTCGATGCTGTTGGCAAAGTGAGTCAAACGGTTCGTTTGCTGGCGGTGCTGCCTGACCGTTTACAGGAAAGAATCGTAAAGGCTTTCATAAGTCAGTGGTCGCGCGTCAAAGCCGACGACTTCCCATCTGGCTTGCGTGAGCAATATGAGACGTTGGATCGGCGGATGACGGCGGGCCCAACCACGAACGAGCATAACGGGTTAATTCAAGCGACAGTCTTGAGGATGAGCGATGACGAGGCGCGCGAGCTTGCTGAGGCGATTGTGAGTTTCGCCTATGAGCTTCGCCAAGAGTCCGCGCGCTATAGATACGATAAGGATCTTCGTGACGCGCTCGATGAAGAGCTTTTGAGCCTGATCGACGCGACCGCTGACAGTGAGCCTGTTAATTGAACGCTAAACAAGGCTTCCAGCTGAGCGTTCGCGGAGTCTGGAGACGCCTGTAATTATAAGTGAGCAACAAATGGGGGTCAGGCCTGTGATTCTGCGATTTTCAATAATCAACATTCGGACTCTTTGGCATGACGGGTAATTTGATCCTTGCGGTTGATGAATGCAAATGCTGGCCAAGCAAATGTGATCGCAGCTTAGTCTCATAGCTATCCCAGTCGCGACTTCCATACTTCAGGATCACGACGCGAATGGAAAACAGCTATGACCTGAATCTCATCCTCTGTAACTTCATAAAACACAGCGAACGGAAACTGCCAAACAACTGCGCGTCTGAGGGTTCTGTAGACGATGGGATACAGGTGCGGATTGCGAACGATTCGCGACAATGCGTCGTCGATCCTTTCCATGAACTCGATGTCCAAATCTTCGCGCTGGTGGGCATACCATTGACGAGCCTCGGCGAGTTCGGCATCCGCGTCGTCAGTGAAACGAATGATCATGTGCGGTTAGCGCGACTTCATGAATTCAGCTTTGATCTCGTCCCAAGTTCGACCTTGTCCAGGATTTGTACGGACAGACTCCAGCCGTCGATCGAGCTCTCGCTTCTGGGCATCGGTTAACTCAAAGGCTTGATTCTCTTCGGCGATCGTGTCCCAAATTTCTTCGACCAGGAGGATTCGGTCAGAGATGCTGAGCTTTTTCGCCTGTTCGGTTAGTTCGCTTTGCATGGCGGGCATTATATCAAAGCAATCATTCACGACGAACGGCCGCTCGATTGAGAAAAGCGCGGATCATCGATGGCTGACAAACCGATTTTCACTGCGGGGACTTTTGTGGGGTCTGCAGCGATTTTGAATATTACCTAGTATCAGGGCTCCTCAAAAAACCGATTTATTAAGCGGCTTCATCGTCTGCGCCCTTGCGTTGATCTTGATCGGCGCCGCCGGGCCAATCTACTTCCGCCTCCTGGGCTTTCTGGGCCAGCAGCAGATGATCGCGCATGGCATCCCGGGCTGACTCTGGATTTCGATCGCGGATGGCGCGATAAATCTTCCGGTGCATCTCTGCGGACTCTTTCAAGTCGTGCGCGCGCCTGACCGTCTTGCGCCGCGCATCCAGGAGCACGGCGGCTACCATATTCATCAGCGCTGTCAGGATTCGATTGCCGGAAGCGGCTGCTACCATCTGGTGAAAACTCATATCGTGCAGCAAGTATTCTTCGGGAGCATCGAGCGATGCGTACATCCCGGCCATTTCTTCCGCCAGCGAAGCCAACTGATCACCCGTAGCGCGCTCAGCCGCCAGGCCCGCAATCGACATCTCCAAAGCTCGCCGCGCTTCGAACATTTCTTTGGAGGTGAACCCATGCAGCGAGGCCATCAGGCTAAGGGAACTGCTGTCGAGCGCCGGCGATTCGTCAGCCTTGACGACGAAAGTCCCTGCGCCCTGCCGTGACTCCAGGACCCCCACCGCGGAGAGCGAACGGATCCCGGCTCTCAAAGTGGGACGACTTACTCCGAGCAACCTTGCCAAATCTCGCTCCGGAGGTAAGCGATCACCAGATCGCAACTCACCACGATGGATCATGCTTCGCAGCTGAGTAACAACCTCCTCAGAGGTTTGTCCGCGACGCTCCGGCTCGACAGCTCTGAACTTTGCCCTATCTGAATCGGTCATACCATTCATACCCTTAGCAACCATTGATTACCAATTAGCGATCTCACCGACCTCATCTTCAGGTCGGTGCACAATTGAATAGCGGCATTCTAGTCGATTCAGCGCTGCTTGTGAACGCTTTGTTGGTTCTGAGATCGTCAAAGGTCTGACCAGACGTCGTCGAAGCTTGATTTCAGCGATTCGATAAGAAAGCCGGCTGCGAGTAACGGATGACGATCAAACTTTGTTACCATGACCGCCCGCGTCGTTCGGACATTTTGGAGGATGGAAACACCATGAGATCACGGCGTTCAAGAAAATTACTTTGGACAATCCTCATGTGCAGCGCAACGACGTTTTTTTCGAGTACGAGCGGCAAGGGACAGGCAAACGTGAAGAAAGAGGATTTTGGAAAGACTGCGAGCGGCCAGACGGTCAGCCTCTTTACGCTGACCAATGCACACGGCGTCGAGGCACGCATCATGGATTATGGTGGCATCGTCGTATCCTTGAAAGTCCCTGATCGCCACGGTCATCTTGATGATGTCGTCCTGGGTTTCGACAGCCCGGATGGTTACGCGACCACCAGTCAATACTTCGGCGCGCTAATCGGTCGTTACGCGAATCGCATCGGCAAAGCTCGCTTCGCGCTTAACGGCGTCGAGTACAAGTTAGCGGCGAACAACGGCGCCAACCATTTGCATGGCGGTCTCAACGGCTTCAACAAAGCGATCTGGAAAGCGCGTCCTCTGAAAAGACGCGACGGCGCCTCGCTCGAATTGACCCACCTCAGCAAGGATGGTGAAGAAGGATACCCCGGCAACCTGTCAGTGATAGTCGTCTACACGCTAACTAACAGCAACGAACTAAAGATGGAATACTCGGCCACCACGGACAAGGACACAGTTGTGAATCTGACGCAACACTCCTACTTCAATCTGGCCGGACAAGGGCAAGGCGATATTCTGAAACACGAGCTCACGATCAATGCGGCTCGCTTTACACCGGTTGATGAGGGCTCGGTTCCCACCGGTGAATTAAGGAGTGTAAAGGGTACGCCTTTCGACTTTACCAGGCCGACCGCAATCGGCTTGCGCATAGATCAGGACGACGAACAACTGAAGCTTGCTCACGGCTACGATCACAACTGGGTGATCGAGGGAAGGATGGGCACTCTTCGCAAGGCAGCCATGGTCCATGAACCAACGACCGGACGGGTAATGGAAATCTGGACCACGGAACCAGGCATTCAGCTTTACACCGGCAACTTTCTCAATGGCAGCAAGATCGGGAAGGATCGTAGGCCCTATCAATTGCACTACGCCTTTTGTCTTGAGACACAGCACTATCCGGACTCTCCAAACAAGCCCGAGTTCCCCACCACCACGTTGAAGCAAGGCGCGCGCTATCGGAGCACGACGATCTACAAATTCTCTGCGACGAGGGACTGAGGCGCGGGCGAATTATCAGGCGCTTGGTTCCGAGGGCCTTCACAGCTTCTTAATCAATTACTCTCAAAGGACATCTTGCCTGGGAGACCAGGCGTAGCTGAGAAATCGACGGTAAGTTATTCTTAGGTGCCCACACCGCCGACCGTCACTGGTAATACCGCTAACGAGCGCACTGCAAATTGGTCATAAAAGAGCTTGACAGAATAGAAGAGCCTGGAAGAGAATACGCCCATCCAAGAAGGCAAGATGACAATTGACGGCTTTCATATAGCTTAATCCTGAGGCTCTATTGGTAAGACCAGCCACTCAATTGACGCAAGACCACCGCCCGTAAGAAGTGTTTTGGGATTTCTTTAAGTCCAGCATTTTGAATTAGTAAATTCCGTTCCGCTTCGGAATGAGAATCAAGGCCGAGTCCTTTTCGCATCGTGTGAGCCGGCGTCGGCTCAAGCCTGACAACCCAAGTGGCCCGTGAACCCTTTCTGCTTCAGCTTTTGGAGGTTGAACATGACTGCTTCTAAATACAGGTTTTGCTTTGCTGCCTTCGCATTGGTTTTTTTGTGTGCATCCCTCGCCGTGGCGCAGGACTATCGCGGCAAAGTGCAGGGTGCAATCACCGACGAAAACGGCGCCGCGGTCCCGGGCGCGCACGTAACGTTGCGCAACATCAACACCGGTGTCGAAGTCGCGCGCGAGACAAACGACGACGGACGTTACGTCTGTGATTTCGTCGAACCCGGCGAGTACATGGTCCTGGTCGAACATACGGGTTTCAAGAAGGCTGTGCAGCAACACGTGATCGTTCGCGTTCGGGGCGACATCTCAGTCGATCTCAAATTGGCGGTGGGCGCCGTGCAGGAAACCGTTACTGTCGAGGCCGCACCGATCGCCGTTCAGTTCAACTCAAGCAGCACGTTGTTGACGGTGGAAAACAAAGTCATCGATCAGCTACCGGTCAGAGGCCGCAACCCCTATAACGTCGCGACCCTTGATCCAACGGTGTCCCCGGGAACGGGTTCAACTTCCAACGAGAATCGACCCTACCATCACGCATATGCGAGCGACATCGATGTTGGCGGCCAGACTACGAGGGCAAACGACGTCCTGCTCGACGGCGTGCCCCTGGTCTCGAGCTACAAGAGTTCTTACACGCCCGCCATGGACGCTGTGCAAGAGGTGACGTTTCAGAAAAACGCTATCGACTCTGAGTATGGCTATAGCGCCGGCGGCGTGATCGTCCTGAACATGAAGTCGGGAACGAACACCTTTCACGGCACGGCGATCGGTAACTGGCGCAATCCGAGATTTAACGCGGTCACGGATCCTACGATCAAACGGACAGTCGGCGCCGACGAGACTAATTTTCGGGGCACGAATTTGAAGATATATGGGGGGACCGTCGGGGGCCCAATCATCAAGAACAAGCTCTTTACGTTTACGTCGTACGAGCATTGGAATGACGCATCGCCTTTGCCTTTCACGCTGACCGTTCCAACGGCACTGGAGCGCGCGGGTGATTTCAGTCAGTCGACGCGCAACGGCGTCATCCGCGACATCTATGACCCGCTGCTTTCGTCAGGCACCAGTGGTACGCGCACGAAGTTTGCCGGAAACATCATCCCGGCTAGCAGGTTCGATCCGACCGCGCTGAAGTTGTTGGCTGAGATGCCGCTTCCGAATCTGCCGGGCAGCCAGGACAATCTGCAGGGGTTCAAAGTCAACCAGACAGCCTACTGGAACTTCTCAGAGCGCGTAGACTGGAACCCCTCAGAGAAATGGCACACCTTCTTTCGCTATGGTCAATTCAAGGCAATCCTGCTTGAATCAAATCCGACCGGTAAGTTGCTCCTGCCCGTTAACGGCAGTCACCGTTATGGTATGAGCATCGCCGCCGACTCGGTCTATACGATTTCACCAAGGTTGGTGCTCAACCTGCGCGCCAACTACCACCAATTGACCGATGAGTACGCTGCGAACCCGGCCTTGATTGGCAAGGACGGCATAGCTAACTTATTTCCAACCAACTTCTTTACCTCGCTCTATACGTTTGACCAGTACTTCTATCCGGCATTTGACGTTGGCAGTACCGCCAACCGCATCGGACGTCCCGGCCGCGAGTTCTGGCAGCATCCGCAGGGCGAGGGCACCTCAGCGCGCTTGAACTATTACGCCGGATCACACTCACTAAAGTTTGGCGGCGAATTTCGCATCGACAGAGGCAAGGGGGCGCGTTTTGAGCCGATCACTTTTAGCATCAAGCAGGCGCTCACTGCCAACGCGAATTCCAGTCCTGACCTGAACAAGTCCGGCAGCGAGTGGGCCACTTTCCTGCTCGGTTATATTGACAACGCCTCGATTGCGGCCCGCGTGCCGATCCAGGAAGCTGTGACGCTCGGTTACGCCGCCTATGCGATGGACGATTACAAGGTGAACAAGAATTTGACACTCAACCTTGGCTTGCGCTGGGAGTATGAGCCCGGCCCGGTTGACAGAGGCAATCGCATATCGGAACAGCTCGACCTGTCTCAGCCGATTCCGGAAATGATCGCCACCCCACCGGCCATACCGGCGACCGTCACCAACCTGCTCACCAGCAAAGGCGAGAAGCAACTATTTAACGGCGCGTGGATTTTCGCCACCACGCAAAACCGCAGTGCGTGGCATCGGAACAAGCTGAACCTGTTGCCGCGGCTTGGCGGCGCCTATCGTTTTGGCGACAAGTCCGTGGTCCGTTTAGGGTGGGGACGCTACATGTCTCCATCTTCGAAGATCCGCGATCCGCTGGGCGACTTCGTCAATCAATATGCGGGCTTCTCGACGAGTACTCCCGCCGCTACGCTGGCCGTGGTGGCTGGAAATGGACAAACCGGCGTGGTCCCGCGAGCAACATTATCCAATCCGTGGCCGGCCGCGATTACTCCGATCCAATTGCCACTCGGCCAATCATTGGGCCGATACACGAACCTGGGTAACTCGATCGGCACGGCAGCCAACGCCACCAACGGGATCGATCAATATAACCTGTTGCCGGCGGTTAACGACCGGTTCAGTTTCTCGTTCCAGCGTCAAATCTGGGGTCATTTCATCCTGGACTTTGAATACTTTTACAATCACGAGAAGAACCTGCCTTACTCAGTCGATATCAACATGGTCGACCCGGCATTCTCTTACGAGACGCCAAAATCCGTTTTCAACCTGTCGGTGACCAATCCTTTCTTCAACTACCTGGCGCCGGACAAGTTTCCAGGTACGTTGCGCACGACCAGCAGCATCACCCAAGGCGCGCTGCTTCGGCCTTATCCCCAGTACGGGGTGATTAACCAAACGAACACTTCCGGCAGAGGAGAACATCTCCACTCGTACGAGATTTCTGTGCAGCGTCCCTTCACCAAGGGCCTCAGTGTCCTGGCGGCTTACGCCTATCAGCATGAGCAGACGCAGGAGTTCTTTGACGACCTGGCTACCTACGCCCGAAGATTCCAATGGAGGGACACGGATACTCCGGGTAATCGGTTTACCAGCGCCGTATCGTGGGACATTCCTATTGGCAAAGGTCGCTCGTATCTTAAGGACGTACCCAAGGGCGTGGACTATGTCATAGGCGGCTGGACCTTCACGACGACGGCTCGCCTATACTCAGGACGGCCGCTCTTTTTCACGCAGAACCTGATCGTGGATGGCAATCCGAAGATCAACAACCCAACGCAAACTCTGTATTTCGACACTACGAAGTTCCACAAACTTCCGACGACGACGAACCCGGATGGCGTAACTGCAAACAACAATGATCCGGTGAATCTCCACAAACGCGACAATCCATGGACCTATCCCGGACTCTTCGGACCGGGTGTTGAGCAGGTAGACATGACCATGAGCAAGTCATTCAAGCTAACCGAGCGGTTCCGCCTGGAAGCGCGCGTGGAGGGCTACAACATGTTCAATCATATCAACCTGGCTAATCCGACGGTTGATTTCACGAGTGCGAATTTCGGCAAGATCACAACCAAGCTGGTGGCCTACAACGGCCGCGAGATGCAGTACGGCTTGCGATTTGTCTTCTAGAGAGATTCACATCTCGGGATGATCTCTGAGGGGGGCGTTCGCGCCCCCCATTTGCTACCCGAGGGGAGCGGTCAATCGCGTGCTGCATCATACGTCGAAATCGAATCAGATTTGCGGGCTCAGGCAGATGTCATTGAATTCGTCCACGGTCTGTTTGATTTTCCTGCTTGGTCTCTGTTGCCTGCCCTCAGCATCTGCCTTCGCCCAGTCCCCTGCTACCAACTCAGTTTCAGCCGGATTCGATAATCCGGTAATCGAAGGAATGGCGCCGGACCCCAGCGTCTGCCGCGTAGGCGATGACTATTACCTCGTTACCTCGACCTTCGAATACTTTCCCGGCGTGCCTGTCTATCACAGCAAAGATCTCATTCACTGGCGCTTGATCGGCTACAGTCTTTCGCGAACGTCGCAACTTCCGCTGATTCGGCTAACTCGCAATGGCGGCATTTGGGCAGCAACGATTCGGTATCACGACGGCACCTTCTACATGGTAACGACGAATAAGTCCGAGGGCCACGGCAACTTCTTTGTCTACACCAAAGATCCGGCGGGCGAATGGTCTGATCCGATCCCGCTGGATCAGGGTGGAATCGATCCCTCGTTGTTCTTTGACGACGATGGCAAAGTTTATCTGACAACTGGCGGCGGCAGTTGTGCGACCCGAATTTGCCAATCTGAAATCGACCTCAAGACCGGCGCGCGGCTATCCGAAATCAAACCGCTGTGGAATGGCACCGGAGGCAGCAGCCCTGAAGGTCCGCATCTTTATAAGCTCAATGGCAATTACTATCTGATGATTGCCGAAGGCGGCACTGAATATGGTCACTCGGAAACTATCGCGCGAAGCCGCAGCCCCTGGGGTCCGTTCGAATCCAACCCGCGCAATCCAATCCTGACACATCGCAATTTCAAGGCGAGTCCGATTCAGGGCACGGGCCACGCCGACTTGATCCAGGCACACGACGGAAGTTGGTGGGCGGTCTTTCTCGGTTTTCGTCCGGCCACACGCATGGCCCACCACCTTGGACGCGAAACTTTTCTGGCGCCGGTGACCTGGTCGGAAGATGGCTGGCCTACGATAAACGGCAACGGCACCATCACGCCGCGAATGGAAGTAAAGACGCTGCCACAACAGTCGCGGCCCAATCCCCCGGCGCGCGATGACTTCTCGCAACCAAAACTGGCCCTGCCCTGGAATGTCGTGCGCAACCTGGAGCGATGGTCTCTGGCTGAGCGGCCGGGTTGGCTGCGACTGAAGGGATCGTCAGTCACGCTGGATGACACG
>Ga0137403_10009986_pt1 | contig 10530 bp, 6 predicted proteins | sample CZOMad2_1_16fung_FD_122057 | JGI IMG/M metagenome (GOLD analysis project Ga0137403, IMG submission 122057) | Vadose zone soil fungal communities from Angelo Coast Range Reserve, California, USA - CZOMad2_1_16fungal (Hybrid Assembly) | ecosystem: Environmental > Terrestrial > Soil > Vadose zone... | reverse complement strand
CAGTCGGACACCATCCAGGCGGTGCAGTCGCTGGGCTACGTCAACGTGCCGCGCACCACGCAGCTGTTGTTCGACGTGTATCACATCGACGCCGCCGAGCGGGAGCGGCCGCGCGGCTGGGTGGACGAGCCGTCGAAGGGAATCCTCGATCTGTACGGGCTGACGTTCTACACGATGGCCGAAGTGATCCAGAAGAAGGACGCGGCACTCGCGGCGCGCGCGCAGGAAATCGCGCAGAAGGTTTTCCGCAACACGCGAATGACGCTCCAGCCACTGCCGGAGCGCCCCGTCCGCTAGCGCCTAGTGCTTGGTCGAATCCCCTGCTTCGCCCTGCGCCGGCCGATTCGTTGCCGCCGTGGACTCCTGCCCGGTCGGCGCACCACGATGGCGCTCCACTACGCGAGCCATGACCGGCGCGTTGGGGAACAGCCGCTCCAGACCGCCGACGACGACCTGATCGCCGGCTTCGACGCCACTCTGGACCTCCGCCCAGCCCGCCGTGCGCACACCGACCGTCACCTGCCGCTGAGTGGCTTTCCCGTCCTTCACCACCCACACGAAGGTCGCGCCCTGCATCGGGAGCAGCGCGTCCTCGGGCACGACGACGGCGTTGGGCCGAATATCGGTCGCGAGCCGCGCCTCGATGAACATCCCCGCCTGCAGCTCGTGCTCGCTGTTCGGCACGCGCGCCTTGATGAGGATCGTGCGCCCCGGCAGCTCGACGACCGGATCCACGAACACCACCTCACCCGAGAAGTTCTTGCCGGGTATCGCGGCGACGTGGAAGCTCACGAGCTGGCCGCGGCGCAGCCGGTCGGCGTAGCGCTCGGGGACATTGAACGCCGCATGCTGTGGGTTGACCGACTGCAATGTGATCAGCGGCGTCTGCGGGTTGACGTAGGTGCCGATGCTGACCAGGCGGCGGCCCACCACTCCACCGAACGGCGCCCGCACGATGGTGCGGTCGAGCCGCGTCTTCAGCAGATCGTACGATGCCTGCGCGGACCGATAGCCCGCATCGGCTCTCTCGAGATCGGCCTGCGATGACGCGTTCTGGACCATCAACTGTTTGGTGCGCTCGAGATTCCGTTGCGCGACGTCGCGGTCCGCCTCGGCGCGCGCGACCTGCGCCTTGAGCTCGGCGTCATCGACCTTGAAGAGCCCGGTTCCCGCGTCGACTTGCTGGCCTTCGCGGACGAGAATCTCCACGATCCGGCCGTCGACCTCGGGACGAAGCTCGACCGACTGCACCGCTTCGATCTGGCCGGTGGCCGCGATCGCGTCGACGACGGTGTCGCGGATGGCCGCAGCGACTTCGACGGGCATGGCGAAACCACCGCCACCGGGTCCGCCACCTGCCGCGGAGTTGGCCTTTTTGCATGCGGCCGGAGCCGCGAGCAGGAGCAGAACAGCTAGGGCGCGGTGCGACATCACTGTGGTTCCTTATCGGTAAAGAGTCTCCTGCCCAAAATGCTCTCGAGGCCGGCGAGCGCCAGTCTCGTTCCATAGCGGGCTTGGACGAGATCCGCCTCCGCCTGGGACAGGTTCACTTCGGCATCGAGCAGATCGAGGATCGTCGTCGCGCCGCTCGAATAGCGCGTTTGTTGCACGCGGAAGCTTTCACGCGCGACCGCGAGGCCTTGTGTCGCGAGCTCCGCGCTGGCACGTGCCGTCAAGTACGCGTCGTACGCCGCGGTGACGTCATGCTGCACCGCGCGATCCATGTCCCGGCGCCGTGCTTGGGCAACCTCTTTGTTCACGTGCGCCCGCGAGAGCGCAAGCTCTCGCTGCCCGTTGTTCCAAATCGGGAATGAGATGCCGAGCGTGAGGTTCGTCTGCTTGAACAGGTCATTCGGGTAAAACTTTGTGCCCAACGAGAGCTTGCTGTACGTCAGCGTCGCGTGCGGCAGGAAGTTGCCTAACTCGGCGCGATACGCGGCGCTGGCGGCGCGCTCGTTGGCGGCCGCCACGCGATAGTCGGGGCCCTGGCGAGCAGCGTCCGTGATCGCGTCCGCGAGCGAGACCGGAAGCTCCGGGGCCGGTGCCGTGTCGAGCGGCGCCGCGTCAACCGGTCCAACCGCACCCACACGGCGACCGAGCTCGAGCCGCGCGATCCGTAACGCAGACTCCTGATTGAGCTGCCCCACCTGCGCCCGCGTCATCTCGAGCCGCAGGTTCAGCGAATCGGTGGAGACGGCGGCGCCCGACGACACACGGGCGCGCGCCACCCCGAGTTGCTGTCGCGCACGGCGTAGCCGGTCGCGCGCCACGCGATCGAGCTCGGCGTTCTGCAGCACCGCGTAATAGTCCGACTCGGTCAACAGCGCGGTCGCAAAGCGCTGGCGCAGCTCGTCCGCGTGCGCTCCCTCCAGCGCAGCACCAGACCGGGCAAGTTCCGCGAACTTTTGGCCGCCGGTGAACAGGTCGTAGCGTACGTTGAGTTGCGCCGACCACGTGGTCTTAAGCCGGAGCAGCGAATCGGTGAAAAAGAAGCCCGCGGGATCCGTGCTTTGCCGATTCACGTTCATGGTAACCGACGGCAGGATGAAGACGGCAAATGCATTGCGCCGCGCCCAGGCCGCGTTGTCGACCTGGCCGAGCGCCGAGACGTAGTTCGGGTCGAGCTGCGCGGCCCGCTGCAGCGCGTCCCGCAGCGTGACCTGCGGCAGGGAGTCGGTTAGTACCTGCGCCGGAGACACCGCGCCCTGCAGGGCGAGCAACAACGCCAACATCAGTCGCCCTCCGACGCTTTGGGAAGCGGCACCAGCAATCCGCGCCGCGCGCGGACCCGCTGGCGCGCGGAGTCGAACAGTACGTACGCCACCGGCACGACGAACAGCGTGAGCGCCGTGGAGAAGAACACGCCGCCCACGATCGCGTACCCGAGCGGCTTCCGGGACGCGGAGCCCGCGCCGACGCCCCAGGCGACCGGGACCGCGCCCATGATCGTGGCCACCGACGTCATGAGAATCGGGCGAAACCGGATCCGGCCCGCCTCGAGGACCGCCGCGACGCTGTCGAGGCCCTTGTCTCGCAGCTGGTTCGTGTATTCGACGAGCAGAATCGAGTTCTTACTCACCAGGCCGATCAGGAGAATCATTCCGATCTGGCTGTACAGGTTCATCGTCGCGCCGGACCGATGGATGACGGCCGCGAACTTCAGCGTCGCCAGCGCACCGGTGATGGCGAGCGGCACAGCCAGGAGCACCGTCCAGGGGTGCAACAGCGATTCGAACTGCGAGGCGAGCACCATGAACACGACGATGAGCGCGATCACGAACGCAAAGTAGATGGCGCTCCCGCTCTCCTTGTATTCGCGTGATTCTCCGGAGAGCGCCGTGGTGGTCCCGGGCGGCAGCAACTGCCGCGCGACCGCATCGATCGAATCGAGCGCCTCGCCCTGCGCGAGCCCGGGCGTCAGCGACGCCGACAACGTGAACGAGGGAATCCGATTGAAGTGGTTGATCTGCCGCGCGCCCACCCCTTCCTGCACGTTGGCGAGGGCGTCGAGCTGGACCAGCTGCCCGCCCTTCCCGCGCAAATAAATCCCGCGCATGTCGCTCGGCGTCGCACGATCCTTGGGATCGAGCTGGACCATCACGTAGTAGAGCTTGTCGTTCCGCGTGAACGTGCTGACGCGCCGGCCGCCCAGGAACGTCTGCAGGGCGCTCGCCACGTCGCGGACGGGGACGCCCAAATCCTCTGCCCGGTCCCGCTCGAACGTCACCCGCAGCTCCGGTTTGTTCACGAACAGGTCGGTCTGGACGTTCGCGAGGCCCTTGACCTGCGAGACGCGGCCGACGAACGGTCCCATCATCTCGGTGAGTTTCGCGAAATCCGGGTTCTGCACGACGTACTGAATCGGCTGCGAAAAGCCGATCGCGCCGGGCGCGTACGGAAATGCCAAGACCCCGGAGATCCCCATGAGCTGGGGAAAGAGACCGCCCAGCATTTGCTGCACGCTGGTGTGGCGCTCGCCGAAATCCTTCAGGATCACGCCGATGAACGCGCTGTTGACGCCGCCCGCGAATCCCCCGACGATCGTGAAATAGCCTTTCACGTCGGGCGTGCGATCGATGATCTGTTCGACCTGCCGCACGTAGCCGTCGGTATACGGCAGCGACGCGCCTTCCGGTCCACGGACCACGACCAGGAAGAAGCCGCGATCGTCTTCCGGGATCAGCTCGTTCTGCAGCCGCGTCGGCGGGAAAATCAGAAACGCAAAGACGGAGACGCCGACGACGGCCAGCGTCCCGAGCAACACGGGAACGCGGTGATCGACGGCGCGCCGCAGCAGCTGCCCATACCGCTCCGACAGCGCCGTGAAGCCGCGCTCGAACATGTCGAAGACCTTGCCGTGCTGGGGCTGCATCCTGAGGATTTTGGCGCAGAGCATCGGGGTGAGCGTCAGCGCGACGAAGCCCGAGATTACGACGGCGCCCGCCACGGCGATGCCGAACTCGCTCAACAACCGGCCCGCGGTGCCCGTCAGGAACGCGAGCGGCGAAAACACCGCCACCAGCGCGATCGTCGTCGCGATCACCGCGAAGCCGATTTCGTTGGTCCCGTCCACCGCGGCCTGCTCGGGGGTTTCGTGCAACTCCTCCTGATGCCGGAAGGCGTTCTCGAGCACGATGATCGCGTCGTCCACCACGATGCCGATCGCGATCGTCAGCGCGAGCAGCGTAAAGTTGTTGATCGAAAAGCCCAGGAAATACATGATCGCGAACGTCGAGATGATCGATGCAGGGATCGCGAGTCCCGGGATGATCGTGGCCCGGACGTTTCGCAAGAAGACGAAGATGATGAGCACGACCAGGATCGCCGCGATGAGCAGGGTCAGCCTCGCGTCGTCGATCGAGTGCGTGACGAACACCGACCCGTCGAACGCGCTCTCGAGCTTCACGCCGGGCGGCAGCGTCTGTTGAATGCCGGGGAGCTCATCGCGAATGCTGCGCGCGACATTGAGCAGGTTCGCCTTCGACTGGCGCACGACGCCGATCGCGACCGAGGGGGTGCCTCTCCAGCGGAAGATCGAGCGATCGTCCTCGGGACCGAGCTCCACGCGGGCGACGTCCTTCAGCTTGACGAGCTGCGTCCCCTGGCTCGCGACCACCATTTCGCCGAACTCGCCGGGGGTCTTGAGCTCGCCGAGCGAGCGGACCGAGAACTCGCGCCGGGTCGATTCGATGCGGCCCGCCGGGATCTCGACGTTGCGCGAAACAATCGCGTTTTCGACGTCCTGCACCGTCAGACCGCGCGCCGACAACGCCTGCGGATCCACCCACACGCGCATCGAGTAGCGGCGCTCACCGAAGATCTGGGCGCTGCCGACGCCCGGCAGGCTCTGCAGCCGCGCTTTCACCAGCCGGTCGGCCACGTCGGAGAGCTGCATCAGGTCGTAGTTGTCGCTGGAGAGCGCGAGCCAGAAGAACGGCTGCGCGTCGGCCGACTGCTTCGCGATCACCGGCTCGAGCACATCGACAGGCAAACGGCCCCGCACGCGCGACACCTTGTCGCGCACGTCCTGCGCCGCCACGTCCACCGGCCGGTCGAGGGTGAACTCGAGCGTGATGTTGCTCGTCTGCTCCGACGACGTGCTGCTCAGCGTCCGGATGCCCTGGATGGTGGACAGCTCTTCCTCGAGCACGTCGGTCACGGCGGTCTCGACCACCTGCGCATTCGCGCCGGGGAGCACGGTCGTCACCGAGATAACCGGCGGATCGATGTCGGGCAGCTCGCGCACCGAGAGCCGGCTGTAACCGATGGCCCCGAAGAGCACCAGCGCGGCGGAGAGCATGCTGGCGAGCACGGGACGGCGGATCGCGGTTTCGGAGAGTTTCATAAGCGACAATTTTCCCAGGAAAGTGAGCGGGCCGGACAGTCCTGAACGTAACGGGACGTGTCTCGAACGAGTTCCAGCTCGGTGCTGCTAGTACGTCGAAAAAGAACTGAGGAAATCGACATACGCCGGTCCCGTTGTTGTGCGAACTGGGGACCCGAAAATACACCGAAGTTCAAAAACCCCGCAAGGGCCGCCCGAAACGTGATAATCTCACTGTGGTACGCGCGGCTTGCGCGGTAGGTTAAAGCACTGGGAGGGCTGGCCGAATGGCTAAGGCACCGGTCTTGAAAACCGGCGGGCGCAAGCCCTTACAGGTTCGAATCCTGTGCCCTCCGTCGACTTGCCCCTGGGGGAGGCCGTATGCATGTCGTCGTCGCGATCGTATTTGCCGTTAGTGCCTCGGTCCAAACGCCCTACGACACGGTATTCGATCAAATAAAGAGCCTCGCGCCGCTGCCGAACGCAGTCGCGCCCGTCCACGGATTAACCCTCCGTCGCGACGTCATGGAGCTGCGGCTCGACGACGGCGTGGCATACCGGCTGACCCCCGTCGCGGGCCGCACCACCGCCATCGCATGGGTCGGATCGGGATCGCTGTCGTTCGTTCCCCCGCTGCTCGTCGAGCAGTTCAATCTCAAGCGCGTCCTCGGGGACTCGACGATCAACGGACCGATCACGGCGGTCGTGCTCTTCTTCGCGGACTCGACCGAGGCCGAGCTCGCGCGGTCGCTGAAGTTCGGACCTGCACCGCAAGCCGCGGGAGACCCCGGCGGCGCGATCGGGTCGGCGCTCGACTACATCGTGGACGGTCGCAGCCGCAGTGCGGACGGGAGCCTGATGACCGCGCTGCTCAATCGCACGACGACCGGATTCTTCGCGGCGTACATCCAGCGGAAACGCGGTGAGAGCGTCATGATCCAGGTCGATCCCATGGCCACCGAAGAGGTCATCCTCTACCGCCGCGGGAAAATGGTGGGCCAGCGCACCGAGACGGTCTGTCAATTCGAGCGGGCCCAAGACCTGATGAGCGGCGTTTCGATCGCGAATGAGCAGCCCGAGCCGCTGGCGGTCGCGGGCTACAACATCGATGCGACGATCACCGGCAGTTACAAATTCTTCGCCCGCACGACGATCAAGCTCGTGGGCCGCTTCGAGCCGCAGCTGTGGATCCCGTTCTATCTCTACGACGAGCTCGACGTCGATTCCGTCCTCACCGAGAGCGGTACGCCGCTGACGTACTTCCGCAAGGATCATTTTGGCGGGCTCTGGGTTCGCCTGGCCGAACCGCTCGCCGCGGGCAAGACGCAAGCGATCCGGGTCGTTTACCATGGCAGCCTGATCGGTTTCGGATCCGCCCTGCCCGCGATGTACGATGAGTCGATCGGGAACTACCGGACCGCGCTCGACGCCTGGGCGTTCATCAAGGATACGGAGACGTGGTACCCGCGCTATCGCGGCGACGAAGTCTTCGACGTCAACCTCACGTTCCACACGCCGAAGGATTTGCGCTTCTCGAGCATCGGCAAGCTGGTGCAGGCGGATACGCAGGGCAACACCGTGGTCTCGAAGTGGGTGAGCGAGCTGCCCACGAACCAGGTGTCGTTCAACATCGGGAGCTTCGACGAGGTCGCGATCAACGATAAACGCATCCCGCCGGTGACCATACAGCTCAATACCGAGGCCCACGCCTTGATCCGCCGTTACATCCCCACACGGCGCAGCGCTCCCGCCGACGTAGGCGCGGACGTCGCGAACAGTCTCGCATTCTTCACGAGCGCCTTCGGAGCGCCGCTGTTCCAGCACTACTACGCGACCGAAATCCCGTACTACCACGGGCAGGCATTCCCCGGAATGATTCACCTGTCGTTCGCAACCTTCCTGGGCCTCGCCGACGAAGGCGAAGACGAGAGCTTTCGCGCGCATGAGATGGCCCACCAGTGGTGGGGTATCGGCGTCGAGCCCGCGAGCTATCGCGATGCGTGGCTGTCGGAAGGCTTCGCCGAATTTGCCGGGATGTGGTATATGCAGATCATCCTCCACGACAACGACAAGTACTTCAAAATGCTGCGCCAATCGCGCGACGAGATCCGGCGCCAACGCGACAAGGCGGTCCCGATCGGCCTCGGCTATCGCGCGATGGAGAGCTGGCGCGGGAACTACGACCTCACCACGTATCAGAAGGGCGCCTGGGTGCTGCACATGCTGCGGAACATGATGCTCGACTCGCGCACCATGAGCGAGGACCGGTTCAAGGCGATGATGCGCAACTTCTACGAGACGTATCGCGGCAAGCGGGCCACGACCGTCGATTTCCAGCGCGTCGTCGAGCAGCACGTAGGCCGGCCGATGGACTGGTTCTTCGATGAATGGGTCTACGGCACCGCCGTCCCGACCTACACCTTCGCGTGGAAAGTCGACCCCCCGGAGGGTGGGAAGTACACGGCGCACCTGCGCGTCAAGCAGACCGATGTGCCCGACGGATTCGCGATGTTCGTGCCGCTGCGCATCAAGTTCGGCGAGGGCGAAGCGCTGGTGCGCCTGCTCGTCCGAGGGCCGCTCACGGAGCAGGCCATCACGCTGCCTGCCGAGGCGACAGCGATGGAACTGAGTCCCTTCGAATCCGTACTCGCTGTGGTGAAAACCGAGGGCTGGTAGGCATGAAGGACGCACCGCGCGAGATGACGTTTCTGCTGGCCGGCGTGGAGCGGCGGGTGCTGCGGCTCCTCGCCGAGCGCGTGCCGCGCATGCTGCGATCCAACCACCTGACGGTGCTCGGCACGCTCGGCGCGGTGGGTGCCGGGACCGCCTACGCGCTCACGACGTACGACCCCGCCTGGCTCTGGGTCGCGAGCCTGATGCTCGGCGTGAACTGGGTCGGCGACAGCCTCGACGGCACGCTCGCGCGCGTGCGCGGCACCCAGCGGCCCAAGTACGGCTACTATGTCGATCACGTGGTGGACGCGTTCTCGACCGCCGTCATCGGTCTCGGGATCGGGTTGTCGCCGTATGTGGACCTCGGCCTGGCGCTCGGACTCGTGGTCGTGTATCTCGCACTTTCGATCAACGTCTATCTCGAGTCGACCGTCTTCGGCGTCTTCAAGATCTCCTACGGTCGGATCGGGCCAACCGAAGTCCGCTTGCTGCTCGTGTTGCTGAACACCATGCTCGCGCTCGCGCCCTTCCCGGTCGGTGTCGTCGCCAACTGGACGTTGGCGGTCCTGTTGACCGGGATGGTGGCCCTATTCGTCGGGCGATTCGCCCGGAATCTGTACCGGCTCGCGAAGCTCGAGCCTCAACGATTCAGGTGGTGGGAAGAAAGGCCGTAACATGCGCATCTCACCCGCTCTCGTCGTCGCAGCGTTGGCGGTTCCGACCTCACTCCCGTCCCAAAGCGTCCGCGGGCAATTGACCGACAGCATCACCAGGGCACCGCTCGCCGGTGCGTTCCTCACCCTCGTGGATGAGCGCGGCGTCGAGAAGGCACGGACGATCACGAACAATGCCGGTGAATTCCTCCTGACCGCGCCCGCGGCCGGCGCATACCGGCTGCGCTCCAAGCGCATTGGGTTTCGGCCGTACGTCTCCCCGCCGCTCACGCTGACGGCCGGGGGAACCATCTCCTACAGTGCTGCGGTCGACCCCATCCCCGTCGCGTTAGCGCAGGTCGTCGTGCGGGGGGAGCGACAGTGCGATGTCGAAGCGGGGGCCTCCGTCGCCGCGGTGTGGGAGGAAGTCCACGAAGCGCTGGCAGCTGTGTCGTGGACGTCGCGAGACCCTGCCTACTGGTACGCCATCTCCCGCTTCGCGCGCGAAACGAGCCCCGGAGGACGCCCCCGCGGGCCGGACTCCACGTGGCGCGACGACGGATACCGCCTGATCCCGGTCAAGAGCGCGCCTCCCCACCAGCTCGAACTGGAAGGCTTCGTTGTCGTCGACCAGGACGGCTGGACGTATCACGGACCTGACGCGGAAGAATGGAGCCTCGATGCAGGACTTGTGCAGTGGTATCTCTACGAAATAGAAAACGAGAAGGTTCTGGATGATGCCACAGCGATCTGGGATTTCATTCGCTGCGCACCTGAAACACCCCGCCATTGCTCCATAGAGAAACAAACTTTGAGTGAGATCAGAAAGAAGATCTATCCATTTTTTCTTGAACGAAATATTTTACTCCGACCGTTGGGCAATGTGATTTACGTGCTCCCACCTTATGTTATTAAGGATGACGAATTGGCAATTATTTATAACGCCATTCAAGAATTCCTCTCAACGATTGAATAAACTATTCTAAATCCCGCTGCTCTAAGCCATTCGGTTATCGAGATTTACAGGTCAACGATGAGTTTTTTTCAACTAAAGGTCGAATTGATTCATCTACAGGTTGGCACTGCCTTAAAGTTAACTTAGTTTTAAAAAAATATTTCTATGAAAAAGATCCTGACAGTCCTTATTTTGTTGGCATTCGTTGTCCTCAGTGCTGAAAATATTTTAGCTCAAAACGAAGGAGTAATTACGTATGAAATTACAGTGAACAATCACCGTAATATACCAGCCGAACGCGAGGGAATGAAAGCGATGATCCCGCAATACCGCACATTCAAACAACAACTTTTCTTTAATATCAATGAATCGCTGTACAAGCCTTTGATCGAAGATGACGAAGAAGAACCACAACAAGGCGGAGG
>Ga0137403_10009985_pt1 | contig 10531 bp, 11 predicted proteins | sample CZOMad2_1_16fung_FD_122057 | JGI IMG/M metagenome (GOLD analysis project Ga0137403, IMG submission 122057) | Vadose zone soil fungal communities from Angelo Coast Range Reserve, California, USA - CZOMad2_1_16fungal (Hybrid Assembly) | ecosystem: Environmental > Terrestrial > Soil > Vadose zone... | reverse complement strand
GAGATCGCCTCGGAGGTCTTGTCTCTGGTTCCTCCGTCCATGATCCGGAGGCACCTGATTCTGCCGCTCAACTTGAACGGATCGACGCTCACCGTGTCAATGGCCGATCCGACGAACTATCTCGCGTTGAACGAGGTCAAGTTTCTGACCGGTTACGACGTACACGCCACGGTCGCGCCCATGAAGTCGATCAAGAAGGCGATCGACCGGTTGCTCGACAAGAAGGACGCGTACAGCGAAGCGCTCTCCAAGCTCCCCGGGCACCAGGTGGAGGTATTGAAAGAACAGGAGCCGGTCGACCTGCAGGAGCTCGAGCGAGCAGCCTGCGAGGACGCGCCCGTGATAACTTTCGTCAACGCGATCTTCGCCGAGGCGATCCGGCGGCGCGCCGACGACGTGCACATCGAGCCCTACGAGAAGTACATCCGTGTGCGCTTCCGCATCGACGGCGTGCTGCAGGAGGTGATGAAGCCCCCGGTGCAGCTGAAGAACGTCATCGTCTCGCGCATCAAGATCATGGCGGAGCTCGACATCGCCGAGCGCCGCCTGGCGCAGGACGGCCGCATCCGGCTGCGACTGTCGGACCGCGAGATCGACCTCCGGGTCTCGATCACCCCAACGCTGCACGGCGAAGGCGTCGTCCTCCGAATCCTCGACCGCGGCGCCGGTGTCCGGGACCTGGAGGAGCTGGGGCTGGCCGAGAGCCTGCTCGAGAGTTACGGGCACCTCATCCGGCAACCGCACGGCATCATCCTGGTCACCGGGCCGACCGGGTCGGGCAAGACGACCACGTTGTACGGCGCCCTGGGCCGGCTGAATCGGCCCGGCGTGAAGATCGTAACGGTGGAAGACCCGGTTGAGTATCAGATTGACGGGGTGACCCAGATCCCGGTGAACGTCAAGATCGGACTGACGTTCGCGAGCGCGCTGCGGTCCATCCTGCGCCACGACCCGGACATCATCATGATCGGCGAGATGCGCGACCGGGAAACGGCCGAGATCGCGATCCAGGCGGCGCTGACCGGGCATCTGGTGTTCTCCACGCTGCATACCAACGACGCGCCGAGCGGGATCGCTCGGATGGTGGACATGGGGGTCGAGCCGTACTTGGTTACCGCAACGGTCCTCGGCATTCTGGCCCAGCGCCTGGTCCGCCTGGTCTGTGACAGCTGCGCGGAGGAGTACCGGCCCCCGGTCGCGGCGCTGGCCGAGTTCGAGCGAGAGCGGGTGGACGTGCCCAAGCCCCGCTTCCGCCGGGGCCGGGGCTGCGACGCCTGCGCCGGCACCGGCTATCGCGGCCGGACCGGCGTGTACGAGCTGATGCTGCTCACCGACGACCTGCGCGCGCGGATTCTGGCCGGCGCCCCGATCGCGGATATCCGGAGCGTAGCGGCTGCGAACGGGTTGGTGTCTCTGAGGGCTGCCGGATGGGCCAAGGCCTGCGCCGGCGTCACCACTATAGAGGAAGTACTCCGGGTCACCCGGGACGAGCTTCAATGAGCACCCGCTTCCGGTATCGCGCGGCAACCCGCACGGGCCAGGTGGTCGAGGGCATACTGCAGGCGACGTCGCGCCACGTCGCTCTCGCGGAGCTGGGCCGGCAGCGGCTGTACCCGGTGGCGGTAGACGAGGTCGCTGCGCCGGCCACCGAGCGGGACCGACGGCTCGGCCGTCGCGCGGCGGTGGCGCTCTGGACCCGGAGCACGGCAACCCTGCTCGGGGCGGGGGTGCCGCTGGACCGGGCCCTCGGGTTCAGCGGCGTGCACGCCGGCCATCGGGGGCTGACCGACGTGGTTCGGGACATCCGGCGCTCGGTTCAGGATGGAGCCAGCCTCGCAGACGCGCTGGGGCGGCACCCACGTTACTTCGACGGTCTGTTCGTCGCGACTATCGCGGCGGGGGAATCGAGCGGCGCGCTGGACGCGGTGCTGGAGCGGCTGGCTGATCACCTGGAAGAAAGTCGCGAGCTGCGCTCGCAAGTGCAGTCGGCGCTGCTCTATCCGGTGCTCATGGCGATTGTCGCCACCATCGGCGTAATGATCCTACTCGGATTCGTGATCCCGCGGTTCGCCACCATCCTGTCCGACGTGGGGGGCAAGCTCCCGGTCTCCACCCGGATGCTCATGACGGCCAGCGTGGTCGTCACCAAGGGGTGGTGGGCCTGGCTGCTGCTCGCGGGGGCGGGCGTGTACGCGATTCGCACGGCGCTCTCCCGGCCGGATCTGCGGCGCCGATGGGACGCCGCCCGGCTCGAGCTCCCGTGGTTTGGCAGCTTCGAGCGGAAATACCTCACCGCGCGCTTCATGCGGACCCTGGGATTGCTGCTGCGGAGCGGCATCCCGGTCGTGCCGGCGCTCGGCATCGCTCGCGCGTCGGCACCCAACTTGACGTTTCGGGACGGCATCGATCACGCCGCAGCCGTGGTGACCGAGGGCGGCACGCTCGCCCCGGCGCTCAGCGGAACGCTTCCCCCGCTCGCGGTGCAGATGATCGCGGTAGGCGAGGAGACCAGCCAGCTCGAGGGACTGAGCCTCCGGGTGGCCGATGCCTACGACAGTGAAGTGCGGCGCACGCTTCGCGCAATGGTCGCACTCATCGAGCCCGCGATGATCCTGGTCTTCGGCGGGCTGGTGGGATTCGTCGCGCTGGCGATGCTGCAGGCCATCTACGGCATCAACCTCAATCAGTAACGACCGATGAAACCCGCGTTGCTCGGCCGAAGCCGGTTCGGCTTCACGCTCATCGAGATTCTCGTCGTGATCATCGTGATCGGCTTGCTGGCGGGCCTGGTCGGTCCCCGGATCCTGGGGCGCGTCTCCGAGGCCAAGACCGCCACCGCGCGCACTCAGATCGAGCTGCTCGGGCTGGGTCTCGACAACTATCGGCTCGACAACGGCAGCTACCCCACCACCGAGCAGGGCCTCGCGGCGCTGGAAGAGAAGCCGACCCGTGATCCGGTGCCGGCAAACTGGCGCGGCCCCTATCTGAAGAAGGCGATCCCGGCCGATCCGTGGGGCAAGCCCTACGGCTACACCAGTCCGGGAGAGCACAGCCCCACCAGCTACGATCTCTGGACCTACGGGCGCGACGGCCAGCAGGGCGGCGAGGAAGACGACGCCGACATCACCAGCTGGAAGTGAGGACCGGGGCTTACCGAAGGTCGATCTTGCAGGTGAGCGGGTCGAGCGGAATGGCACGTGCGGCCTGCCCGCTCCGCAGGTCGAACGCGCAGCTACCCAGCGGTGACACGATCAGCGTCAGCGGGAGTCCGGGGAAGGGGTCCACTCGGCCGCTGGCGATCGCGCCCGCCTGCGACGAAGCAGCCCCCTCCATCCGCCACTCCCCCGATTCGGCGATACGCAGATAAATCGTTTCCCCCCGCCTCGCGGCGGCGTCGCGCGACGCGGGTATCAACGAGGTCAACGCCGGCCGGGCCGGGCGCACGGCCCGGAGCGCGGGCACCGCGAGCGCCGCCGCGAGGGTCAGCAACACCAGCACGACCAGCATCTCGATCAGGGTGAACCCTAGGGCAGGGCGCCTCATCTAGCGTTTCCCGTTCTTGAGAAGGCTGGCCGCGACCTCGAGGTCGGCGGTCAGGCGGGCCAGCTCGCGCTCCCGATCTTGGGGCGACTGCTGTCGCAGCACCGCCGAGGGGTGGATCGTCGCCAGAGCATGGGGAGCGAGCGACGTCGCGACTTCCTGTCCCCGTTGTACGCTCACCCGGAAATCACGCCCCAGCAAGGCCTGTGCGGCGGTCGCTCCGAGGCACACCAGAACCTCGGGCTTGACCAACGCGATCTCCTGGTCGAGCCACGGCCGGCAGGCCTCGATCTCGCGGGCGCTCGGCTTCTTGTGCAGCCGCCGCTTGCCCGCAGGAGTCCACTTGAAGTGCTTGACCACGTTGGTGACGTACGCGTCGGCGCGAGCGATGCCGGCGGCGTCGAGCGCTTTATCCAGGATCCGGCCCGCCGGGCCCACGAAAGGCGCGCCCTCGAGGTCCTCGTCGTTGCCGGGCTGCTCGCCCACCAGCATGACCCGCGCGGACAGCTTGCCTTTGCCGAACACGGTCTGGGTGGCGTGCCGGTAGAGCGGGCAGCCGTGGCACTCCCGCGCCGCCGTGCGGAGTGACGTCATTGTTACCCGAGCCGGCAGAAACGCCGCGGCGCTGGCGGCCGGCGTACCGCGGTCTGGCATACGTCCCCATACTAGCGATGATTTCCAACGGGTCGCGTGACTCCTGTCACGGCAAAGCTTCGGTTGCTGGGCTAGAACTCCATCATCCATGTCGTTTCGCCTTGAGCTCATGCTGAGCCTGCTGATCACCGCGGCGGTATACACCGTCTCGCGCCGCGCAGCCGCCGACACGCCGCACCTGCTGCGGGTCTGCGCCGATCCGAACGACCTGCCGTTCTCGAACCAACGGGGGGAAGGGTTCGAGAACCGGATCGCATCGGTGATCGGCCGTGATCTCGACCTCTCGGTGCGCTACACGTGGTGGCCGCAGGGCAGGGGCGTGGTCCGGAATGCCCTGAACGCGGGGCGTTGCGACGTGATCATGGGGATCCCGGCCGGCTTCGAGGGGGTGGTGCGAACGTCGCCCTACTACCGCTCGACCTACGTTTTCGTGACCCGAGACACGCAGCTGCGGGACCGGATCCAGGCGGCGCTCGATCGCCATCGGGACGAGATTCGGGACATCCTGCAGAGCTACGGGGTCCCGCTGCTCACGCCGCCCGCAGCTCGACCTTGAGCCAGCCCGGCTGCCGCTTGTCGAACGCGCGATAAGCGTCGATAGCCGAGGGGAGCGGCTCCTGCTTGGTGAGCAGAGAGGCGGGATCGACCACGCCCGCCTGCACCAGCTCGAGCAGGTGCGGGAGGTATTTCCGGTGGTTGCAGTTTCCCATCTTGACCGTGAGGTTGCGGTTCATCGCGCTGCCCACCGGGAAGAATCGGGCGCTCTCGGGATAGACGCCGATGATCGCGAGCGTGCCGGCCTTGGCCAGCCCCTGCACAGCCCAGTGGAGCACCTGTGAGGGTCCGTCACCGGGCGCCCAGTTGCCGTTGCTCGGATGGGTCTCGGGCGCGACTTCCTTCACCTCTTCCTCGAACTTCCGAATCTTGTCGCCCGCCTCCTCCGCGGCAGGGCCGCGGTGCGGTCGCTCGGCGTCCACTCCGACAGCGTCGATCGCCCGGTCCACGCCGATCCCACCGGTGAGCCGTCGTAGCGCTTCGACCGGATCCTCACCGTCGAAGTGGATCACCTCTGCCCCTTGCTCGCGGGCCCGCTCGAGCCGGTCCGGAACGATGTCGACGGCGAAAATCCGTCCCGCGCCGAGGAGCCGGGCGCTGGCAATGGCGAACTGACCGACCGGCCCGCAACCGAAGACCGCCACGGTGTTACCCGGCCGGATCTCAGCCAACTCCGCCCCGAAATATCCGGTGGGGAAAATGTCGGACAGGAGAATCGCCTGATCGTCGCTCACGTCCGCCGGCAGCTTGACCGGTCCGACGTTGGCGAACGGGATGCGCGCGAACTCGGCCTGGAGGCCGTGGAACGGCCCGGATGACTTCGGTCCACCGAAGAACGCCGTGCCGGCTTGGGCGCCGTTGGGGTTGGCGACGTCGCACTGCGCGTAGTAACCGGCCCGACAATACGCGCAATAGCCGCACGCGATGGTGGACGGAATGACGACCCGATCGCCCGGTCTCAGATTGCGCACGTCCTTCCCGACCGCCTCGACGATGCCTACGCCCTCGTGGCCCAGAATGGTTCCCGGCTCCATGCCCGGTACCGTGCCGCGGATCATGTGGAGATCGGTCCCACAGATGGCGCTGGCGGTGAGACGCACGATCGCGTCGGTGGGCTGCTGAATCCTGGGCTCTGGCAGATTGTCCAGTCGGATATCGCCGATGCCGTGGAAAACGACCGCCTTCATGGATCCTCCTAAGCAGGGGAATCACAAAGGCACATGACGGGAGGGTAGCGCCGTGCCCCGAATCACAGCGAGCAGCCGAGTCAGTGCGCCCCGCCCGTGGGCACTGCCAGCAAGGGGGCAGGGGAGTGTCGGAGGACACGCTCCGTGGTGCTTCCCCGGAGCGCGTCGAGAAAACCGTGGCGGCCCTTGGTAGTCATGACGATGAGATCAGCCCGGCGCTCGCCGGCCATTGCGAGAATGGTCTCCGGCACGTCGCCGTGGCGGGTGATCTGATCCCAGGTCCAGCCGTCGCGCCGCTCGAGCTGAAGCGTCGGCGTCTGGCCGGAGTCACCAACGTGGAGCACCGTGAACTTCACCGGATCCCGCTCCAGTCCCGACGCGGTTCGGGACGCGGCGTCGATCGCCGGGCCGGGCTCCGGGTCCCGCGCGATGGGGACGAGAACGCTGCGCAGCGAGACCGAGCCGTCGACCCGCGACACGAATCCCTCGAGTCCTGCGGGGATGAAGAGCGTCATGAGCTTCGATTCGCGGGCCAGCGGCTGGGCGACCGATTTGGCGAGCCAGCGGGCCCGACCCTCGTGCTGGTGAGTCGCCAGCACCACGAGATCGGTGGGGTTCTGCTCGAGGTACCCCAGCGAGGCCGCGACGGGATCGCGGTGCTGGGTCAGGACCTTTCGCACCTGGATCCCGAGCGTCGGCACTGCGCTCTGGGGACTGCCAGGCGGCAGCACGTGCCAGCGCTCCAGCATCTGCCGGACGCCGGGAAAGTGCGCCCACTGGCTCTCTCCCGCCTCGGAGACGTGCAGGATGTTGAGCTCGGCGCCCGAGACCAGCGCGATCTTGAGCGCATGCGCAAAGGCGACCTCGCTGCTCTCCGAGAAATCGGAGGGATGAAAGATGCTGTAGATCGGGCGTGACAACACATGCTCCCCTTTTGTAGAGTGCCAGGATTCAATATCCGGCCCGCTCCGGCCGCAACGGACCCGCTCCGAGATGGTACAGTCGGCGGTGGTGGCCGGGCTTGCAGAACGGAGGGCTCGGCCAAATGTTGCGACCTGGCGCGACGGGTTCGAGCCGGCCCGCTGATGTGACTCACGCGGCCAAGCAAGGAGGTCAGCTATGGCAGACCAACGCTTTCTGGAGTCGCTGGCTGAGCGGCTCCGCAGCACCGCAACGGTCGAGTCGGTCTACGGCCAGCCGATCCACGCGGAGGGGCGGACGATCGTTCCCGTTGCGCGGGTCGGCTACGGGTTCGGCGGTGGGGCGGCGGACAACAACGCAAAGCCCGAGGATGGCAGGCCGGCAGCCAGCAACGGCGGTGGCGGGGTGCGGGCGGTTCCCGCCGGCGTCGTGGAGTTGACCCGCGGAGGGACGCGCTTCGTGCCCATCGGGATTGGGCGGCGGCTCCTCGCGGCTGGCCTGGTGGGCCTCTCGATCGGGGTCGCACTGGGGCGGCGGATGCCGAGTGGCCGGATCGGCCGGGTTGCCTCGTTGTTTCGATAGTTTGGCGACGTAGACCGGAACTGAGATTTCAGGAGTCAAGCTTGGGCTCGCCGCCGACGGCGACTTCGGCGGCGGGCCGGGCATCCCCATTGCCATGCCTGCGTTTATCTAGCTGCTGGCGCCGCCGCCCGACCCAAAATCGAGCGGGCCTGCATCGTTGTGAGCCGAGCGGCACTCTGTGCGTCGAGGTTTCCCAAAGTCGTCGTCGAGAGACTGACGAATTTCGTCGCTGCCCTGAGACGCGCAAAATTGAAGGAGCTCAACCAAGCTCTCGCCATCGCGCTGGACCTGGTCGAGTCGCGAAGCGAGGCTGGCGACGAGGCGACCGGTGTGCCTCAGAACCGTCGCCCCGCAGACCCTCGCTCGCTATTCTTCTACCACCAAGGGGCGGTAGCTCAGCTGGGAGAGCACCTGCTTTGCAAGCAGGGGGTCACCGGTTCGATCCCGGTCCGCTCCACTTCGTAAGGCCAAGCTCTGTAGCGACTTTCGCTGCAGGGCTTTGTCGCGTGGAGCCCCCGCGTTGTGAGTTTTGTTGTGAGCTCAGCCCCCGACGAGCCGCTGGGTGGGGTGGAGGACGACCTGTTTGACCGTCGCCGCATCGGCCTGCTGGTAAGACGTCAGGATAGTACGCTCGCACTTCAAGCGGAAGCTTGCCATTTGACCGGTACGCATCGAAGGTGCGGGGATAGGTCCGGCGGAAGCCGGATCCACCTGTAAGGACGGGCCGCACCCGCTCCGAGAAGTCAAGGAGCACGCTTCCGCGGTGGTGCTGCTCTTTCAGGCCGACATGTGGGACACCGCCGAGCCGACTCTTGCGGGGTACGATGCCCTGGTGCTGCAGATCGGCACCCTCGCGGCCAGGTTCGCCAAGCCGGTGCTCCTCCTCGAGGGAGACTCCCATGTATTCCGGGTGGATAACCCCTTCTCGGTGTCCTCTCCGCTCTACGCCGTCCATCCCTCGACGCCGGTGGCGGACAACATCACCCGGCTCGTTCTGGAGGGGAGCGACAAAGGACGCACCGAATACCTCCGGCTCACCGTCGCTCCGAAGCCGAAGAACGGGGTGAGCCCGTTCTCCTGGGTGCGGGTGCCGCTGAACTAGCCAGGCGCCGGGCGGCATTGGCTTTGGAGGCGGTGAGCGCCACAACGACGTTTGCCGCCTCTTCGGCAGTATCCTGGGAAGCCCCGCCGGCGTACTAATAGGTATGGACACTCTCTCCGGCTCCCTCCCCCAGGGCCAGTTCGAGGCGCGCTACCTCGCGTTCCTGGAAACGGTGACTCGTCTCCGGCCCGACCTGCACCGGTACTGCTCCCGGATGACCGGGTCGGTCTTCGACGGAGAGGATGTCGTTCAGGAGGCGCTCTTTCAGGCCTATCGGAAGCTGGAAACGTTGGCTGAGGATCGCCCTCTGGGGCCCTGGATCTTCCGGATCGCCCACAACAAATGCATCGACTTCCTCCGTCGCCGTGGGGTCCGGGAGCATGCCGAAGCCGAGGCCGGCGCGCCGGAGTCCGTGGTACAGGTCGATCCCCCTGGCGTTGGGCTCGGAAAGGCGGTCGAGCACCTGGTCGTTTCGCTCCCGCCTAAGGAGCGCGCATGCGTGCTGTTGAAAGACGTCTTTGACTATTCCCTGGAGGAAATCGCCGAGCTGGTCGATTCCACCGTGGGCGGCGTCAAAGCGGCACTCAATCGCGGCCGCGCCAAGCTCGCCGGGTTGCAGGATCAGCCGCCGCCGCCCAAGGCGGTGAATCAACAGCTGTCCAAGCTCCTCAAGCTCTATGTCGACCGATTCAACCGGCGGGACTGGGATGGACTCAAAGAGCTCATCACCGCCGACGCGAAGCTCAGGGTGGCCGATCGCTTTGCTGGCCCGGTGTCCGAGTCTCCCTACTTCGGCATCTATGATCGCTGGAAGACACCCTGGCAAATGGCCGCGGGAGAGGTGGACGGCGAGCCAGCGGTGCTCATCATGTATCGCGGCGCCGACGGGTGGCGCCCCGAGTCCGCCGCTCGCCTCACCACTGCCGACGGCCGCATTGTCCTGATCGGCGACTACCTGCACTGTCCCTGGATTCTCCGGACCGCCCAGTCCGTCGTCATCGCACCCGCCTGACCGGAGCCCTCGCCCGTATCCCGGAGGGCTCGGGGGCCGTCTTCAAGGATGAGACTGTAGTTCAACTCCTTGAAGAGGGTCGTCGAGATGACCAAACGAATGCTGCTGTTGCTTCCGCTGCTGGCAATCCAGATCGCTGCCGCCCAGGCGCCTAAGTATCCGCCCTTGAGCGCCTACCTCATGGCGCCGGAGGCTGAGCTGGCGCTGGCCCGGAGCGCGGCCCCGGCCAATATCACCGACCAGGCCACGTTCAAGGTGCTGACCAGGTCCGGCTACCAGGTGACTCGCGAAGGGAAGAACGGCTTCACTTGCCTGGTGATGCGGGGCTGGAGTGCGCCCACCTTCACCCCGGCGCCGTTTCGCGACATCGTGTACGATGCCACCGTCCGCGCGCCGATCTGCTTCGATCCGATCGCCTCGCGCACCGTGCTGCCCTACTACGAGCTCCGCAGCGCGCTCGCGATGGAGGGAAAGGCGCCCGAACCGATTGCCGAGGGGATTCAAGCCGCCCTTGCCAGAGGCACCCTGCCGGAGCGCAAAGGCGTGAGCTTTGCCTACATGTGGTCCGCCGATATGCTCTTGGGCCCGCCCGGTCACTGGCATCCGCACCTGATGGTGTTTTCTCCGTACTACACCAACGCGATGGTGGGCGGCCACACCCTCGCCAATCCATATCCCCAGGTGATCGACGACGAGGGCACTCCCTTCGCCGTGCTCGTCATCCCGGTCGACGACAAGTTGGCCATCAAGGCCCAGCCGAAATAGGAGACACTTCATGCGCAACGAGCTGCAGGAATTCATCAGGCATTGGGAGCGGGAGACCGAGGGAACCCTGGCCCTCGTGGGTGCCCTGCCCGCGGACCAGTACGACCTTCGCCCCGACGCCAACGGCCGATCGTTGGGCGAGCTGGCCTGGCACCTGGCGGAAGTGGATGGGTATGTGGCGTTGGGCATAGCGCGCGGGGATTTCGATTTCAC
>Ga0137403_10009984_pt1 | contig 10532 bp, 8 predicted proteins | sample CZOMad2_1_16fung_FD_122057 | JGI IMG/M metagenome (GOLD analysis project Ga0137403, IMG submission 122057) | Vadose zone soil fungal communities from Angelo Coast Range Reserve, California, USA - CZOMad2_1_16fungal (Hybrid Assembly) | ecosystem: Environmental > Terrestrial > Soil > Vadose zone... | reverse complement strand
GACAAACCTTCTCCACCACTTCCAGGACGTGGGAACTGTACAGGACGATCTTTTTCTGCTCAGCGAGCGATTGGAGGAGGCTGCGTAGAACCATAGCGAAATTGACGTCGAGGCCGGAGAACGGCTCGTCCAGGATGAGCAGTTCGGGGTTGTGTAATAGCGCAGCGAGCAGTAGGATTTTCTGGCGCATGCCTTTGGAGTAGGAAGCAAGTGCTGAGCGACGGTCTTCCCAGAGGCCGACGAGGTTCAGCAACTCGTCCATCTTCGGCTCCAGGACGCCACGGGGCAGGCCTCGCAGACGGCCCACTAACTGCAGATACTCGCGGCCGCTGAGATGAGGGTAAAGCTGAGGCTCCTCAGGGACGTAACCGATGCGGCGCTGGAAGGCCTTCAGGTCTTGGCGGACGTCCTGACCGTGGAAGGCAATGTGGCCGGAGGTAGGTTCGAGCAGCCCGGTAAGCATCTTGACGGTTGTGCTCTTGCCGGCCCCGTTTGGGCCAAGATAACCGAGAATTTCGCCAGGCCGGATGGAGAAACTCACGGCGTCCACCACGGGGATGCCGCTGTAGCGCTTGGTTAAAAGACGGACTTCCAACATGTAGCCCTTAGACACCTTTCGAACGCAGTCGGTTCCAGAAACGAGTTGGGCAAGAATCTGGATCTAAGCCGCTAGTCACAACGCAACGCCACCACCGGGTCGACGCGGACCGCCCGGCGCGCCGGAATCGCGCAGCCGAGCACGCCTGTCAACATGAGAACCACCACGACAGCCAGGAACGTTATCGGGTCACTCGGTGACACGTCGACCAGGACTGCGCGCAGGACACGTGTAACGCCGAACGCAGCCATCAGCCCAATAATCAACCCGATCACAACCTGGCGAAGACCCTGCCCGAAGACCAGCCAGACGATGTCGCGCGAAGTTCCGCCCACTGCCATGCGCAGCCCGATCTCCCGCGTGCGCTGGCTGACGGAGTGCGCGATGACCGCGTACAACCCGACCGAAGCGAGAAGAAGTGCGATGGCGGCAAAAATCGTGAACAGGGCTACGAAGATCCCTATGTTCAGGTGGTGCTGTGTAATGCGGTCTTCCAGACTTCGCACGTCGTAAACGGGCAGGTTCTCGTCGAGGCTTTGCACCTCCCGGCGAAATGCATTCACGAGCGTGGTTGGTGGGACGCGAGTGCGTGAAACGATGAAGGTCGAGCGCTGTGGTTCCAGTGCATATGGCAAGTAAATCAGTGGATCGTGTGTCAATGGATCTCGGAAATCTTGATGGATATCCGGGATTACGCCGATGATGGTCAGCAAGGACCGCGGCGCCTGGTCCCTTACCAGGCGGAGATGCTTGCCGAGAGGGTCTTCTCCCGTCCAAAACTTCGCCGCGAAGGACTCATTCACGATTACCCCTGGAGATCCCTTGACCTCATCGGAATCGATAAAGACACGGCCACGCCGCGGCTGCACCTGCATCACGCGAAAATAGTCGCGGCTGACTACGAGGCCACCTACGCTTGGTAACCGGCCGGCATCGGTGGGCGGCACACCCTCCACTTCACAGGTGAAATCCATCTGGCCGTAGACGGGAAGGTTGGATGTCAGAGCCGACGCCTCCACTCCCGGCAGCGACGCTATCCGCGTCTTCAAGCGTTTATGAAAAGAGATCACGTCATCTAGCCGCGGGTACTTCGCCTCAGGCAGCTCAATGCGCATCGTGAGCACGTTCGCTGCGTTCACACCAATCGGCGTCCCGTATACCTTAATAGCGCTGCGGATCATCAGACCAGATCCCACCAGCAACATCACACATAACGTCACCTCAAAAACGACGAGCACGTTCGAAAGGCGGCGCCCGCGCATGCCCCCAGCGGCTCCGTGGCCGCCGTTCTTGATCGCGTTGCTCACGTCGACCTTCGCCAATTGCAGCGCCGGCGCAAGGCCAAAGAGGAATCCCGTGCCGATCGAGATGGCCGCCAGGTAAACGAACACTTCCGTATTCATCGAAAGATCGAACCATGCAGGTTTCGGAAACCTGGCCATGCTGGCATCGAACCAATGCAGTCCGGCGAGTGCGAGCAGCCATCCGACCAGGCCGCCGCCAAATGATAGGACGGCGCTCTCGATCAGAAGCTGCCGGATGATGCGCGCGCGCCCGGCGCCGATTGCAATCCGGATCGAAATCTCACGCGACCTTACTGCGGAGCGAGCCAGCAGGAGATTGGCGACGTTCGCGCATGCGATCAGCAGCACGAATCCGACTGCGCATAACACCACCACGAGGAGCGGTCGCGCGTGATACAAGCCGTACATCTTGAGAATGGGGCTCAGATCGATGAGCGGGCCCTTAAGAGTATCCGGGGATTTGTTCGCCGCGCGCCGCGCAATCGTGTCCATCTCATTGCGAGCCGCGGCTAGTGTGACTTCGTCGGCAAGCCGGCCGAACAGTGCAGGATCACCGCTGTGAACTCCGCCCGAGACCAATGGTATCCACAGGTCCGTGTCTTCGGGGAATCGCGTGCCGGCAGGCATCACGCCGATGACGACTCTGGGTACTTCGTCGACCCGAATCGTCCTCCCTAGGATGGAGGGGTCCTTGCCGTAGCGGTCTTGCCAGAGACGATGAGTGAGCACCACGACGGCGGTTGCATCAGAGCGCTCATCTTCTGCCTCGAAATGGCGCCCCAATATAGGCTGTCGGCCGATTACCGCGAAGCCATTGGCCGACATCTGCACGCAGACGTAACGTTCCGGGAGTCCGCTGTTGTCGCTCCAGTTGACTGGGGTAAGGCGATAGGCAGCCAGACTTACCAGGGATTTCACCTGCGACCGAAAGTTGCGGAGATCCGGATCGGACCGGGAGAGTTCGTCTTGGCCCAATGCATCGGTAGCTGACACGAGAACGACACGGTCGGCGCGCTCGATCCCCGGGTCGAAAGATAGCGCCGTTTTGACAAAGCTGAAAACGGCTGTGTTCACCCCGATGCCGAGCGCTAATGCGGCCACCGCGACCATTGTGAATCCCCGATTGTTGCTGAGCGTCCGGAACGCGTAACGAATATCCATCCACCAACTTTCGAGCGCGGCAAAAGCCCACATTTCGCGGCATACCTCCTTCAGCGCAGTCACGTTCCCCAGCCTCCTGCGTGCTTCCCACGCATCTCCGGTTTCTTCGGCTTTCATTTCGAGATGAAAGCGAAGCTCGTCTTCGAGGTCGCGTTCGAGTTGCCACCGCCGCCGCAGCCTTTTCCAAAGCTTCTTCACGCCATCTCCATCACACGGGCAATCGCGTGCGCGAGCCGGCTCCAGTTGCTCGCTTCCTTTGCCAATTGCTTCCGCCCGAGCGCCGTCAGCCTGTAATATTTCGCGCGCCGATTGTTGGATGACAAGCCCCACTCGGAATCGATAATGCCGTCAAGCTCCAATCGATGCAATGCGGGGTAAAGCGAGCCTTCCTCCACGCGCAAGACCTCATCCGACACCTGCTGAATCAGCGAGGCGATCCCATATCCGTGCATAGGCCCCCGCGTAAGAGTTTTCAGAATCAGCATGTCGAGCGTTCCCTGGACCAGTTCACCGACAGGCTGCTTTTCCTTTCCCATAGACGCTTGATAGGAACTATGGGCCAAATTTAATGCGGTGTCAAGGCCAGATGAACTACGCCAAGGAGAATTAGATTTCAGTGTTATGCCGCCCAAGGATTCATTTGAATGTGCGCAGCCGCAAGAGTCTCTAGCCTGAAGCTCTCGCCCCCTGTCGCCAGTCACATGATGCGCCTGTCCTCCGCCCTGCCCCAAAATCCGCCCGCGCTACAATCAATCCAATGCAAGAAATTTACGACGTCGTTGTGGTGGGCGCCGGCCACGCTGGCTGCGAGGCCGCCCGCGCATGCGCGCGCATGGGTCTCAAAACCGCGATGGTCACGATGAATCTAGACCTCATCGCTCAGATGTCCTGCAACCCCGCCGTCGGCGGCATCGCCAAGGGGCACCTGGTGCGCGAGATCGACGCGCTCGGCGGCGTCATGGGCGAAGTCACGGACGCCGTCGGCATCCAGTTCCGCCTGCTCAATACCAGTCGCGGCCCCGCCGTCTGGTCGCCGCGCGCGCAGTGCGATAAGAAAATGTACCGCGTCAAAATGCGCGAGGTGCTCGAGCGCGAGCCCAACCTGCGTATCAAACAGGCGGAAGTGGCGGAACTCATCCTCGAGGTCAACGGTAATCGCAGAGTTTCCGGTGTTAAACTCCGTGATGGACGCGCCATCCGCGCGGGCGCGGTCATCGTCACTACTGGAACTTTTCTCAACGGCTTGGCGCATGTCGGCCAGATGACTTACAGTTGCGGTCGAAACGGCGAAGCGCCATCGCAATTGCTCGGTGATCAGTTGCGAACGCTTGGCCTGCAATGGACGCGCCTGAAAACCGGTACCCCGCCCCGCCTGGACGGCCGGACGATTGACTGGTCGCAATTCGAGCCGCAGCCGGGCGACGCCGTGCCCACACCATTTTCGTTCATGACCGAAAAAATCGACCGGCCGCAGATCGCCTGCCACCTCGGTCACACAACTGAGGAAACGCGGCGAGTTCTGCAAGCGAATATTCATCGTTCGCCGCTCTACAGCGGCCAGATCGAAGGCGTCGGTCCGCGCTACTGCCCCTCGATCGAAGACAAGATCATCAAATTCCCGAACAAGCCCAGCCACCAGATTTTTCTAGAGCCCGAGGGCTTAGACACCAACGAGGTGTATTTGAATGGCATGTCCACCAGCATGCCTACCGACGTCCAGGAAGCCATGGTAGCTTCGATCCCCGGGCTCGATCACGCCGACATGATCCGGCCAGGCTACGCCATCGAATACGACGCCATCGACCCGCGCGAGCTGCTTCACACGCTTGAAGTGAAGTCCATCGGCGGCCTGTTTCTCGCCGGCCAGATCAACGGTACATCCGGGTATGAAGAAGCCGCTTGCCAGGGCATCATCGCCGGAATCAACGCGGCCTGCAAACTAGGCGGACACGGACCTGTAGTGGTGAAACGGACCGAAGGATACACCGGAATCCTGATCGACGACCTCATCACCAAAGGCGCCGATGAGCCGTATCGCATGTTCACCTCTCGCGCTGAGTTTCGGCTTCACTTACGAATTGATAATGCAGATGAGCGGCTTACACCGATTGGCCGGCTTGTGGGAATTGTGGAGGATACGCGCTGGGATCTGTTCACGACCAAGCAGAAACAGAAGGCGAAGCTGCTTTCAGCGCTGGCTGGCCATCGCTATAGTCAATGGCTGAAACGCCCCGAGGCCAAAATCGAGGAGATCGGCGCTTGGGTGCGTGAATCACTCGGCGAAGAACCAGTTCGAGGGCTGCTCACAACGGTAGAGACGGAAACGAAGTACGCCGGCTACATCGCACAACAGGAGCGGCAGATCGAGCGCCTCAAGAATGCGGAAGGGCGGAGAATTCCGGTCGATTTTGCTTTTCGAGCGATTCCAGGTCTTTCGAGAGAGATCGGCGAAAAGCTGACAAACGTCCAGCCTGCGACTCTGGGCCAGGCCGCCCGGATTCCAGGTGTGACGCCTGCGGCTATCGCAATTCTAGACGTCTACCTGAGTATTGCCCGTGTTTGCTGAGTTGCTGCGCCAGCGACTTGGCTCGGTCATTGAACTCTCCCCCCTTCAAATTCAACAGTTGGAAAGGCATTTCGATCTGCTCCGTCGCTGGAACCGGGTTCTCAACCTCACTAGCCTCAAAAAACCGGAAGAAATCGTTGAGCGCCACTATTGTGAATCCTTGTTCCTGGCAACTCACCTTCCGCAGGCTGATCTGCGCGTTGCGGACGTAGGCTCCGGTGCCGGATTTCCGGGCATTCCTATGGCGATCGCGAGGCCAGAGTGTTCGGTGGCGTTGATTGAGTCCCATCAAAGAAAAAGCGTGTTTCTTCGTGAGGCCGTTAGAGATCTAACCAACGTCAACGTGAAATCCACCCGGGCGGAGGAGGTCAACGAGACATTCGATTGGATGATGTCGCGGGCTGTGCGATTCTGTGAAATAGAGAGGCTGGTAGCAAAGCTGGCGCCAAACGTCGCAATCCTTGGCGGCGATGAAATGCCGCCTGCAATCTGTTTCACGTGGAACACTCCAGTGACGGTCCCCTGGGGCGAGCACAGAAAACTCTGGTTCGGATCGCGTCGTTCCACGTGAAACGCTGTGTTACTATATAGCCGAATTGGGCAAGGTCATTGCGGTAACCAATCAAAAGGGTGGCGTGGGGAAAACCACCACCGCGATCAATCTTGGAGCCTCACTCGCCGCTAGTGAATTACGCGTGCTCCTGATTGATTCCGATCCCCAGGGAAATGCCACATCCGGGGTCGGGATCACAAAAGATCCAAATAAGCCAAGCCTTTACAACGTCTTGCTTGGCGATGTTGAAATCGTAGACGCTCTCGTCAAGACGGAACTGGAAGGCCTTCATTTACTTCCGGCCAACAAGAATCTGGTTGGAGCCAACCTGGAGCTAGTTGACTTCGAACGACGGGAGTTTCGTTTAAGAGACAAAATCTCAAAAGTCAAAGATGAGTATGGGTTTATCATCATCGACTGCCCGCCAGCCTTGGATCTACTAACGCTCAACGCCCTGATGGCCGCTGATTCAGCACTCATCCCCATTCAATGTGAGTTCTTTGCCCTGGAAGGGATATCCGAGCTTATCGGTACTATCGACAGAATTCGGGAGACAATGCAGCATCCGCTTCAAATCGAGGGTATTCTCATCACGATGTTCGATGATCGGACCAACCTTACGCGGCAGGTTGCAGCCGACCTGAGAGAATTCTTCGGCAACGACGTACTTCAAACAGTGATCCCGCGGAGTGTTCGATTGGCCGAGGCGCCAAGCCATGGCAAGCCAATCCTCACTTATGACATCCGGTCCCGTGGGGCGGAAAGCTACATTCAGTTGGCGAAGGAGATTCTTGAACGTGACCACACCACTGCAAAATCCGCGCAGAGCCTTGGGTAAGGGTCTGAGCGCCCTGCTTCCGACGCAGCTGCCGTCGGCAGTGGCGCCGGCACCGGCCAAGACTCCTGCGGGGCCCGAACACGCTAACCGTATTGCGATCGAACAAATCGACCCAAATCCGGTGCAGCCAAGGCGGGTATTTCAAGCTGACTCCCTCCATCAACTGGCCGATTCGATCCGGTTGCACGGCATCATTCAGCCGCTGGTGGTGCGAGTGAGCGGGGAACGATTTCAGCTGGTGGCGGGCGAGCGGCGTTGGCGAGCGGCCCGAATTGCGGGTCTCAGCGAAGTCCCGGCAGTGGTTCAGGAAATTTCGGATGAACGGCTCCTCGAAGTCACCCTGATCGAGAACGTCCAGCGCGAAGATTTGAACGCGATCGAGCTGGCGCTGGCGTTTGATCGGATGGCGCGGGAACTGAACTTAAGTCAGGACGAGATCGGCGAACGCACGGGAAAAGACCGTAGCACCATCTCCAACTCCATCCGGCTGCTCCAGCTGCCACCTGACTTACAGCAGCTGGTGGCGGAACGCCGGCTATCCCCGGGACATGCGCGGTGCTTGCTCACACTTCCAGACGAAGAGATGCAGCGCAAGCTGGCCGAGAAGATCGTGGCGCAAGGGTTGTCAGTGCGGCAGGTCGAACGTGTAACCAAGAAGATGACAGAGCCACGCGATCCGAATGCCGATGTTGAAGACGCGCTCGATCCAAACGTAAAAGCCGCCCTCGCGGAGATGGAAAAGATTCTGGGGACCAAAGTGCGGATTATCGAGAAGAATCCAGGGCGCGGCAGGATCGAGATCGAATACTACTCCGCCGAAGATCTGGATCGTGTCTATTCCGTAATTGTGGGCCCGCCTCAGTAAGTGTGGACCCAGCGAAGTAGCTTCCTACCGCAGCAATTTCAAAATCTCCGCCAGTTCCCTGCGAATTTCGGGCATCGGATCGGAAAACAAAGCTTGCTGTTCTTGTTTTATGTCTTTTTGGTGGAGGTTCTTGGCTTCGGCTAGCAAAAACTGGCGGGCGCCATCTATGGTGAAGCGCTTTTCGTAGAGCAGATGTTTGATTCTGAGCAATAGCTCGACGTCTTTCCGCCGATAAAGGCGATGGCCGGTACCGGACTTCTTCGGACTCAACGACGGGAATTCGGTTTCCCAGTACCGCAGGACATAGGCCTCCAGGCCAAGCATCGTGCTCACTTCGCCGATGCGGAAAAACAGCTTGTCGGGGATTTCTGGGGCGTTCGACGTAGCTGCGGCTTCCGACATTCCACCCGTCATGCTACGAGATAGCGACGGAGCCGTCAACCCGCAGTTTATTCTGTGTGAATCGTCACTAAGTGCTGGCCGCGCGGAAGTAGCAGGCTGTAGCGTTTGCCGGAGGGCAGAACCGTCAGGCCCGCGCTTGCCCCGTCGATTTCCAGACGCGTGGGTTTTCGATCGAGCAAGGCGAGCGCGCGCGATGAATTTTCGTATGACAGGTCAATCGTGGAATCGTCCGTGCGCTCGGCGGAACGAAGCTCGCCATTGAAATCGAGAACGTGAGGGAGAGAGGAGGCAGGCGCGGTCTCGATATTGCTCTCGACCGTCGCCGCGCGATTCCGTGCTTCCAGGAGCACAGGTGGCTCAAGAGTGTGCGTCCCCGCGGGAAGCCACACGGTGTAGCCGTCACTCACCGGCCAGGCCCTTCCGTCAACGAGCGCTTCGCCGCGCCACGCGACGCCGACCATATGCGGCGAGTCCAACGTCGCCTTGGACCCATTCCGCTCGAAGCGGGGAACGATGGCTGCGGCGGCGGGGAGCAAGGACAAATCTGGAGGCAGAATCGAATTCTCGAAATACAGAGCCACGCGCGGGAATGCGCTTGACGCCAGGTGCACCAACTGGAAGAGCTCCGCGCCAGTCTTCGAGCCGAACAGTTCCGCCTGCCGGATGGGATGATGCGGGAAGATCAAGACGAGGCACAGGGGATTTGGATGCTGGCCCGGTCCAACTACGAAGTTCAGTTCCACCCCGAACAGGACCTGTCTGAGCGCATCATCTTCCCGGCCATTCCCTCGCAGCGAAACGGCATCGAGGACGCACGGTTTGTCTGTTTCCAGAACGACGACGGCACTCACGTCTACTACGCGACGTTCACCGCCTACGATGGCAAGGTCGTGATGCCAGAGTTGGTGAAGACCTCTGACTTTCTTCTCTTTCGATTCATTAGCTTGAACGGTCCGGCTGCTGAAAACAAAGGGATGGCCATCTTCCCCCGGAAAATCAACGGCCTGTATGCGATGCTCTCTCGACAGGACAACGAGAACATCTATCTTATGTTTTCCGACGACGTCCACTTCTGGAATGAACGCAAGGTGCTCCTCAAACCAACATTCCCCTGGGAACTGGTCCAGCTTGGCAACTGCGGGTCCCCTATTGAGACCGAAGCGGGCTGGCTGGTCCTCAGCCACGGTGTCGGCCCCCTGCGAACGTACTGCATCGGCGCGTTCCTCCTCGATCACGACAATCCCGGCAAAGTGATCGGCCGCCTCCGCGAACCCTTGCTCAAACCGGACCAAAAGGAGCGTAAAGGCTACGTGCCGAACGTCGTTTATACCTGTGGCGCTCTCCTCCACAACGGCGAACTGATCATTCCCTATGGCATGGCCGATCACGCCACCGGTTTCGCTACGGTTCCCCTCGATGAAGTGCTGGCTGCCATGCACTAGGAACGATCGTCGAACAGCATGACAAAGCCCGACAAAAGAGTGGCTGTCCTGTCGCCGATAGCCTGGCGAACGCCTCCTCGGCAATACGGCGCCTGGGAAACGGTGGCTAGCAACATCACCGAAGGGCTCGTCGCCCGTGGCTGGGATGTGACGTTGTTCGCCAGCAGGGATTCTGTGACCCGCGCTCACCTGCATGCCGTGGTGGACAAGGGGTATGAAGAGGATTCCGCCGTCGATCCCAAAGTAGCCGAATACCTTCACATCTCCGAAGCGTTCGAGCGCGCTGCTGAGTTTGACCTCATCCACAGCCACTACGACTTCATGGCTTTGACCTACACCCGGCTGGTCAAGACACCGGTCCTGACTACCATCCACGGATTCTCGTCAGCCAAAATCATGCCCGTCTATCAGAAGTATCGTGACGGATACTTCGTTTCCATCAGCGACTCCGATCGAGCCGCAGGGCTGAATTACCTGGCGACCGTCTACAACGGCATCGATCTCTCGTTGTACCCGCTTCAGGAACCCGGCGGTGATGACCTGATTTTCCTCGGTCGGATCCACCCGGATAAAGGTGTTCATCTGGCCATCGAGGTTGCTCGTCTGAGCGGAATGCGTTTGATCATCGCTGGTATTATCCAGGATGAGGCCTATTTCCGGGAGCAGGTCAAACCCCATCTCGACGATCAAAACATCTTTTATATCGGACCGGTGGGCGTGCCGGGCAAAAACGAATTGTTCGCCCGGGCCCGAGCTCTACTGCACCTGAACACCATCCCGGAGCGATTCGGACTTGTCCTGGT
>Ga0137403_10009983_pt1 | contig 10532 bp, 9 predicted proteins | sample CZOMad2_1_16fung_FD_122057 | JGI IMG/M metagenome (GOLD analysis project Ga0137403, IMG submission 122057) | Vadose zone soil fungal communities from Angelo Coast Range Reserve, California, USA - CZOMad2_1_16fungal (Hybrid Assembly) | ecosystem: Environmental > Terrestrial > Soil > Vadose zone... | reverse complement strand
GACATCGCTGGTACAGCCAGCGCGAGAATGGCACGACGCCGTATACTTGCGAGCGCTTCCTCGTCAGCGGCCTCGGCGCGCCGAATCTGCATCAAGTCGCTACCACGTGGCCTGACGCCGCGTATCAGCCGCGGCGCACCCTGTGCGCCGTCGGCTGCATGCGCTTGTTAGCCAAGCAGCCGGTCGTAATCTGCATGGCTGCCGATCCAGAACCACACAAGGCCGTCCGTAACTTCGACCGCGAGGGCCCGATGATGACCTCCGACCCGAGCGGACCAAAAGCGACCGACCTTTTTGAAATGCAGAGAAGGGTGACGCGGGTCTTCTTTCAGGTGCGCGTACGACCGATCGGCGAGCCTTTGAATTTCTGGCGGCAGGGCTCGATAGCAGGCCCAGAAATCGGGTGATGCGTGGTGAGTCAGAGAGGCTTGGTCTTCCCGGCGGTGTGGTCACGGAGGGCCCTATCGGCAAGCTGGTCGAGCTTGCCAGCCTGAACGTCACGCTCAAGCTGGCGGTCCCAAGCGGCCCAGTCGTATTCCAGAAACCAAGCGCGGAACTGTGCTAGCTCCTCAGGGGAAAGCGCCTGGACATCTTGCTCGATCTTCTCGACGTTGCCCATGACCTCTGTGCCGGTGCTCTTAGTCTAGCATCCTGACGCGGCGTGAACTCGCCATGTTCTCCTGCTGACTAACGCTCGCGGTGACCGGCCGCGGCGAGCGAATGCGAGCCAGCGGGCCGGTCCACTGCGTGGTTAGCCAGTTCCGAAGGAAGCGGCCGCCAGGGGAACCCTAGCGGTTGCGGGATGTCACCAGGTGCCGGAAATCGCATCCCTTTAGGCAGCGCGAACACTTTGCCGTCGGCGTTGATCTGTAGTCGCACGGTAAGCCTGTCGTTCAATGGGCGCAGCCAGTGCGAATGATAGTAATAGTGTCCTGTCTCGCCTGTGTTGTGGGTCGGGAGCCAGAGGCGGTAGCGCCAGGTGGCGCCGGCGCCCCGGACCTCTACTGAATCAGAGCAGCCGTAGGCGGATCCGAGTCTTATCACCTCGGCAGGAGCGACAGCGATCTCCTGTTTGCACGCTGTCACTGATAACCGTGCTCCGGCGTTGTTGAACATCTCGATCAGGACATCGGGACTACAGCCAACGCAAGCAATTGCCATCAGGGCGACGATTGTCCATCGACCGATCCTGGCTCCGAGCAACGCCGTCATCTGGCTAACCTAATTTAGAAGCATACGGAACTAGATAATCTGCGTGACGCAGCGCGCCCGGTCCGTGTAGCGCGGAACAGCGATCCAGATGCGGAGATCCCAAAGCCTTGCGTTTCCATGTTGTTCGGAGTGGCCTTGCTCATTTCGTCGTCGGGTTACACAGATCTGTAGAGCTTGATACGCGTGGGCACCTCGGTTGAGGATAGCTGCCGGGCAGTCTAGCCGAACGCCAGGACACGCACCAGAGCCCCGGCCGGGACTGCACCGGGGCGTTATGGTGGGGGACGACGAGGTAAGCAGCTAGGCTCGGCGCTCGAATCGTCCTGCGAAGGGGACAGTCAGTGGCCGGCCTCGGTCCGCCGGTGCGGCTCGACGGGTGCGGCGGCGCTCAGAGGCGTAGGGGTTTGCTGATATGATCGTCGCGGCATGATCGTACTGGGGATCAGCGAGACCCATTGCGCGACCGCGGCCGTTCTCCGGGACGGCGAGATCGTGGGCTGCGCTTCGGAGGAGCGGTTCTCGCGTCTGAAGAACGATGCGGGGTATCCGCGGCGCGCCGTCGACGCGCTGCTGCGCGAGCTCGGCCTGACTTCCGGGGACGTCGACCGCGTGGTGCTCGCGGGAACGCGCATCCCGTCCTACGAGTGGATGAATCGGGTGATGCGCGACGAAGCTTATACGCGCCGATACTACGGCGTCAGCCTGGACGCGCCGCGACGGGGGCTGACGGGCCGCGCGCGGAAGCTCGGCGCGAAGCTCGGCCTGCTCGATCCCGCACCCGGCAAGGCGCCGCTCACCGACGGCGAGCGGCGCGGCCACGCAACGAGCCACCTGCGGCTGGCGGCCGAGCGCGTGAGCTTCGTCGACCACCACACCTGCCACGCGGCCGCCGCTTACTACGGGTCGCCGTTCGCCGGCCGCCCCGCGCTCGTGCTCACCAACGACAACTCGGGCGACGGTCTCTGCGGCACCGTGTCGAGCGCCAGCGGCGTCGCCCTGACCCGGCACGAGGCGACGCCGAGCGGCCCGGGCTCGCTCGGCTCCTTCTACACGCTCGTGACCCTGCTGCTCGGCATGAAGCCCGGCGAGCACGAGTACAAGGTGATGGGGCTGGCTCCCTACGCGCCGGCCCGCGAGATCGAGCGAGCCGTCGCCGCGCTCGGCCGGGTGTTCGCCATGACGGAGGGCAAGCCCTGTCGCTTCGAGTGGCGGCGGCGTGGGCCCCTCTATCGCGCGCTGCTCGAGGCGACCCTGGGCCTCCGCTTCGACGGGATCGCCGGCGGCGCCCAGCAGATTCTCGAGGAATCGCTGGTGCGCTGGACGCGCCTGGCGCGCCAGCGCTACGGCGGCGAACGGCTGGCGCTCGGCGGCGGCGTCTTCATGAACGTGAAGGCGAACATGCTGATCGCCGACGAGAGCGGGCTCGGCGATCTCTTCGTCTTTCCCTCGTGCGGCGACGAGTCGAACGCGATCGGCGCGGCCTACCTCGGCTACCTCGACCTCTGCGCCGGCGCGGGGGTCCAGCCGGCGCCCAGGCCCTTCGGGCCCGCCTATCTCGGGCCCGACGTCCGCGACTCCGAGATCGAGGCCGTGATCAGGGGACGCGACCTGGCGAGCCGCTACCGCGTGAGCGAGCACGCGGCGATCGAGGACAAGATCGCCGAGCTGCTCGTGTCGGACGGCGTCGTCGCGCGCTGCGCCGGCCGCATGGAGTTCGGGGCGCGGGCGCTCGGCAACCGCTCGATCCTCGCGAACCCGTCCGACCACCGCGTGGTGGACGTGATCAACCGGATGATCAAGAGCCGGGACTTCTGGATGCCGTTCGCGCCGACGGTGCTCCGCGAGCGCGAGGCCGACTATCTGCTCAACCCCAAGAGCCTCGCCTCGCCCTACATGATGCTGGCGTTTCCGACCAACCCCAAGCGGCGCGACGAGATCGTGGCGGCGATCCATCCGCACGACGGCACGGCGCGCGCCCACATCCTCGACGAGGCGTGGAACCCGTCGTACTACCGCGTCATCCGCGAGTTCGAGCGAAGGACGGGAATCGGCGCGGTGCTCAACACCTCGTTCAACCTGCACGGCGAGCCGCTGGTCTGCTCGGCCGAGGACGCGGTGGACACGTTCGAGCGCTCGGGGCTGCCGCATCTGGCGCTCGGGCACTGGCTGATCTCCAAGAAGTAGCCCGGGGGAGACTGCGATGACCTCCGCCGACCTCGCCTTCACGCCCGCGACCGAGCTGGCGGGTCTGATCCGGACGAAGAAGCTTTCGCCCGTGGAGCTGACGCGCGCCGTGCTCGATCGTATCGGACGCCTCAACCCGGTCGTCAACGCGTTCTGCACGGTCACCGCCGACGCGGCGCTCGCCGCGGCGCGCGAGGCCGAGCAGGCCGTGATGAAGGGCCAGGTGCGCGGTCCGCTTCACGGCATCCCGTTCTCGATCAAGGACCTGCTTTTCACGAAGGGGATCCGGACGATGTCCGGGTCGTTCGTCTTCGAGCACCGCGTACCCGACGTGGACCCGCCGGTCGTTCGGCGTCTCACGCAGGCCGGCGGCGTCCTGCTCGGCAAGACCACGACGCCGGAGTTCGGCTGGAAGGGGCTCGGCGACAGCCCGCTGACGGGCATCACGCGCAACCCCTGGAACACGGGGATGACGACCGGCGGCTCCAGCGCGGGCGCCGGCGCCGCGGCGGCCGCAGGGCTCGGGCCGATCCATCAGGGATCGGACGGCGCCGGGTCGATCCGGATCCCCAGCGGGTTCTGCGGGATCTACGGGCTGAAGCCTTCCTTCGGGCGCGTCCCGATGTGGCCGGTCTCCAACAACGACTACGCGTCGCACGTGGGACCGATGACGCGCACCGTGGCCGACGCCGCGCTGATGCTGTCGGTGATGGCCGGCCCGGACGAGTGGGATCGCACCTCGCTCGAGGCCGCTCCCGACGACTACGTCGGCAAGCTCAACACGGGAATCAAGGGGCTCAAGGTCGCGTTCAGCCCCGATCTCGGTGGGTTCCCCGTCGACGCGGAAGTCGCCGTCCTGGTGAAGCAGGCGGTCCGAGCGTTCGAGGAGCTCGGCTGCGTCGTCGAGGAGGTCAAGCCCGACTTCGCCGACTCGCACGACCTGATCGGCTGTCTCTGGAGCGCTCACGAGGCCGGCAACTACGCCCAGTACCTTCCGCAGTGGCGCGACCGCATGGACCCGGGGCTCGTCGCGTGCATCGAGGACGGGCTGCAGTACAGCATGGTCGACTACGTCGAGGCGCGGGGCCAGAAGCTCGCCTACTGGGACAGCGTGCGGCCGCTCTTCGAGAAGTTCGACCTGCTCCTGACGCCGACGCTCTCGGTCGCCGCGTTTCCGGTGGGCCGTCTGAATCCCGAGCACTGGCCGCAGCACGCGTGGGACTGGATCCGCTGGGCCTCGTTCAGCTACCCCTTCAACTTCACGGGTCAGCCCGCGGCGACCGTGCCCGCCGGCTTCACGCCGGCCGGGTTGCCCGTCGGGCTCCAGATCGTCGGTCGCCGCTTCGCGGACCTGACCGTGCTGCGGGCGTCCGCGGCGTTCGAAGCGGCCCGCCCGTGGGCTCAGCGTCGTCCTCCGCTTGACTGACGCCGGTGACCGGGTCACGCGCAGACGTGCTCTGGGCGCGGCCGCGGCGGGCGCCGTGATGGCGCTCAGCGGCTCCGCGTTCGGCCAGCAGCCCGCCCCCGCGCAGCCGGCGGCTCGCGTCAAGGGGCCGCGCGTGTGGCTCGATCTGGATCAGGCCGAGCTCGACGCCGCCTACGACCAGAGCGTCTGGGCGCCCAACCGGGATCAGATCGTCAAGCGCTACGCGACCCAGAGCGATGCCGTCCGCGCGCGCCTGGGCGCGCCCAGGCGCTACGCGTACGGCGCCACGCCGGTCGAGGGCCTCGACGTTTATGCCACCAGGCGCGCCAACGCGCCGATCAACGTCTTCATCCACGGTGGTGCCTGGCGCGCCGGCCTGGCCCGGAACTACGCGTTCGCGGCCGAGCTGTTCGTGCGCGCCGGCGCCCACTTCGTCGTGCCGGACTTCGCCGCGGTCCAGGACGTGGGCGGCAGCCTCATGCCGATGGCCGAGCAGGTGCGCGCCGCGGTCGCGTGGGTGCAGCGGAACGCGCGCAGCTTCGGCGGCGATCCCGACCGCATCTACGTCTCGGGCCACTCCTCGGGCGCGCACCTCGCCGGCGTGATCCTCGCCACCGATTGGCGCCGGGACTTCAGCCTGCCGGCGGACACGGTGAAGGGCGGCCTCTGCTCCAGCGGCATGTACGACCTGAAGCCCGTGCGCATGTCGGCGCGGAGCGCCTACGTCAAGTTCACCGACGAGACGGAGCAGGCGCTGAGCTCGCAGCGCCACCTCGACAAGCTCAACGCGCCGGTCATCGTCGCCCACGGCACGCTCGAGTCGCCGGAATTCCAGCGTCAGGCGCGTGACTTCGCCGCCGCGCTGACGGCGGCCGGCAAGCCGGTGCAGCTCCTGGTCGGCGAGGGCTACAACCACTTCGAGATCATCGAGACGCTCGGCATGCCCTACGGCCTCCTGGGCCGCGCGGTGCTCGAGCAAATGAAGCTCTCTCAAGGAGACGTGTGATGAAAGCCGCCATCCTCTACAAGGCCAACACGCCGCTCGAGGTCGTCGACGTCCAGCAGCAAGGGCCTCAGGGCGGTGAAGCCCGCGTCGCGGTCAAGGCGGCGGGCGTCTGCCACAGCGACTGGCACATCATGAACGGCGACTGGACGCTGCCGCTGCCGATGGTGCTCGGCCACGAGGCCGCGGGCGTCGTCGACGAGGTCGGCCCCGGCGTGGGCAACGTCAAGCCGGGAGATCACGTGATCTTCTCCTTCCGCCCGCAGTGCGGCCGGTGCCTCTACTGCTCGATCGGCCGCTCGATCCTCTGCGACGGCCATCAGTCGGCGCGGTGGATGATGCTCGACGGCACCTGCCGCCTCAAGCGCGACGGTCAGGACATCTACCAGATGGCGCGCATCGGGACCTTCGCGGAGTCCGTCGTCTGCCCCGCGGAGATGCTGGTGCCGATCAGGAAGGAGATGCCGTGGCCGCAGGCGGCGCTGATGGGTTGCTGCGTGCCCACGGGCGTCGGCGCCGTCACCCGCTGCGCCGAGGTGGAAGCCGGCGCCTCGGTCGTCGTGATCGGCTGCGGCGGGGTCGGGCTCAACGTCGTCCAGGGCGCGCGGCTGGCCGGCGCGCGGCTGATCATCGCCTGCGACCTGCTCGACAACAAGCTCGAGTACGCGCGCGAGTTCGGCGCCACGCACACGATCAACGCCAAGAACCAGAACGTGGTCGAGCAGGTGCGCGCGCTGACCGGCGGGCGCGGTGCCGACTACGCGTTCGACGCGATCGGTGGCGAGGCGACCACGCTACAGATCCTGGACGCGATCCGGCCCGGCGGGACCGCGGTCATCGTGGGCATGGCGGCCATGAACGTGCGGGCGCCGATCACGCCCTACATGATGGCGCTTCAGGAGAAGACGATCCGGGGGACGATGTACGGCTCCGTGCGTCCGAACATCGACTTTCCGAAGCTCGTCGATCTCTACCTGGACGGGCGGTTGAAGGTCGATCAGCTCGTAAGCCGGACGTACAAGCTCGCGGAGATCAACGAGGGGTTCGCGGCGCTGCGGAGCGGCCAGGTCGCGCGCGGGGTCGTCGTCTTCTAGCCCTTCAGCATCTCCTCGGCGATGCGCTTGACCTCGGCCGCGTCTACCTGGCCCTTGTGGGTCTTCATGATGTCGCCGACCAGCCGGCCGACTTGCTTCGCGTCGGCGATCTTGAGGGCGTCGAGACGTTCCCGGACAAGGGCGCGCACCGCCGCCTCGTCGATGCCCTTGGGCAGGTAGCTCCCGCAAAACTCGAGCTCGAAGCGGAGCTGGGCGGCGTGGGCGGCGCCGCGCTCCCCGACCTTCTCGAACTCGACGAGCGCCTTCTGGAGCTGCTTGCGATAGGCGCCGATCACGTCGAGCACCAGCGCGTCGTCCACCGTGCCCGCGAAGCCCTTCGCGGTGCGCCGCTCGCCGATCTTGGACTTGATCATGCGCACCACGTCGGCGGTCCGCGCGTCCTTGCCCTTGATCGCCTGCGTCAGCGTGTCGTTGAGCTGCTGCTCGAGTGCCATGGCGCCTCCCGTACGGTCTACTGTACGCGCAAACGCGGATCCAGCACGTCACGAAGGCCGTCGCCGAGCAAGTTCAGGCTCAGCCCGGAGAGCGTCAGCGCGAGCCCGGGGAAGAGGCTCACCCAGAAGGCCTCGCGGATGACGTTCTTGCCGCTGGCGATGACGTTGCCCCACGACGGCACGTAGGGCGGCACGCCGACGCCCAGGAAGCCCAGGATCGCCTCGGCCAGAATGGCGTACGCGAAGATGAAGCTCGCCTGCACCAGGAGCGGACCCACGCAGTTGGGCAGGATGTGGCGAAACGCGATGGCGAAGTCGCGTCGGCCGAGTGCCCTGGCCGCCTGGACGTAATCCAGCTCGCGGAGGCTGAGCACGGTGCTGCGGATCAGCATGGCCGTCCGCGGGGTGTAGACGACCGAGAGCGCGAAGATGACGTTGCCGACGCCGGGGCCGCGGGCCGCCATGAGGGCGATCGCCAGCAAGATCGCGGGGAAGGCCATGAGGCCGTCCATGACGCGCATCAACGCCAGGTCGAGACGCCGGTAGTAGCCGGCGATCAGCCCGATCACGATTCCCCAGATGGAGGTCAGGATCATCGTCGTCGCCCCGACCAGCAGCGAGACCTGGGCGCCGTGCAGGACCAGGCTGTAGACGTCGCGTCCGAACTCGTCCGTGCCCAGGTAATTCGCGGCGCTCGGCGCCTTCAGGCGCTCGGCCGGGTTGAGCCGTCGGGGGTTGTGGGTCGAGATGACGCCGGCGAGCAGCGCGGCGAACACCACGACGGCGAGGATCGTCGAGCCGACGGCGATGTTGCGATTTCGCGCCAGGCGCCGGAGCCAGGTCGGACGCGCGCGCGCGTCAGCCATAGCGGATGCGGGGGTCGATGAATACGTAGAGGACGTCGACCACGAGATTGATGAGCACGTAGGCCGCCGCCGTGACGAGGATCACGCCCTGCACCACCGGGTAGTCTCGGCGCAGCACCGCCGAGATGATCAGGCGGCCGAGCCCGGGAATGTTGAAGACGATCTCCGTCACGACGGCGCCGCTGATCAGGATCGCCGTGGTGATGCCGAGGACGGTGACCACGGGAACGAGCGCGTTGCGGAACGCGTGCACCCACATGACCGACCGCTGCGACACGCCCTTCGCCCGCGCCGTCCGGATGTAGTCCTGCTGCAGGGCCTCCAGCATGCACGACCGGCTGATGCGCGCGATCAGCGCCGACTGGCTGAAGCCGAGGGACACCGCCGGCAGCACCATGTACCGTAGCGCCGCGACCGGTTCCGTGAAGACGGATGCGTACCCGGCCGCCGGCAGCCAGCCCAGCCGGACCGCGAAGAGATAGATGAAATTCAAGGACAGCCAGAAGCCGGGGACGCAGACGCCCAGCAGCGCGCCCAGCATCAGCGCGCGGTCCCAGAGCGAGCCGGGGTAGGCGGCGGCGATGATGCCGGAGGGTACGCCGATCACGACCGCGACGAGCAGGGCCGACAGCGTGAGCACCATGGTCGGCTCGGCCCGCTCCAGCAGCGCCGTCACCACCGGGCGATCGAGGAAGTACGACTGACCGAGGTCGCCGCGCAAAATGCGCGCGTAGAACTTGAAGAGCTGCTCGTGCAAGGGACGATCGAGGCCGAGCGCCTGGCGGGTCCCCTGGATCTGAGCGGGGGTCGCGTCGGGGCCGAGCATGACGCTCACGGGATCGCCGGGGATCAGGTGAATGAGCAGGAAGACGACGGTGACGACCACCGCCAGCACGGGAATGAGCGTCAGCAGCCGCCGGATCAGGTAGGTCGTCACGCGATATGGTGAGCGGGCGCCGGGAGGACGGCGCCCGCGACCTCACGCCGTTACTTCTCGACCCACACGTTGTAGAAGCGGATGCGCTCCGTCTTGTCGTTGAAACCCTTCGTCGTGTTGCGGATGGCGCGGAGCCCGAAGAGATCGCCGTAGCGGATGACCGGCACCTTCTCGTAGAACTGCCGGGTCTGCTGCTCCCACAGCACCATGCGCTTCTTGGGATCGGTCTCGCGCGCCAGCTCGGCCTGGAGCTTCAGGATGTCCTCGTCGGTGGTCCAGCCCGGCCAGCTCGGGGTCATGTAGATGTGGTGCGTCGGATCGTAGAACGCCCCCATACCGGTCGTGAAGGCGTCGTACTCCTTGGAGTTGTTCCGTCGCTTGACCAGCGTCGCCCAGTCGACCACCTGCAGGTCGATGTTGAACCCGGCGTCCTCGAGCTGCTGCTTCGTCAGCAGGGCGAAGTCGTACATCCACTTGTACTCCTGCGTCGTCATGAAGCGGATCGGCTCGTTCTTGTAGCCCGCTTCCTGCAGGAGCCGCTTGGCCTTGGCTTTGTTCCGCTCGTTCCAGGGCAGCCCGGCGATCTTCGTGTGCCATGCGGTGATCTCGACCGGGGCCAGGCTCGAGTCCATCCGGTAGAACTCCGTGTGGCCGCCCGCCACGTTCTTCATGATCGGCTCGATGTCGATGGCCGCCTGCCATGCCTGGCGGAGCTTCTGGTTCGTCATCAGGCCTTCCTTCTTGTTGAAGACCGCGACGAGCCAGTAGTAGGGCTTCGACACGATGGGCCGCAGGTTCGGGTTCTTCTTCAGGCGGTCGTAGGCGTCGAGGTTCAGGTCGTCGGCGAAGTCGAGCTCGCCCGTCTCCACCTGGGCCACGCGCGTGGCCACCTCGGGCACGGGCTGAAAGCGGACCTCGTCGACGTGGACGGTCTTGCCGCCGCCATAGCCGTTCGGCGGCTCGTTCCGCGACTTGTACTCGTCGAAGCGGACCATGCGGATGTACTGATCGGGCTTCCAATCGGCGAGCTTGAAGGGCCCGGTCCCCACGTACTCGGTCGCCTTGACCTCGGGCGCGAACTTCTCGGCGATCTCCTTGGGATAGATGGCGCCGAAGTTGTTCGGCACCGCCAGCGAGATGAGGACGATCGCCGACTTCTCCTTCAGCTTCATCTCGACGGTGTACTTGTCGACCGCCCGCCAGTCGGCGACCTGGGCGAAGAGCGCCTTGCCGTAGATCGATTGCTTGCCCCAGCGGGCGAGCGAGGGGACGACGTCCTCGGAGGTCATCTCCTTGCCGTTGTGGAACTTGACGCCCTGGCGGAGCTTGAAGGTGTAGACGAGGCCGTCCTTGCT
>Ga0137403_10009982_pt1 | contig 10533 bp, 9 predicted proteins | sample CZOMad2_1_16fung_FD_122057 | JGI IMG/M metagenome (GOLD analysis project Ga0137403, IMG submission 122057) | Vadose zone soil fungal communities from Angelo Coast Range Reserve, California, USA - CZOMad2_1_16fungal (Hybrid Assembly) | ecosystem: Environmental > Terrestrial > Soil > Vadose zone... | reverse complement strand
CCCCCCGCTTGCACAGAGACAATGATCGGAAAGAATCGAATCGCGGGATGGCAAGACTCTCCTCACGCTAGGGGTCGGGAAGGGTGGCTTGCCCCCGCTCTTGATCGGATCAAATGCAGAAGAATCGGGGAGCGGGGGCAAGCCACCCGACCCGTAGCGCGGCCAGTCACCTAATCAATCGCGGGTACCTCATCCAGACGATGTCAGCACGAACAAGACTCTTAATAGACGAGATCGATCAGCTTCCCTCGTGGGCAGCGCGCATGGCGCGCAAGTACTACGCGGGCGAAGCCAGTCACTTCCTTCTCTACAACAACATCTATGACCTTGTGCGTTCCGGGTCAGAGTACATCAGCCTGCTCAACTACCTTCAGCGCGAGCTGGTCGGGACCAAACATCTGCTGACTTACAATCGCAGCGAAGGGATCAAGTTCGGATCGCCCGAAGCCGAGCGTCAGTTCGCGGCCTTGCTTCGGGTGTCAGATCCGCTGATGAACCGCGACGCGCTTCGACAGCTTCCAAAAGAGCCCGGCCGCGCGCTGCCTCTGATCGAGCACTTCCTGCTCTACGGGGATCAGGTTGCCGTCATCATCAATTTCCTGGACACGATCATCCCTGCGGGCGACGTGAGCTACATGTCGGGCGACGATCGCACCAACCTCGTAGCCTTTCAGCGGTGGATCACAAGCTCGCGCCTGTTGAAAAAAGACAACATCGTAATCCTCGTTGCAGAAAGCGTGGCTGAGATTCATCCACGTATCCGGCAGAACTCGCGGCTTGCGGCGATCGACATTGCCTACCCCGACGAAGCGGAGCGGCTCGAGTTCATCGGTCATCTGCGCGTTCAGTTGCCGCACCTCTCGAGCGAGGTAACCGATGAGCAGTTGTCGCTGACCACATCCGGGCTCAATCGAGTGCACCTGAATTCGTTGATGCGAAGCGCGGCGAGTGAGAACAACTCGCTCACGCTCGATAGCATTCGGCAAAAGAAGAAAGAGCTGATCGAAGCCGAATGCGTCGGTCTGGTGGAATTCGTTCACCCGCGATTCGGGCTGGACTCAGTTGGCGGGATGGCTAAAGCGAAGGCCTTTATGCGCTCGATCGCGGACACCATTCGCGCAGGCAACACCGAAGAAGCGCCGATGGGCATTCTCATCTCCGGCCCGATAGGAACCGGCAAGACGTTTCTGGCCGAATGCTTCGCGCACGATTGCGGCTTGAACGTCGTTGCGTTCAAGAACTTTCGTGAGCGCTGGGTCGGGTCGAGCGAAGCGAATCTCGAAAAGATTCTCAACCTGCTTCAGACGCTAGCGCCGATAGTGGTGCTGGTGGATGAAGCCGATGCGACCCTCGGCTCTCGCGAGAGCGGGGGAGATTCGGGTGTTGACGCGCGAATCTTTTCGAAGCTCGCCGCGGCGATGGGCGACACGCGAAATCGCGGGCGCATATTGTGGATACTGATGACCAGCCGCCCGGACCTTTTGCCAATCGACTTGAAGCGTCAGGGCCGCGCTGAGGAACACATATCGTTGTTCTATCCGGACTCGGAAGAAGATCGCCTGGCAGTGATCGAAGCTATGGTTCACAAACACAAGATCGCACACGAGGTGACTGACTGGTCGCCGATCACGAAGAACACGCTGACGCTCTCGGGCGCCGACATCGAGTCGATGCTGATCCGCGCTCGGCGCATGGGCCGCATTGCAGCGCGCGATAAGACAGGCCAACAAGACATCCAGCAAGTAGCCAACGAGTTCAGCCCGGCTCGCGACGAGATGGCGGTCGAGTATCAGATTCTGGTTGCGGCTCGCGAAGCTACGTCGAGAGAGATGGTCCCGGAACAGTACCGTCATCTCTCGCCCGTTGAGTTGAGCCAGCGCATCGAAGCGCTGCGAGCGTTTATCAGGTAGTTCATTAGCGGTCTTATGTGTTAACTCCCCAATATGAGCGGGCCGGACCAGATCCCTCCTGTTGAGGGCATGGCACTGCGCAAGACTTTGACCCGCACGCGCGATATCTGGCGCAGCGCACTTTCTTCTCTTCCATGCCTAAGTTATATTTGCAGTGACTGGATCGCTTGACGTGGCACATGAGCAGGACCGAGAACGAGAGCGTCATCGAAGAACTGGCGAACGGCATCACCCACGGCATCGGCCTGGCCTTGAGCGTCGTGGGTCTGGTGGCGCTGGTGATTCTCTCAGTGATGCGCGGAAACACCTGGCACATCGCCGGGTGCACGACCTTTGGAGTGACCCTTGTGCTTCTTTACGCCGCCTCAACGCTGTACCACAGCTTCCATACGCCTCGCTTGAAGCGCATTCTCAAGATTCTCGATCACACGGCGATCTACCTGCTCATTGCCGGAACTTATACGCCTTTCACTTTGGTCAACCTTCGCGGATTCTGGGGATGGACCCTGTTTTCACTCGTGTGGGGTTTGTCGGTCTTTGGGATTCTGTGGAAACTATTTCACGTTGAGAGGTTCCAAATCGTCTCGACTTTGGTCTATATCGCAATGGGATGGCTGGTGCTGATTGCGATCAAACCAGTGACGTCGGCGGTCCCGCTATGGGGCATAGTTTGGCTGGTTGTCGGCGGTTTGTTCTACACAGTCGGCGTTCTGTTCTTCGCTTGGAAGAGAGTTCCTTACAATCACGCCATCTGGCACGTGTTTGTTATGGCCGGAAGCATCTGCCACTACTTCGCCGTGATGTTCTACGTCCTACCTCGAAGCTCATAATATAGTAACCATTCGAGTAGCCACATCGTCTTAGGGACTGTTGACCGGGATTTAGCGCGCGGGTCATCAATAGCTCTTTGCAAATAAACCTGGCCGGGCGGCAGGCTGCGGGTTGATGAAAAAGGCGAACAAAGCTAGCGTTACTACGTTAGTCAGGTTTAGCCCAAACTGGTCAACCTCGATCGCGCCAGCGGCTGTGGGCGCGAGAAAGAACAAAGAGAGATCGATAGGCGTTCGCAGTATCACCGGGGGCCTACCCCGCAATTCAGTGGAGCGTGGATTGAAGCAGGCCGAAAACCGCAACGCGCAGAGCACGGCTCGTCAGGCCCTAGTCGGCGAAGCTTCCGAAAGAGGCCGAGTCGAATTGGATCGCGAGACCAATGACCCGAGCCGTAGCGGCGAGGTCCGCCCTGTTTCTCTGTCCGAAGAACCGGCGATCGTCCGCAACGCGAGTGGCGAGAACGACGAAGACGAGTTGATCAGACGAAGCCGGGCCGGTGACGACGATAGTTTTGAAACGCTGGTACGCCGTCACAGCTCGCGAGTCTTCAGCATTATCGGCAGCTTCTTCCGCCGCCGCGACATGATCGAAGACATCGCGCAAGAGGTATTCGCCAAAGCGTACTTCTCGCTAGGCACATTCACGCTGGGCCGCTCGTTCGAGGCATGGGTCGCGAAGATCGCAGTGAACGCCTGCTACGATCACCTGCGCGGGCAACGCCGCCGTATCGAGCAACAGTTGCCCCACGAGACGCAGCAGGAGGACGAGTGGTTCGAGCTGCAGATGCTGGAAGTGGCGCGCGATCGCCACGCCAGCTCCGAACGCCAACGCGACGCCGCTGAGATCGCTGAGCGGCTGTTGGCAAAGCTCGAGCCGGAAGACAGGTTGGTCGTTGTGCTCATTGACAGGGATGGGTTCTCCGTCAAGGAAGTTTCGGAGATGACCGGGTGGGGCCAGTCGAAGGTTAAAGTGCGGGCTTTCCGGGCGCGCCGCGTTCTAAGGGCGGCGATGAAGCGATTGGTCCTGAGCGGAGAGCGAATGCAGAGGAGCAAAAAGAAATGATCGACAATGTGGATAAAGAATCGAGTATCGTATGCCGGCAGGCGCGAAAGCGATTCCCAGCACTCGATGAGGGCGACGCCGCGGCAATGAGTATGAGCGTCACCGAGCGCGCGGCCACCAACCGTCATTTGCAGACCTGCTCGCGATGCGCGCTCGAGTATCGGCTGTTCGCACTGCAGCGGGCGACTCTCGACGCGGCCGCGGCCGAGCCGATTGCGCCTGATGAGGATTTTTTCAAAGCCCTGCGCGCACGGATTGCCCGTGGTCCGGAATTCTCCCTGGCGCGCCGGACGGATGAGTCGTGGGCTGCTGCCTTGCTGGTGACCGCACGCCAGCTTCTTCCAGCAATGGCAGTTCTGCTGCTTCTGATGGTTGGCGCTACTCTGTTCTGGCCTCAGCCGCCGGCGCTTGAGACGAGCCAGGCAGCAGTGCGACCGCGAGAGCGGGTCGTGTTCAGCGATATGTACGACTATCCCGCGCCGACGCGCGACGACGTGCTCGAGACATTAGTAGTGATCGAGGAGAAGTAATGGAAAGTAAGAGCAACAGCCAATCAAAGGCCCGTGTCATCGTGGTGTCAGTATTCGTGATCGGGTTCGCGGCGGGAGCGCTCGCGTTAAACCTGTATCAACAACTGACTGCTTCCAAGGGAAAAGACGGGCCGCGCAACGGGACCGAAGTCTTGATCAGACGAATGAACGAGAAAGTCGGCCTCTCCTCGGATCAACAGGAACAGATAAAGAAGATTCTTGACGAGACTAACGATAAATACAGAGAGATCCGGAAGGATTTGGAACCTCGAATCAAAGACTTCGAGCCTCGGTTCAACGCTGTACGTCAGGAGTCGCGCGATCGCATTCGGGGCTTGCTGAGTCCTGAGCAACTGCCGAAATATGAGAAGATGGTTACGGAGCATGACCAGATGCGTGAACAGGAAAGAGAGCGGTCTAAGAAGTAGTCATTGCTCGTCGACGGTTTAACGTCGATTCGCCGGACAGTCCCCTTTGTGAGTGTCAGCAGCCCGAGCTCTATCTGTGGAACTTGTACGCTGTGCCAACTGAATAGAAGAGAAGAATCAAGAAAATGAAAAGAATAATTGCGATCTCCCTCAGCTCACTCTTACTAATAGCAAATCTTTTTGGTCTCGTTGGGCCCGGTGCGGCATATGCCCAGGGCTTGATCGAGCTGCGCGGTACGGTGATAGACGAAACCAACGCCTACATAACCGCTGCGCCACTCACTCTCGAAGACGCCCAGGGCAAGAAGTACACCACGGTAGCCGATGATCACGGCCGCTATCGGTTCACCGTCAAGCCCGGCGAATACACGCTGACTGTGGAGGTCGACGGCTTCGCCAAATTCACGCAGCAGATCGAACTAACCACAAAGCCGACCGGCCCATTCGACGTGAAACTGAAAGTCGTCCTCACCGAGAAAGTCGAGGTAAAGGACAACTCAACCGGGATTTCAACCGAACCCGATAAGAACCTGTCGGCTATAACGCTTACTGAGAAGGATATCGAAGCGCTGCCAGACGACCCGGATGAGCTGCTTCAAACGCTCAAGCAAATGGCCGGCGCTGCAGGTGGCGCCGACGATGCGGCCGTTTACGTAGGCGGCTTTCGCGAGCGCGGCCAGCTTCCACCAAAAGAAGCCATTTTGAGAATCAGCATCAATCAGAACCCATACTCGGCGGAGTTCTCGGAACGGGGAGATGCGCGCATCGAGATCATCACCAAGCCAGGCTCGGATACATTTCACGGCGGCTTCAATTTCAACTTTAATGATGAATCGCTCAACGCCCGCGATGCGTTCGCCACTTTCAGGGCGCCTTTTCAAAATCGCGCCTACGGCGGATATTTCAGCGGTCCGATCATTCGCAACCGCTGGGGCTTCTTCTTCGACATGCAGCATACTGAAACGGACGGCAACGACTTCGTCAACGCGATAGTGCTGGACCCGGCCACGTTTCTGCCGACGCCGTTTATCGCAACGGTGTTGACGCCGATACGGAGAACAAGCTTTTCTATTCGCAGCGATTATCTGGCAACCAAGCAGCACACCATCGGCGTCCAGTATCGACATTCGGAAAACGAGACGACTCGAGGCGGCGGCGGCGGGTTCACGCTTCCTGAACGCGGATCAAACTCCTCCTCTCACGAAGACAACTTGAGGCTCTCGTTCACCACGATTGCCAGCGAGCACGCAGTCAACGAAATGCGAATCCAATTGAGCCGTCGTGGGAGCACCTCTCGCGCGCTTTCCAATAATGTAGCTATCAACGTGCTCGATGCATTTAGCGGCGGAGGCAGCCAGACGTTCTCAGACAACACAAATCAGAATCTCGATTTCACGGACAGCCTCACCTATACGCGCAAGACTCATACGATCAAGACTGGCTTCCGCGCCGAAGCCGTTCAGCCCAATAACCTCAACCGCTCTAACTTCGGCGGTACATTTACATTCGGACAGGATTTCGAGCGAACCGCGCAAGGGGGAATCATTTTGGGCGCGGACGGTGCTCCTACCCCGATCAGTCCTATCGAGCTTTACAGCAGGGTGGTTCGAGGCGTCCCGGGCTATCACCCTTCGCAGTTTTCGATAAATCGCGGCGATCCTTTTATCGGCTTTTCTCAGTGGGAATACGGATCCTTCGTGCAAGACGACTGGAAAATATCAAAGCGCTTCTTCCTGTCCCTCGGCATGCGTCACGAGTTTCAAACGCACCTTCAGGACAGGCTGAACTTTGCGCCTCGCTTTTCCTTTGCCTGGAGCGCCGACAAGGCAGGCAAGAGCACGATTCGGGGCGGCGGCGGGGTCTTTTATACCTATCTCGATTCGGGCATTACTTCAGAGACCATCCGTCTCGGCGGTGGGCATCAGCAGAATTTCGTGATCCAGCAGCCGAACTTCTTCGAAAACATTCCTCAGAGCTTCGAGAATGGAACGACTTCGCGGCTGCCGACTACCCGTAGAAAAGCTGATGACCTCAACGATCCCTATACGATGATCGCGAGCGTGAGCTACGAACGGCAGTTGCCGCTAAAGATGTTCGGCTCAGTCGGCTATACCTGGATGAGAGGCGTTCACTTGCTCCGCTCGCGGAACATCAACGCGCCGACTTCATTCGACAATGGAGTTCCGGTTGTTCCTTTTCCGAGTGAAGGGCCGATACTCGAATATGAATCAAACGGTCTGTCGACGCGCAATCAGATGAACATTAACGTGCGAACAGGGTTCAGCCAGAAGATTAGCCTTTTTGCCGGCTATACGCTCGCGTCAATGCACAATAACACCGACGGCTCAAACTCGAATCCAGCCAACCCATATGACCTGGTGGCCGAGTGGGGGCGCGCAGGCGGAGATATTCGTCACAATGTTTTTGTAGGCGGCCAGGTCACCGCGCCATGGGGCCTGAGAATTACGCCTTTCATAGCCGCACGTTCCGGCGCGCCGTTCAACATTCTTACCGGCCGCGACAACAACCATGATAACCAGTTTTCGGATCGGCCTTCGTTCGCTAACCCTGGAGATCCGGGAGCGATCGTGACTCGCTTCGGCACCTTCAATCCTACTCCGCTCGCGGGCGAACAGATCATACCTCGCAACTTCGGACAGGGGCCCGGATTTGTGAGCGTCAACCTGGGCCTATCGAAAACATTTGGCTTCGGCCCGGCTCCTAACACCTTTCGAGCAGCCAACGCCACTCGCGGCAATCAACAAAACGGACAGGATGGACAACCGAACGCGCAGGGTAATCAGCGCGGCAATCGCGCCGGCGGAAACCAAAATCGCGCCGGAGGCAATCAGGGCCGCGGTGGCGGCGCGGCTGCGGGTGGCGGCGCAGGTGGGAGCGCCGGCGGATTTGGCGGCGCGGGCGGCGGCCAGATGGTAATGCGAGGCGGGGGCGGAGGCCAAAATGTGATGATGATGGGCGGAGGCGGCGATGTGCGGCATAAGTACAACCTGACGATCAGTGTCAATGCCAACGACATCTTCAATCATGTTAATCTCGCAAACTATAACGGAGTGCTCACATCGTCATTCTTCGGCCGGGCCAATAGCACTGTCAAAGGGGGCTTTGGCGGACTTGGCGGCGTTGGCGGCGGCGCGGGCTCGCGAAGAATCGATCTGAGCTTGAGGTTTAATTTCTAGCTGAGACTTCGGTCTTGGCCGACGGACTGCGATCGAGGTGTGAGGAGTAAAGTACAATGAAGAGATTCTTTGGATTGCTAGTTTTCATCGCGGTGGCTGGGGGGAACGTCTTGGCCCAGGACCAACCGCCTCCACCGCCACCCGAACCACCTCCACCAGTTCGATTTCCCCAATCTCCAGTCGCAGCTTCGAGGCAGAAAACGCAGAGAATGTAGAGATACGTGGTCCGCACAATCCGCACGATTGCCCCAGCCTACTCAGCCGGTACTCCAAAGGCAAGGAATTTTTGAAAAATCCGAGACGTTGGCGGAAGATTTTTTCAGTTGCCGACCGCGATGTCGGGAACCGCCGGTTTTTTCGATTGTTTGCCGGTCGGTTGAGGCTTCGATAAGATGTTTACCTGCGTGACAATGGAGCTTTGGTCGCCATGAACGACGCTGACGCGGGCCACATCGCACCGACCTTGGAAAAGGCGGCTTGGGATAGGATCAGTCAGGTTCGGGACGAATTCGAACGCGCCTGGCAGGCCGGCACTGTCCCGAGCATTGACGATTTTCTCGCCACTTGGCGCCTCACTTTCTTCTTGTGGCTCCCCGGTGCCGTCATTTACTACCTGGCGTCCAGAAATCAGGGATTCTACGTGGGTGCCACCTGGATAACCGAGAGATATCAAATTCGCGATGACAATGAATCTAGAAAGATACTCAAGATCTACGAACTTGCAAAGATCGAGATACGCCATGCCACAAGGGTCGACGCTACCTTGCGCATGGTCGACCACAAGAAGGACGAGCTAGAGGCTCCACTCGGACTACTGGAGGGCAACCCTAGCTTGTGGGACTACGTCTACAACGGGATCGTACACTCCGCCGCGAACGGAGCCGAGATCGATACCAGCACCCGCGAGTTGCTTCATCTTCCCGGCCCAGGGGGCGCCGAGGTTTGAGTGGAGCGCTTCCGCAGGGCGTCCAGCGGTGTCGTGCCGGGCTCACCTCCGTAAGGTGCCGCAACGAGGGAGCGACTGGGGACAGCCGAGAGACGACGCAACTGGTCGCCGGGACGCATGTACTCGAAGCCTGCGTTCCAGCGGGGCCGGCAGGCGAGCTCGCCGGAGACCTTGTCGATGAGCACCTTCAGCTTCCCTTCGGCAGCAACCTGGAGTGCGAGTCTGAAATTGTCGGGCGTATCAATCGGGTTTCCGAAGATCGTAATCACGTTGAGGTAGAGATATTTCACGTCGAGCGGCACGTTCCCGCCACCGTGACCACCCGCGGTGACGAGGCGGCCCTGAAAGCCAAGTGCAGCGAGCGCTTTCGGAAACGTGACGGGATCGCCGATATTGTCCAGCACAACATTGACCCCTGACCCGCCGGTCATGCGCCGCGCCTCAACCGTCAGGTCCTGACTCCGGTAGTTAATTCCCTCGTCCGCCCCCAATTCGATGGCGGCTGCGACCCGTGCCTCGCTGCCGGCCGCCGCGATGACGCGCGCCCCGAGATACTTCGCCGCTTGTACCAAGGCGCTGCCCAAGCCGCCCGCAGCGCCCATGACCAAAACCCATTCGCCAGGTTTGACTTGGGCGCGGTCTCGCAACTGTGTGAAAGCCAACGGGCCATGCCGTCCGACCACCGCAGCCGTGATGAAATCGAGCTTATCCGGAACGATTTGCACCGTGCTTGCGGGTACCTTCACAAATTGCGCGTAAGTTCCCCAGGTATCGACACCTAGCAATTTCGGAGCGCCGTTCGACTGGCGGCCGATGATTGGATGACAGACAACGCGATCGCCCACCTTGAGAGTTTTCACGTCCGAGGCCACTGCGGCAATCTCGCCGGCCGCATCCGATCCCAGCACATGCGGTAGCGGTGGTCGTCTTGCGTATTTCCCGGCACGCAATGCGACGTCCAGGGTCTGGTTCACGGTGGCGGCTCGCACTTTGATGGTGATTTCTCCCGCCTCGAGCGTCGGCTCCGGAACATCCTCAAGATTAAGAACGCTCGGATTTCCGAATTCGTGAATGACGATTGCCTTCATTGCTGCCCCCATCTGCGCTCTACCAGCCCGGACGCCGCGCCGCTCTGGAGTCGAACGACGTGGCAGCCTAGCGTTTGGCGTATGCGCGACAAGCCTCAGTGGCTACGCAATCAATTCCGTCGAAACAAACTTCCACATCTTTTCAAGTTTTGCTCTGCAATGGTCCTGCCCGAAAACCGTAGTTTCGATGCAATTTCTGGGGTGGCCATTCGCGAGATTTGGCTCCTGTGCAAACAGCGAAGCCGGCAAACCCCGAACTAAGCGGTGCGCTGCCAATATCGTTTCCAATTACGGCTGACCTTGTGACCCAGCGCTAAGCCAAGCGGACGATTAGCAAGCGAAGCGCGTCAGATCACGAGATTTGGTTGCCGAACGCTAAGGGCCAATACCGGCCCTCGGTGCATTTGTTACCTGGCGCGTTTCCCACATAACTTGCAGTAGTTTCCTCGCACCGCATCCAGCCCCTCGTTCGTCTTTGCCGGGCTTGACCCGGCAATCCATGATGAGGGTCCGCGACTGCAGCCTGTAAGGTTGTGCTTCG
>Ga0137403_10009981_pt1 | contig 10533 bp, 4 predicted proteins | sample CZOMad2_1_16fung_FD_122057 | JGI IMG/M metagenome (GOLD analysis project Ga0137403, IMG submission 122057) | Vadose zone soil fungal communities from Angelo Coast Range Reserve, California, USA - CZOMad2_1_16fungal (Hybrid Assembly) | ecosystem: Environmental > Terrestrial > Soil > Vadose zone... | reverse complement strand
GACGAGGTCATCCGCCAGCTTGAGGGCCGGATCACCCGGCCGACCAAGCGGCGCGAGGAAGAAGCGACGCGGATCGAGATCGCGCCCGACAAGGACGAGCAGATCCTGCCGGGCGGCACGGTGGTGCTGAAGGTCTTGACCGACGAGCACGCGTTGCTGATTGCCGATGCGCTCGCGACCAGCGTGATCCTGGCGCATGACGAGCGTAACGTCGCGGCCGTATTCGACGTGATCGAGCCGCTGGCGCGGGACCTGGCCGAGCGCGGCCGCACGCCCGGCGGCCGCCGTTCCATCCTCAAGCACATCGGCAACGCGCTGCTGGTCCAGCACCGCGTCGCGGGACTGGTCGCCGTCGCCGAGAAGCCCGACGTGCTGTGGGAGCGACCCGACCTCGAACGGCTCTATGCCCGGCTCGAGGATGAGTACGAATTGAAGGAGCGCGCCGACGTTCTGACGCGCAAGCTCACCGTGATTTCCGACACCGCCAAGGCGCTCGCCGATATCATCGACACCGAGCGGTCGTTGCGGCTGGAAATCATTATCGTGGTCCTGATTCTTCTCGAAATCCTTTTCACGGCCTATCAGATCTGGTGGCTGCACTTGCCCGGGTAGGTGCGCGCCGGAAGCCGTGGGCCCGCGAGCCGATTGACGCCAACCGAATTCTCGTCACTCTATCCACGCCCCATAGCTCTCAACTCGCGAGGAAACGTCATGCGTCAAAAACCTGCCCTGACCAGCTCCGATGCCCACAAGATGATGGCCGCCTGCATCGCCGAAGCGCAGAAGAACAAATGGAATGTCGCCATCGCGATCGTCGATGATAGCGGCGCGGTGATCCTGCTGGAGCGGCAAGATGGCTGCGGCGCGATCAGTTCGGACGTGGCGGTGAAGAAAGCGCAAACCTCGGCGCTGACCAAGCGGCCGAGCAAGTTCTTCGAGGACCGCGTCAAGGAGCGCCCGGGCTTCGTGACATTCCCAACGCCCGGCGTGATGTTCCAGGGCGGCGTGCCGATCGTGCATCAGGGCGAATGCGTCGGCGCCATCGGCGTCTCCGGCGTGCAGTCGCACGAGGATGAGCAGATCGCGCAGGCCGGCGTCACGGCGCTGGGCTAACGTTCGACCGACAGCCTCTCGGCGTCATGGGCGCGCCGTCCTTCGTCCGGCGATGCCCGGCGATGACGGCAGTGTATGTTGCATCAGACCGCGCCGGTCGCGGTCGCGCCGCCTTGCGGGCGATGCCGCTTCACGGCATCCGGGTTGGTCGAGTCGACCCCCATGTAGACGCCCTTCTCCCACGTCCGCTTCAGCGGATCGCGGACCTCCAAGGTCATCTTGCCGATGTGCTGGATCTCGATGTCGACCGTCTCGCCGTCCTGCAGGAAGCCCAACCCTTCGTGATTGGTGCCGCAGGCGATCAGGTCGCCGGAGTTCATGGTCATCACCGTGGTGGCCCACTCGACCAGCTCGGGGACGCGGTGCTCCATGTCGTCGGTGTTGTAGTTGTGGCGCAGCACGCCGTCGTCCCAGAACCGCACGATCAGGTCGTTCGGATCCTTGATCTCGTCGGCGGTGGCGATGCAGGGACCGATCGGAGCGAAAGTGTCGAACGATTTTCCGAGCCAACTCGTCAGCGGGATGGCGGGCCAGGTGCGGCGGCCGAGCTCGCGCGCCGAAACGTCGATCAGGGTGGTGTAGCCGAACACCGCGCTCTTCCAGTCTTTCTGCTTCACCATCTTGGCCGGGCCCCTGATCACCAGTGCCAGTTCGGCCTCGTGCATGAACGCCCAGGGCACGGTGTATTCCGGCAGCATGATGGTGTCGCCCGGGCCGACCACGGCATCCGGGTTCTTCATGAACATGTTGAGCGGGCGCGCTTCGCGCTGGGCGTGCTCCCAGTAATTGGCGATGCAGCAGAGGATCTTGCCCGGCCGCGGCAATGGCGCGCGCAGGCGCACCGAAGCGAGCGGCTGGGCCTCGCCCTCCGCCGCAAGCCGTTCGAGCGCCGGCCGGAATCGTTCGAACCCGTCAATCAGCCCTTGCATCGTCGATTGCGGCGCGTGCCCTCGCTCGACGGTATCGGCGAGCCCGACCACCCCTCGCTCGGTAAGCAGCCCCGGCGCGGGCTCCTCCTGCTCCGAGGTCTGAAAGAGCACCAGCTTCATGGACGCCTCCTACCCTCTCGATGCGAGGTAATGCCTAGCGCGCTTCGATATATTTTTGAAATCTGGTCAAGTCGTTTGGCGCCATAATCGCGCGCAACGCAAAGACATCGGTCGAGGTGTGGGCGACCCCGGTACAACAGGCGCGTCCGACTCTATATCCGGCCGCCTTGACCATCTCGGCGGCCTCCGTGTTGTAAGAACCATAGGGGTAGGCAAATTCGGCTACCGGAACCTCCAGCTGCGACTCCAACATTACTTTGCTATTGTAGACCTGATCCCACAGCTGGGCTGGATCGGCAATTTTAGTTAGACGCGGGTGCGACCGCGAGTGGCTACCTATTTTCATCCCCTCAGTTAGCAGGGTCTGCAGCTGGGGCCATGAAACGAACCCGCGGTGGCCAATGTAATCAGTCACCACAAAAAATGTTGCCGGGAAATGATATTTTGCGAGAAGGGGTAGCGCGTTCTCGTATTGCGTGACCCATCCATCATCAAAAGTGATTATCACCGGCAAAGTCGGCAGCTCGCGACCCTGGTCAAAATAATCCGCTAGATCCGAGAACGTGATCACGTGGTATCCGCGGTCTTGAAGAAATTTCATCTGCTGATCAAGGACTTCGGCGGTCACAGTCATCCTCCGCAATCCGCGCGAGCCGTCATAGGTCAGCCTGATGTGGTGGTATACGAGTATCGGGACTTTTGTTTTCCGTTTCTCCGGTGGGGTCGGTGTTTCCGGCAACCCTGATGGCTGTTGCACATCTGTCGCCGGCAGTGTGAATGGTTCTGCTTCGGCGGCGACCAGCGTGACGGGTTGTCTCGCCCAAGACGGATGAAGAGCAGCGGACGAGACAACCGTTGCGAGAAAACTGGCAATGCACCACCGGCCGATAGTCAAAATGCTACCTCCTACCATCACTCCTCACCTTAGCCTTTATTGCTTGATTACCGAAGCGGATTGCCGCGAGGCCGCCCGATTTGTCGTCTACCGTGTCGCCGCCGCGAACTTACCCAGGTGCCGTACGACGGCCGCGAGATCGCGCGGCTCGGATGCCACCCTGCGACTCTCCTCAAGCAGAATCCGCACGGTGTCGCGGATCTGCTCCTCGGTATGAGCCGCCGTCAGAAAGAAGCGCAGCCGCGCGGCGCGCTCCGGGACCGCGGGGTATAGGATCGGCTGGACGTTGATCCCGCGTTGAAACATTGCCTGGGCGAGACGTCCGGCGCCGATGGAGCTGCCGGTGATGACCGGCACGATCGAGGCGCCGATCGATCCGCCGATATCGAGCCCCCCCTCTCGTGCAAGCCGCAAGAAGAGTGCACCCCGATCATTGAGCCGGCGCACCCGCTCCGGCTCGCTCTGAAGCAGCTCGACCGCGGCGAGCGCCGCGGCCGCCGCCGCCGGCGCCATCCCCACAGAGAACACAAAACCGGGAGCCGAGTGCTTGAGATAGTCGATCAGGTCCTTCTTGCCGGCGATATACCCACCGCAGGAGACCAAACTCTTGCTCAGCGTGCCCATCCAGATATCGACCTCGCCGGGATCGGTCCCGAACCGGTCTGCCGTGCCAAAACCGCGCGGGCCCAGCACCCCCAGCGCATGGGCATCGTCGACCATCAACCAGGCGCGATGGCGTCGTGCCACGGCGATGAAGCCCGGCAAGTCGGGGACATCGCCATCCATGCTATAGTGACCCTCGATGACGAGGAGCGCGCGATCGTAGCCCGGACGCAGCTCGCCGAGCAGACGATCGGCGGCTTCGTGGTCGAGATGGGGAAACGGCGCCCGGCGCGCCCCCGACAGTGCTGCTCCTTGGGCGATGCTGTTGTGGATCAACGCATCATGCACGATCAGATCGTTGCGCCCGAGCAGATGCCCGACGACCGTAACGTTCGTCGAATGGCCGCCGACGAGCGCGACACAATCCTCGCAGCCATGCAGGCGCGCCAGCGCCTGCTCGAGCTCGCGGTGGAGCGGTCGCTCGCCGGAAACCGGACGGCTGGCCGAGACCGTGGTGCCGTAGCGGTCGATTGCCGCCTTCGCCGCCTCCGAAATCCGCGGATGCCCGTTGAGGCCGATGTAGTTGTAGGAAGCGAAGTTGATGTAGGTCTTGTTGCCGATCAGGGTTTCCGCGCCGGCGATGCCTTCATGGACGCGAAAGAACGGATCGGCGATGTCGAGAAACTGGGCGGCCTCCCTGATCAAGCCGATCTCGCGAAACCCTTCGAGCTCCGACGCATCGAGCCTCTGGGCGGCGGCATCGACCGTCTCCCCGGAGGAGCGGCGCGGCGAATGTCCGGGGGCTCGAGCTGCAGAAGCCGAGGACAGCTTGTCGATCAGCCGCGCCTTGGCCTGCGCCGAGAGGCCGAACAGGTTTCGTCCGAGCTCCAATGGATTATTCCGCCGCCGCTCGGTCGGGGTCGGCGCGGGGCAACTCCCCGTCTACCAGCTCGTGACGCATACTGAGAGCAACCACCTCGCCGTCCCTGCGTCCCGTGGCAAGCGCGCCGGCGAGCCGCGCCGCGATCGACGCCACGCTGGTACCCTCGGCAAGGGACACCAGGGGCAGGTCGACCCGAAGCCGGCTCTCGAGGGCGAGGCGCAGTTCGACCGCCATCAGCGAATCCATTCCCACCTCGGACAGCGGACGCAGCGGATCGATGCCTCCAGCGGGAAGCCGCAGGATCGTGGACGCCTCTTCGGCGACGATCGTCTTCAGCAACGCCAGTGCTTCCTCCGGTTCGAGGGCGGCGAGCCGGTCGGGAAGCGCTTCGTCGACCGCCGTGGGCGAGATTTTGGCGAGGTTTTCGGAGAACATGGGCGCGGCGAGGATCGGAAGAAGCCGACGCGCTTCGGCCCAGTTCGTTTCGGCAAAGGCGACCGTCGGAAGTCCGCTGTCGATCATTGCGGTAAGCCCGGCGAGAGCTTGCTCTGCCGGGATCGGTTTGGCGCCGAGCCGACGGGCGAGAGAGGCAAGGGTATCCGGCCGCTCCGCGAGGTATCCCGCATCCTCGATCGGCCCCCAAGCGACGGCAAGGCCGGGTCTGCCTACAGCGCGGCGCTGCCGGACAAGCGCTTCGAGCGCCATATTCGCGGCGACATATGCTCCCTGACCGGGCGCTCCAATCACGGTTGTCGCCGAGGAGAACACCAAGAACAGTTCGACCGGGTCATCGCGCGTCAGCGTGTCGAGGGCGATAGCCCCACCGATCTTGGGGTGCAGAACCCGGTGGATATGAGCGAGGTCGATGTCTGCGGCAAGGCCGTCCTCGATCGTCGAGGCGGCGTGCACGACGCCGCGCAAGGGTGGCTGGTTTGCTCTGATCGCCGAGAGGATCGCCGCAAGCGAGGCATGGTCGGCGACATCGCCTTGATAGACGCGCACTTCGGCGCCCGCCGCGCAGAGCTCCCCAACCCGCGCGTCAGCGCCGGGTGTCGCCGGCCCTCGGCGACTGACAAGAGCAATCGAGCCGGCGCCGTGCGCTGCCAGCCACCGGGCACACTCGTAGCCGAATCCTTCGATGCCGCCGGTGACCAGATAGGTGCCGTCGCGGCGCAGCGCGACTTCCGGCGGCGCGCGCAGCCGCACACCATAATTGGCGCCCGGCACGAGGACGAGCTTGCCGATATGGCCCGACGACTGCATGAGACGGAAGGCATCGTCGAGCTCCGCGAAGGAGAAGATCCGATGCGCGAGTGGCCGGATCTCCCCCTCGAGGAGTGCGGCAGAGACCTCGGACAGCAGCTGGCGCGCAAGATCCGGCCGGCGAATCGGCAGCTGATCGATGTCGATCGCAAAATACGAGATGTTTTGCCGAAGTGGCCGCAGGTGAATGCGTCGGTTTAGATAAAGATCGCGCTTTCCCAGCTCCAGAAACCGGCCGAACGGCTTGAGCACATCGATGCTGCGCTCCATCGCCTCGCCACTCAGCGAGTTGAGAACGATGTCGACCCCCTGACCGCCCGTGAACTTGCGCACGGCATCGCCAAAGGTCAGGTCTCGCGAATCGAGGACGTGGTCGGCGCCGGCGAGCCGCAGAAATGCGCGCCTCATCTCTGATCCGGCAGTAGCGATAACGATGGCGCCATGCTGTTTGGCATACTGGATCGCGGCCAGCCCGACACCTCCGGAAGCACTATGGATTAGGACGTGCTCTCCCGATACGAGCTTAGCCAAATGGCCTAGCGCGTAGATCGCGGTGACAAATGTCACCGGGATCGTCGCGGCCTCGGCAAAGCTCGTCTGTGGCGGGATTTGGACGACCGCCTCCGCAATCGTCACCACGCGATTACTCAAGGATGCCGGAGCGAACGCCATGACCCGATCGCCCACCGTTAGGTTAGTGACCCCTGGGCCGAGAGAGCGGACGATGCCTGCGCATTCGAGGCCGAATGTGGGACCCGCAAACCCATCGATCAGCGCCTCTTCCGGGAGCAATCCCATCGCCCACATCACGTCCCGGAAATTCAGCCCGACGGCGTGCACCTCGATTTCGACCTGGCCTTGGTCGACCGGGGCGGGTGTCCCAAGCTCCCACCCCAGCGCCTCGATCCCCCCGGAATGGCTCTTCGACAAGCTCAGTACATCCGACGCCTTCGCCCAGCGCGGCGGAAGACCCCGGCGCAGGCGGAGGGCGCGGCGGCCCCCGGCGGTCCAGACAACTTCCGTCTCTTCCGAGCCGGCCGCCAACTCGGCGGCGATTTGTTGTGCGCGTTCGCCGGGGGTGGCGGTGTGGGAAAGATCCACGAGGCGAAGCGATAGACGCGGCATCTCATTAACGAGCGTCCGGCCTAAGCCCCAGAGAGCGCCCCCGACCAAGTGCCCATGATGCGGAGGAGTGGCCTGCTGCGCTTCGCACGTGAGGATCCAGAATGCGGCATCACGCTCGACGGCAATCGTCGCGATCCTGGCCAGCGCGCCAATTTGTTGTGCGATGTGCAGCGTCGGGTCGCCAGCGGCCGGTTCTTCGGCCAGGAAGAGAATGATTTCGGCCGTTCCCTTGCCGCAGCGTGCAGCACGATCGTCTTCTTTCGAGACACCGAAATCGGAGAATTGCGCGCGCGTAACGCGATGGCCCTGATCGACAAGGGCGCCCTGCAGCGTCTCTGCAAAGGCGAGATCGCCGCCGACCAGGGTGACCATGCTCGGCGAGGCTCGATCGGCGAAGGGAGCCTCCAGACCAGTCGGCGCGCCAGCCCAGAACACGGCGCTCGGCCAGGGCGCCGTGGCGGTCCGCACTAGATCGGCCGACTCGAAGCCTGCTGCGGCCAGCTCGGCCCGCCAATCCTCTGGCGCACGCAGCGACGATGCATCACCTCCCCGCCAGGGGGCGTGCCACCAACTGGCATTCTGGCCGAAAACGAGATCCCAAAATGCATTCGGCTCGGGTTCCAATGCGAGGAATAACCCGCCTGGGACAAGCAGATCCCGCAGGTTCGCCAGACCCGTCGGGTCAAGCTGCAATCGAGCGCAAGCATTGACCGCCAAGATGATGTCGAATGCGACACCGTCCAAAGCCTCGTTCCCGTCTCGCGGCACCCACCGGGTGGCCGAAACCCCGACATAGGACTCGGCGAGCGAGCTCAGTCGGCCGGCCTGCTCGGAATCTGCGCATGTTGCGAGATAGGCGATCGCAACCTTCGACTGGGCCAGAAGCTCGAGAACGCGGCGGGTCGCCCCGCCCGCGCTCGCACCGAGCTCGAGAATCCGCAAGGGCCGGTCCTTCGGCCACGTGCTGGAAATCTCCGTTAGCACCTCGCACAGCAATGCGATGCCGGGAGCGCTTGCCGGTGAGCTGTGGAGCACATGCTCCAGCATCGGCGAAAGCTGCGCATCCGGTTGCCTCGGGCCGCCCGCGAGGATCTTAGGCAGGTCCTCCGCTGCGCCGGCTACAAGGGCGAGTTCCGAGACCAGATCTGGTGACTCGGCGAGGAGCAGTCGCCAGACGTCCGGCACCTCCGGCAAATCGTTCGATGGTTCGAGCCGCCATTCCAAGCCGCTTTCCGTGGCCGCGCCTAGCCGTTCCAGCAATCGCAGCATACACTCGGTCATCGCAGCCGATTCGGGTGCGATCTGGCCGGACCGGCTGAGTTCGGCAATCGTAAAGCGGCGTCCGGGCTCAACCAAGCTGCTCAGCGGCCCGAGGGCCACCGCGCCGACGAGGGCGTCAAGCAATAGAGCCTGTTCCTGCCGTGCCCGGTGCGGCTCGCGCGCGGTGCTGAGGCGCAACAAGGTCGCGCAGAGATCGAACGGTGCGCGAGGAGGGTCGATTTCAAAGAGCGGGGCCGGAACGAGATCGATGCGCAGGGCGCGCTCGTCGATCGGGCGCTGCCGGGTCAGCTCGACCCTTCGAAACCAGCAATCAGCGAGCTCGGCGACGACGTCGCCGGCCTCGTCCGACAGAACGATATCGGCGGACACCGATCGAATGCCGGTCCGCGTCAGCTGCACCAAGGCGCGGCGGGGAACACGCCCAAAGGGCGCGGGGAGGCGAACTCGCCCAAACCGCCACGGGAGAAAGCCGACGCCCTGAATTTGGTGCCGGCGGTCGGCCAGCAATCCGAAAAGCCCTTGCAGCGCACCATCGAGTAGGGCCGGATGAAGCAGATATGAATCGAGAGCTTCATCGCCGATCGGCGCGGGGTCGAGATACGCGACCGCGCTGTGCGGATCGGTGATTTCGACCTGCGTCACCGTCCTAAAGCGGTAGCCGTAGTCGAGACCAGCGAGATGGGCAAGGCGGTAGAGGCTCTCGCCGTCAATCCGGCGCTGCGCGGACCCACCGTTGCCCAAGGAAATGATGCGACGGGCATCCGTCGCAGTCGAGACGCGCGCGACCGCGTAGACGCTCAGGGGCTCGGTCGAGAAGCGCGGACGGCTGGCAAGCTCCCACTCGCCCTCGTCGGATTGGAGCACGGTGCGCAGCTCGCGCATCCGCCCCTTGTCGAACGGCATCGGGCGTCGCAGCTCGACATCGAAAACTTCGAGCCCCGCCGCATCCGGCCAGCGCCATCGCGCGGCGGCAAGCGCCATCTCGAGAACTGCTGCCGCCGGCAGAACCGGCACGCCCTCGACTGCATGGTCAGCGATCCAGGGAAGCACCTGCTCGTCGAGATGATTGAGCCAGCTTGCCACCCCGCCACTTTGGCGGAACCCGAGAAGCGGGTGGTCGAAACGTGGATTGACGAGGTCGGCATCTTCGGTCGTTACAGCGAACCAAAATCTCTCCCGATTCCACGGGTAGAGCGGAAGCCCACGGGGATCGGCGGGGCCGTCAAATGACGCCGCTGTCGTCCAATCATATCCGGCAGCATGGCAATGTGCCGCCATCGCGGGGAACGGGTCATCCGCACCACGGTCCCTGGAAAGGCTCGTAAGCACACGCCCCTGCACCTCGGCGGAGCGCAGCCCGTCCGTAAGGTAGGATTGAAGGATGGCCCGTGGGCCGATCTCGAGGAAGATGCGATGCCCTAGACGAATCAGTTGGGTAACGGCGTCGGTGAAACGCACTGGATGGCGGATGTTGCGCCACCAGTATTCCGCATCGAGCTCTTCGGCTCCGACTACCTCGCCGGTAACCGTCGATACGAGCAGCGCCTCGGGTGGGCGTGAAGCGAGGCCGCGAAGATCATGCAAGAGATCCTCGCGGAACGGGTTCATTGCGCGCGAGTGGAAAGCGAAGTCCAAATCGAGAGAGCGAAACCCAATGTCGCGGTGCTCCAGCTCGGCTTCCAGGCGACGGATCTCCTCGATCGACCCCGAAATCGTCACCGAACGGGCGGCGTTAAGTGCAGCAACCTCAGCGGTGCTGTTCAACTCGGCGAGAATGGCCCGCGTAGCGTCGTGCGTGAGCGCAACCGCCGCCATCCGGCCCGCACCTTGGGTTTGCTGCTGATGACGGCTACGCACGACGACGACGCGCGCGGCATCGGCAAGCGAAAGGGCGCCGGCACTCCAGGCTGCGGCGATCTCGCCGACACTGTGCCCGAAATGGGCGGCGGCGCGGATACCGATCGCTTCCAGCGCCCGAACTATGCCGACTTGGACGGCAAAAAGAAGCGGTTGCGCGATGTCGGCGCGCGCCAGCCTGTCGCTGCCGACCCCACTTTCGAGAAGCTCGGTTACCGACCAGCCGAGTTCCGGCCGGAGCAGCCCGTCGACTTCCTCGACCGCGGCGCGAAAGACGGCGTTGGTCCGCAACGCATCGCGGCCCATTCGCGGGAATTGTGCGCCGTTGCCCGAGAACACGAAGGCGAGCCTGTCTTCCCTGACCCCTGTCTGGGTGATCACGGCGGGTGCCGCGGCGCCATCGAGAAAATCGGCAAGCAGCGTCGCGGTTATTGCCGGATCTTTCCCTAGCGCAACGAGCCGGT
>Ga0137403_10009979_pt1 | contig 10535 bp, 11 predicted proteins | sample CZOMad2_1_16fung_FD_122057 | JGI IMG/M metagenome (GOLD analysis project Ga0137403, IMG submission 122057) | Vadose zone soil fungal communities from Angelo Coast Range Reserve, California, USA - CZOMad2_1_16fungal (Hybrid Assembly) | ecosystem: Environmental > Terrestrial > Soil > Vadose zone... | reverse complement strand
TCTTGGAATCTGGCGCGCGTTCGCCGTCGCGTTTTTCTGCCTCTGCGCTCTGGTTGAGAATGCGATCACTATTCCGTTCTTCGCAAAGAGTCGCCGCCTGCACGCGCGCGCTGCATGGCTGCGTCGGTGGAGCCGTTTTGCATGTCGCGTCGTCGGCATTCGCGTAACGACTCGCGGTTCGGTGCCGCGCTCCGGCCTTTTAGTATGCAATCACCTTAGCTATCTCGACGTGATTGTGCTCAGCTCGGCTCAGCCGTGCGTCTTTGTCGCCAAGCGGGATGTCGCGGCCTGGCCGCTGTTTGGATGGCTGGCTCGTGCCGCCGGCACAATTTTTGTCGATCGCGAGCGCAGGTTGGCCAGTGCAGATGTTGTCGATCTTGTCCGGGAAGCAGTTGCTGGCGGCTCGCTTGTGGTCCTCTTTCCTGAAGGAACAAGTTCGGACGGCTCGACGGTCTTGCCATTCAAGTCGGCCTTGCTGGAATCAGCCGTGGAACTGCGCTGTCCGGTTGCGGCTGCGGCTATCGAATATGCGCTCGATGACGGTTCAGTCGCCGATGAGGTGTGCTACTGGGGGGACATGACCCTGGTGCCGCATTTGCTTAACCTTTTCTTCAAACGCGAAATCCGGTCGACGTGTTCCTTTTCTCTTCCAAGAATTCGGGTCGGCAATCGCAAGGAAATCGCACACGAGCTGCGCGAGGAAGTCGTATCGATGCGATCATGACGAGCCGAGCGATGCCGAAATCGCGCGTCGGCAACGTGAAGTTACGCTTGCGTATGGCGCGCGTAATGTCTCTCGACGCCTTTCGGGAGCAAGCGTTTGCGGCCGCGTTGTCGCCGGCGTGCAAGTGTCGCGCGACCGCCTTTGGTTTTCATCCGGGCACGAAAACCGTGCTGACGTTTGCGTGTTCGCTTGGAGGGCTGGTAAGTTCGTTTCATAAAACCGAGAAAGCGTCCGTGGGCTTGAGAGCGGTTACACTAGGAATGAGCACGGCATTGTCAATCGGGCGTGTGTGGTCCTGATGCGACGGCTCTATTCGGGGATTGCCAGCGCCGCCGATTTTTGAAATAAGCGGTGTCAACAAATGAGCGAAAATATCGTAATCGAGCCCGCAACCGAGGCCGACCTCGACGAATTGTCGCAAATGCTCGGCGAGTTATTTGCCCAGGAAAGCGATTTTCGCCCGGACAAAGACAGACAGCTTCGCGGGTTGCGTCTGATTTTCGAACAACCCAGCCGGGGCCGTGTTTTTGTGCTCCGGCGCGATGGCGCCATTGTCGGGATGATCAATTTGCTCTTTACCATCAGCACGGCTGAAGGCGGTTTCGTCATCCTGCTCGAGGACTTGGTCGTTCACACAGAGTACCAGGGAAAGGGTTATGGCTCAAAGCTCCTCCAACACGCGATCGACTTCGCGAAGCAGAAGAATTTTCTGCGCATTACCCTTTTGACCGATCGACCAGAAAACGTGGCCCAGGAATTTTTCCGCCGACACGGTTTCGTCGAATCATCCATGATTCCGATGCGCCTGTGGATTAACCCGCAGATCAGTGATCAGTGATCAGTGGGCTTTGATTTTTTCCTGTCGATCCAGGCGTTCAATTGAGGCGTGAGACGTCTTTTGAACTCGGACCGAAACTGAATTTCATCGACCGCCTTTGCGACTTCCGGCGCGCTGGTCTCAGGCAAATTTGCCTTTGCGTAGGCTCTTAACTCATTGGCGCGCGAATTTTCCGCGAAGAAAGTGAACAGACCAGGCGCGTATCTGTTCGCGCCGAGCGCATCGGTCTTGGCGAGCAGTGTTTTCATGTTCGCCTTCGCAAAATCCCATGCAATATCTGGGTGGTCGCTTTGGCGCGCGACTCGCGAGACAAGAAATATCGCACGGCTCGTTGGCAACTCATCGGTGAGCGCAATGGGCAGCGTTTTCTTTATTAACTTCGGCTCGATCGCCCCAGCCAGCGCGTTGTAGTAATTTTGTTTTTCCTCAATGCTCGTCGTTTTCAGACCACGGTCGTGAAGTTGGTTCCAAGTCTTTTCGTCGGCGTAACGCCCAACTACTGCAAAAACTGGCGGACGCAGATCGGGTGCGAGGGAGGCTGGATCGGTAAGATATTTCTCAAAACGTTCGCGGCAGCCCGCGATAATTGCCGAATCGTCTAAATCCCCAAGTGCATTGATCAAGCTGGCACGCAAGTTTCCGGCGGTCGACGGTTCGCCGGCCTTCGGTTCCCAGCCGAGCGCGTCAAATGTTGGCCGCAAGAGTGATCGAGCGTAGCGCTGAAATTTTTTTCCTTCCGGACTGCCGATGAGCAGCCGGTTAATATAATCCAGCACGTTGATGAGCTGTTCCCGCTCGGCGAGCTCGGCCGACGCCGGCAATTTTTCCACTAATCCGAAATAGAGCGAGACCAGCGCGCGATTTGCCTGGACGAGCGCCCACGCGTCGCTCAGGAGGTTAACGCGATCTTCAACGCCCAGATTTGGCAGAGCTTGGAGCAATAAGTTCCATGAGGGGTCGTCATACTGGACGCGATAATTTCCAGCGCCGTTTACATTCAATTTGAGCGCTCGATCTGCGGGAAGATCTGGCAGACTGTCGGCCTTACTAGTCATCAGCAAAGTCGCGGGGGCTTCTCCGATGACCGCAAAGGTTAGCGGGATTTTCCATTCGAGCGGTGGAGCGTTTTTGAAGTTGACCGTGAAGCGCTCTTGTGTGAGCGCAACTCTTCCCTCCCCTTCTCGCTTAACCTTCACCACCGGAAATCCCGGCTGCTCCGTCCAGCCAGTTGCGATTTCCCCGGCCGGTTTCTTGGACGCCTCCGAAAGCGCGTTCCACAAATCCGCTGTGGTCGAGTTCGAATATTTATGTGCGGCAATGTAGCGGCGGACTCCGTCGCGGAAGACGTCTTCGCCAAGAAAACTCTCCAGCATTCGCAGAAATGACTGGCCCTTTTTATACGTGATGTCGTCGAAGGCGCTGTTTGCTTCAGCCTCGGTGGCGATCGGTTGCTGAATCGGATGGGTTGTCGATCTGGCATCGCCTTCCATTGCTTGTTCCTTGGCGATACCGAAGCGTCGCGTCGGATCGCGCGGTAAATTTCTGCGCAGCCAAACTTCCCATTGCGGGTTGAAATGAACCGTGCATTTCGTTCCCATCCAGGAGGCAAACCCTTCGTTAAGCCAGAGATTGTCCCACCAAGCCATGGTCACGAGGTCGCCGAACCACTGGTGCGCGATCTCGTGCGCGATCACTTCGTAGATATTTTGCTTCGTCTCAGCAGAGGAGTTTTTCGGATCAAACAGAAGCGTCGATTCGTAATACGTAATGCCGCCCCAGTTTTCCATCGCACCGCCGAAGCCGCCGGGAAGAGCGATTTGATCCAGCTTCGGCAGCGGATAACGCAGACCGAAATAATCATTATAATATTGTAGAATTTGCGCGGTGGCTTCGAGTGCGTACCGGCCCATTTCTGCTTTGCCCTTCGTTGCGATTACACGAAGCTGCGTGCCGCCACTTCGCGATTCGATGAGATCGAGTTCGCCCGCGACGAAAACATTCAGATAACTCGACATCGGCGGAGTCGCGGCAAAGCGCACCTCTTTTCCGGCAGCGGAGTTTTCTTCGCTCTCGATCGGCATATTCGACACGGCCAGCCAGTTCTCTGGGACAACTGCCGTCAATTGAAAGCGCGCACGAAAAACTGGCTCGTCCCAACAAGGGAAAAATCGGCGGGCATCGGTTGCTTCAAACTGCGTTGCAAGCATGATTTTTTTCGTACCGCTTCCGTGCTCCTGATAAGGCACGTAAAAGAGCCCCTGTCCCTGCTGATTGATCTTGCCGGCAAAGCTGAGCGCAAGGCTGTGCTCACCACGCGCAAGTTCCGACGGCAACGCCAAGGTGAGCAGCTCGTTTTTCTTGTCGATTTTAACTGCAGAGTCGGGCAGCGCTTTGCCATCGATAGACGCGTCTGCGACTTCGAGCTCCAGCACATTCAACACGAGCTGACGAACCGGACGCCGGACATTGAGCTTCACCGTTTCCGTCCCAGTGAAGGTAAACTTGTCGATCCTGGGGATAATCCGAATGGAATATTCTATCGGGACGACCTCCTTCGGGAGTTTCCCCGGCGTGTCCCCAAAGTTGAAAGGATTTTCCGCGTTCATTTCGGCACGCAGGATAATGCAAACTAGACCAGCGAAAAAACGAAGCGCCATGCGCATTCCGGCACTAAACAACGTGCATCGAAGTTTGCATCTGCAAACGCGAATTCTGCAATGGCAGGAGTATCGGCTGGATTTGTTCTGAGGCAGGCGAAACGCCTGCCTCTACAGCAGGCAAATGCTACTGGACAACCAGGACCAACAACAGTTGTCCACTGCCTACTTGTGGACCTTTGATCACCAGTGGACTCCGCCTGCTCAGTTTGGCGTCGGTTTCAAGCAAGAGCTCTTTTTCCTTGTAAAGCTTCAGGTTCAAAACGTAGCCAGCTTCGCTCTCGCCTCGGGCATTGACGTGCAGCCCGAAAAATTTGCTGGTGGCGAGCCAATCTTCCTGGCCGGTCTTGAGCGGCTTTCGGGACTGGCCGATCACCTGAAATTGATTGTAGCCAAAAAGGTGCTTCAGAGGCTGCTCGATCCGAGTCAGCTCCGGTGGAATCGGTTGCGGCTGCTCTACGTTCTCCGCGATCACGAGACCGCTCCAAACCATCTCCGCGCCGCGCAACTCCGTCGCCGTGCTCAGAACCAGTGCAAAGGCGACAAAGAGCACGAGGGAGCGGGCCATGAGCGATTATTTGGCTGCGTAATCCGACGGCAACGACTGCAATCCCTCAGTCCAAAGCACCGTTACCCGGTCTTCCGTTGTCTCAAACATTGAGATAGTCGCATTTGGACTCACGACCGGATCAACGCGCGCGTTTAGAATCTGCGTGAGATATTGCGACTGCTCGACCGGATCCTTGTCGCGCATGACAAAAATCGCCATAACCAGAAAGACTGCGAGCGACGCAGTTCCCGTCCACAACAGACGACGGATCGTCCACCACGGAGAAACCTCGACCCCGCGCTTCCGAGATTCACCGGTGCTTTCTCGCGCGATTCTCTCGCGGATCTGATGGTTGAAAAACTCCTCATTCAGCAGCGCCTGCGCGCCGAGCTCGCGCTTCAAAAGCGCGCCGAGTTTCTTCGCCTCCGTTTTTTCTGCTTCAGCGGCAGCTTTGTCCGGCAGCGAAGCTTCGAACTCAGCTAATTCTTTATCGCTGAGCCGGCCATCCAGCCATGCAGTCCACTTTTCTTCAAATGTTTTCATAAACGTCCTTCAGCAAAGTTTGCAATTTCTTGCGCGCATAAAACAGGCGCGACATCACAGTGCCAATCGAGCAGCCGAGCGTTTCTGCGATTTCGTGATATTGCATCTCTTCAATCTCCTTCATCAAAATTACGGCGCGATGTTCGGGTGAAAGTTGCGCAATTGCCCGGTCGATCCGCGCTCGAATCTCGCTCCGCTCCATTGTCTCATATGGCAATGCATCCGCTTTCGGCACGGTTTTGGATGCCGGATCGATTTCCTTTAGTTGGATCGCGTCGTCGAACTCAGCGCCTCCGGCTTTAATCTGCTTTTTCCGCGCCCAATCGATCGTCACGTTCATCACGATCCGGTAAATCCAGGTATAAAACGAGGACTGGCCGCGAAAGCGTTTGATCGACTTCCACGCTTTCACGAAGCTGTCCTGAGCCAGATCCCAGGCGTCTTGCTCGCTATGTATCATGTTGTAAATCATGCCGAATACTCGTGTCCGGTAGCGAGTTACCAACTCGTCGAATGCTTCGGTATCACCGGCCTGGCATCGTCTTACCAAGTCCAGTTCCGACACATCGGCTTGAGCCAGAGTCGCTTCCGTTTGCATGATTGGACGGAATGGACCCTATTTCATTCAACTCCGAAAGTCTTCGGAGCCGAAACGGCGACGCCACTCTTTGCGATATTCACCCATGAGAGTGATAATGCCATCGCGCACCTGAAAGAGCCGCTGCTGCAGCACCGAATGCTGGGCCGCAGTAATTAGCTTTGAAGGCTGTCTGAGTTGCGCCGCAGCATCCATTGAAATCGTGATCGCCTTCAAGGCCCGCTTCAAGTACGCGATCGTCATCCCGATTTCGTCCACATGGTCGTTGCTCAAGGCCGCAGCCAGCTTGGCGCTGGCCAGCGCGGAGTGCGTAGCCAGCTTTACCGCTCCCGGTTCGTTTTGGAGCGAAGTGTTTTCATCGAACAGTTGATCGATCCAAATCGTCAGGGCAAAAGCGGCGCGATACAGACTATGCTCCTCAAACGTGTCGGCTGATCGCATTGTCTCGTCCGTTCTGAAATCGCCCTCTTCGTCTGTGTCCTCTTCGAGAAGCGCATCGACCTCCGCGCTCCAATCCTTCGCGTCCAGCAATTGCGTCCAGCCCATTTCGCGGGCGATGATTTCATCACGCTGCGGATCATCTAGGTAGGTCTCCAGCAATTGCATGTATTGCTCGGTCTTCTGATCCTGTTGCTGAAGAAAACGCTCCCAATCGTACTCGTCCCACATCCGTTCGGACTCGCCCTCGTAGCCGGCCATACTCGACTAAACGTCAGCTTCCGTTTCTGCGCAAAAGGTTTTGGCATTGACCAGGAATTTTTTGCGGCTCGGGGTGGTCGTTTTGACTGAATCGTCGATTTTGGCGTAAACTGCACGGCAACCACCCGATCGTTCCAAGATTTCTTGGCGTAATCGCCCGACCCTCTCGTTGAATCGTTTGGTACGGAGCCGATAAACGTGATCGGAATTTTTCCAAAGAATCAAGAAAGCGAAATTGATCCTGAATAAGAACAGATCTGCGGCCTAACAAGAGCAATGGAGATTACTGGTGGATGCGTTTGCGGCGGGACACGATACGTGTTGAGAAGTCGGCCTTTTGCTCTGGTCGATTGTCATTGCATCGATTGCCGCCGCAGCGCCGTTGCGCTGTATGTCACCTGGGGATCTGTGCCACGCGAGGATCTGCGCATGACAAAAAGTGAGCCCCGCAAGATCGCGCATGCGAATCGGATTTGCTCTTTTGCTGCATGTTGCGGCACGCATTTGTTTTTCGAGGACAACAGAGATTCAGGTGCGATCGATGTGACGATCGCGTCACTTGACGACCCAACACCGTTTGCGCCACAGAAAGCGATCTGGCTCGAAGACAAATTGCCGTGGGTTAAGCTCGACGAGTCGCTGCCGTCATTTCAGAAAGACTCCCAAACCTCCTGAACGTGAGAAATAATTCGCCTCTTATCCTCCTGCTCAGTGGCGTGCTGGCTTTCGCCGGTCCGGTCAGCTGCGGACATGCCGCGTCTGACCAGAAGGCTTCGTACGGGACGCGGGTAAAATACCGGTCCGGCGAGAAAATCGAATTCCCGGATTTCATGGTTGAGTACGTGGGCGAACGCCGGAAAACCGTGCCAGTCTATCCGAGGGGGTTTCTCTATTACGATTTCAAGATGAGCAAAGGAAAGGCTGAGAAAGTGGTTTCCTGGACCACAGGCACAGGCATCATCGATCCCACGGACTTCGAATTCGACGGCAAGAGTTATCATCTCGAGTTACGTCGTTCGGAGAAGCTCGGGAAATTGTCGGATAACGAATTGGTGATTTGGCAGGGAAATTTCAGATCCAGGTAGCGTGAGATAGTTCGACGTGGTTGGGCGAGCCTGGCTCGGACGAAATAGCCGCAGTCAGCGCGGATCACGATTAGGCCGGAAACCGAGCCCATTCCAGGAGTCTCTTGCTCTTCCCGTGACGCTATGGCACAACACCAGATGAACCCGAAGAACTTCTTCGGTGAACTGAGGCGTCGCAATGTTTATAAGGTCGCGGTCGCTTACGTCGTCGCCGGGTGGGCGCTTACCCAGGGAATCGCACAGGTCTTTCCGGTGTTCGATGTTCCAAATTGGGTCGTCCGGCTGATTGTTTTCTTAATTGTCATCGGTTTTCCGATTGCGCTCATTTTCGCGTGGGCATTTGAGATCACACCCGAAGGGCTCAAGCGCGCCGAAGATGCCGATGCCATGCCGCGGTCGGAGCGGCCGACGAAACGCGGGTGGATTTATATTGTTGTCATCGGCGCCGTCGTCTCGCTGTCCTTGTTTTTCCTCGGTCGTTACACAGCTGGAAACAGAATAACGTCACCTGACGATAACAAATCGATCGCGGTATTGCCGTTCGATAGCCTGAGCGAAGACAAGAACGACGCTTATTTCGCCGAGGGAGTCCAGGATCAGATCCTTACGAATCTGGCGAAGGTCTCCGATCTGAAAGTCATCAGCCAAACGAGTGCGCGTCAATACAAGCCCGGGGCGGAGCGCAATGTGCGCGAAATTGGCCAACAGCTCGGCGTCGCTTACATCGTGGAAGGCTCAGTGCAGCGCTCCCGTGATCGTCTTCGCATCAATGCGACGTTAATCGATGCCCGCACCGATACTCATTTATGGGCCGAAACTTACGATCGCACTGCCGCCGACTTGTTCGCAATTCAGAGCGAGCTGGCACAATCGATTGTCACTCAACTCAAAGCCACGCTTTCGCCGCAGCAGAAAGCGGAAATCGAAGAACGCCCGACCCATGATCTGGTTGCGTTCGAACTTTACATTCAAGCCAAGGCAATCATCGACAGCTATATTAATGCAACCGACGTGCGGGTGGCCTTGCTTCAGGCGCTGAAATCGCTCGACGAAGCAATCAAGCGCGACCCGAACTTCGTATCGGCGTATTGTTATGCTGCACGCGCCAACGATCTCCTTTTCTTTTTCGATCTCGATCCAACACCAAACCGCATTTCCCTTGCCGACGCCGCAGTAAAGGCAGCGTTGCGGCTTCGTCCCGATTCAGCTGAGGCGCATTTCGCCCGAGGCGATTATTATTTCCGGTGCCTGCGAGACTACGATCGCGCCCAGGAAGAACTCGCGATCGCTCGGCCGGATCTGCCGAACAGCACTCCCTTCTTTATCCTCTCCGGCTACATCAATCGCCGCCGCAACCATTTTTCGGACGCCGAACGGGATTTTTCCACCGCCTTCGCGCTCGATCCGCGGAATCCCAACGCCTACAATCTCCTTGCCGATACCTACGTGCTGCAGCGCAGGTTTCCTGAAGCGGTCCACGTCTATGACAACGTGCTTGCTGCGGGTGAGCAGGTCCCGATTGTCCGATTCCGAAGAGCCTCAGCCACGTTGTGGGGAACCGGCGACACGAGACCACTCCGCGATATTCTGGCAAAATTTCCGGACATGGAATTTGCCGGCGGCCAAACGCCGGCCCGCGCCTGGATGGCAATGCTCGACGGCAACTACGCTGAAGCAGAACGGGTCCTCGCCGCTTCGCCTCGTCAAGACTTTCAAGACATCGATTTTAGCTTTTACTTTCCGAAGAGTTGGTACCAAGCGATGATTGCGCGCGAGAAAGGGGATTCAGCGCGCGCAACGGCTGCGTTTCGCGAATGTCGAGAGATCCTTGTGCAGCGATTGATCGTCAAACCGGAACACGCGCGGACGATTGCGGTCCTTGCTCAAGTCGACGCTGGGCTGGGACAGAAAGAGTTGGCTGTCCGCGAAGCGCAGCACGCAATCGATCTCATGCCGATCTCCAAAGATATCTACGATGGCGCCTTGGTCCTCGAAGGCCTCGCCCAGGTTTACACTTGGAGCGGCGACCGCGATCGCGCCATTGATTTGGTGCAGAAGCTGGTGTCGATGCCCAGCTATATTAACTATGGCCGTTTGAAGCTGCATCCCCTGTGGAGCCCACTGCGAGGCGACCCGCGATTTGAAAAAGTCGTTAATTCTTTGGCGCCGAAATGAAATCTGCTGCTATGTCGATGTCATTTGACCTTCAACCGCATCTAAAGGGCGAGCTCATCGAGCTTCGTCCGCTTACGCCACAAGATTGGCAGGATCTTTTTTCTGTCGCGTCCGATCCGCTTATCTGGGAACAGCATCCGGAGAGCGATCGCTACAATGAAGATGTTTTCAAAATCTTCTTCAGCGAGGCATTGGAATCCGGCGGGGCGTTCGTGATCATCGACCGAAAGAATCAACAGATCATCGGATCGACCCGATTCTTCGGCTGTGACCCGGAGAAATCTGAGATTGAAATTGGATGGACCTTTCTTGCGCGAAAGTATTGGGGCGGGCGTTACAATCGGGAATTGAAGCGTTTAATGCTGGATCACGCCTTCAAGTTTGTTGAGAACGTGATTTTTTACGTCGGCGAAAATAATATTCGATCGCAGAAGGCCACCGAAAAAATTGGCGCGGTCAAAGATGGTCTGGTGGAGAAAGTTTACGGAAATCGTCCGCCGTCTCTCAACGTCAGGTACGTAATCAAGAGGCCGCTGAAAAAGCTGAGAGTCGGTAGTTGACTGTTGAGAGGGGGGTTCGGCGAAAGCCTCCGGATTTTCTGCTCTCTTTTCTGAACATCTGTGGAAATCCGTGTCACGGTGATCGATCATTTTTGTGATTTCCTGG
>Ga0137403_10009977_pt1 | contig 10536 bp, 12 predicted proteins | sample CZOMad2_1_16fung_FD_122057 | JGI IMG/M metagenome (GOLD analysis project Ga0137403, IMG submission 122057) | Vadose zone soil fungal communities from Angelo Coast Range Reserve, California, USA - CZOMad2_1_16fungal (Hybrid Assembly) | ecosystem: Environmental > Terrestrial > Soil > Vadose zone... | reverse complement strand
GTTCAACCGGACGGCCGCGCAACTCCAGGAGTCATACGCGGGCCTCGAGCAGAAGGTCGAGGCGCGGACGCGGGAACTCAGCACCGCTCTGGAGGAGGTCCGCGCGCTGGGCGAGGTCGGCCGGGCGGTCAGCTCGACGCTCGATCTGGGGACGGTCCTCACCACGATCGTCTCCCGCGCCGTGCAGCTGTCGGGGATGGATGCCGGGGCCATGTACGAGTACGACGAGGCAGCGGAGGAGTTCCATCTGCGCGCGACCGAGAACTTCCCCGAGGAGTTCCTCGAGGTGGCCCGGCCGATGCCCTTGCGGAAGGGGGAAGGCGCCGTCGGTCGCCTGGCCATGACCCGCGAGTCTGTCCAGATCCCTGATATCGGGGCTCCCGACGCCTATCGGAGCCGGCTCCGCGATATCCTCCTGCGCCTGGGCCACCGCGCCCTGCTGGCCGTTCCGGTGCTTCGCGAGGATCACATCCTGGGCGGTCTCGTCGTCAACCGGAAGGCCCCCGGGGAGTTCTCCGCGGACGTGATCGATCTCCTGACGACCTTCGCGACGCAGTCGGCGCTCGCCATTCAGAACGCGCGGCTGTTCCGCGAGATCGAAGAGAAGGGGCGCCAGCTCGAGATCGCGAGTCGGCACAAGTCGCAGTTCCTGGCCAACATGAGCCACGAGCTGCGGACGCCGATGAACGCCATCATCGGCGTCACCGAGATGCTCCTCGAGGACGCCCAGGCGCTCGGTCAGGAGGATCAGATCGAGCCGCACGAGCGCATTCTCCGCGCCGGCAAGCACCTCCTGGCGCTGATCAACGACATCCTGGACCTGTCCAAGATCGAAGCCGGCAAGATGGAGCTGCACCTCGAGTCGTTCGCCATCTCTCCCCTCGTCGAGGATGTGGGGATGACGATCCGGCCGCTCGCGGAGAAGAACGGGAACCGGGTCGTGGTGGAGTGCCCCGTGAATCTCGGCACGATGCGGGCCGACTCGACGCGAGTTCGCCAGGCGCTGCTCAATCTCGCCAGCAACGCCGGCAAGTTCACCGAGCGCGGCTTGGTCACCGTCGCCGTCGCGCGCCGGCGCGACGACGGACGCGACTGGATCACGTTCGCCGTGTCGGACACCGGCATCGGGATGACGGCCGAACAGATGGCGAGGCTGTTCGAGGAGTTCACCCAGGCCGACGCCTCGACCACGCGGAAATACGGCGGGACGGGGCTGGGCCTGGCGATCAGCCGCCGCTTCTGCCGGATGATGGGGGGCGACATCACGGTCGAGAGCGCGCCGGGGCAAGGCTCCACCTTCACCATCCGCCTGCCCGCGGAGGTCGAGGCGACCGAGGATGGCGAGGCCCGGCGCACCTCCAGACCAGTCTCCGACACGCCGCGGGCGGCGCCCGCGGTCCGGGCGTTGCGCACGGTCCTGGTGATCGACGACGATCCGACGGTGCGCGAGCTGATGGAGCGGTTCCTGGTCAAGGAAGGGTTCTCCGTGGTCACCGCCGCCAACGGGGTCGAAGGGCTGCGGCGCGCGCGCGAGGTCCGGCCGGCCGCGATCACGCTGGACGTCATGATGCCGGACCTCGACGGCTGGACCGTCCTCGCCGCGCTGAAGGGCGATCCCGAGCTGGCCGACATTCCCGTCATCTTCGTCACGATCCTCGACGAGAAGACCAAGGGCTACTCGCTCGGCGCGACCGACTACCTGGTCAAGCCCATCGATCGCGAGCGGCTGGCTCAGGTGCTCACGCGCCTCTGCGGCGACCGCTCCTCGCGCCGTATCCTGCTGGTCGAGGACGATGACACCACCCGCACGGTGATCCACCATGCCCTCGAGCGCGATGGGTGGTCCGTCACCCAGGCGGAAAATGGCCGGGTCGCCCTGGCCCGCATGGCCGAGCAGCGCCCCGATGCCATCCTGCTCGATCTCCTGATGCCCGAGATGGACGGCTTCGAGTTCCTCGCCGAGCTGCGGCGCCACGCGACCTGGCGCGACATCCCGGTCCTCGTCCTCACCGCGATGGACCTGACCGACGAGGACCGTCGCCGGCTCAACGGCGAGGTGGAGCGGGTCATCCAGAAGGGCGCGTACGACCGCGACGAGCTGTTGCACGAGGTTGGCCGCCTGCTGGCGGCCTCCATCGAGCGGCGGGAAGCGAGAGGGACGAGCGGCGCGCCATGACACGGATCCTGTACGTCGAGGACAACGATGACAACGTCTACATGCTGCGCGGGCGGCTCACGCGGGCGGGGTTCGAGGTGGCGGTGGCCACCGACGGCCTCCAGGGCGTGGCGATGGCGGCGTCCGAGGCGCCCGACCTGATCCTGATGGACCTGAGTCTCCCTGTGCTCGACGGCTGGGAGGCGACCCGCCGGCTGAAGGGCGCGCCCGACACCCGGCCGATTCCGATCATCGCGCTCTCCGCCCACGCGATGGAGGGCGACCGCGCCAAGGCCATCGCGGCGGGCTGTGACGATTACGACACCAAGCCGGTCGACTTTCCCCGGCTGCTCGGGAAGATCCGGGCGCTGCTGGTGAAGGATCCTCAGCCATGAGCCAGGAAGGCTATGCGCTGCTGGTCGTCGACGACAACGACGACAACCGCTACACCCTGACTCAGCGTCTGAAGCGGCAAGGCTACGCCAACGTGGCAACCGCCCGGGACGGACGCGAGGCGCTGGACGTGCTCCGGACACGGCCGTTCGATCTCGTGCTGCTGGACATCATGATGCCGGAGCTGAACGGCTACCAGGTGCTCGCCGAGCTCAAGGCCGACGAGCGGCTCCGACACATCCCGGTGATCATGGTCTCGGCCGTGGACGAGCTGGACAGCGTGATCCGGTGCATCGAGCTCGGGGCGGAGGATTACCTGCCGAAACCCTTCAACCCGACGCTGCTCCGGGCCCGCGTCGGCGCCTGCCTCGAGAAGAAGCGACTGCACGACGAGCTGGCGGAGTGGACCCGGACCCTGGAGCAGCGCGTGCAAGAGAAGGTGGCCGAGGTCGAGCGGCTCGGTCGGCTCAAGCGCTTCTTCTCGCCCCAGCTCGCCGAGCTGATCGTCGCCGGCGGCGCCGACGACCCCCTGAAGACACACCGCCGCGAGGTCACGGTCGTCTTCCTCGACCTCAGAGGGTTCACGGCCTTCGCCGAAACGGCCGAGCCGGAGGAGGTCATGGGTGTCCTCCGGGACTACCACGCGGGGATGGGCCAGCTGATCCTCGAGCACGAGGGGACGCTCGAGCGCTTCACCGGGGACGGGATGATGATCTTCTTCAACGACCCGGTGGCGGTGGCGAACCCCGCCGAGCGCGCGATCCGGATGGTGGTCGCCATGCGCGATCGGGTGAGACAGCTGAGTGCCGCGTGGCGCAAGCGCGGCCACGACCTGGCCCTCGGCGTCGGGATCGCCCACGGCTACGCCACCATCGGGGCGATCGGCTTCGAGGGGCGCTGGGACTACGGCGCCATCGGCACGGTCACCAACCTGGCGGCCCGCCTCTGCGGGGAGGCGAAGGGCGGGCAGATCCTCGTGTCGTCCCGGGTCGCCGGCGCCGTCGAGGAGCTGATCGACCTCCAGGAGGTCGGGACGCTGACGTTGAAGGGGTTCCTCAAACCCGTGGCGACGTTCAACGTGGTGGGATTGAAGGCAAGCGCCTGAGCCAATCGGTAGTGGGTGGTTTTCAGCGGTTGACAAAAGGCTAGGTTGGCCGGAGAGTAGGGCGCTTCCGCCGCTTGGCGGAGCGTCACCATCCCGGCGGCGGGGGTATGTCTCGCTCGACGTCGCGCGTGTCTCGTTCCCGTTCGGCCTGTTCGGGCCGCAGAGGTGGACGCTGAGTGCGCACGAAGAGATAAGCGAGTCCAGCGAGTCCACATACTAGAGTCACCAGCACCGCGATACCCCTTAGCCCTGCCCACCACATCGCCGCCAGGGCGGCGACGAATGCGATGAGCCACCCTAAATGCCTCATTTTCGGGGCCTCCTTACTCGCTGACACGCCGCCTGATGGTGATTTCGCTCGCCATGTCTTGCCTCGATCATCCGGGTCGCGGTCTCCGAGAGGGTGCGCGCCGCGGCACGTAGCCCAGCTCGCGATCGCGCCGGACGAGTTTCGGGTCGCGCGCCGATGCCGGACCGTAGCCCCCGCCCCCGGGCGTCCGCACGAGCACCTGGTCGCCGCGCGCGAGGACGTGCTGGCGGCGGTGGTCGATCCGCCGGCCGTTGATCCGCACGTCGCCGGTGCCGCCGTCGGCGCCGCCGGCGAGGCCGGGCGCCGGGAAGCGGGTGCGCTCGGCCATGAAGCTCGCGATGAGCGGGCGCTCCGACTCGCTCTCGATCAGGATGTCCTGGCCGAGGCCGCCGCGGAAGCGGCCCGCGCCCCCCGAGCCCGGGCGCAGCCGCTTGGAGTGGAAGAAGAGCGGGCTCTGGCGCTCGGCGACCTCCACGGGGGTGGACGAGATGTTGCTCGGCCACGAGAGCACGTGCTCGCCGTCCTTCCGGGGCGTGGCGCCCATGCCGCCGTTGAAGAAGAGCACGGTGGTATTCGGCTTGCCGTCCTCGCCGAGGCCCGACTGGGTGAGCGCCCAGAGCGGCGAGCCCGCGCCGGCCATGACCTTGTCGGGGATGACCTGGTGGAGCGCGCCGAGGACAAGCACCGGCACGTAGTGCCCGGTGACGGCGCGGCTCACGACCGCCGCCGGGAAGCGCGGGTTGAGCAGGCAGTCCTCGGGCGCCCGCACCGTGACGGGGCGGTACATGCCCTCGTTGTTGGCCAGCCCCGGCAGGAGGGCGCAGCGGATGGCATAGGCGGTCATCGCGTACGTGTAGGCGAGGACGCAGTTGATGGCGCGGGGCTGGGCGGGCGAGGTGCCGGTGTAGTCGGCGACGATTTCGTCACCGGCGACGGTGAGCGCGATGGCGAAGTCGAAGGGTGCGCCGGTGCCGTCGGTCCGGAACGCGTAGCGGTAGGTGCCGTCGGGCACCGCCCGGATGGCCTGCCGCATGGCGCGCTCGGAGCGCGCGAAGAGTTCGTCGCCGAGCGGCTCGAGGGAGTCGAGCCGGTAGTCCTCCAGCAGGCGGAGCACCCGGCGCTCCATCAGCTCGTTGGCGCTCACCTGGGCCCAGATGTCGCCGAGCGTCTGATCGGGCGTCCGCACGTTGGCGCGCAGGAGCTGGATGAGCGTGTCGTCCGGCCGGCCGGCGTGGATGAACTTGGCGAGCGGGATGTGGAAGCCCTCCTCGAAGACCTCGCGCGCCTCGATGGCCCGGATGCGCCCGCCGATGTCCGGCATGTGCGCGGTGGTGGAGGAGAAGGCGATGAGCCGTTCGCCGCGGAAGATCGGCTTGACGAGGCACACGTCGCTCATGTGCCCCGTCCCCATCCAGGGATCGTTGGTGATGAGGACGTCCCCCGGCCGCATCCGCTCCGCGCCCATCCCGTGCAGGAAGTGCCGGACGGTGGCGGGCATGCTCGCGATGAAGGACGTCGGTCAGGACGCAGGCGAGGTCGTTAGCCTAGTTGGAGGCCCGGCCGCGTGCGGAGTCGCACGTCGCCGTTGACTCGCCGGAAGGTTCCCACCTATACTTTGTGGCACGTCACTACTCAGCTCGACGTCCCGGGTATGGAGGGCTTCATGTGCTAGCGCGGCGAAGCGCTGGCCCTCTGGTCCCACGGCTGCCTTCAGGCAGGTCTCGCCCTCCGATGCCCCCGCGGCCTCACCGTCAGTGAAAGCGTCCGGCAGGCCTCTCACCGTGGGGCTCGTCTCCATCGTGCTGTCGCTCGCTCCGGCTGCGGAGGCGCAGCCGCCGATCCGGATCGGCGCTTCGGTATCCCAGACCGGGACATACGCGGCCCTGGGCCAGAACCAGCTTCGCGGGTATCAGCTCTGCGTCAAGCACACGAACGAAAAAGCCGGGGTCCTGGGACGCAGCCTCGAGCTGATCGCGGAAGACGATCGCTCCGAGCCCGCGACGGCCGCCCGCATCTACGAGAAGCTCATCACGCAGAACAAGGTGGAGGCGGTCCTCGGGCCGTACTCCTCCCCCATCACGGAGGCCGTCGCCGACGTGACGGAGAAGCACCGGATGGCGATGGTGGCGCCGGCAGCCGCCACGACCGCCATCTTCAGGAAGGGGCGGAAGTTCATCTTCATGCTGCCCTCGCGGGCCGAGGTCTATCTCGAGGGGCTTATCGACATGGCCGCGAGGCGGGGTCTCAAGACGGTGGCCCTCACCCACGAGGACACGCTCGCTCCCAAGGCGATGGCCCAGGGGACACTCGAGCTGGCGAAGAAGCGCGGACTGTCGGTCGTTCTCGTGGAGGCCTATCCCAAAGGGACGACCGACTTCTCGACCATCCTCACGAAGGTGCGGGCGGCGAATCCCGATGTCCTGGCAGCGGCGACCTATTTCGACGACGCCGTGGCCCTGACCCGTCAACTGAAAGAATCGAACGTGAACCCCAGGATGTTCGGCGTGACGGTGGGCGGGGACCTGCCCAAGTTCTACGAGGTGCTCGGGCGAAGCGCCGAGTTCGTCTACGGCGCGGCGGCGTGGGAACTGGAGCTGATGGCCTTGTTGCGTGGAGGTGAACTGGTGCCCCTCGCGCGGCGGTACCCCGGCGCCCGGGAGTTCGTCGAGTCCCACCGGAAGGAATTTCCAGGGGCCGATCTTTCCTATCACACGGCCGGTGGCTACGGCGCGTGCCAGGTGCTGGTGGAGGCGATCAGACGCGCGGGCTCTCTCGACGGTGAACAGGTCAGGACGACCATCCTCAGCATGAGTCTCAACACGGTCTACGGCGGGTTCAAGGTGGACCGGGATGGTGTCCAGACCGGCCACACGATGCTCACGTTCCAGTGGCAGGACGGCAAGAAGGTCATCGTCTGGCCCGACGAGCTGGCTCCCGGAAAGCCGCGCTTCCCCACGCCGCCGTGGGGTCAGCGCCAGTGACGAGATCCGGCAGAGCGTTCACCACCGCGCTCGTTGCCGGCGCGTTCTGGATCGGGCTGGTCCCGCCCGTGAAGGCGCAGGCGCCGCTCCGGATCGGCGCGTCACTGTCCCAGACCGGCGCCTATGCAGACATCGGTCAGATCCAGCTTCGCGCGTACCAGCTCTGCGTCAAGCACACGAACGAGAAGGGCGGGGTCCTGGGGCGAAGGCTTGAGCTCGCCGTGGAAGACGACCAGTCTCAGCCGGCCACGGCCGCCCGCATCTACGAGAAGCTCATCACGCAGGACAGGGTGGATGCGATCCTGAGCCCCTTCTCGTCGGGCATCAGCGAAGCCGTGGCCGATGTGGCGGAGAAGCACCGGATGGCCATGGTGGCGCCGACGGCAGGCGTGACCTCCATCTACAAGAAGGGGCGGCGGTTCGTCTTCATGATGTACTCCCCGAGCGAGGTGTACCTGGAGGGCGTCATCGACATGGCGGCGAAGAGGGGATTGAAGACGATGGCCCTCGTCCACGCCGACGAGATCTTCTCCAAGGCAGTTGTCCAGGGAGGACTCGAGCTGGCGAAGAAGCGCGGACTGTCAGTCGCTCTTGTCGAGGCTTATCCCCAAGGCACGACCGACTTCTCGGCCGTCCTCACGAAGGTCCGGGTGGCGAATCCCGACGTGCTGGCGGCAGGAACGCCCGTCTATGACACGGTGGCCATCACCCGCCAGCTGAGAGAGCTGAACGTGAATCCGAAGATGTTCGCGGTGACAGTGGGTGTGGATCTGCCGCAGTTCTACCAAGCGCTGGGGCGGGGCGGGGAGTTCGTCTACGGACCCTCGCAATGGAGGCGGAGCTGGTGACGCTCCGCGCCGGCGGACTGATCCCCATCGCGCGCCAGTACCCCGGGGCCCGGGAGTTCGTCGAGTCCCACCGGAAGGAGTTCCCCGGGGCCGAGCTCTCCTATCACTCGGCCGCCGGGTACGGCGGGTGCCAGGTGCTCATGGGAGCGATTAGGCGTGCGGGCTCCCTCGACAGCGAGAAGGTCAGAGCTGCCATCCTCAAGATGGACCTGAACACCGTCTTCGGCGCGTTCAAGGTGGACCCGGACGGCTTCCAGATCGCGCACAAGATGGTGATCTTCCAGTGGCAGGACGGCAAGAAGGTCATTGTCTGGCCCGACGAGCTGGCGCCCGGGAAGCCGCGCTTCCCCACGCCTCCGTGGAGCCAGCGCCAGTGAGGGGATCCGGCCGGGCGTTCACCACGGTGCTCATCGCCGGCGCGTTCTGGATCGGGCTGGTCCCGATCGCGGAGGGGCAGCCCCCGCTCCGGATCGGCGCGTCGGTCTCCCAGACCGGGGTGTATGCGCTCGTGGGTCCCTCGACAGCGAGAAGGTCAGGGCCGCCATTGTCAAGATGGACCTGAACACCGTCTTCGGCGCGTTCAAGGTGGACAAGGACGGCTTTCAGGTCGGGCACAAGGACGTGATGTTCCAGTGGCAGGACGGCAAGAAGGTCATCGTCTGGCCCGAGGAGCTGGCGCCCGGGAAGCCGCGCTTCCCCACGCCGCCCTGGAGTCAGCGTCAGTGAGGAGATCCGGCCGGGCGTTCACCGCTGCGCTCATCGCCGGTGCGTTCTGGATCGAGCTGGTCCCGATCGTGAACGCGCAGCAACCGCTCCGGATCGGCGCGTCGCTGTCCCAGACCGGCCCGTATGCGGCGGCCGGCCAGAACGAGCTTCGGGGCTACCGGCTCTGCGCCAAGCACGCGAACGAGAAGGGCGGCGTACTGGGACGCCGGATCGACCTGATCGTGGAAGACGACCAGTCGAAGGCGCCGACGGCGGTGGCCATCTACGAAAAGTTGATCACCCAGGGCAAGGTGGACGCGATCCTCGGGCCTTACAACTCGTCCATCGTCGAAGCCGTGGCCGATGTGGCTGAGAAGCACCGGATGCCCATGGTGGCGGCGAGCGGAAGCGTGACCTCCATCTACAAGAAGGGGCGGAGGTTCGTCTTCATGGTGAACTCCCCGAGCGAGGTGTACCTGGAGGGCTTCATCGACATGGCGGCGAAGAGAGGGCTGAAGACGGTGGCCCTCATCCACGAGGATACGCTTTTCCCCAAGGCGGCCGCCCAGGGGGCACTCGAGCTGGCGAAGAAGCGCGGCCTGTCGGTCGTGCTTGTCGAGGCCTTACCCAAAGGGACGACCGACTTCTCGGCCATCCTCACGAAGGTCCGGGTGGCGAATCCCGATGTGCTGGCGGCAGCCGTCGAGGACGCGGTGGCCATCACCCGCCAGCTCAGAGAGCTGAACGTGAACCCGAAGATGTTCGCGGTGACGGTGGGCGTAGATCTGCCCCAGTTCTACCAACTTCTGGGGCGGGGCGCGGAGTTCGTCTACGGACCCTCACAATGGGAGGCGGAGCTGGTGACGCTCCGTGCCGGCGGGTTGATCCCTATCGCGCGTCAGTACCCCGGGGCCCGGGAGTTCGTCGAGTCCCACCGGAAAGAGTTCCCCGGCGCCGAGATCTCATATCACTCCGCCAACGGGTACGGCGGGTGCCAGGTGCTCATGGAAGCGATCAGACGTGCGGGGTCCCTCGACAGCGAAAAGGTCAGGGACGCCATTCTCAAGTTGGACCTGAACACCGTCTTCGGCGCCTTCAAGGTGGACCCGGATGGCTTCCAGATCGCGCACAAGATGGTGATCTTCCAGTGGCAGGACGGCAAGAAGGTGATCGTCTGGCCCGACGAACTGGCGCCGGGCAAGCCGCGCTTCCCGACGCCACCGTGGAGCCAGCGCTGAGCGTGAAGGGATCAACGCGATGAGGAGCCCAGCCGCGCTCATCGCGGCGGTCGTCGCCACGGGGCTCTCGCTCGGTACGGGTCCCCGCGCGGAGGCGCAGCCGCCGATCCGGATCGGCGCGTCGCTCGCCCAGACCGGATCGTTCGCCGCTCTGGGCCAGAGTCAGCTCCGCGGCTACCAGCTCTGCGTCAAGCACGCGAACGAGCAAGGTGGCGTCCTGGGCCGCGGGATCGAGCTGCTCGTGGAGGACGTCATCCTGAAGATGGATCTCCACACGGTCTTTGGCGCCTTCAAAGTAGACCGGGACGGCTCCCAGATCGCCCACAAGGTGCTGATGTTCCAGTGGCAGGACGGTAAGAAGGTGATCGTGTGGCCCGAGGAGCTGGCGCCGGCGAAGGCGCGCTTCCCCACGCCGCCGTGGAGTGCGCGCCCGTGAGGGAGATCAGCCGACCCTGCCTCGCCGTCATCGCCATCGCGCTGTGGTTCGGCAAGACCATCGCCCTGATCGGCGAGGACAGCCTCTTCCCCCAGGCGGCCGTCAAGGGCGCCTCGGAACTAGCCAGGAAACGAGGGCTCCAGGTCGTCTTCGCCGAGGCCTATCCCAGGGGGACCACCGATTTTTCCGCGATCCTGACCAGGATCCGAGCCGCCAGCCCCGATGCGTTCGGCGCCGCTACCTTCTTCGAGGACGCGGTGGCCATCACCCGCCAGGCGAAAGCGCTGAACCTGAACCCCAGGATGTACGGCGCGACGGTCGGCGTAGCTTAGCCCGAATTCTACAAGCAGCTCGGCCGGAGCGCG